>JABAHQ010000550.1_pt4 | contig 14981 bp, 11 predicted proteins | sample 7062091 | NCBI WGS metagenome assembly JABAHQ01 (sample SAMN14534359, study PRJNA622989) | marine sediment metagenome | biome: marine biome [ENVO:00000428]; feature: marine pelagic biome [ENVO:01000023]; material: deep marine sediment [ENVO:00002113] | place: India: Gulf of Kutch | collected...
GCCTGACCGAGCTCGGTATGCGTCATCTCGCGGCCGCGAAAGCGCATCGTCAGCTTCACCTTGTTCCCATCGCCGAGGAAGCGGCGTGCGTGCCCCGCTTTGAAGTTCAGATCGTGCTCCTCGATCTTGGGCCGAAGCTTGATCTCCTTCACCTTGACGTGGTGCTGCTTCTTCTTCGACTCGCGCGCCTTGCGGGCCTGTTCGTACTTGAACTTCCCGTAGTCCATGATCCGGACGACAGGCGGCCGGGCGTTGGGCGCGACTTCCACCAGATCGAGACCCCGGTCCGCCGCCGCGGCGCGGGCCTCCTCGATCGAAACGATTCCTACCTGCTCGCCTTCCGAGTCGACCAGCCTCACCGGGCTGATACGGATCTGGTTGTTTACACGGGGCTCAGTTTTGTCGATTATCGGGCTCCTTTTCCCTCGGCGCTGTCTGCGCGAACCAGAAACACAAAACGATGGACCAAGCGAAGCTCGTCCACCCCCGCGCGGGCCAGAACCGGCGGAAGTCGGGAAGCTCAGCTTGACCCGGCGGCACCGCACCGACGGTGCGGGCCGAAAGGTGGGCGGGGTCCATCAGACCGCCACTTTCCTCGTTGTGGCCGGAAAAGTTGCCCGAAAAGCGGGAATTGTCAATGGGAGTTGGGAGGTTGGAGTTGGGAGTTGAGAGTCGGGATATCGGGATTCTGATTTCGGGAACCTCGAGTTCTCTCCGAATTGCCGAAGAAGGTTCGGGGATTCGGGGAGTCGGGGAAACAGGGAGGTGGCGGCGTGTGACCTACCCAGCATTTCCCTATTTCCCCGAAACCCCGAACCCCCGAATCCCCCAATCCGCTTCAACGATTCGGAGAGAACTCGAACTTCCCCAAGTCAGAATCCCGACCTCAGAACCCCAACTCGAAATTCCCAATGCCGAATTCGGGATCACGGATTCCCTACCCTAAGGCGCGGGTTCGGTTTTCCGCGGTCACCTGCTCGATGAACTCGGCCAGCGGCAGGACCACCTGCTTCTTCTCGGCCCCGCGCTTCCGCACGGCCACGGTGCCGGCATCGGCTTCGCGCTGCCCGATGACCCCCAGGTACGGGATCTTCTGCAGCTCGCCGTCGCGGATNNAGGGCCACTGCCACCTCGCGCGCCGCATCGATGAAGTCGTCGGTGACCGGGATCAGGCGGACCTGGACCGGCGCCAGCCAGAGGGGGAAGGCGCCGGCGAAATGCTCGATCAGGGCGCCGATAAAGCGCTCGAAGGAGCCGTAGATCGCGCGGTGGATCATCACCGGCCGGTGCTTCTGGTTGTCGGACCCGACGAAGTTGAGATCGAATCGCTCGGGGAGCACGAAGTCGAGCTGGATCGTCGCCCCCTGCCACTCGCGGCCGATGGCGTCGACGAACTTGACGTCGATCTTGGGCCCGTAGAACGCGCCACCGCCGGGGTCGACGGCGTAGGTCAGGCCGCGGCGCTCGATCGCGGCGCGCAGCGCGTCTTCCGCCTCGTCCCAGACCTGGTCCGAGCCGATCCGCTTGGCGGGGCGCGTGGCGAAGTCGAGGCGATACTCGAGCCCGAAAGTCCCGTAGATGTTGGCCACCAGGTCGAGCATGCCGTAGATCTCGTCCTCCACCTGGTCGGGCCGGCAGAAGATGTGGGCGTCGTCCATCGTCAGCCCGCGGACCCGCAGCATCCCATGGAGCGTTCCCGACTTCTCGTTCCGGTAGTCGCTGGCGATCTCGGCGTAGCGGACCGGCAGGTCGCGATAGCTGCGCTGCCCGGAGGCGTAGATCGACATGTGGAAGGGACAGTTCATCGGCTTGAGCCGATAATTGTCCTTCTCACCCTCCGACTGCATCGCCGGGAACATGACCTCGGAGTACGCCTGCAGGTGACCGGAGCGCCGGAACAGCGCCTCCCGGGCGATGTGCGGCGAATAGACGAAATCGTAGCCGCGCTTCAGCAGCTCGTCCTCCAGGAAGCGACGCAGCAGGAACTGGATCATCGCGCCCTTCGGATGCCACTGGATCAGCCCCGGTCCCACATCGTCCTGTATGCTGAACAGGTCCAGCTGCTTGCCGATGATGCGGTGATCGCGCTTACGCGCCTCCTCGAGACGACGAAGGTGCTCTTCCAGGTCCTTCTTCTCGAAGAACGCGGTCCCGTAAATGCGCTGGAGCATCGCGCGCCGCTCGTCGCCGCGCCAGTAGGCGCCCGCGGAGTGCAGGATCTTGAAGTGCTTCACGGCGCCGGTGGACGGCAGGTGAGGGCCGCGGCACAGGTCGACGAACGCGCCGTCCCGATAGATCGAGATCGTCTCGCCCTCCGGGATCTCCTCCAGCCGTTCCAGCTTGTACGGATCGTCGGAGAACAGCTCGCGGGCATCCTGCCGCTCCACCTCGCGTCGCTCGAAAGGCTCGTCGGCGGCGACGACCTCCTTCATCCGCTCCTCGATCTTCTCCAGATCTTCGGGCGTGAAGGGCGAATCGACATCGAAGTCGTAATAGAAGCCAGCGGCGATGGGCGGGCCGAAGCCGATCCCGGCGTCCGGCCAGATACTGCGGACCGCAGTGGCGAGCACATGGGCGGTGGAGTGACGAAGCACGTAGAGCGAGTCTTGGTCCTCATCGTCCTCGAACAGGAACTCGATCCGGCCGGACCGCTCGAGCGGCCGATCGAGATCGACGATCTCGCCGTCCAGCTTCGCGGCGATGGCCCGGTCGGCGAGCTCGCCGTTGACCCTCTGTGCCAGATCGTGGGGCGAGATACCGTGCTCGACCTCGACCTGTTTCCCGTCCGACAATTCCAGCTTCAGCTTGGCGGCACTCATCTCGTGTCCCTTCCGCTACCTTGAAAGGTCCTCAAAAAAGCGGGGGCGCCACGGATACGGCCCGGGGCGCCCGCTCGCGGTCGAATGTTGAATTCTTATCCGGCATTCGAGGAGTGTCAAGCTGGCGTGGCTGGCTCCCTTGCTTGGGATAGCTGAATGCGCGATTCATTCCCTTCCAATCAACGCTACGCCAACGTGGGAGACACGGCATGAAAGTCGCCTGTGCGCAATTCGCACATTCCGGGGATCGGGAGGGGAGTCGCGACCGGGCGATCGAATGGATGGCTCGGGCGGCGGACGAGGGGGCCGATGTGATCGTCTTCCCCGAGCTGGCTTTCGATTTCTTCTTTCCTCAGGTGCGGGCGGACGCGCGCTACTTCGATTGGGCCGAGCCGATCCCGGGACCCACGACCAAGCGCTTCCAGGAAGCCGCCGCCCGCCACGGCCTGGTTACCGTGATCAACGTATTCGAGCGGGCGGGGCCGGGCCGCTACTACGACGCGTCGCCGGTGATCGACGCGGATGGGCGCCTGGTCGGCGTCAGCCGCATGCTTCACATCGCGGAGGAGCCCGGCTACAACGAGAAGTTCTATTACTGGCCCGGCGACACGGGCTGGCCGGTCCACCTGACGTCCGCCGGACCCATCGGCGTGGCGATCTGCTACGACCGCCATTACCCGGAGCACTTTCGGGCGCTGGCTCTGGGCGGCGCCGAGCTGGTGGTGGTCCCCACCGCCACCTCCACCTCGGAGCAGGCGTTCCGCGACATCTGGGAGCTGGAGATCCGGGCCGCGGCAGTGGCGAACCAGATCTTCGTCGCCGTGGCCAACCGGGCCGGCCAGGACGGAGAGCTACAGTTCTTCGGCGCGAGCTTTGTCGCCGGACCCGGCGGCGAGGTCGTCGCCCGGGCCGACGGCGACGGTGAACAGCTGCTGGTCGCCCCCGTCGACCGGGACCGTATCGAGGAGGTCCGACGGCACGTGCCTTTTCTCCGCGACCTGCGCTACGATCTTTACGGATCGGCCCCCCGATGAAACGCGAGTTCAATCCGCCGATCGACCAGCTTCCGGGCCCGGCCACCGGGCCCCGATCGAACGGGTGTTGCGCGGAGTTGGCTCACCTACTAAACTTCCCTTCCCCTGCTGAAAACCATCCGAGTACGATCCTCCGAACCGCTGCCCAAGGTATTCGGGCGGAACGACTTACGCACGCATCTCGAGCTGGAGGCCGTTCGATGACTCGGCGGATCGCCCTGGTCGTCGTCCTGTTCGCCTTGAGCGCCACCCCCTTGCCGGGGCAGGTCGGCCTGTCGGGCTTCAGCGGCGGCTACCTGCCATTGCGCAACCTGTTCGACGCCGTCCGGGTGGGCGGCGAGACCGGGCCGGTCATCGTGAATCTGGGGCAGGAGCCCGGGGTGCTCCTGGGTGGGCGCCTGTCGGTGCGCATCCTGTCGCGGCTGGGCGTGGAGGTGGAGGCGAGCTACGCGCTCTCGGCTCTGGACCTCCCGCCCACGAGCGAATTGACCGTCGATGACTCGAACGTCCTGCTGGCGAGCCTGAACGCCACGTGGATCTTCTTCAAGGCACCGTTCAGCCCGATGAGCCTGTACCTGTCGGGCGGCTTCGGAGTCGCGGCGCGCAGCGGAGATTTCTGGGTGACCTTCCGCGACACGAGCAGCTTCGCCGGCGCCTTCGGGCTGGGGCTGCGCTACGGTTTGACGCCGCTGCTCTTCTTGCGGTTCGACCTCAGGAACTACGTCTATTCGTTCGAGCCCACGGCAGGGGCCTTCACCTTCGAATCGAAGACCCAGAGCGACCTGATGGCCACGCTCGCCCTGGAGTTCGCCCTGACCCCCGCGCGCTGAAGGATCTCACAGCTCGAAGCGCTCGAGGCGCCAGACGGAATCGACGCGCCGGAAGAAGAAGCGGAGGTCGAGGGCATGCTCGCGTCGCTCGTGGGTCGACGCGAGCCTGTATCTCATCATCTGCCGCACCCGAACTTCGGCCCGATCGCCGACGATGACCGGCTCGCCTTCGATCCGGGTCGTAACAGCCATCGAATCGGCGTTGCTCATCCAGCGACGCAGGATATCGGCGTCGTCCTCGGGAACGGGGCCGCGGTAGACCTCGGCGGCCAGCCGCTCCATGTCCTCGGCCTCGAGGGCCAGCCGATAGGCGTCGAGTAGCGAGGCGAGCGAAGCCGCCGGTGTCCGCGGCTCGCCCTCGCGAGCAGCGCTGTCCTCGGCCGCGATCTGGACCGCTGCGGCCGCCGCCCGCCGTCTCGCTTCCTCCGCCTGCTCGACGAGATCGTCGAATTCGCGGCTGACGAAGGAAAGGGCCAACACCGCGCTCACCAGTTCGCCGGTGCCGAGGGTGTTGGTGGCCGCCTCGAACTGACGGTCGATCACCGCGAAGCGATCGGGAAAGACGGTGTCGGCCCGAGCTTCGAGCGCCGCGCGTCGCGAGAAAAGGGCGGCTTGGTGAGCCTGCTGAGCGCGCTGCCGCTCCGTATCCAGATTCTCGGTGCGCGGCTCGGGATTGGCGTCCGGAGGCTCGTTCCCTTGCTCGGCGACGGGCGGCGTGACGGCGGTGGTCCCGGGACTCGAAGAGCGTGTGGCGGAATCCTCGCCGGTGCCGGCGGCGATCGCGTCTTCGAGCCGGCCCGTGTCGGCGGAAACCAGCGCGCCGCCCACCGAGTCGCCGACGGTCACGGGTGGCAGCTCGACTTCCGAGGAGGACGCGGGGTCGTCGGTGCTGCCGCCGTCCGACATGCCCTGCGAGAGGACGAGCCCGAAAATGGCGACGGCAACCACGAATGCGAAAACCGGCAGCGCCCAACCCAGGCGCCGCAGTCGAACCCGACGACGCTGGCGTCGTGAGGCTGGAAGGCCGGCACCGGCGACGACCGGGCGCACCACGGGCGCACCAAGCGCCTCGAGAAATTCGTGCATCGAGGGGAACCGTTCGTCCCGGTCCTTGCGGATGGCCCGCTCGATCACGGCCTTCAGGTCCGGGGGCACGTCGGGTCGCAGTTTCGGCAGCGGCTCGGGGTACTCGTTGATGTGCTTGTGGACCAGCGCGGCCAGGCTGTCAGCCCGAAGCGGAAAGCGTCCGGCGAGCATCTCGTAGGCCACCAGCCCCAGCGAATACTGGTCGCTGCGTCCGTCGATGTCCTCCCGCTCGGAGCACTGCTCCGGCGACATGTAGTACGGCGTGCCCATCATGTCGCCTGGCCGGGTGAGCGTCGTGGCGGCTCCCAGCGCCTTGGCGATCCCGAAGTCGGTGAGCAGCAGGCGACCGTCCTGGCTCCCCTCGAGCAACATGTTCTCGGGCTTGATGTCGCGGTGGATGACGTCCCGGTCATGCGCGTAGGCGAGCGCTTCGGCGGCTTCACCCACGTAGCGGCGGCAGAGACCGAACTCGAGGCGGGGCGTCCGGCGTAGCACCTGTCGCACGCTCGGCCCCGCGATGTACGGCATCGTGAAGAAGTAGATGCCGGCACGCTCGGTCACCTGGTAGACAGAGAGGATGTTGGGATGGCTGAGCTTGCCGGCGGTACGCGCTTCACGCTGGAACCGCTCGACCACCTCGCGATTCTCGGCGAGGGGCGGCGGCAGTACCTTCATGGCGACGCGGCGCTCCAGCGCGATCTCGTGCGCCAGGTAGACCCGGCCCATGCCGCCGCGACCCAATTCCCGAACGATCGTAAACTCGCTCTTCGTCGCCTCGCGCAACCGGTCGAGCAGGCCCGTGGGGTCAGAGGCGGACGAGGCGAGGAGCTCGTCGTCGTCTCCGGTGGGCGCGCCACAACGTGGACAGAACAGGCTGTCCTCGGGGAGCTGGATGTGGCAACGTGAGCAGATGTCCATCAGTTCATCGTACGGCGTGCACCGATCGCGTCGAGACCCGTCCGGGTGTGCCCAAACCACACCCGTCGTGCTCTACCTATGCTAGGTTTGCGGAAGAGGAGAGACAAGAAGTGGGGTGCCGCTATCGCCGTTCCAGCGCGACGATCCGCCAGCCAGCCGCCCCCAGCTCCAACTCGACGCGCAGCTTCAGCGTGAACTTCTGGCCGCGACCGGTCCGCTCCAGAACGTAGCTCATCGGGTAATCGACCTCGACCAGGGCCCGGTCGCCCTGCCGCTCGAGCTCGCGAGTCTGCATGTCGACTTCGAGGGCGCCGGCGTTGTCGAAGATCTGGCGCAGCATCTTGCGGTCCGAGTCCGGGATCTGGCCGCCGTAGATCTGTTGCAGAGCCTCGAGGTCTTCGCCCTCCAGGGCGTCGCGGAACAGCTCCAGAGCCGCCTCGGGCGCCGCGACCTCCTCGGCTGGTCCGGTCGTGGCTTCCCGATCCGGCCCGTCGACGCTCGCCGTGTCGTCCGAAACCGTCCCGGCGGTCGAGTCCGGCGCCGTCTCCCCGGAAGCGTCGTCGGTCGAGGCGGCCGGTAAACCAGCATTCCGGGTGGGGGCTTGCCCACGCGCGCCGTCGTCAGCGCCGTCCTCCTCACGCGCTGACCGGGGGCTGCCTCGCTCGTCGCGCGCCGCTGCGGGCGCCGTGTCCACCGGGTCTGGCCGAGACTCGGGTCGGCCGGCGCGCTGACTCCCGGAAGCTTGGGGCCGCGGCGACGGTCCCGCCGCCAGCGACGACGCTTCCGGCTCGGTCGTCGTCTCGTCAACCGATGGCTCCCGAGCCAGCGGCGGCCCAAACGGTACGAAGTCCGCGCCGTCAGACATCTCGACCTCGGCGAACGGGACCGGGTCGGCCTCGCGGCCGTTGTCCGGACTGGCGTTCGCCGAGGGTCCGAAGCGCGACACGGCGGCGACGCCGAGATAGAGGAGCACCGCCGCGGCCGCGCTGAGTCCCGCCGGCCACGCCCACCGCTTCAGAAGCCTGCGGCGCTTCCTCCGATGGAGCCTCAGCAGCCGCTCGCGCATCCAGAGCGTTTTCGCCTCGTAGCTTCCGAACGCCCTGGAGCGCTTGCCCGTGAGAATCGCAGGCTTCTCCGTCGGCGGTCGGCCGGCGAGGTTCCAGGCGAACTCCTCGATCGACGGGAACCGGTCGGCGGGTTTCTTCGACAGCGCCTTGTGGAGGGCGACGGCGATGTGCGGCGGTACGTCGGGTCGGCGCTCCTCGAGGGGCGGCGGCTCCTCGGTCAGCTGCTTCATCAGCAGTTCGCGGAACCCATTGACGTCGAACGGATACGCACCGGCCAGCATCTCGTAGCCGACCAGAGCCAGTGCGTACTGGTCGTTGCGCCCGTCGACCTCGCCGTCACCCTCGCACTGTTCCGGCGCCATGTAATGCGGCGTGCCGATCATGTCTCCCGGCACCGTCAACGATTCGGCGCCGAGCGCCTTGGCGAGTCCGAAGTCGGTGAGCATGAGCCGACCGGTCACCTCGTCGAGCATCATGTTCTCGGGCTTCACATCCCGGTGAATCACGCCGTGTTGATGGGCGTAGGCGAGGCCCGAAGCCGCCTCGCGCAGGAAGCGGACCACGTCCGCGACCTCCATCGGCCCGGCGCCGTGCATGATCTCCCGAAAGCTCGAACCCTTCACGAACGGCATGGTGAAGAACGACAGACCATCGCCCTGGTAGACCGCGAAGACCGGAACGATATGAGGATGGCTGAGCTGGCCGGCGGTTCGCGCTTCATGCTGGAAGCGGCGGACGATCTCGGGATATTCGGCGAACAGCGGCGATAGAACCTTGAGCGCGACCTGGCGGTCCAGCGCCAGCTCGTGGGCGAGATAGACCCGCGCCATGCCGCCGTGCCCGATCTCCCGCAGGATCTCGAACTCGCCCCGGGTCACATTGCGCAGCCGCTCCATCAGCTCTTCCTGGGCCGTCATGCGTTCCGACGAGGAGCCGAGGATGAACTCCACCACGGGACCCGGCGTGCCGCAGTCAGGACACGTCGCGCCCTCGAATGGCAACTGCGATGAACAGCTCTGGCACAGTAAGGCCATAAGGGTGCCCAAGGAGGGAGATCACACGTAAGGGAGGTCGCGTCCGGCGGAACATCGGGGAACTTAAAGGTAGCTCGAACCGGCCTGCCGGGCAACGAATGGCGCCGCGGGGCCCGGGGGCGCCCCAAGTTGCTTGCGCGCCAGCGGTTTTGCGCCTAGCTTCTGCCGCGACCCCCTGCCACGCGGCCGGAGGCTCCGGAGCAAAGAGCCACCTCCCAACGGAATTTACATCACAACAGGGAAAAAGATCCGTGAGGCAAACAGGTCAGTACATCCTCGTCGCTCTTCTCCTGGCCGTCGGCGGCCGCCCGGTCCTGGCTCAGGGAACCCCGTTCAGCCTGACGCCGTATGCGGGCGTCTATTTTCCCGCGGCCGATCTGGTCGGCAACCAGCCGGTGCCGAACCCGGGACCGCTGGATCCCGAGACGTTCACGATCCGGCAGAACAGCGGTTTCATCTTCGGACTTCGGGCGAGCCGGGGGCTGACGGAGAAGCTGTGGATCGAGGCGGAGGCCCAGTACGCGTTCAGCGACGCGGATGCCGCCGCGACGCGGCGCGAGCCTTTCCCGCAGGGACCCGAGCAGACGCTGGACGCCTACGTGATCGCGGTGGGAGCGAACGTCCTCTGGGAAGCGTTTCGGGCGCCGTTCACGCCGTTCGCGATCCACCTGCTCGGAGGGGTGGGGCTAGTGACGCGCGGCGGCGAATTTTACGACGAGGGTGGCACCTATTTCTCCGAGTCGCTGGACGGCGGCACCGACCTCGGGCTGATTCTGGGCCTGGGCCTGCGCTACGAGTTAAGCCCCCGTCTGGGGATTCGGGCCGATGTGCGCGACTACCTGTACTCGCACACAGGATCGGTTTCGAACGGCGAGTTCGAGGCCGAAACGCAGAACGACATCTGGATCACCGGCGGCCTCGAGTTCCGGCTCTGACGGCGCTCAGCTCTGATCGGCGACCACGAACACGCCAGAATAACTCTCCACCTCCAGGCGGAAATACGAGCCACTCAGGCCTCCCGTCACCTCCACCTCGTTCTGGCGTTCGATCTCGATCCGCTGGTTGCTGCGAATGACGTCGTTTCGGTTCGCCGGGATCGAGTACGAGCCCACGTCCTGGACCTCGAAGAACTCGTCCAGCGTCAAGAGCTCGGCGTACGGAGCCTGGAAATCCGACACCCACGTGACCGAGAGCGGCTCGTTCGCCGCCACGGTGTCGCCCGCGGCCGGGGTGAGTACGGCATGGATGCCGATGTTCCCCAGCACGACGTCACGCACGTACATGCTGTCCTTCTCGACCGATAGCCTCGCCGGGCCGGCCCCCGCTCCGCTGACCTGCGCCAGATAGAAACCGCTGGTGCTCGTTTCCGGCACCAGGACGGGCGTGTTGTTCCAGACGACCGTGACTTCGGCATCGGAGACCGGCTGGTTGGAGCTGTCGAAGACGTCGATCTCGAACCGGGTGATGAAACCGCCCGTTTCGGAATCGACCTCGACTTCGGCCATGACCAGCAGCGTCTCGTTGCCGACGCCCCCGTCGTTCAGCGAATCCGGTGGCCCCAACGGCTCGTGCCCATTACAACCCGCCGCGATAACGGCGCAGACCACAGCGACGACAGCCAGAGAGCCCTTCATGCCTGGAAACCTCCACTACGGGGTCAGGTGGGAAAAAGGGGGGGCAGCGTCCGTGAGGACGCGAGGCAACTGCAAGATATACTGACTGTTGATGGCGGTCAATTCAGTGGGCGAGGGTGGGCGGAGCGGGCACCCCGTTCGCTTTGCCGCGGGCGGAGACTGGTGCTATCTTGGGTCGCCATGCCCCAAGGCCCACTGACCACAGCGCGGAGGTACGCTATGCCTCGTTTCGGTGCGGCGGTAATCGCGGTCCTTCTGGCCCTGTCACCCTCGGCAGTTGCCGCCCAGCAGTTCACGATCAGCGGTTTCGGCGGTGCGTTCCTGCCGGCCGCCGATCTCACAGGAGGTAGCATCTTCTTCGAGCCCGGCGAGATTCCGGACTTCGCCGGCGAGGTGGCGACAGCGTTCAGGCACCAGGTCGCCTTCAACTTCGGCGGACGGATCGGTGTCTGGCCCACTCAGCGCCTGGGCTTCGAGGCCGAGGCGGCGTACGCGCTGAGCGACGCTGACCTCGAGCTCTCGATCCCCTTCGTCCGCGATCCCGGTCCGCCGATCGTGCTGGGGCTGCAGCAGGAAACGGCGACGCTCGAGTCAAACGTCTTCATGGGAAGCGTCAACGTCCTTTACGCGCTGATCCGGCCGCCACTCGAGCCGCTGGTCGTCTTCGTATCCGCCGGCGCCGGCTTCGTGAACCGGGGCGGTGACCTGTCTGACATATTCGACAGCACCACCGACGTGGCTTTCACCTGGGGGTTCGGGATCAAGTACGGCATTGCCCGCGGTGTGTGGCTACGCGGTGACGTGCGGGATTATATCTCGAAATTCAGCGATCCAGAGCTCGACGACGAGTGGCAGAACGACCTGCTGGTCAACGCGGGTCTGGAGGTGAGCTTCGGAGGCTAACAGGAGCGGGCCGGGATCGGCGCTCAGCGGTTACGCAGGCGGGTCAGGCGCCAGCCGCCGGGGGTGGACTGGAAGTCGAGACGGAGCTTGAGTTCCATCTCGCCGCTCTGACCGGTACGCTGGTTGCGGAAATCGAGGTCGAGGCGAACATCGGCACGTGCCGTGTTCGGGTCGGCCTCGATTCTTTCGATGGTCGTCATCGCTTTGATGTTCTCTGCCGAGTCGAACACGTATCTCATCAGGTTGGCATCCTCTTTCGGGACGTCGCCGCCATACAGCTCGCTTCCGATACGCGCCAGGTCCTCGGACTCGAACAGGGTTCGGAACTGTTCCACCTGGTTCGCGATCTGTTCCTCGGTCGTCGTGGCGCCGGCCAGGTCGGCGCTGATCTGCGCGTAAGCTTCGCCCGCCTGGTTGTAAAAATCGACCGCGTCGGCGTAGCGCTGGCGATCCTGGCTGGCCAGGGCTCGATTTCGCAGGTCGTCCGCGGCGGCCAGCTGCTGGGACGCCTGCTCGTCCGCGCCGGCCTGGCGGGCGGCCATGCGCTTCTCGTGCATGGCCTGCTGCGCCGCATCCGCGGCCGCCTCGCCACGCTCCACCAGGCGCGGGATGAGCTCCTCGTACGCTGCGGTGAGCCGGCCGAATTCCCGTTCCGCCTCTTCGTACCGGCCCGCATCGTAGGCGGCCCGAGCCTCGGTCAGCGCACTGTTCAGCGGCCTGACCGCTTCCGGCAGGAAACTCATGGCGCCCAGGCTCATCACGCTGTCCCGTCGCGTCCGCGCCACGGTACGCGCCCGACCGGCGGCGTCCCGCGCCGCGTTGTCCGCGGCGGCCAAACTGCGAGCCGAATCGGTCAGGGTCGCGTAGCCTCGAATGAGGCCGGAAAACAACCGGGTCGCGGCCACGTAGTCCGCGTTCGCCAGCCGGCGGTCGGCGGTAGCCCGGACCGATTCCAGGGAATCGTACATCGCGGTGAGCAGCTCCGGCGCGCCGCCGGCCCGGGCGGTGGCTCGCCAGTCCTCGGCGCGTCCCCGAGCGCTGGCGGCCTGGATGCTGTCTCGAGTCGTCGCCGCCGCCGCCGGTCCACCGGCGGCGGGATCGGCCGGATCGGGAGTCTCGGCTTCGCCGCCGCCCGGCGTTTCAGGCTGTTGGTCACCGCCGCCACCGCCGCTACCCGGGCCGCCGGCTGCCAGCTCGTCGCCGGTCGCGGGTTCTTCACCGCCCCCGGCCGTCTCAGGGCCCTCCGTCGCTGGCGTCACCGCTTCGCCCCCGGTCTCGGGGCCAGCCTGCTGCGCCGCTGTCGGGTCCGTCGGCTCCGGGCCGTCGAACGGACTGAACGGTCCCGCCAGCAGGACGACGGTGGCGATCACGATGACGGCGCCGATGCCGCCGATGAGCAGACCGAGGTGCGGGCCCTTTCGACGCTCGACTTCCGCCAGCCGGACGGTCGCCGGCTGATCGCTTGCTGCGGGCTCGGCCGGCTCGGGCGGCGTTGGCGCGGACGCGGCCCACGGCTCGTCGGACGGGGTCGGGCCGGATGGCGGGGTCGGGGTCTTCCGCATCGAGGGCGGGGTGGGGATGCGAACCGTGGTCTCCTCTCCACCCTCGACGGCTTTTTCCTCTTCCTTCGCCGGGACCTCGATGACCACGTGGTCCGGCGCGTCCATCGCGGCGGCGAACTCGTCCATGTTGGGAAAGCGCAGTTCCCGGTCCTTGCTGATCGCCCGCTTGATGGCGGCCCGCAGGTTCCGCGGCGCATCCGGCCGGATCGAGTCGATGTCCTCCGGTTCCTCGAAGCGGTGCTTGTACATCAGCTCGGCCAGATTGTCGGCCTGGAAGGGCCGGCGGCCGGCGAGCATCTCCCACCCGATCAGGCCCAGCGAGTACTGGTCGGCGCGGCCATCGAGATCGTGCCGCCCCTCTCCCTGCTCCGGCGACATGTACTGCGGTGTTCCCAGCAGGTCGCCCGGCGTGGTCAGGGTGGTCTCGGCGGCCAACGCCTTGGCGATGCCGAAATCGGTCAGGATCACCCGGCCCCGCTCGGAATCGATCAGGATGTTGTCCGGCTTGACGTCGCGATGGACGACGCCACGCCGGTGAGCGTAGGCGAGGGCATCGGCGGCCTGGCGCAGGTAGCGCTTGATCTTGTTGAGGCCCGGACGGGGGTCGTCCCTGAGCGCCGTCCGCAGGCTCATCCCGGAGATGAAGGGGACGCTGAAAAAGGTGAGCCCGCTCTCGTTATAGACCTCGAATACCTGGATGATGTTCGGGTGGTCGAGCTTGCCCTGGGTCTTGGCTTCCCGCATGAAGCGCTCGACGATCTCCGGATCGTAGGCCAGCAGCGGCAGCAGGACCTTGATGGCCACGAGACGGTCGAGGGACTTCTGGTGGGCGAGGAAGACGACCGCCATCCCTCCGCGGCCCAGCTCCCGAAGCACCTCGTACTTTCCGACCGTGGCCTCGGTGAGTCGATCGTAGATCTCGCGCCCCTGCGGGGTCACGGTCGGCGCGTCGGTCCGGCCACCGGATGTCGGGGTCCCGCACTGGGAGCAGTAATGGCTGCCGTCGGGAAGTGGTGTGGAGCAGTGGACGCAGACTTCCACGGGCTTCAGTCAGTTCCGGAATCGGGGGGTGATCTGCCGCACGATCATGGTCGGAATTTAGTCAGGCCCGGCGGCCGGTGGCAAACCCGCCGCGCTGAAATCCCCTCCAGGCAAAAGGCCCGGCAGCTGCCGGGCCTTTTGTCGCGCATCGAACTCGCGCCTGACGGCTAGTACATGCCGCCCATGTCGCCACCGGGCATCGGCGGCGCGGCTTCCTTCTCCTCCTTCTTCTCCACGACCACGGCCTCCGTGGTGAGGAGCAGGCCGGCGATCGAGGCGGCGTTCTGCAGAGCCGAACGTGTGACCTTGGTCGGGTCGATCACGCCGCTCTTCACCAGATCCTCGAACTTGTCGCTCTGGGCGTTGTACCCGTAGTTGAGCTCCGCCTTCTCGCGAATGCGCTCCACCACGATCGAGCCCTCCTTACCGGCGTTCGCCGCGATTTGCCGGGTCGGCTCCTCGAGGGCGCGACGCACGATATCGACGCCGATCTGCTCGTCGTGGTTCTTGATCTTCAGCTCGTCGAGCCCCTTCTGAGCCCACAGCAGCGCGACGCCGCCGCCGGGAACGATGCCCTCCTCGACGGCCGCGCGGGTCGCGTGCAGCGCGTCCTCGACCCGAGCCTTCTTCTCCTTCATCTCGGTCTCGGTCGCGGCGCCGACGTTGATCACGGCCACGCCGCCGGCCAGCTTGGCCAGCCGCTCCTGGAGCTTCTCCTGATCGTAATCCGAGGTCGACTTCTCGATCGCGGCCTTGATCTCCTGGATCCGGCCCTGGATCGCGTCCTCGGACCCGGCGCCGTCGATGACCGTCGTCGAGTCCTTGTCGATCACGATCCGCTTCGCCTCGCCCAGGTCGCTGAGCACCGCGTTCTCCAGCTTGAACCCAACCTCCTCGCTGATGACCTTGCCGTCGCTGAGGACCGCGATGTCCTGCAGCATCTGCTTGCGGCGATCACCGAAGCCAGGCGCCTTCACCGCGCAGACCTTCAGGGTGCCACGGATCTTGTTGACGACCAGCGTCGCCAGCGCCTCGCCCTCGATGTCCTCGGCG
>JABAHQ010029705.1_pt2 | contig 14970 bp, 13 predicted proteins | sample 7062091 | NCBI WGS metagenome assembly JABAHQ01 (sample SAMN14534359, study PRJNA622989) | marine sediment metagenome | biome: marine biome [ENVO:00000428]; feature: marine pelagic biome [ENVO:01000023]; material: deep marine sediment [ENVO:00002113] | place: India: Gulf of Kutch | collected...
GATACACGCTGCGGGTGCTGGACAGCCGGCCGTAAAGGCTTCATGATTCATTCATGTTTCGGTTGAAAAATGACCGCATGATTCGGCTCTGGCGGATATTTTCGCTTCTTACGGTCTGTTTCGCACTGGTCGTGCTTGCGGCCGACGGCGGACGCGCCCAGAAGGGCGGCCATGTGGCGCGTCTCATTGTCGAAGGGCCGATCGGTCCGGCGGTAGCCGACTATATCGGACGCGGCATCGACAAGGCGGTGGCAGGCGGCGCCGTCGCCGTCATCCTGCAGATGGACACCCCTGGCGGGCTGGACACCTCGATGCGCGAGATCATCAAGGACATCCTGGCCTCGCCGGTGCCGGTGATCGGCTATGTCGGGCCGTCCGGGGCGCGCGCCGCCAGCGCCGGCACCTACATCCTCTATGCCAGCCATGTCGCCGCGATGGCGCCGGGCACCAATCTCGGCGCGGCGACGCCGGTGCAGATCGGCGGCATGCCCGGTGCACCGCCGGAGCAGCCGAAGGGCGAGCGTGAAGACGACGCCAAGGCGTCCGGCGACGCCCTCGCCCGCAAGCAGGTGAACGATGCGGCGGCCTATATCCGCGGGCTGGCCCAGCTGCGCGAACGCAACGCCGAGTGGGCCGAGCAGGCGGTGCGCGAGGCGGTCAGCCTGTCGGCCAGCGAAGCCCTGAAACTCAAGGTGATCGATTACCTGGCGCGCGACGTGGCCGACCTACTGCGTCAGCTCGACGGCAAGACGCTGGCCACCATCGAGGGCGAGGTCAGGCTGCAGACGGCCGATGCGCGCCTGATCGAACACGCGCCGGACTGGAGGGTGCGCCTGCTGGCGGTGATCACCAACCCCAGCGTGGCGCTGATTCTGATGATGATCGGCATCTACGGGCTGATCCTCGAATTCTCCAATCCCGGCATGGGCGCCGGCGGCGTGCTGGGCGGCATCTGCCTGATCCTGGCGCTGTATGCGCTGCAGCTGCTGCCGGTGAACTACGCCGGGGTGGCGCTGATCCTGCTCGGCATCGCCTTCATGGTGGCCGAGGCCTTCGTGCCCAGTTTCGGCGTGCTCGGCATCGGCGGGGTCGCCGCCTTCGTCGCCGGCGCGGTGATTCTGATCGACACCGAGGTACCCGGCTTCGGCATTCCACTGTCGCTGATCGTGCCACTGGGCTTCGCCAGCGCGCTGCTGGTGTTCGCCATCGTCGCCATGGCACTGAAGGCGCGCCGCCAGCGGCTGGTCGGCGGTGATGCCGAGCTGATCGGCAGCCTGGCGCCGGTCACCGGCATCTCCGCGCAGGACCCGCACAGCGGTTGGGTGCATCTGCAGGGCGAGTACTGGCAGGTACGCAGCGCCACCCCGTTGCAGGTCGGCCAGCAGGTACGGGTGGTCGCCCGGGAGGGTCTGCAATTGAGCGTCGCGGCACAGCCATCAAGCAATCGAGAGGAGCTGAACCATGGGTTATGAAATGAGTTTTCTTGTGCTGGTGGTGCTGGTCGTGGGGCTGCTCGCCTCGGCGTTCCGCATCCTGCGTGAGTACGAGCGCGGCGTGGTGTTCATGCTCGGGCGCTTCTGGAAGGTCAAGGGACCCGGCCTGATCATCATCATCCCCGGCCTGCAGCAGATGGTGCGGGTCGACCTGCGCACCCTGGTGCTGGACGTGCCGACTCAGGATGTGATCTCCCGCGACAACGTCTCGGTGAAGGTCAACGCGGTGGTGTACTACCGCGTGCTGGACGCGCAGAAGGCGATCATCCAGGTCGAGGACTATCACTCGGCCACCAGCCAGCTGGCGCAGACCACACTGCGCTCAGTGCTCGGCAAGCACGAACTGGACGACATGCTGGCCGAGCGCGAGCAGCTCAACAACGACATCCAGCAAGTGCTCGATGCACAGACCGACGCCTGGGGGATCAAGGTGTCCAATGTCGAGATCAAGCACGTCGACCTCGACGAATCCATGGTCCGCGCCATCGCCCGCCAGGCCGAGGCGGAACGCGAGCGGCGCGCCAAGGTCATTCATGCCGAGGGCGAGCTGCAGGCTTCCGAGAAGCTGATGCAGGCCGCCGAAATGCTCGGCCGGCAATCGGGCGCCATGCAGCTGCGCTACATGCAGACGCTGAGCAACATCGCCGGTGACAAGAGCTCGACCATCGTTTTTCCGTTGCCCATCGAACTGCTGCAGGGCATCAAGAACCTCGACAGGAAATCCTGAGTGCATCCATCCGCCACGCTCCACCTGCCATGGCAGCCGCTGCGTCTGCTGCTGATCGCCCTGCTCGCCCTGACCCTGGGCGCCTGCGCGGCACTGTCCCCGCGCGACCCGCTCAACGTTCAGGTCGCCGGCATCCAGCCGCTGCAGGGCGAGGGCCTGGAGGCTCGCTTCCTGGTCAAGCTGCGCCTGCAGAACCCCAACGAGGGCGCCATCGACTACAGCGGAGTCGCCCTCGACCTGGAAGTCAACGGCCGGCGGCTGGCCAGTGGCGTCAGCGACCAGCGTGGCACGGTGCCGCGCTTCGGCGAGAGCGTGCTCGAAGTACCGGTGACCATCTCGGCCTTTTCCGCGGCACGCCAGGCACTGGGCCTGGCCGAGAACATTGGCATCGACGCCGTGCCCTACGTGCTGCGCGGCAAGCTCGCCGGCGGCCTGTTCCGGCACTCAGCGCTTCGTCGAGAAGGGCACCATCGATCTGTCCCCGGCACTGACGTCCCCCTACCGTCGACCTTGAGTCATACGATCACCTCACCAAAAACGCCACGATTCTCCGCCAACGAGCGTTCGCTGGCGGCACCGTGCAAACCCAAGCTGCCAGCCAATTCCTCACTCTAGCGCACGGATACCGGCGCACCGGCTTTTATCGCTCCGACCTTAGGCGACGTTGACAAGCCGCAGGCCATCGCCATAATGCCTGCAGTCATATGACAACTGACGTCATTAGACTAGCCATGAAAAGGCACAGACCACCGCCCGCACGGTGGCCACACCGGGGCGGCCCATCAAGCAAGGGAGCACAACAATAATGACCCCACGCACCCCCTCGTCCGTCGCGCTGTTCGCTGGCGGCTGCATGACCCTCGCATCGCTCGGCTTCAGCACCGGCGTGCAAGCGGAAGGCTTCATCGACGATTCGACGCTGTCACTGAACCTGCGCAACTTCTATATCAACCGCAACTTCGTGAACCCCAACGCCCCGCTGAGCAAGGCGGAAGAGTGGACGCAGAGTTTCATCCTCAACTTCCAGTCCGGCTACACCCCCGGTCCGATAGGGTTCGGCGTGGATGCCCTGGGCCTGCTGTCGGTCAAGCTCGACGGCGGTGGCGGTACCTACGGCACCGGCCTGCTGCCGGTGCATGGCGCACCCGGCGATCGGCATCCGCCGGATGACTTCGGCCGCCTGGCCGTCGCGGCGAAGGCCAAGCTGTCCGAAACCGAAGTGCGTGTCGGCGAGTGGATGGTGGTACTGCCGATCCTGCGCTCGGACGACGGCCGATCGCTGCCGCAGACCTTCCAGGGCGGAATGATCACCTCCAAGGAGATCAAGGGCCTGACGCTCTATGGCGGGCAGATGCGGCAGAACAGCCCGCGCGACGACGGCAGCATGGACGATATGTTCTACGCCGGCGTCAGCTCCGACCGCTTCAACTTCGCCGGCGGCGAATACGAGCTTGGCGCCAAGACCAAGGTGGGCGCCTGGCATGCCCGTCTGGAAGACATCTACCAGCAGAACTATTTCCAGCTGCTGCACACCCAGCCGCTCGGCGAGGGCGTGGCGCTGACCGCCAACCTCGGTTACTTCACCGGCAAGGAAGAAGGCAGCGCGCTGGCCGGTGACCTGGACAACAAGACCTACTCCGGCCTGTTCGGTCTGCAGGTGGGAGGCAATACCTTCTACGTCGGCCTGCAGAAAGTCAGCGGCGACAATGGCTGGATGCGCGTCAACGGCACCAGCGGCGGCACCCTGGCCAACGACTCGTTCAACTCCAGCTACGACAATGCCAACGAGCGCTCCTGGCAGCTGCGCCATGACTACAACTTCGCCGGCATGGGCATTCCTGGCCTGACCATCATGAACCGCTACATCAGCGGCGACCGCATCGAGGCTGGTGGCGTGGATGACGGCAAGGAGTGGGGCCGCGAGTCGGAACTGGCCTACACGGTACAGAGCGGGCCGTTCAAGAGCCTCAACATCAAGTGGCGCAATTCCAGCATCCGTCGTGACTTCAGCACCAACGAGTTCGACGAGAACCGGCTGATCTTCAACTACCCGTTGTCCGTGCTGTAAGCGATAGCGCTGTACGCAACCCTCCTCGCTCCGGTTGCGATCACTTTCTTTGGCCCGCCTAGGCGGGCCTTTTTTTGCCCGCCGCAGCGCCCGTTGTGACTACCAGAGGCCCGACAACGCCGCGCCGGCGGCTAGCAGCGNNAGCGGCATCAGTGGCAGCACCCAGCGCGCGCGCCAGGCCAGCAGCAACGCCAGCAGAACCCCCGCGAGCATGACCAGGCAGAGCCAGATCACCGCGCCGATTTCGCCGCCCTGACTGGCGATGCACAACCACAGGGCGATGCCGAAGCAAACGGCCGCCATCGAACGCAGGATCACGGCTGCCGGTACGCGCCGGTCGGCGCGAAGCAGCTCGCTGCGATGTCGATTCATCCCCAGGCAGAGCAACATCATGCCCAGATAGCTCAACGCAAAAGCCGATAGCAGCATGCTCATGCCTCCTGTACGCGCGGCGAGCGGCGGCGTATGACGGCCGGTGTGCCTGCACCGTCCAGACGCCATGCACAGGCGGCGCAGACCAGGCCGGCAGCGATCAGGAACAGATCCACCGAGGCCAGCGCCCAGTCGCCACGCCCGAGGCTGGCAAGCAAATGACCGCCAGTGGTCAGCCCGTTGACGAGCGGCAGGCCGAGCGCAAGCAGGGCGCCGAGCAGCAGCTGCCCGCGCAGCAGACGCCGCCCCTGCTGACGCCGCAGCACGGACCAGAGCGCGACCAGCAGCCAGGCGCCGGCGAACACCCAGCCTTCGGCGACCGCCCGCTCGGCGAAACCGGTCGGGATCAGCCGATTGCCCCACAGCAGCGCCAGACTGGCCAGCGGCAGCCCACCGAACACCGCGCCGTTCAGCGCCCGTACCCAGGGCAGGCTGCGGTCGCCGCGCTGCTCGCGCTTGGCGAGCCAGACCTGCAGCCCGCCGATCAGCATGGCGCAGCCGGCCAGCCCCATTAGCAGATACAGCAGACGCACCAGGGTGCCGCCGAACTGCGCCATGTGCAGGCCGGCCAGCCAGAGGTAGGCACGATAGCCGGTGGAGGCGTCCTGGCGGTTGAGCAGTTCGCCGCTGGTGGCGTCGTAGGTCAGGGTGTCCTGCGGCGAGGCGATGCGCGAACGATCACGGCGACGGATATCCACCACCGCCGAAGCATCGTCGGGATGATGCACGCTGACCCAGCCCACCTCGCCGCCACCCCACTGGCGCTGCGACTCGGCGATTAGCGCATCCAGCGAAACCGGTTTGCCGGCCGGCTGATGCAGCTCGTCGCGGTGATAGCTGCCCATCACCTCGCCAAAGTACTGCATGACATTGCCGGCGTAGCTCACCTGGGCCGCGGCCGGCATGTACGAGGCGACGAAGATCGCCACGCCGGTATAAGCCAGCACCAGATGGAACGGAAAGCCCACCACACCGAACAGGTTGTGCGCATCGAGCCAGGCGCGCTGGCCATTGGCCCGGGGCCGCAGGGTGAAGAAATCCTTGAAGATGCGCCGGTGGATGATCACGCCCGACACCAGCGCGACGAGCATGAACATGCCGGCCAGGCCGACGATGTACATGCCGACGTCACCGGCGTGGAGGTTGTAATGCAGCTTGAAGAAGAACTCGCCGCCAACGGTTTCCGCCATGGGCGTGGCCTGGCGACTGCGCGGGTCGAAGGCGACGTTGTGGATGGTCTCGGTGCCATCGACTTCCCAACCCAGCCGCCAGTAGGGCTCGCGCTCGGTGGGGCCGTGCATCCAGAACGCATGCAGCTCGTCGCTGACGTTCTGCTGCAGCCAGCCACGCACGTCGTCGGCGCCCAGGCTGGACGCCACGCCGTCGTGCAGCGCGGGGCGCATCCAGCGCGAGAGTTCCTTGTCGAAGCAGGCAATGGTGCCGGCGAAGATGATCACGAACAGCAACCAGCTCGGCAGCAAACCGCCCCAGGTATGCAGGCCGGCCATGCTTTGGCGCAACTTCATGGACGGACCCTCCAGTCGCCGGAAAGGAACGCGGCCAGGCACAGCACCGCGGTAACGCCGATGATCGGCAGCCAGATGCGGCCGGCGCTGCGCGCGGCGAACACATAGATCACCACGGCGGCCCAGACGGCGAAGCTGGCCAGACTGGAGAACACCACGCGATCTGGACGCGCCAGCGGCAGATAGACCGCGAGAAAAGCGGTCACCGCATAGGCCACCGCATAGCCGCCGACCAGCGCGGCGAGCACGCGGGAGGCGATGCCCCAGCGATTGTTGGATGCACTGCGACTCACTTGGAAGGTCCCTCCGTTGCAGGCCGGCTGACGGCGTTTGGCTCAGCGGCGATCAAAAGCTGTAGCTCGCCGTCGCTGTCAGGGTGCGACGGTTGCCGGTGAAGCAGTCGCCGCGTGACAGGCAGGTGGTGTAATAGGTCTCGTCTTCCAGGTTGGTGGCGTTGAGCGTGAGCGACCAGTCCTGGTAGGCGTAGCCGAGCATGGCGTCGAACAGCGTGGTCGACGGTGTCTTCAGGCTGTCGGTGCCATCCCAGCTGGCGCCGACGTAACGCACTCCGGCGCCGGCACTGAAACCGGGAATGCCGGCGATGCTGAAGCGATGCTGCGACCACAGCGAGGCCATGTGTTCCGGGACGCTGGCGATGCGCTTGCCCTGCTGGGCGACCGGTCCCTTGACCACTTCGCTGTCCAGGTAGGTGTAGGTGCCGATCAGGTCCCAGCTCCGGTTCATCTCCACCAGCCCTTCCAACTCCAGTCCCTTGACTCGCGCCTCGCCGGCCTGGATGGTGCTCAGCGGATTGGCCGGGTTGGGCATCTGCCGGTTCTTCTCACGCAGGTCGAACACCGCGGCGGTCAGCAGGGTGTTGCTGCCGACCGGCTGGTATTTCACGCCGAGTTCCCACTGCTCGCCCTCGAGCGGCTTGTAGGACTGCTGAGTGACGGTATCCAGTCCGATGATCGGGGTGAAGGACTCGCTGTAGCTGAGGTAGGGTGCCACCCCGTTGTCGAACAGGTAGGTCAGGCCCACGCGGCCGGTCACCGCATCGTCCTTCTGCCGGGTGCCCTGCTCAACGCGAGTGTCAGCCCAGTCCTTGCGCAGGCCCAGAGTTGCCAGCCACTTGTCGAGACGAATCTGGTCCTGAACATAGAGGCCCTGCTGGGCAACGCGCTGCTGCGGAACATCGGAAAGCGTGATGCCGGACGGATCGAATGTGCCGTAGACCGGATCGTAAAGATCCAGCGGGGTGGCGGTTCCGCGAGCGGTCCTGCTATCGGTGACGGCGTGCCGGTAGTCCACACCGACGAGCGCGGTGTGCTGCAGCGGGCCGGTGTCGAAGCGCGATTCGGCCTGATGATCGGCGCTCCAGATGGTCACCTCCGGCTTGGAAATGGACCAGACGCGATTGACCGTGCGGTTGTCGGCGCCCAGTACTGGCGGCCAGCCATACATGGTCTGGTAGCTGACCTTGCTCTTCTGCCAGCGCAGGTTCTGCCGCAGTGTCCAGGTGTCGTCGACACGCCAGGCCATCTGCGAGGTCAGGGCCTTCTGCTCGGTGTCGTACTCGTCGAATCCGGGCTCGCTGACGAAGCGCTCGCTGCCGATCTCGCCATAAGGTGCGCTGAGCACGGTGCCGCGGTGCGGCAGGAAGGAGCTGGTGGTGCCACCGTCGTCCTTCTGCACGTTGGCCATCAGTGTCCATTCGAACTGCTCGTTGGGGCGCCAGGTCAACGACGGCATGAACAACAGGCGGTTGTCCTTGGTGTGATCGACCTGAGTCTGGCTGTCACGCTGAATCGCCACTACGCGATACAGCAGTGTGCCGTCGTCATCGAGCGGGCCAGTGCTGTCGAAGGCGATCTGCTTGCGGTCGAAACTGCCGTACTGCAGCTGCAGCTCATTCTTCTGTTCCGCCTGCGGACGCTTGCTGACCAGGCTGAGCAGACCGCCCACCGAACTCTGACCGTAGAGCATCGACGACGGCCCCTTGAGCACTTCGATACGCTCCAGGGTAAAGGGGTCGGTGCGGGTGTTGGTGTAGGAGCCGACGCTCTGCTGCAGGCCGTCGAGGAAGATGGTCGGCGACACGCCGCGCACCAGCGAGAAATCACCGCGACTGTCGAAGCCATAGGCCTCGCCACGCATGCCCGCCACGTAGCGCAGCGAGTCCTGGATGGTCAGCGAACCCTGGTCGCGGATGCGATCGGCGGTGATCACGCTGATCGACTGCGGCGTCTCGATGATTGGCGTATCGGTCTTGGTTGCGCTGACGCTACGCTTGGCGACGTAGCCTTCCACCGGGCCGTTGCCCCGCTCGGTCTCGCGCGGCGCGGTGATCTGCTGTGCCTCCAGCTCGACTGCCTCCTGCGCCTCGACGGCGAAGCAGGCAACCAGCACGGGCAGACCCAGCACCAGCGGGCGCAACGAAAACGGGGGCGAAGCGACGGCGAGACTCATGGCGTTCTTCCTTGTTGTGCATAGAAACGCGCATGATATTGATAAATGTTTTCATTTAGAAGATGTGTTTTGTCTGATCATGGCCGTGTCGGCTTCAACGGAGCGTCCTGCCTTCGCTGATGGCGGGCGCCGACAGTCGCAGCGCACTCATTCGGCCGCTGGCGCGACAAGCAGTCGGCAATGACGAATCAGGGTCTGCCCGGGTGCGAGGACCTCCAGCCCTTCCCCGCCACGACCGAGCGCGCCATTGGCGTGGGATACCGGCTCCACGGCGATGAAGCCCTGGGCAGCCGACGGGGTGTAGACGACCAGGTGCTGCAGCCCTGGACCTGCCTCGATCGCCAGGCTTAGCCGCTGTGCTGGCCAGCGGAGCCGGGCCTGACCATTCCAGCCGACAAAATTGTTGTCCAGCCCCGGCTCGTTCACGGCGCGCAGCTGGCTGAAATCCCAGCTAGCCGGGATCGTCGTCTGGCGCAGCGGCAACTGCTGCTCGTCGGCCAGCCAGACCGCCTCGGCAGCGAACTGCAGCTCGACACCGGCATGCCGCGGAAAGTACGGGTGCCAGCCGAGCCCCGCCGGCATTGGCCGGCTGTCGCGGTTGTGCAGCCGCAGCTCCAGTGCCAGACCCTCGTCCAACAGCTGCAGCCGCTGGCTGAGGTGGAAGGCGAACGGCCAGTCCGCGGCGTTCTCGTCCTGGCTCGGTTCGTGAGTCAGGCTCAGCAGAAGGTGATCGGCACCCTGCTCGTCCAGCTGCCAGGCCCGTTTCCAGGCCACGCCATGGATCGGCAAGGCGTGATCGGCCGAGTTGCGGCGCAGGTGATGGGCGCTGCCGTCGAAGTCGAAACGGCCGGCGGCGATCCGGTTGGAATATGGCGCCAGCACGAAGCAGCCCGTGCGCCGCACCTGCTCGCTGCCGTCCCAGGGCCGCAGCAGGTCGAAGCCCTCGAAGGCGAAACGGGTGATCGCCCCGCCCAGCGCCGGGCAGACCGCGAGCTGGAAACCGCCACGGGCAAGGTGGAGTTCATCGAGGACCAGCATGTCGTCTCTCCTGGCAATGGCGTAACGCGCCGGCACATCCGCTTTCATGGAAGCGGCCCGACCGCGAAAGGGCCGGCAAAGCCAGTCAGACCGGCGTCACCAGCTGTCCCTCGGCGAGGAAGCGTTGCAGATTGGCCAGCACCAGGTCCTCCATCGCACCGCGGGTTTCCCGGGTGGCGCTGCCGATGTGCGGCAGCAGGACCACGTTGTCCATGCCCAGCAGCGCCTCGGGCACCTGGGGTTCCTGGGCGAACACGTCCAGCGCCGCGCCGCCGAGGCGGCCGGCCTGCAGCGCCTCGACCAGCGCCGGCTCGTCCACCACGGAACCACGCGCGACATTCACCAGCAGCCCTTCCGGGCCGAGCGCGTCGAGCACGTCGCGGTCCACCAGGCCGCGGGTCTGAGGACCGCCAACGCAGGTCAGCAGCAGCACGTCGGCCCAGCGCGCCAGCTCCACCAGGCTGCCGGCATATTCGTAGGGGCAGTCGGTGAGCGGCCGACGGTTGTGGTAACGCACCGGCATGGCGAAGCCCTCGGCGCGGCGGGCCACCGCCAGGCCGATGCGGCCGAGCCCGAGAATGCCGAGACGGCTGCCGGTGACCCGGCGTGCCAGCGGCAGGTTGCCGTTCAGCCAGCCACCGGCACGGACGAAGCGATCGGCGCGGCTCAGCTGCCGGCGGCCGTCGATGATCAGCCCCATGGCGAGGTCGGCGACACAGTCGTTGAGCACCTCCGGCGTGTTGCTGATGGCGATGCCACGGGCCTGCGCCGCCGGCACGTCGATGGGGTCGTAGCCGACGCCGAAGCTGACGATGGCCTTGAGCGCCGGCAGCCGTGTCATCAGCTCGGCCGAGCAGCCGAAGCGCGAACCGGTGACCACCACTTCGATCGCTTCGGCCACTTCATCCAGGCGCGCGGCGGTTTCGTCCTGCCACAGCGGCAGAATGTCGTAGCGGCTGGCCAGTTCACGATCGAGCCGCGCCGACAGCGGCGCGACCTGCAGCAGATAAGCCATGGTGTTCTCCTCGCTAGGCCGGTTCACAGCACCTTGCCCGGGTTCATCAGCCCCTTGGGGTCCAGGGTGTCTTTGAGTGCGCGCATCAGCGCCTGTTCGAGCGGATTCTTGTAGTGCCGGGCGGCTTCGCGCTTGGCCTGGCCAAGGCCGTGCTCGGCGCTGATGCTGCCGTTCAGCGCCAGCGTGGCGTCGAACACCTGCTCGGTCAGCTGCGGCGCGTGCGTCAGGAAAGCGGCATCCTCCATGCCCGGCGGCTTGCTCAGGTTGTAGTGCAGGTTGCCGTCGCCGACATGTCCGTAGCAGACGATCCGCACCCCGGGCAGCGCCTCCTGCAACCGGGCGCCGGTGCCGGCGATGAACGCCGGGATGCTGCTGATAGGCACGCTGATATCGTGCTTGAGGCTCGGCCCCTCATGGTTCTGCGCCTCGGATATGCCCTCGCGCAGCCGCCAGAGCGCGGCGGCCTGGGCCTGGCTGGAAGCGATCACCGCGTCCTGCAGCAGCCCCAGTTCGACGCCCTCGCCCAGCGCGACCTGCAACGTCTCGTCGAGGGCGGCAGCGGCGGCCGGGTCGCTCAGCTCGACCAGCAGATACCACGGATAGGCCGTATCGAACGGATCGACGCTGCCGGGTTGATGACGCAGCACGAAGTCGAGGCTCTGCCGCGACATCAGCTCGAAGCCACTCAGGCGCTCACCGCAGTACCCGCGCAGGGTACCGAGCAGCGCCACCGCCGACTCGGCATCGACCAGCGCCGCCCAGGCGGTAGCCCGCCTGCGGATCGCCGGATAGAGCTTGAGCACCGCCGCGGTGATGATGCCGATGCCGAGCGTGCCCTCGGCGCCGATGAACAGCTGCTTGAGGTCGTAGCCGGTGTTGTCCTTGCGCAGCCCGCGCAGGCCGTCCCAGATCTGCCCGTCCGGCAGCACCACCTCGAGGCCAAGGGTCAGCTCGCGCATGTTGCCGTAGCGCAGCACGGCGGTGCCGCCGGCATTGGTCGCCAGATTGCCGCCGACCGTGCAGCTGCCTTCGGCGCCCAGCGACAGCGGGAACAGCCGGCCGGCCTCGGCGGCGGCTTGCTGCAGCCGGGCGAGAATCACCCCGGCCTCGACGGTGACGGTGTCGTTGTGCACGTCCAGCTCGCGGATGCGCTGCATGCGCGTCAGCGACAGCACCAGCTGCTCGCCCGAGGCATCGGGGATCGAGCCACCGCACAGGCCGGTATTGCCGCCCTGCGGCACCAGCGCCACGCCGGCCTGCTGGCACAGGCGCACCGCCGCGGCGACCTCGTCGGTGCTGGCCGGGCGCAGTACCGCCGCGGCCTTGCCGCGGTAGGCGTTGCGCCAGTCGCTGAGATAGGGCGCCATGCGCTGCGGGTCGAGCAGCAGGCCGGCATCACCGAGCACGGCGTGCAGGCGCTGGAGCAGTGCGTCGTCCACGGCCGTCTCCTTCAGGTGATGGGCGCCGGGTTGAACAGCACCAGGTCATTGTGCAGGCGGTGCCGTTCGGCCCAGGTCTTGCGGCGGCCGCTGGCGACATCCAGGTAGTAGTGGAATAGTTCCCAGCCGAGTTCCTCGATGCTCGCGCGGCCGGTGGCGATGCGCCCGGCGTCGATATCGATCAGGTCAGGCCAGCGCTCGGCCAGTTCGGTGCGCGTCGCCACCTTGACCACCGGCGCCACCGCCAGGCCATAGGGCGTGCCACGGCCGGTGGTGAACACGTGCAGGTTCATCCCGGCGGCCAGCTGCAGCGTGCCGCAGACGAAGTCGGACGCCGGGGTGGCGCAGAAGATCAGGCCCTTTCGCTCGACTCGCTCACCCGGCCCGACCACGCCGTTGATGGCGCCACTACCGGATTTGACGATGGAGCCCAGGGACTTCTCGACGATGTTCGACAACCCGCCCTTCTTGTTGCCCGGCGTGGTGTTGGCGCTGCGGTCCACGCTGCCGCGCTTCAGGTACTCGTCGTACCAAGCCATCTCGCGCACCATGGCCTGCGCCACCTCGGGCGTGGTGGCGCGCGCCGTCAGTTGCGCGATGCCGTCGCGCACCTCCGTGGTCTCGGAGAACATCACGCTCGCGCCGGCGCGCACCAGCAGGTCGGTGCAGAAGCCCACGGCCGGGTTGGCGGTGACGCCGCTGAACGCGTCGCTGCCGCCGCACTGCACGCCCACCACCAGTTCACTCGCCGGCACGGTCTCGCGACGGCGTGCGTTCAGGCGCTGCAGGTGGGCGTCGGCTTGGCGCAGGATGGAATCGACCATCGACATGAAGCCGATGTGGGCCTCATCCTGAAGACAGACCACGTCCAGGCCTTCTTCTTCATCGGCACCGCGCGCGTCGCTGATCGGGATGCTGCCTGGCGGCAGCAGCCGCTCCGGCTGCAGCTTCTCGCAGCCCAGGCTCACCACCATCACCTCGCCCCCGAAGTTGGGGTTCTGGCTGATGTGGCGCAGCGTGCGGATGGGGATCACCGCGTCGGGCGCGTCGATGGCCACGCCGCAGCCGTAGCCGTGCTCCAGCGCCACCACGTCGTCCACGTTCGGGTACTTGGGCAGCAGCTCGCTCTTGATGCGCTGCACCGCGAAGTCGGTGACGCCGGCCACGCACTGCACGGTCTGCGTGATGGCCAGGATGTTGCGCGTGCCGACCGAGCCATCGGGGTTGCGGTAGCCCTCGAAGGTGAAGCCCTCCAGCGGCGGCAGAGGGGCCGCGCCGCGCGTGGCCATGGGCAGGTCGTCCAGGCCGCGCGCCTCGGGCATCTTCAGCAGGCGCTCGTGCACCCAGCTGCCGGCGGGGATGGGATGGAGCGCGTAGCCGATGGGCACCCCATAGCGCAGCACGGCCGCGCCTTCGGGCAGGTCCACCAGCGCCAGCTTGTGGCCCTGCGGCACCTTCTCGCGCAGCACCGGGCCGCCTGGCACGGAAGTGCCCGCGGGCAGGCCGCCGTCGTTGGCCACGATGGCCACGTTGTCCTCGGCGTGCATGCGAATGGTCAGCGGGGCGGCCGGCGGCGCCACGGCCACCTGCGTCGCCAGGGTCTCAGGCATGGGCGTCTCCTATGATTCGACGCGCTCGCGACGATCCGGACCCGGTGCCGGAGGCTTGGCGCGCAGCGCTTGGTACCGGTACCATTCTACGCCGCACATGAAAGAATCCGACAACTCCCGGCGATCCCGACGCGGCAGCGGGGCCATCACCGTGCGCGACGTGGCCCGCCTGGCGGGCGTCGCGCCCATCACCGTCTCGCGCGTGCTGAACACGCCCGCGCAGGTCTCGCCCGACGTGCGGCAGAAGGTGCTGGAGGTGATCCAGAAGACGGGCTACGTGCCCAACCGCATGGCCGGCGGGCTGGCGTCCTCGCGCAGCCGGCTGGTGGCGGCGGTGGTGCCGAGCACGGTGATGTCGGTGTTCATGCCCACCATCGAGGCGCTGAACGAAACCCTGTTCGACGCCNNACGCCGGCTACCAGTTGATGCTGGGCCAGTCCGACTACTCGGCCGAGCGCGAGGAGGCGCTGCTCGAGGCCATCGTGGGCCGGCGGCCCGACGGCATCTTCCTCACCGGCATCCTGCGTCCCAGCCAGGGCCGCACGCGGCTGCTGGCCTCGGGCATTCCGGTGGTGGAGACCTGGGACCTCACGCCCACGCCGATCGACATGCTGGTGGGGTTTTCGCACGCGGACATCGGGGCCGAGGTGGCGCGTTTTCTGATCGGCAAGGGGCGGCGCAAGCTGGCGCTGATCCGGGCGGCGGACGAGCGCGCCGAGCGGCGCGCGATCGCCTTCGCAGAGGTGGTGCGGCGCGCCGGGCTGGGCGAGGTGGCGACGGTGAACGTGGGCGCTTCGCGTTCACTGCGCAGTGGACGCGAGGCGCTGGGCCGTCTGCTGGAGCAGGCGCCGGACGCTGACGCGATCTTCTGCAGTTCCGACCTGTTGGCGCTGGGGGTGGCGACGGAGGCGCGGGTGCGCGGCATCAACGTCCCCGACGATCTGGCGCTGGTGGGCTTCGGCGACGTGTCCTTCGCGGCGGACATGGCGCCGGCCTTGAGCACGGTGCGCATCAACGGCGCCGAGATGGGGCGGCTGGCGGCGCGCTGCCTGATCGATCGGGCGGAGGGGCGGGAGGTGTCGCCTTCTGTGTTCGACCTCGGGTTCTCTATCGTGGAGCGGGAGACTTCCTGAGGCCTTCTTCTCCGGCGGCT
>JABAHQ010002595.1_pt2 | contig 14969 bp, 15 predicted proteins | sample 7062091 | NCBI WGS metagenome assembly JABAHQ01 (sample SAMN14534359, study PRJNA622989) | marine sediment metagenome | biome: marine biome [ENVO:00000428]; feature: marine pelagic biome [ENVO:01000023]; material: deep marine sediment [ENVO:00002113] | place: India: Gulf of Kutch | collected...
CCCTTTATGAAAAAATTAATGACAACCCTTCCCTCTATTCTTTTGGCCGTTGTTTTTATGGTTTCGTCCGGCCTTTGGGCCCATGAGGGGGCGCATGAGTCCGGGAAGAGCCATGGGGCGGCGGCCCCGGCAGAAAAACGGTTTGAAGAAGGCAGTGGGTCCTCCGCTCTGGGCGCGGACCGGGAAGCCTATGAAGAAAAAGGCGATCATGCCGGGAAAAAAGAGGGGAGCGGAATCTTTCCGCTGGGTTCCTTTCATGAACGATACGAGGACAAGGAAAAAGAACCCCGAAAAACGGGAATGGAAAAAGGGCGCGGGACCGAACCCGCGGGCTCGGGCAAAAGGGAAGAAGGAAGCGGAATGCGTTGACCGATTCCGGATTCCCACCGTTTCATCCCAGGCGTAAGCAAGCGCCCCCATGGGGGCGCTTTCTTTTATCCTCCATCCTCCAACGGGGCTCCAACGCGATCCAAGCACAAATTCGCTCTTCTTACCCTAAGACCGAATGATCCTGAACATCGCCCTACTCATCTTCGGTATTCCCCTGCTGTACTTCGGCGGAGACCTATTGGTCACCGGGTGTTGCCGCATTGCCCGCCGTTTTCAACTCAGCCCCTTCATCATCGGGGCCACGGTGATCGGGTTCGGGACCTCTTCCCCGGAACTGGCGGTTTCCATTCTGGCCGCGCTGAAGGGAGAATCCGAAATTGCCATGGGCAACGTGATCGGCAGCAATATCGCCAACGTCGGCCTGGTGCTGGGGTTGACCGCGCTGATCGTTCCCCTCTCCATTGAAAAACGGCGACTGCGGCGGGAGACCCCGCCCCTTCTCCTCGCCACTCTGCTGATCTTGATGCTGGCGTGGGACGGTAATCTGGACAGGATCGAAGGAGGAGCCATGGTTTTTCTCCTGCTGGTCTATCTCTGGATTTCCTTCCGAAAAAAAGAAGACGTCGAACAGGAACTCGAGGAAGAAACCCGGTATCTGGCCGATCGGGGCCCATCCATCCAATGCCTGTTGATCGCCGTCGGCTTGGCGCTCTTGATCCTGGGCGCCCGAATGCTGGTGGATGGGGCCACGAGTCTGGCCCGGGGAATCGGCATCAGCGAATGGTTTATCGGCGTTTCCATCGTCGCCTTGGGCACCAGCCTCCCGGAAATTGTTTCCTCCTTAATGGCGGCCCGGCGAGGTCACGGGGAGATGTCCATCGGCAATGTGTTCGGGAGCAATATCTTCAACATCCTGATGGTGCTCGGCATCACCGCCGGAATTCACCCCCTGGAAATCCGGGAGCGCATTCATCCCGACCTGTTAATCACCACCGGGCTGACCTTGCTTCTTCTGGTTCTCATCCGAATTGAGCACAATCTCCTGAAAAGAGACGGCTGGATTCTTCTGTTCTGCTACCTGGCTTACGTCGGGTTGAAAGGAGGAGGGATCCTGTGAGCTCCGTTCAGCTGGTCTCGGCGGTCTCGGCCTGTTTCTTGGGCAGGGGTTTGGGTTTCACGTTTTTGAATTTCCACAACTGCTGCTTGTAGTAAATCTCATCCGGGACCAGATCGATCGCGATTTTGATGTTTTCCACCGCTTGATCAATTTTTCCCTGGACGTAATACAGCTCCGAAAGGGTGTCGATGTATTCCGGACGATCCGGAAAAGCTTGCAGCGTCTTCCGGGATAATTCCATGGCTTTTTCCAGGTGGATCTGCTTTTTGGCATAAAGCCAGGCCAGCCGGTTCATGGTGCGATGATCGTCCGAATCCAGGTTCAGAGCTTTTTCGCAATGCTGGATGGCCACGGTGTAGTACCGCTTTTTCCCGTAAACGTTGCAGACCGCGAGAACGATTTCATGATCCTCCGGCCTGAATTTCATCGCTTTCAGCAGGTCATCCAATCCCTGATCCAGCTCCTTGTTTTCCGCCAGGGTGGTGCCCAGGGCAAAAAGATAGTCAGGATTTTTGGGATCCAGTTCGACAGCTTGCTGGAATTCCAGGATAGCATTTTCCACCATCCCCCGTTCCATCAACACTTTCCCTAAAAGGAAACGCGAGGGGGCGTGATTGCCCCGGAGGGAAACCGCGTTTTCCAAGGTCGTTTGGGCTTCGTTCCACCGTTTTTCCGCAACCAGAAGCCGTCCGACGTGGTAGAGACTTTCCGCATCGTTCGGATTCAGCCGAACCGCCTTGCGATACGCCACCAGGGCGTTCTCCGGCTGGTTTTTTTCCAGGTAAATGGCTCCCAGGCGGGCGTGCACTTCCGGGTTGTCGGGGTCGAGGGATTTCGCCACTTTGTAAAATTCCAGCGATTCGTCCTGCAAGCCCTTGTGGAAATACCAGTCCGCGAGGCGGATTTGGGCCTGGAAGTTTTCCGGAAACAGTTCCGCGGCTTTTTTGAATTCTTCCAGCCCTTCGCGTTCCTTTTGTCTCTTTAACAGGTAGTTGCCCAGGGTCAGGCGCAGGCGGGGATCTTCTTCATTCAGGTCCACCGCCTTCCGGATTTCCTCGATCGCTTGGTCCAGGTTCCCTTTTTGGGCATAAATCTTACCGAGCATTTGGTGGGCTTGGTAAAAATCGGGGTTCAACCGAACCGCGGCCTGCAGATTTTCAATGGCCGCCTCGGTCACGCCCTGACTTTGATACAACCGGCCTAAATCATAAAAGGCCTGATGGTTTTCCGGGTCGATATCAATGGCTGCCTTGTAAGATTCCGCCGCTTCCTTGAACTGTCCCTTGGCGACCAGGGCCCGAGCCATTTGGATCCGGTACCGGCTGTTGGAGGGACTCAAATCGATGGACCGCTGGAATTGGTTGAGGGCTTCATTGTATCGGCTCTTGATCAGGTAGACCTCCCCCAACCCGGCGTAAACTTGAGGATTGACCCGGGAAATATCCAGAGCCTTTTTGAATTCCATTTCCGCGTTGGAAACCTTTTTCTCTTCGATGAAGCGGTATCCCCGGTCGATATGAAGATCCAGCTCGCTGACGGTGGCCCGGGGAACCAGGTAAATTCCTCCCACCACCAGAATGCCGATGCTGGCGGCGACCGCTTTCCCGCGCCAGGATTTTCTCTTTTGGGCGGCTTCTTTGGATTTGGTTTTCCGTTCCGAAACCGCCGGGGAGGGGATGGAAGGTTCGACGGCTTCTTCCTCGACGGCCACCGCCGTCACCTCGGCGTCCCGCACCACTTGCGGATCCGGAGGATCGGTCATAATGGATTTGCCCTCGAAGTTCGACCCCTCGTCGATGACCAAGTGGTAGGTGGTGATGTCTCCCTTCAACCGGCTGCCGTTCAACAGGGCGACCTTGTTTCTGGCCAGGATGTTGCCGTGGATGGTGCCCATGTTGGTGATGTTGAGGGATTCGATGTTGCCCCGAACCAGACCCGATTTGCCGACGATGAAATGGTCCGCGGAGCGGATTTCGCCCTCAAACTCGGCGTCAAAATGTACCGAGCCCTTGATCTTCAAGGTCCCGAACAACTTCACTCCCTTGTCAAAGTATGAATCCATTGCGCACCTTTTCCACCCCTCAGGCAGAAACGAAAGCTCCCGATCGGGCCATCGCCGAGAACCATAATACCATACATTTTAATAGGTTACAAGGTATGCAACCGTAAAAGAAAAAGCTTCCCCCTTCCTGGCCGGGCGGGCCAAAATGGCCGCCGCCCTCCCTTGTCCCTTCCTCCTCGCGCCTCCCCTCCGGTTGATTAATGAAGCAATTACTGGTATTTTACCCCCTTGCTCTTGCAGCCCTTAAACCTTATCCAATTGGAATTCATAAACTTAGAAAAGGAACCCCATGGCGAGAAGCAACGGCCGAAGTCCCAACGAACTTCGGCAAGTCCGGGTCACGAAAAACTTCATCAAGCACCCGGCGGGATCGGTCCTGTTCCAGATGGGCAACACCAAGGTGCTTTGCGCCGCCACCATCGAGGAAAAGGTTCCCTCCTTCCTCCGAGACCAAAAATCCGGTTGGGTGACGGCCGAATATTCGATGATCCCCTGTTCCACCCATACCCGCACCACTCGGGAAGCGTCGCGGGGCAAACTGTCCGGCCGAACCCAGGAGATCCAGAGGCTCATCGGCCGTTCCATCCGCGCCGTGATGGACCTGGAACAATTGGGAGAACGAACGATCTGGATCGACTGCGATGTCCTGCAAGCCGACGGGGGCACGCGCTGCGCCTCCATCACGGGGGGGTNNAATGATTGAAACCATCCCCATCAAGGACTTCGTCGCCGCCGTCAGCGTGGGAATCGCCGAGGACAAAAATTACCTGGACCTGGACTACGAGGAAGATTCGACCGCGGGGGTGGATCTCAACGTGGTGAAAACCGGCTCCGGGGGGTTCGTGGAAATCCAGGGCACCGCCGAAAAAAATCCCTTCGACGACAAGCAGATGCAAACCCTTCTGAAGCTGGCGGACAAGGGAATCCGGGAACTCATCGGCATCCAGAAAAAGGTCATCGGGAAATTGTAAACCCGGGAAGACTTTTGACCGGTCCCCCCGGGCGACCCGACCCTCAACGGAAGCGGCTGACCCCGATCCGCGGGCAATATTCGGCCACCCCACACCGGCTGCACCAGGGCGAGAGGGGCTTGCAAAGGTTTTGCCCGAAGGCGACCAAAAGATCGTTGTATTCTTTCCAGTAACGCCGGGGAAGTTTTTCCCGCAAAGCCATTTCCGTTTCCTCCGGCGTGCGCGTGTGCACATACCCCCACCGGTTAGAAATCCGGTGCACATGGGTATCCACGCAAATGCCCATCCCCCCGTGCCCCAGAATCACGGTGAGGTTTGCGGTTTTTCGTCCCACTCCCTTGAGCCGCAAGAGTTCGTCTACCGTCTGGGGAACTTTTCCGTCATACTGATTCACGAGGGTGCGGGCCAGGTCTCTCAAAACACGGGTCTTGTTCCGGTAAAACGCCACGGGATAAATCGCGTTCTGGATTTCTTCCGGGGCAAGCCGAAGGAGTTTCCGGGGCGTGTCGGCCCGGGCGAACAAGCGACGGGAGGCGGCCTCCGTCACCTCATCCCGGGTTCGAAGGCTCAAAAGACAACTGACCAGAACCCGAAAGGGATCTTGATCGCGGGCGACCTGGGTGACCGCCGGGGAGGCCCAATCGGTCACGGCTTTCCGCACTCGGCGAAGCACTTTGGCGAGGGTGGCATTATCCAAGAATTCCCTCTCGGACGCGGGGCATGGCCCCCGGAAAAAGGGTAACGGCGCAAATCTTATAGAAAAACAAGGGGGTTTCTGTTACTATAAAATCCTCATTGAAACTATCTTACAAAAATAATCCTCGCCTGGCTCTTTCTTTAGTACCGAGCTCAATGCAACACACGATATCCGTTCTGGTAAACAATAAATTTGGCGTGCTTTCCCGGATTTCCGGCCTGTTCAGCGGCCGGGGATTCAATATCGAAAGCCTGAATGTCGCCGAAACCAACGACGCCCAGGTTTCCCGCATGACCATCGTCACCCGCGGAGACGACGCCAAGATCGAACAGATCACCAAGCAGCTCAACAAGCTGGTGGACGTCATCAAGGTAATCGACCTGACCGAGGAATCGTTTGTCGACCGCGAACTGATCCTGGTGAAAATGAACGCCGAACCCCGGGTCCGGGAAGAAATCCTGAGAATCGTGGAAATCTTCCGGGCCAGGGTCGTGGACATCAGTCCCACCACCTACACCATCGAAATCACCGGAGATGAATCCAAGATCCGGGGCTTCCTGGAACTGTTGAAACCGCTGGGCATCAAGGAAATCGTCCGTTCGGGCCGCATCGCCATGAGTCGAGGAAAAAAATCGATCCATTAAGAACCCCCCGGTAAGAAACCACCGGCAAACCCGAATCAGGAAGGAGTGAACGTTTTGTCTAATATTTACTACGATAAAGATGCCGACCTGAATCTTCTCAAGGCGAAAACCGTCGCGGTGATCGGGTATGGAAGCCAGGGCCACGCGCATGCCCGGAACCTTCACGACAGCGGGATTCGGGTGATGGTCGGGCTGAGAAAAGGGAGTGCTTTCTGGGACCGCGCCTCCAAGGACGGGTTGGAAGTGGTCACCGTTTCCGAGGCCGCCCAGAGGGCCGACATCATCATGATCCTCATTCCCGACGACAAGCAGAGGGCCATGTACGAGCAGGACATCCAACCCCACCTTCGAGACGGGATGGCTTTGGCCTGGGGACACGGATTCAACATCCATTTCCGCCAAATCGTTCCCCCGGAAACGGTGGACGTTTTCATGATCGCGCCCAAGGGCCCGGGTCACCTCGTCCGAAGGACGTTCGAACAAGGTGCGGGCGTCCCCTGCCTGATGGCCATTCACCAGGACGTCACCGGGACGGCTCAAAAAATTGCCCTGGCTTACGCCCGGGGCATCGGCGGCACCCGGGCCGGGGTCCTGGAAACCAGCTTTCAGGAGGAAACGGAAACCGACCTGTTCGGCGAGCAGGCGGTGCTTTGCGGCGGGGTCACCGAGCTCATCCGGGCGGGATTCGATACCCTGGTCGAGGCCGGATACAATCCCGACTTGGCGTACTTCGAATGCCTGCACGAACTCAAGCTGATCGTCGACCTGGTTTACGAGGGCGGCATCGGAAACATGCGGTATTCCATCAGCACCACCGCCGCCTACGGCGACGTGACACGGGGACCGCGGATCATCGATGAAAAAACTCGACAGGAAATGAAAAACATCCTGAAGGAAATCCAGGAGGGAACCTTCGCCCGCGAATTCATCCTGGAGAACCAAGCCAACCGGCCGGTGCTCAACGCCCGGTTGCAGCGCGATGCCGATCACATGATCGAGGCGGTGGGAGATAAATTGCGACGGATGATGCCCTTCGTCGGACAGAAATTGAAGTGAACCCCTAAATCCCTGTCATGAGAATCCCCATCGTCAAGGACGGTTTCCGGTTCATCCTCCCGCTGGGCCTGCTGACTGCGGCGTGCCTGGTTTTTTCCATGGTCTGGGGGGCGTGGGTTTTCGGTCTTCTGTTCCTCTTCTGCACCTGGTTTTTCCGCGACCCGGAACGCCCCCTTCCCCACGACCCCAAAGCGGTGCTGTCCCCGGCGGACGGCAAAATCGTCGAGGTGAAGAGGGAAAAGGATCCCCTGCTGGACCAGCCGGTCCAAAGAATCAGCATTTTCCTTTCCGTCTTCAACGTCCACGTCAACCGCATTCCCATTCACGGCCGCATCGAAAAGACGGTCTACCACGAAGGCAAGTTTCTCGCCGCCTTCAACCACAAAGCCTCTTTGGACAATGAACGGAACACGCTCCTGATCATCCGGGAAGACGGTGTCGAAGTGGTGGTCCGGCAAATCGCCGGCCTGATCGCGCGCCGGATCGTCTGTTGGGCGCGGGAGGGCGAGGAATACCAGGCCGGACAGCGGTTCGGCCTGATCCGGTTCGGATCCCGGGTGGACCTTCTGGTTCCTGAAAAAACCCGGTTGATGGTCACCCGGGGGCAGCACGTGAAGGGAGGATCGAGTATAATAGGAATGATCGACTGATCGGTCAGAACTGAAAACGGGTCCACCATTCCCGTCCGCCTCGATGCCGAACAAAATATCCTTTTCATCTTCCATGAAAACTCCGCGGAAACTCAAAAAGGGAATCCATATTTTGCCCAGCCTGTTCACCACGGGCAACGTGTTCTGCGGGTTTTACGCCTTCATCGCGGTGATGAACGACCAGTTCCATGTGGCGGCCTGGGTGATTATCCTGGCCATCATTTTTGACGTCCTGGACGGCCGGGTGGCGCGGCTGACGAAAACGACCAGCGCTTTCGGGGTGCAGTACGATTCTCTGGCGGATATCATCTCCTTCGGCATGGCGCCCGCGTTTTTGACCTATGCCTGGGTTTTGAAGCCGTTCGGCCGGCTGGGCTGGATGGCGGCGTTTCTCTTCCTGCTCTGCGGGGCCCTCCGCCTCGCCCGGTTCAATGTCACCAAGCCGGATGTGCGGGGCCAACACTTCATCGGGTTGCCCATTCCGGCGGCGGCGGCGGTGATCGCGTCCATCGTGATCGCCTTTGAAGACCTCTTCACCAGCCGTCTCGACCCGGCCATCATGGTGGGGTTGGTTTACGCCCTGGCCTTTCTCATGGTCAGCAACATCAAATACCCCGCCCTGAAAAAATTTCAATTCCGCAAACGCGTCACTTTCGCCCGGTTTCTTTTTGTCATCCTTTTTCTTTATGTCCTGGCGACCATCCCCCGGGTGGCTATGTTTATTTTGAGTTGTTCGTACCTCCTCATGGGTCCGCTCAGCTATCTGCGCCCGAAGAAAATGTCGGGCGCGGAGATGCCAGAGGAATCCCGGGAATCGCCCCGGAAAACCTGAACCGTTCAACCTTTTTCCCCCAATCGCCATGTCCTGGTTCGACAAAATCGCCAAAGCCGCAAGAGGCAAAAAGGTCCCCAAACCCGAAGATTTATGGATCGAGTGTAAAAAGTGCAAAGAACAGATCTATATTTCGGAGCTGGAGAAAAACTACAAGGTCTGTCCCAAGTGCGATTTCCATTTCCGCCTGGACGCACGGGCGCGAATTCAGTACCTGATCAATTCCGGAACCTTCATGGAAAACAACCACGACATGATGTCGGCCGATCCCATCCGGTTTAAAGACACCAAGAAGTACCGGGACCGCATCCGGGCCTTGTTCAAACAAGGGCTGACCCACGACGCCCTGGTGACGGGCTCGGGCCTGCTGGGCATCCACAAGGTCGAAATTTGTGTTTTTGAGTTCGATTTTATGGGGGGCAGCATGGGTTCCGTGGTGGGAGAAAAAATCACCTGCAGCATCGAGCGGGCTTTGGAGAACAAGAACCCGCTCATCATCGTCAGCTGCTCCGGCGGCGCGCGCATGCAGGAAGGCATTCTTTCCCTGATGCAGATGGCCAAGACCGCCGCCGCCCTGCGGCGGTTGTCGGAACACCGGATTCCCTACATCTCCGTGCTGACCGACCCCACCACCGGCGGCGTCTCCGCCAGTTTCGCCATGCTGGGAGACATCATCCTCGCCGAGCCCCAGGCGTTGGTCGGGTTTGCGGGCCCCCGGGTCATCGAGCAGACCATCCAGCAGAAACTCCCGGAAGGATTCCAGCGGGCGGAATTTCTCGTGGAACACGGATTGATCGATCAGGTGGTGCACCGGAAAGAATTGAAACAGACCCTGGACCGGTTGCTCAGCCTGCTCCAAAACACTCCGGTTCACAAAACCGAAAGCGCCATTCCGGCCCAGAAAGCCGTTTCCTAAATCCCCAGGCTGTTCAGCGTATCCTCCAGGGACATCGCGGTGCAGGTGAAAATGGGGGTATCCTTTTCCGTGAACCGGCTGCCTTCGGTTTCCCGCAGATCCATCACCAGATCCAGGAAATCCTCAGGGTAGTCCGTCTCGAAGGCGACCACAAACTCGTGGTCATCGATGCCGAACGAATACGTGGTATTCAGTTTCACGGAGGGATACTTGTTGCCCACGAAGATATGTTCGTCCATGACCCCTTGCCGGGTAAACTGGGTGAGGAGGTACCATTCCCGTTTCTTGGTGAAGGGATAGACAAACAAGTACTTGGCTTTCCCGGGAATGATGTGGGTGCGGTCTTCCTCGTGCTCGGGATTGATGTAGTCCATGTACATGGACTTTTTGGTCATGGAAAGGTAGGAATAGGTGATGTTCAAATACCGGCCCAACCCGGTCTGGTACAGGCGGGTGGTCATTTTCTGGAAATCCTCGAGGTCGTAGCTGATCCGCCACAACATGAAATCCGCGTCGGCCCGCACGCCCACCAGGTTGTAGCTGAGGACGATCAGGTCCGATTCGGCATCATATTCTTCCAGGACATCCAGGAACTCCCTTTTGCCTTTTTCCTGCTCTTCCCGGGGGAGGCGCCGGTAGGCGGGATCCAATTTGAAGAAGGAGAAATTGACGAACTGGCGCCGGACGTCTTTCCCCTCTTCCCGGGCCTGGTTTTCCAGTTCCCGTTTCTTCCGGGCCTCGGCGATGGCTTTCCCTTCCCGTTCCTGGCGGGCCCGGGAGACCACCTCGTCGTCCACCACCTCGATTCCCTTGTCCTTGGCATATTGCTCAATCCCGCGGATGACGCTTTTGCGCACGAAAAAAGGAACGTTTTTCATCCGTTCGGTGGCGGCGTCCGTCCAGCTTAACTCAAGGGCGGGCATGAAATCTTCGAGTTCTTTGTCTTCCACGCTCATAAGGTCGATCTCTTCGGCAAAGGGTTAATGGGAACCTCATGATTATAATCAAAACCGGTTGAAAAAACAAAATGCTTTTCCCGGACCGTCCCCTCCCAGAGATCCGGCTTTCTTTCTTCCATCCCCTTTCCCGGTTGGACTCATGATAAACTGGGAAATCCAAGATTTCAACCTGAAACCATTTAAAAGGGGACAGTTATGGAATCCAAGGTCATGCCAACGCGGGATTATATCCGGCTGGAGGAGGAGTACGGGGCCAAAAACTACCAGCCCCTGGACGTGGTCCTGTGCCGGGGCGAGGGCCTCTGGGTCTGGGATGTGGAGGGCAACCAGTATCTGGATTGCCTGTCCGCCTATTCCGCCCTCAATCAAGGCCATTGTCACCCGAAGGTGCTGCAGGCCCTGAGCGAACAGGCTCAAAAATTGACCCTGGTTTCCCGCGCCTTTCGCCACGACCAGTTGGGCCCCTTCTACAAGGAAATCTGCGAACTCACTCAGTCGCACAGCGTCCTGCCGATGAACAGCGGCGCCGAGGCGGTGGAATCGGCCATCAAGGCGGTCCGCAAATGGGGCTACGTGGTCAAAAAAGTTCCCCCGGGAAAGGCGGAAATCATCGTGTGCGAAAACAACTTCCATGGCCGCACTCTGACGATCGTGGGCTTCAGCACTGAACCCCAATACCGGGAGGGGTACGCCCCCTTCACACCCGGATTCAAAATCATTCCTTTCGGCGACGCCCGCGCCCTGGAGGAAGCTATCACCCCTGAAACGGTGGCTTTCCTGGTCGAACCCATCCAGGGCGAAGGCGGAGTCCTCGTGCCGCCGCCGGGATACCTGAAAGCGGTCCGGGAAATTTGCGACCGTCACACCATCATGTTGATCCTGGATGAAATTCAGACCGGGTTGGGCCGGACCGGTAAATTATTCGCCGAGGAACACGAGGGCATCCAATCGGACATGACCTTGGTGGGGAAAGCGCTCTCGGCCGGGTTCTACCCGGTCTCGGCGGTGCTTTCGAACAAGGAGGTGCTGGGGGTGTTCAAACCGGGAGACCACGGGAGCACCTTCGGCGGCAATCCCTTGGGCTGCGCCATCGCGCGCGCCGCCTTGAACGTTCTGATCGAGGAAAAACTCATTGAAAACGCGGCCATCCAGGGCGAGTATTTCCTGAAGCAGTTGAAGCGGATCCGGTCCCCCTTCGTCCGGGAGGTCCGCGGCAAGGGATTGTTGATCGGAATCGAATTGCATGCCGAAGCCGGCGGCGCCCGGCGCTTCTGCGAAGCCCTCCAGCGCAAAGGAATCCTTTGCAAGGAAACTCACGTCAACGTGCTCCGGCTCGCTCCTCCCCTCATCATTCAGCGGGAGGACATCGACTGGATTCTGGAACGCCTGGAACAGGTCCTCACCCGGGACGGTTGAGGTCTTATTTTTTTCCCTTGAGACCCGATTGTTTGAAAATCCGATCCATGGCCGACAGGAAATCCTGCTGTTGTTGGCTTTCGATTTCCACCCGGTGTTTTTCGGCATCGTAAATGTTGATCCGAATTTCCGGGGGCCGTTCCAGCAGGCGGCCCAACCCCTCCCCCGACTGCACCGGCGGGTGACAGGTCTGGTTTTGGCAAAGATACACGGTGGGTTTTCCCTGCAGGGCGGTCCGTCCTTCGGCCAGGGGAAGGCGCCGTTCGGTCTCCTCGTTTTCCCGCCAGAGGACGATCTTGTTGGGGCGGAAATCCTGATACAGAACCCGCTGCAGTTCCTCGAACCGGGCGTCGTCCCGGGGACCGGCAAAAACCACCTCGGTGGGCGGGGTCCGGAGGAAATCGACCACCCCCAGCAGGCCCTTGAAAGCCGCGGGACTTCGCTCCAGGGCTCCCTGGAAGGCCCGGACCGTTTTCTCCGCTTTTTTGAGGTAGTCGAAGTTTCCCGTCCCATGTGCCAACCGCGTCAGGGCGAGCGCCGCGATGGCATTGGCCGAGGGCACGGCCTCGTCCGCCGCGGATTTCAGCCGCAAAATCAGAGGTTCCTGGGAAACCCCCGTCAAGAAAAACCCGCCTTCTGAAGCATCCCAGAACTCCTCGATCATCCGGTCGGCGGTCTGGACGGCCCGGTCCATCCAGACGCTGTCCAAAGACGCCTCGTATAAAGCCAGCAGAGCTTCCAGGAAACAGGCGTAATCCTCAAGACACCCGTCGATCTTGCTTTGCCCGTCTTTGTGGATCCGTTGCAGGCGGTCGTCCCGCCACTGCCGGGTCCACAGAAACTCTCCGGCCCGGCGGGCGGTGTCCAGGCACGAGGGATCCCGAAGGACACAGTAGCCCGTGGCCAAGGCGGTGATCATGAGCCCGTTCCAGGCGGTAATGATTTTTTCATCGCGGGCGGGTTTTTCTCTTTTTTCCCGGGCGTCGAACAAAATCTTTTTGGCCTTTTTCAGCAGGTGCGGGACTTCGAAGATGGGGATGTTTTCCTCCTCGGAAATCCGTTCCACCGAATCGCGGACTTGAAGCACGTTTCCTCCCTCAAATTGGCCCCGGGGGGTCAGGCCATAAGCGCGGGCCAATACTTTGGCGTTGCGCGACCCGAGAAGGTCGAGGACTTCCTTGAGGGACCAGGCATAGAAGGCCCCTTCCCGGCCGCCGGAATCTGCATCCTGGCTGGAATAAAAGGCGCCTTCGGGCGCCGTCATTTCCCGGCGCACGTATTCGAACGTTTCCTGGGCCACGGTTTTGTAAATTTCCTGCTTGGTGGCCTGGAAGGTTTCCAGGAACAGGCGGGCCAGGAGGGCATTGTCGTATAGCATTTTCTCGAAATGAGGCACGCGCCAGTTCTTGTCCGTCGAATAACGGTGAAACCCGCCCCCCAGGTGGTCATAAATTCCACCCTCGGCCATCCGGGTCAGGCTTTTGTCGACCATGTGGATGGATTCGTCCGATCCGGTCCGCAGCCAGTGGCGAAGAAGCAGGCTGTAGGTCATGGGCTCGGGAAATTTCATGCCCTGACCGAACCCGCCTTGGTCCCCGTCGAACCGTTCCGCCAGTTGCTGGACGGCCTGGTCGATCAGCGCGCCTCCGGGAAGGTCCCCCTCTCCGGACCCGGTTCCGGAATTGCGGATTTTTTCCAGGATCCGTTGTTTTCGCCGGAACAGTTCTTCCTTGCGATTCTTGTAAAGATCGTAGGCTTCCTGAAGAACCTGGGGAAATCCGGGCCGCCGGTATTTGGGGGTGGGCGGAAAATAGGTGCCGCCGAAATACGGTTCCTGCTCCGGCGTCAAAAACAGGCTGAGCGGCCAGCCGCCCTGGCCGGTCAATTCCACCAGGGCTTTCATGTAAAGCGCATCGATATCCGGCCGTTCTTCCCGATCCACCTTGATGTTGATGAACCTCTCGTTCATTTGCCGGGCGATGGCCTCATCGGCAAACGATTCCCGGGCCATCACGTGGCACCAATGGCACGCGGAATACCCGATGCTCAAAAAAACAGGTTTGTCTTCTTGTTTGGCCTTTTCCAGAGCTTCCGGACCCCACGCAAACCAGTCCACGGGATTCTGCGCGTGTTGCCGAAGGTAAGGACTGGTTTCGTGAATCAGGCGATTTCCGGTCGGTTGGGATACCACGGGACACCCTCCCCTCCAAAGGCCTCGGGGGCCAAGACGGTCATTTCAGGACACTTGAATTTAAGGATACAAAATTAGGGAAGGAAAAGAAAAGAGCGGAAACCCATTTTTTGAGCAAGACCGGATTTTCTTGAAGACCCGGACCCGGCGGAAAAGAAAGACGGGCCCGTCCGCATGCGGGGATATTTTTATTCCTTGACCAGACCCTGGCGATACTGATGGAAAAAGTCGCGAACGCTTTCGTATTCGTCGATCGCGCTCTCTTCCAGTTGCTCCTTGTCCTCGATGATAAAAGAGGAATCATTCATATTTTCCCCGAGGGTGATACCGGCCCCGACGAAAAAGGAAGGCGCCAGGATCACGGAGGGACTGAGGAAGGAGTCCACGGTTCGACCCACCACCCCGCGGGCGGTGGACGGACCCAAAAACGGCAGAACGATATACGGCCCGGTGGGAAACATGTGGGCTCCCAGGGCTTGATCCATGTCCTCATTCACGTTCTTGATTTCGAACTGGTCTCCGGCCACGTCAAAGGCTCCGCCCACTCCGATGGTGGTGTTGATGACCGTCCGCCCGATCACCCGGCCGGATTTGTCCAGGTCGCCCTGAAGCAGGCTGCTCACCAATTTCACGGGTGCGGTCGCGTTGTCGAACATGTTTTTGAGGGCCACCCGCACATCTTCCGGCATCACGAAGCGCCATCCCCGGGCCAGGGGTTCCATGAAGTATTCCCAGATCCTTTCGTTCACCTGGAACATGAACCGGTTGTACCCTTCGAACGGATCCGCCAGAGGGGTCACTTCTTCTTCGACGGCAAACGGATCCTCCAAGGGTTCGTAGGTCTCGGTTTTCTGGGTGGAGGTCAGAGGCCGGGCGGCGGTTTCCTCCAGGGGTTCGGAGACCTCGTCCCCGACCGGCCGTTCCGCAGCGGCCGGGCTTTCCTCGGAGGTCCGGGGTTCCCCAGGCGCGGATTCCGGTTCCGCGGGTTGGGGAATTTTTTTCTCCAGAAGGATGGTAATTTCCGAAGTTTGAGCCAGGAACCGGTCGTCCACTTCATAAAGGAAATCGTGGGACCGTTCATCCTTGGGAATGGGATGTCGAAGCTCCGTTAAAGAACTGGCCCAAACC
>JABAHQ010003944.1_pt2 | contig 14965 bp, 15 predicted proteins | sample 7062091 | NCBI WGS metagenome assembly JABAHQ01 (sample SAMN14534359, study PRJNA622989) | marine sediment metagenome | biome: marine biome [ENVO:00000428]; feature: marine pelagic biome [ENVO:01000023]; material: deep marine sediment [ENVO:00002113] | place: India: Gulf of Kutch | collected...
CCGCCCACCGCGACGAGGGCGAACTCCTGCAGCACGGGCGTGCCGGAGTAGCGTTTCAGGGAAGCGAGGGAGATCACCAGGTGCCGGATGACTTCGTCCCCCAGGCCGGTGTGCAGTTGGATGACTTCCCGTCCTCCCGCTCCGGCCCGGTGCCAGTCCTGGATCTTCTTCCGCTCCTGGTTCAAAAGCTCCTTGAAGGAGGTGAAATAAGGCAAACGCTCCCGGGGGTCCTCGGAAAGGTTCCCGAGGGAACTGAAATCGATTTCAAAATGATGATCCGTCGGTTTGCCGGCCATGCTGTTGGGAGAACGGGGTTTTAATTAGAAATTCCAACGATCACGGGGAAGGCCGGTTTCCGCGTCCCCGCCAGGAGGGGGTGGGGGGAACGGGGCGGAAAGAGGGGTGAGAACCGGCCCACGGATTTTCCCTAAGGCTGTCGAAAGCTGGTTCCTTTTCATGCCGGCCTCGCCGTTGGGGTCCCGCCCAAAGCGGCGCGGGCGGGGTTGGTTCCTTAAAGGATTGATCTTTTTTCGAGTCGGGATGAACCCGGCTCAAGCATAGCACCAAAACCGCGTTTCAACAAAGGAAATACCGGCGGAGGGGAAAGACCGGTTTCTGCCTCCGCCGAGCGTTTGCGGACAGGGGCTGGCCCCCCGCCGGCCGGCTCCTAAACCACGGAAGAAAAATTGCTATCGGTTCGCAAACCGGGTCCAAAATGGCTTGACAAAGAGAGGGTAATCATTTAGTTTACCCCAATCCAAAATTCATTCTAATCCCAACGTTTCTTTCCGATCTTTAAATCGCGCCGTTTTTACCAATTACTGGCATCAATCCCCTTTTTTTGAACCCATAGAAGGAGAAGTCTGCCCATGGCTAAAATCAAAGTAAAAAACACCCTGGTGGAGCTCGATGGCGATGAGATGACCCGGGTGATCTGGGAACGCATCAAGGATCAGCTGATTCTTCCTTATCTGGACATCGACCTGGAATACTACGACCTGCAGGTCCTGGAACGGGATAAAACGGATGACCAGATTACGGTGGATGCGGCCAACGCCATCATCAAGCATCAGGTGGGAGTGAAATGCGCCACCATCACTCCGAACGTGGACCGGGTGAAAGAATTCAGCCTCAAGCAGCAATGGAAATCGCCCAACGGGACCATCCGCGGAATCATCGGCGGCACGGTCTTCCGGAAACCGATCATCCTGAACAATATTCCCACTGCGGTCAAGTCCTGGAAAAAACCCATCGCCATCGGCCGTCACGCCTACGGCGACGTTTACCGAAACGTGGAGTTCCAGGTGCCCACGGGGGCCAAAGCCGAGCTGGTGATGACCACCGCCGACGGCAAAGAGGACCGGCAGTTGATTCACAATTTTGCCAAAGGCGGCGGCGTCGTTCAGGGCATTCACAACACGGAACAATCGGTTCGCGATTTTGCCCAGGCCTGCATCGCCTACGCGCTGGACCAAAAAGTGGATCTGTGGTTTTCCACCAAGGACACCATTTCCAAAACCTACCAGGGCATGTTCCGCGATATTTTCCAGGAAGAAGTGGAAAAGCAGAAGGTCGCCTTGGACAAGGCCGGCATCGATTATTTCTACACGCTGATCGATGACATCGTCGCCCGGGTGGTCAAGCACGAAGGCGGCATTCTCTGGGCCTGCATGAATTACGACGGCGACGTGATGTCCGACATGGTGGCGTCCGGTTTCGGATCGCTGGGGCTCATGACGTCCGTTTTGGTCTCTCCCAAGGGCATTTTCGAGTACGAGGCGGCGCACGGGACCGTGACTCGGCATTACCGGAAATACCAGCAGGGCGAGGACACCTCCACCAATTCCGTGGCCAGCATTTTCGCCTGGTCTGGGGGAATCAAAAAGCGCGGGGAACTGGACAAAACCCCGGAAGTGGTCCAATTCGCGGATTCCCTGGAGCAGGCGGTGCTGGAAACGATCGAGGGGGGTGAAATGACCGGCGACCTGGTGGGCCTCACCACCACGTCCAATCCCAAAAAGTTGAACACCTTCGAATTCATCGACGCGGTGGAAAAACGGCTGAAAGCCAAAATCGGCGGCTGAGCCGGCTCCTCATCCGATGAAATTTTTTGGGGACTCTTCACCATGACTTCCATGCGAAAAAAAATATCCGTTATCGGCGCCGGCCAGGTCGGGGCCACGGTGGCGCAGTTGTCCTCTTATAAAAACCTGGGCAACGTCGTCCTCCTCGATATCGTCGAAGGCGTGCCCCAGGGCAAATCCCTCGACCTTCAGGAGTCGGGGTGTCTGCAGGCGTTCGACAGCATCGTCACCGGCACCAACAGTTACCGGGATACCGCCGATTCGGATATCGTGGTGATCACCGCGGGGCTGCCCCGGAAACCGGGGCAGAGCCGGGAAGACTTGCTCGCCACCAACGCCAATATCGTGAAAACGGTGACCGAGCAGATCATGCAGTATTCTCCCAATCCCATCATCATCGTGGTGTCCAATCCGCTCGATGCCATGGTCTACCTGGCCAAAAAGGTGTCCAAGCTGGACAAACACCGCATCGTGGGGATGGCGGGGGTGCTGGATTCGGCCCGGTTGCGGACGTTCGTCGCTCTGGAGCTCAAGTGTTCCCTGGTGGATGTGGATGCCATGGTGCTCGGNNGCCCCTGCCTCGGTACACTTCGGTTTCGGGCATTCCCATCACCGAGTTGATGGACTCGGAGCAGATCGAACGCGTGGTCGACCGCACCCGGCATGGCGGGGCGGAGATCGTTCAACTTTTGAAAAACGGCAGCGCGTATTACGCGCCCGGGGCTTCGGTGGTCAAGATGGTCGAGGCCATCCTGCAGGATAAAAAACGCATCCTCCCCTGCACCGCCTACCTGGAAGGGGAATACGGCTGGAAAGATATCTTCTTCGGGGTGCCGGTGAAGATGGGCATGCGGGGCATCGAGCAGATCATCGAACTCAAGCTGAACGAGGCGGAACAAGTGGCCCTGGACCGGTCTGCCGGGGAGGTGAAGAAAACCATCGAGGAAATCGATCACCTCTTTCCCTGAAGCGGCCCGCCGGCGGGGTATTGATCCTATATATATAAGAAGAAGGTTTAGCCGGATGTTCCCGGGTCGATCCCGGGAGCGTCCGGCTTTTTTTATTTGCGGATTTCGAACCGGTCGAACTCCGCGGCGCCGGCCTCTTGGCCTTCGCATTCCAGGGGAAACGCCGCCCAGTTCAATCGATCCGGCCGCCAGCGGGGATTTTGGTTCCCGGCCTCTTCCGGTCCGGTGCAAACCCGGATCGTTTGGCCCACCAGGCGGTCGGGGGTGACGGTCAAGAGGACGAAGTGATGGATCAGGGCCCGCCGGGCCAGGGCCTGCCTCACCTCCGGCGGCGCCGCATGTTCGGCGATGCCTTGCCAATCGGCAAACGGTTTGAACGTCGCCCCGCCGCCGCCCGAGACGATATGGATGGTTCCGGTGCCTTTTTGATAAATCCCGCCCTCCTGCCGGTCGACCGGCAGGAATCCGTCCGCCCGGGGGGGACCCATGGGATGAAACCGCTCGTAGGAATGCTGGTTGCCCGCAAACACCAGGTCGGGCTTTAAGGCGTTGATCTGTTGGAGAACCGTCTCCCGCTTGTCCACGAACCAGGCGGTGGTGACGGCGGGTTCGTGGAGCGCGACGATCGTCCACAATCCCTGGTCCCGGGCCGCCTCCAGCCGGGGTTTCAGCCAGGGCGTCGGGTCGTTTCCGGTGTAGGCGTTCAGAACGGCGAACAGGACGGGGCCGACCTGTTTGGTGCCCTCGAACGGTCCCGGTTTCGGTCCCGAGGCCGGCGGGGGATCCAGGGGGGTATCCATCGGATCGATCCCCTCCCAACAGCCCGACGCTTTCGGTTTCTTCATCGTGGGGGAAAAATCGTTGTCTCCGGGGACGAACAGGCGGATGCGAAAGGGATCCACCAGTTTCTCCCGAATTTCCTGAAGGTACCGGGACGGGCAGGTGTCGGGAAGCCATTCGGGTTGGTAAACGAAATCGCCCAGGTGGAGCAACACCTCGGGCTGCTGTTGCTCAATGGCTCGCATGACGGCCAGAAACCCGGGATAAAAAGCGCGCTCCCCGATCCCGGTGTCCCCGACCACTGCGATTTTCAGGGATTCCTGAACCGAGGCGGGCGAGTCCGCCGCCCGGGCGGGCGCCGGGCCTCCCGCAAGGCCAAACAGCAACCCCCAACCCAGCCAAAGGGCCGTCTGGATCCTGAAAATTCGATGAAAACGGGTTCTTAACTCGTCCATGGCTGGAACCCCTTATACCCTATTCCGGAGAACCGCCACAAGACCGTTTATTGTCCATCGGGCCGGGAAACCGACAGATTTAGTAACCAGGAAAAGGAGGATTTATCCAAAACCTAACAATTTTACAGTTACCGTATATATCTTTTTAAAGGGTTTTCCCAGGACCTCCCGGTTTTTTCTCCCGTGAAAGAATTTGGAAATTGAAGTCTTATTTCGGATCCCCGATTCGGGGGGCGGTCCGGGTCCCCCGGATGGCATAGCCTATGCAACCTAGAAGAGGGTGTTTGGCTGGTAATTAGTTGAAAAGATTAAAGTTATTTTTGAAAAAACCGGGAAAAACGAACGTTATGAACTCCGCCCTCTCCATTGCCAGTGTCCACCGAGCCCGAAGAAGGGGAAACCCGGCCGCCGGCGGCGAACAAAAAAGGTCACGCCGGGGCCTCCGGGAGGACTCCTTTGCGAAAGGGACGGCGGGGATCACGGCGGCTCGTTTTCCCGGGAAGGTTCAAGGCCGATACCGAAACGATTTTGAATCGATCTCAATAGACTATTTCTTCAGGGGGACCCCTATGAACCGGCACAACCGAGGATTTAAACATCTAAAAGGTTCCCGAAGGGCGTGGGCCCGATTGACGGAAATTCCCCTCATCCAGGGACGGATGGGGCAGGTCTTGATCCTGGTGCTGGCGTTGGGACTGTCGGCGTGCTCGACCGATTTGCACACCAAAGTGTCGGGCAACCTCGACCAGATGTCCAAGAGCCAGACGGTGGCCATTCTGCCGGTGGAGATCCAGGATGAGGACCAGGCGGAAACGGCGGAAGTGCTCCGCCGATCCCTGTTCGCCAACCTGCGCCAATCGCATTTTGAGGTTTTGGAGCCTTACGTGGTCGATGCCCTGCTGAAACGGCACGGCCTCAAGGATTCCGGGCAATATTGGGAAGAAAATCCCCGCCGGTTTGCGGAAATCCTGGGGGTGGATGCGGTGGTTCTCAGCCGCATCAATCGGATCGAGACCTCGTACCTGTTGGTGCACTCTTCCATCGAGGTCAGTGTTTCGGCCCACATGATCGATACGCGCTCGGGGGAAATCCTCTGGTGGGCGGAACAGACCCAAAAGGATTTCGAAGGCATCGGCAAAATCCCGACCGGCATGGCGGCCGCGGTGTACGGCCCGGTCTTGTTCGTGGCCGACCGGTTCAAGGTCAACGAGATGACGACCAAGATGGTCCACAAGATGACCGCGCTGGTGAGAAGCCCGGAACAGGCCAATCAGGATACCCGGTTTGAGCAGCCCATGATCGCCTCGGCTTGGAATCGCGAAGCCCCCGAAGGCGAAACGGTTCATTGGGCGAAGGTGGGACCGACGCAACAAACCGCGCCGGCGGTTCCGGTCGCGGGGGGCTTGAACGAACAACTGGCCCCGCCACCGTCAGAGCTGGTGGTCGAGACCCGCGAAAAGACCGCCGATCGAACCTTGGATGAAGCCATCGCGTCTCCGACGTTCCTCTCGGCTCCGGAACCCGTTGCGGGTGAGGTGCAGGGACCGCGGAGACCGTCCGGGCGGGTCCCGGAAGGCCAGGAATCCCAGGAGCCGGGTCACCCGTCGGTCTGGTTCTAAGAAATCGAAGATGAGGGAATGGGTTTTCCTGTTCACCGATCACCGTGGGGGGCACAGTTATGGATAAGATTCTTGTGTTTCGAGCGATTTATCTGGTGTTCTCGGTAGGAACCGCCGTGTTCCTGAATGGGCTGGGGTGGTTCGGCCCCCGCCGGGGATAAGCGCCTTAAGGCAAGGCCCGTTCCCGGCGGTTCGGTCCAGAAAAATTCCGTTTCTCCCGTTTGGGGGGAAGCGGTTTTTTTTTGTCCTCCGGGTTCCCCCGGGTGGAGACGCGTCCTTCCCCGGCGTGATCCAGACGGGGGCGGGAGATCGCGGCGGGGATTCAGCCTCCCGCGGTTTTTTCCGTTTCCAGGGTTTGCGGCAGCGTTTCGATGAAGGTCCGGATTTCGTCGCGCACCCGGCGGAAGATCTGCAGCGCCTCTTCTTCCGTTCGCGCGGTCATGGCGAGCGTGGGCGGGTCGTCGAAACCCACGTGCACCACCTTCGTGTGTCCCGGGAAGGCGGGGCAATAGTCATCTGCATGACCGCACACGGTGACCACGTAGTCGAACGGGACATTCAGAAGCGAATCCACCGTTTTCGATTTCTGCCCGGAGATGTCGACGCCGGCTTCCTGCATCACCTTCACGGCCCGGGCGTTGAGCCCGTGGGCCGTCAGACCCGCTGAATACGGTTCGATCTGCTCGCTTTTCAAATGCCGGGCCCAACCTTCCGCCATCTGGCTTCGGCAGGAATTGCCCGTGCACAGGAACAAAACTTTTTTGCGGTGGGTCATGGGGGAGATGTTTTCTGAATACCAGATCCCATCCGGTTCTTCCCGGAACCGCCCGCCCGGCCCGCCCGGGTTTTGCCGGCGGCTTGCTTTGTCTTTTATAAGATGGTCGGGAGGGCTTTGCAAGGTTCGAACTTTTTGAATCCTGCGACGTTCCTTCCGTCTCGTGGGCCGGGGGGGGGCGATTCCGAGGCTTCGAGCTCCGGGGGTCGAACGCCGGTGGCTCCTCATGGGGCTTCGCCCGCTGGGGGCGTTCGTTCTTCTTGATTTTCGTATTATTTTCGCCTATACTTGGCGCATCGCGAATGTGCGGAGAGAAGAGCCATGTATCTCACCAAACGGCAGCGGGAGATTTACGAGTTCCTGAAAGATCATATCGACACCCGGGGCTACGCGCCCAGCATCGTGGAAATCGGCAAGCGGTTCCGCCTCCATTCCCCGGCGACGGTGCACAAGCACCTGGCGCATCTCCAGGAAAAGGGATTGATCCGCAAAAAGCACAACCTCAGCCGGGCGATCGAGTTGGTGGACGAGCCGGCGGGGGCGGTCCTGTCGCGCGAGTACGCCCTGATGGGTCACATCGTCGCGGGCAAACCGATCGAGGCCCTGGAGAACCGGGAGATGGTGTCGCTCCTGCCCGGCGCCGGGGACAAGGAAGTGTTCGTCCTGCGCGTCAAAGGCGACTCCATGATCGACGATCACATCCAAAACGGCGATTACGTGATCGTCGAAAAACGGGACTCGGCGGACAACGGCGAAACTGTGGTGGCGCTCATCGACAACGACAAGGCCACGCTGAAACGGTTTTACCGGGAGAAGGACGGCGTGCGGTTGCAGCCGGCCAATCCGGAAATGGACGCGCTCTTCCTCCGGGACGGGGAATTCCGGATTCAGGGAGTGGTCATCGGCGTCCTGCGCAAATTCAAATAGCCGGGTGCCCACCCGGAGGGCATAGGACCCCCCGCTTGCGGCGTTCGGTCCGGCTGAGCGGCGGCCGACGGCAAGATGGGATCGATCAAGGAAGAATTTTTCGGTGAAATAGATGCAGGCTTCGGCTTCGGAGACCACGCGCACCATTCTGCACGTGGACATGGATGCGTTTTTCGTGTCGGTGGAAGAGGTGCGGGATCCGTCGCTCCGGGGCCGGCCGGTCGTGGTGGGGGGCGACCCCGACGGACGCGGCGTGGTGGCGGCGGCGTCTTACGCGGCGCGCCGGTACGGCATCCATTCCGCCATGCCCCTGGCGCGCGCCAAACGGCTTTGTCCGGGCGCCGTGTTCCTCCGCGGCGCGCACGGGCTCTACCGGGAGTTTTCGGAACGCATCTTCGCCCTCCTGGACCGGTATTCCCCGGCGGTCGAACCGATGTCGCTGGACGAGGCCTACGTCGATCTCACCGGCTGCGAGCGGCTGCACGGACCGGGGCTTCCGGCGGCGGAACGGATCCGCAACGAGATCCGGAACACCACCGGCATTCCCGCCTCCATCGGCATCGCCACGAACAAGCTGGTCGCCAAAATCGCTTCGGGGTGCGCCAAGCCGAACGGGATGCTGTGGATCGTTGCCGGCCGGGAACGAAAATTCCTGGCACCGCTTCCCCTCGACCGCATGCCCGGCATCGGACCCCGAAGCGGCGAGGAGCTGCGGCGGATGGGCATCCGGACCCTCGGCGACCTGGCGGCGCTGCCACGCGAGCTTTTGGAGGACGTCTACGGCCGGTGGGGCACGGCGCTTTATTTCAAGGCTCGCGGCGTCTGCGACCGCCCCGTCCTGAGCCAGGAGGACGATCCTCGCTCGATCAGCCGTGAGACCACGCTGGAGACCGATTCCGTCGACGCCGTTTTTCTGGAATCGACGCTCAGCTACCTGGTGGAGAAGGCGGCGGCTCAACTCCGGGGCTCGGGACGGTTCACCCGGTCGATCACGCTCAAGCTCCGTTACTCCGATTTCAAGACCGTGACGCGCTCGCGCACGCTGCGCGAGCCCGCGGCGGCGGACCGGGTCATATACCGGACCGCGGTGGCGCTGTTNNGACCGCGTCATTTACCGGACCGCGGTGGCGCTGTTCCGGACCCTGTTCACCCGGCGCACCCGGGTGCGGTTGATCGGCGTGCAGCTGGCGGGGCTCACCCCGGACCCGTGCCGGCAGGCCGAGTTGTTCGATCCGGGCGGCCGCGGCCGGGAAGAGCGGCTCTCCCAGGGCATCGACCGCATTCGCCGCAAGTACGGGTTCCGCTCCATCCTCCGGGGCCGCAGCCGCCCCCGGTCGGCCTCCGGGGGAAACGGGTAACCCTTTCCTGGATCCTTCCGCACAGCCCTCCCCCTTTCCAGGCGGCGGGCGCCCGGAACCGGGTCGAAGCAAATCGGTCTTTCCGGAGCGGCCCGTTGATTTTATGATGGGGAATCGTTCCCGGCGATCGAGCCGCGGAGTTTGTTCAAAAAAAAAGAAAGGGAAAAAACGTGGCCCCAGCAAAAGGTCGGGAAAGGAATTGGGATCGGGTGAGGGCGGAGTTTCCGGTGGCGCAAAACCGGGTGTTCCTGGACCACGCGCGGGTGGCGCCCATCCCCCGGCGGGCCCGCGAGGCGGTGGAGGCCTTCACCCGCGACGCCTGCGAGCACGGTACCGCCCACTACGACGAGTGGATGGCCCATGCCGAACGAGTGCGGGAACGGTTCGCGCGCCTGGTTCATGCCGAACCGGGGGAGATCGCGTTCGTCAAAAACACCTCGGAAGGTCTGTCCCTCGTCGCCGAGGGGCTCGACTGGAAACCGGGCGACAACGTCGTGGTTCCCGACATCGAGTTTCCGTCCAACGTGTATCCCTGGTGGAACCTCAAGCCGCGGGGCGTGGAAACCCGGTTCGTCCGCTCGGTGGACGGACGCGTCCCCTTCGACGACCTGGTGAAGCAGACCGATGACCGGACGCGCCTCGTCTCGGTGAGCTCCGTCGAGTTCCACAGCGGCTTCCGGAACGATCTGAACCGCATCGGCGCCTTCTGCAAGGACCGGGGCATCCTCTTCTGCGTCGACGCCATCCAGAGCCTCGGCGTGTTGCCCATGGACGTGAAGCGGGACCAGATCGATTTCCTGGCCGCCGACGGCCACAAGTGGCTGCTCAGTGTGGAGGGGTTGGGCGGATTCTATGTCTCGAAAGACGCCCTGGAGCACCTCCGCCCGGTGCTGGTGGGATGGGACAGCGTGGTCGACGCGCACAACTTCCTGGACTACGATTTCACCTTGCGTCCCGACGCCCGCCGGTTCGAGGAAGGCAGCTTCAACGTGATGAGCCTCTACGCCCTGGGCGCTTCGATCGGGCTGTTGCAGGAGATCGGCATCGACATCATCGAGGACCGGGTGCTCGGGTTGGGCGACCGCCTCCTCGAGGAGGTGCGGCGGCGAAACCTGACCCTCTTTTCCTCCCCCCGGCCGGACGAGCGCTCCGGCATCGTGTCCTTCGACCTCCCCGCCGACCCGGACGCGTTCAAGACTTACATGGCGGACCACCGGGTGACCCTGACCGTGCGCGGTAGCCGGGTGCGCCTGTCTCCGCACGCCTACAACAACGAAGACGACCTCGGCCGGTTCTTCGACCTCTTCGACCGGTTTTTAAATGGGCCGGGATGATGTGAGGGGGGTTCGAGGGGAACCACCGGGCGCGTTCTTATCCCGGGTCGAGGGTGGTGACGAAGGAGTCCAGGTTTTCACGCCGTTCGAGTTGCCGGGCGAGCTCGAGGGCGGCCTCCCGCGCCTCGAATTTTTCCACCCGGACCCGGTACAGGGGTTCCTCCTCATCCTCCGTGGGAAACAGGCTGACGAAGGCGTTGTAGCCTTTGCGGATGAGCGAAGTCAGCATGCGTTCGGCAAACCGCTTGGTCTTGTACGCGCCCACTTGAATGGTGAACAGGATCCCCGAGTCCGCCTTCGTGCCCGCGTGGGTGGCGTGGAGGGCGGACAGGAGGACAGGCCGAGTGTCCGGCGTTTGTTGGTCGAATTGGTTTTCCCAGGTCTTGGAGTCCTCGGAGCCGGGCGAAGGTCCGGACGGCGGGGCGAACGCCGGTTTGGCGATTTCCCGACGGCTTTTTTGGACGGGTTCCCCGGGCACCGATAACGGCGTTTGCGAATCCCGCACGGGCGGGATGGAGATGGTTTGCCAACTCCGGGAGGCTTTGGGCCGGTCCTTCCCCTCAGAGAAGTCGGGAGGAGCCAAAACGGCATCGGTTTGGGGCCGGGGCAGGGAGGCGACGTGCACGGCGGGTTCGGCCTCTGGCCCGGTTTCGCGGGCGCCGGTTGCCCGGGCTTCGGCGGCTTCCCAGGCGGCGCGGATTTTCTGCGCCTGGTCCAGCCGTTCGAGGTCGCGCGAGGCGGTCGCCACGACCTGGGGTTCCTCAAAAGTTTCTTCCTGGTCGACGGCTTCCGGACGTTTTACGATCGCCGTCAACTTGTCCACCATGGTGGACGTGAGCCGGTCGAGGTTGAGCTTGTTGGTGACGAAGTAAATGGGCGCCAAAACCGCGGTGACGATCCCGGTGGGGATTTTGGCGATTCCCTGGTAGTCCGATTCGCTTTGCTCGGCCTGCCAGAGGATTTCGCCCGATCGGGTATCGACCATTTGGACGGTCACCCCCACTTCGATGGTCGAATGCACCAGAAGATAGGACCGCTTCACTTTGTCGATGCAACTGAGGATGACGGCGTCGACCCCCAGGATTTCCCCAAAGCGCATGGGGTTGATGGTTTTGAACTGGGCCGGGCGGGTGTAGCCGTGTTTCCGGAGCAAGGCGTCGATCACGTAGGGTTCCAGGATTTGGAACCGGGACTGCCGCAGATTGGCGTGCAGGCTCTGCCGAAACAGCCGCGCGGTTTCGGCCTGGTTGTTGTCGGAAATTTCCACAGGCAGGATGGCCACCGTCTGTTTTTCGGTCAAGCCTTGAAGGCTGCCGGACACCTTGGTGGTCTGCAGGTCGGAAGCGCAGGCCGTCAGCGTCCCGCTCATCAGGCCGATCAGCAGGCAATGGATCCAAACCCTCCGGTTCGATGGTCTCCTTGATTTGGACATCCCGATCGGGTCTCCTTTTTTTATCGTGGCCTTACGGTTTGGGGTTTTCCCGTTCCAGCTCGCCGGCGTCGATCGAGGCCATGGCGGCTTTGTAAAATTTCTTGCTGGCGAGGCCCTTATCGTTTTTGAGCGTGCCGATGATGAGGGCGTTTTGGACCTGGTCGCCCTTCTTCACTTGGTAGCTTCCGGTGTACACCCCGGGAGAGACTTCTTTCATGGGGATGCTGGTTTTCCAGTTGCCGATGTCGAACGAGGCGCTGAGCCCGGGCTGCCCGCGCAGGCTGACGTAGACCCGGTCCCCTTTGCCGAAGATCTGCGCGGCCTTGATGTTGGTTTCGATGCTTTGAATGACCGGCAGGCGGATATCCCCCGCCCGCATCGGCGCCGGATCGGGAACTTCCTTCAGCACCTTGATGGAAAAGGCCTCGGCGGATTTGTAATAGGCTTCCTGGACCTTGACGTTTTCCACCTGCTCCTGAATGATGTCGACCAGCGTCGGCGAGGCGATGCCGGCGTAGGCGATTTCGGTGTGTTCCGCTTCCCAGAGCAGGGTGTCGTTTCTCAGGTCCACCATCTCAATTTTTGCGCGAATGGACGTTTCGGCATGAATCCCGGCCGTCACGTTATTGGCCTCCAGAATGACCCCCCGGATGACGGCGTCGACTCCGAGAACGTCTCGGAGTTGGGCGTTGTCAGGTTCGGTGGACGCGGTCGACAACCAGATGCCGGCGTCGTGCAGTTTGCGGTCGATGTCGTCCAGGGGCACGTCGGTGTATCCCAGGTAGCTGAAATAGTTAAAAAAGACTTCCCGCAAAATCTCGTGCGGCGGATAATCCGCCACCACGGTCTCCGCCGTCGCAAAAGGAAGAATGGCTACGGTTTTGGGTAAATCCGTGCCCGGTTCCAGGGTTTGGTGCACCGTGACCTGAGCGGTTCCGCAACTCGCCAGAACCAAGCACAAAAAGATCCCTTGCACCCGCTGTCTCAGGGAAATCATTTGTGCCGAGTAATTTTTAAGATATTGAAGTGGCTCAAATTATTCTATCCCTGATGCGAAAATTCAAGGAAAATGTCTTTTTATTAGACTGCAGGGCGGCATTTTTGTCAATTAATTTATATAAAAGTAGTAAAATTTAAACAAATTTTTGAACGGAATCCCGGCGCCGGGGGAGAAAAATAACCGGCGCCGAATCAAGGGGTTTGAAGGGGAAAGAAATTTCGGATGCGGTTGACTCGGTTCCGAATTCGTGATACGTTTCCCCCCGCCTCCTCTTGGCATTTCGAGGATCGACTCGTTCCTCGGGATCTTTCCACCGGTCGTAAGGACGCTCAACCGATTTCATTTTTTTCATAACATCCTGAGCTCAAACCCAATTTATTTTTTATAATACTTCGTGAATGCGCCTTATTTCAGGAGAAGCCCTTCCGGGCTTCGAGGATTCCCATCGGAACGTCTTTCACTCGCAGACTTAAGATCGTGCCCGGTTCCCCGGGTTCCCGGAGAGTCCCTGTTCCGGGTGGAGGAGGGGGCAGGGTCTTGAATCACTCACCTCATATCAGCTATTGCGCGAAAGGATGAACTGGGTGGAACGTCTGGGGGCAGGAGTCATCGGGTTTCTGGAGCGCCTGGGCAACCAGTTCGTTTTTTTGTTCCAGACGGTTTTCTGGATGTTTCGCCCCCCTTACCTGTTTTCCCAAGTCCTCAAGCAGGTGCATTTTATCGGGGTCCGCTCCCTGGTGGTCATCGTCTTGACGGCCTCTTTCACGGGCATGGTGCTGGGGATGCAGGGGTTTTACACGCTGAAGAAATTCGGGTCGGAAGGCCTGCTGGGGGCGGCGGTGGCGCTCAGCATCATCCGCGAGCTGGGTCCGGTGCTTTCGGCTCTCATGGTCACCGGGCGGGCGGGATCGGCGATTGCCGCGGAAATCGGCATCATGCGGATTTCGGAACAATTGGACGCCCTCGACACCATGGCCCTTCACCCGATGAAGTATGTGGTGGTGCCCAAGGTGCTCGCGGCGCTCATCTCCGTGCCTTTGCTCACCGCCATTTTTGACGTGGTGGGCATTTTCGGCGGCTACATCACCGGCGTCAAACTTCTGGGCGTCAGCGCCGGGTCCTTCACCGGCAGCATGGAAACCAGTGTGATGTGGAAAGATGTCTACAGCGGCATCATGAAATCCCTCAGTTTCGCCGTGCTGGTCAGCTGGATCTGCTGTTTCGAGGGATATTTCGCAGACCGGTACAGCGGTCAGGGGGCGGAAGGGGTGGGCCACGCCACCACCACGGCGGTGGTGGTCAGTTCGGTGACCATCCTGGTCTGGGATTATTTCGTCACCTCCGTATTGATCTAAAGGAAGAGGGCCCAACCGGTCATGATCCGGATCCAAGAACTCAGAAAAAATTTCAACGAGCAGGAAGTGCTCCGGGGGCTCAACCTGGAGGTCCCGCGGGGCAAAATTACCGCCATTGTCGGCCGCAGCGGCTGCGGCAAGTCGGTGCTTCTCAAACACATCATCGGGTTGCTCAAGCCCGATTCCGGGTCGGTCTGGGTCGACGGCGTCGACGTCACCCGGATCAACGGTCACCGGTTGAACGAGTTGCGGAAACAATTCGGCATGCTGTTTCAGGGGGCGGCGCTTTTGGATTCCATGGACGTTTTTGAGAATGTCGCGTTTCCCTTGCAGGAAAAAACCCGCCTGTCGAAAAAGGAAATCCAGGAGCGCGTGGAAACCGAATTGCGGAATGTCGGCATCGTGGGGATGAATTCCAAGTATCCCTCCCAGTTGAGCGGCGGCATGAAAAAGCGGGTGGGCCTGGCCCGGGCCCTCATCATGCAGCCGGAGATCCTCCTGTTCGACGAGCCGACCACGGGCCTGGATCCCATCATGAAGCAAGCCATCCATAACCTGATTTACGAAACCCAGCGCCGCGTGGGCTGCACCGCGGTGGTGGTCAGCCACGACATTCCCGACGTTTTTGAAATCAGCGATGCCGTGGCCATGATGCACGACGGCCTCATCGTGGAACAGGGCCCCCCCGACGAGTTTCAAAAGTCGCAGAACCCCGTGGTCCAGCAATTTTTGAAAGGAGAGGTCCAGGGACCCATTCACGTCTAGGACTTGGTGTGATCAGTTCGCGCCACACGGGCCATGCTTCGACCCGCTCCGCAGGACCGCCCCAGGGTCGCCCGGAGCCCGTCGAAGGGCGGCATTTTCGTAACGCTTATTTT
>JABAHQ010006305.1_pt1 | contig 14964 bp, 10 predicted proteins | sample 7062091 | NCBI WGS metagenome assembly JABAHQ01 (sample SAMN14534359, study PRJNA622989) | marine sediment metagenome | biome: marine biome [ENVO:00000428]; feature: marine pelagic biome [ENVO:01000023]; material: deep marine sediment [ENVO:00002113] | place: India: Gulf of Kutch | collected...
CGATCGCCACGTACTCGCCTTCCTTGATGTCCAGGTGGACGTCGGAGAGCGCGTGGGTCTCCACCTCCTCGGTGTAGAAGACCTTCTTCACGCCCTTCAGCGTGATCAGCCCTTTCCCGTTGGCTTTTGGCTTGGACATCTGTGACCTGCCCGTTTTGAGTGACCGTGCTCCACAGCCCTACGCAACGGCGGCCGAAAATGATTCAGGCCGCTCTCGGTGCCCGGGAGATCCCGGCACGGGGGTCCACCCGGTATTGTGGCAGACAAAATCGCCCGCCGGGTCGCAGATAGCGCCATTCACGTTCTTTTGACGCGGCGACGGCCCGGATGGTTGGCATGGCCGCCCTTGCCGCCGGGGCCCGCGGCGCTTTCGATGGCGGAGCTATCCTGGCGACTCGGTCAGACCTGTCAGCTTCCCCCCCATCCTCAGGTTCGCCTCGGCGCCCTGTCGGAACGGACGCCAGGCATCCACCTTCCGCAGCGCCCAGCGGGCCAGCCCGGGGCTGAGTCGGGCCACGGCGGCCATCGGACGGATCGGCATGCTGTTGACGTTGATCTGCGGGATGTCGTGCCTTACCGCCCGTAGCACCGCCCGGGCGACGGCGTCGGGGGTGGTAGTCCCCACGATCCGTGACGCCTTCCCGACCCTGTACTTGCGTCCCTCGTGATAGATCCCGGCCTCTTCGACGAAGCTGGGACAGATGACCGAGGCGCTGACGCCCGATGCGCGGCATTCATCCCGCAGCGATTCGGTGAACCCGACGAGCGCGGCTTTGGTCGCACCGTACACCGCGTCGTAGGGAGGGCCGAAGATCCCGGCCAGCGACGACATGTTCACCACATGACCCCGCCGGCGCTCCAGCATACCGGGCAGCACCAGGCGCGTCAGGATCATCGCCGACACCAGGTTGAGGCGGACCACCCGCTCGATGTCGGTGATCCCGATCTGTCCGAACGGACATAAAGTCACCGTGCCGGCGTTGTTCACCAGCAGATCCGCCGGCCCGAAGCTCTCGTTCGCCGTCGCCAGCATCCGTTCCAGCGCCTCGCTGTCGGTGACGTCCGTCGCCACGGCGATGGCCTCGGCGCCGTTCTCGCGGAGGCGCGCCGCCACCCCGTCCAGCTGATCCGCCGAGCGTGCCGCCACGACCAGTCTCATCCCCTCGGCGGCCAGAGCACGTGCCACGTAGGGCCCCAGCCCGCGTGAGGCGCCGGTCACGATCGCGACCTTGTCTCTCAACTCTTTCATCGCCGCATCGTCCCTTTCGGGGTTGCGTCTCCTGTCGATCGCCCCCGCTCCCTGAGCACGCTTCGGGCTGAGGGGGCTCATCGTCTGCTCTCGTCGAAACAAGATTCCGCCTCTTGCGGTAGGGAATAGGCGGCGCCAGGGGCCGTCCGCGCAACCTTCAGCGTCGGGCGGCCGCGCCGGCGGTTGCACGAAGGACGTCGGCGGGTTACCGGTATCAGCGCCAGGTGAGAAGCTCGTGAAGAAACTGACGATTATCCTCGGTGTGCTCGCCGTTCTTCTCGTGGCGGGGCTCTACGTCACGCGCGTGAGGACGCCTCGGATCGAAAACCAGAACGGCGAATCGGTTCCAGGCGCGGTGGCCTCGTTGGAGCCGGTCGAGCTTGGCGGTCGAGAACAATGGATTCTCATCCGCGGGCACAGCACCTCGAACCCCCTGCTTCTCTTCCTCCACGGGGGGCCGGGGATGCCGATGATGTACATGGCACACGTCTTCGGCCACGGGCTCGAGCAGGATTTCCTCGTCGTCCATTGGGACCAGCGAGGCGCCGGCAAGTCCTACGATCCCGACTTGCCCGTCGAGACTATGAACGTGGAGCAGTTCCTGTCTGACACCCACGAGCTCGTCCGGCGGCTCACGCGCCGCTTCGGACACGAGCGGATCTACCTGGCCGGCCACTCGTGGGGCAGTTACCTGGGGACGCTCTACGCGGCGCGGCATCCGGAGCGACTCCATGCCTATATCGGGATCGGACAGGTCGTCGACGAGCGACGGGCGACCGAGATCGCCGATGCGTTCATCCGGCGGCGCGCTCGAGAGACCGGCGACGAGGAGGCGCTGGCGGAGCTGAACGATCAGGGCGCCGCGGCCAGAGAGAAGTGGCTGTTCCGCTTCGGCGGCGAGCTGTACCATCACACGAACTGGACACCCTTCCTGCTGGCCGGGCTGTTCGCCCCCGAGTACAGCCTGACCGATGCGGTCAACGTCGGTCGGGGCTCGAGCTTCTCGTCGCGCCACATGAATTTCAACGCCATCGACGGACCGCTGATAGAAGAGGTCACGCGGCTGGAGGTGCCGGTCTATTTCTTCCAGGGCCGTCACGACTTCGTGACGCCGGCTGTGCTGGTCGAAGAGTACCACGCGAGGCTGGAGGCGCCAGCGAAAGACATCGTCTGGTTTGACGACTCGGCGCACTTCCCGTTCTTCGAGCAACCGCAGCGCTTCACAGCCGAAATGCGGCGGCTCCTCGCTGAGCGCTGAGCCGATGACTATATTCGGGCTCGGAGATTTGCAGACGATCGACGACGCACGCATTTCGGTGTGCGAAGGGATGCGGACAGTGACCAGAGGAGCTGTGAACCCGTGATGATGACCCGCTGGGTCGGACGGCTGATTCTCGCCAACGTCGTGGTGTTCATCATCACACTCGGATCGCCAGCCATGACTCGGGCGCTCATGCTGGTGCCCGCCTTCATACTGCAGCGGCCCTGGACACCCGTCACCTACATGTTCCTCCACGCCGATTTCATGCACATCCTGTTCAACATGATCGGGCTGTACTTCTTCGGCCCGCGGCTGGAGCAGCGCCTCGGCGGCAAAGCCTTTCTGGGTCTCTACTTCAGCGCCGGTGTCGGCGGTGCATTGCTTTCTATCCTTACGCCGTATGCCGCGATCGTCGGCGCCTCCGGCGCCGTCTTCGGCGTTCTGCTCGGTTACGCCCGCAACTGGCCCCGCGACCGCATCTATATTTGGGGGATCCTGCCGCTGGAGGCGTGGCTGCTGGTGGTTATCGTGACCGTCGCCTCCCTCTATTTCGGTTTCAGCAGCACCCGGGGCAGCGTCGCCCACTTCGCCCACCTGGGCGGCTTCGCCGGTGGGTACCTTTTCCTCAAGTGGCGGGAGCTCCGATCACCCGCGCGCAAGTTCAAGAAGGCGGTATCCGCTCCGGCGCGCCGCCCCGGTGGAGACGGGGCCGATCTGAAGCGCTGGCAGCGGATCGATCGGGAGAAGATGCACCCGGTGAACCGTGACGAGCTCGACCGGGTGCTGGAAAAGATCAAGGCGTCGGGCGTCGGGAGCCTGACACCGGACGAACGCGCTTTCCTCGATCGCTTCAGCCCGGAGTGACCGATCTTCCTACAACCGTCCTTGCGATGTGGGGAAGCACCGTTCGCCTCGTAGCCTCGGCGGCGCTTGTCCGCAGCGCGCCGCGATGCCAACATAGGGCGGCTGCCGCCCCGTGAATCACCCGGCAGAGAGCGAAATGAAACCGATCGATAGAGAGAACTTCGATGCCGTCATCTTCGATCTCGACGGCGTGGTTACCCGAACCGCCACTCTCCACGCTCGGGCGTGGAAACAGGTGTTCGACGACTTCCTGCAACGTCGCGCGGCCGGGTCGGGATACCAGCCGTTCGACATCGAGACCGACTACCCCCGCTACGTCGACGGCAAGCCTCGCTACGACGGCGTGCGCAGCTTCCTCGCCTCGCGCGGGATCCAGTTGCCCGAAGGGAAGCCCGACGATCCGCCCGACCGCCTGACCGTCCAGGGCCTCGGAAATCGCAAGAACGAGCTGTACAACGAGATTCTGGCTGAGGGCGGCGTCGAGGTGTTCGAAGATACCGTGGAGTGCATCCGCGACTGGCGCGCGATGGGACTCAAGACCGCTATCGTATCTTCGAGCAAGAACTGTGAGCCCGTCTTGCGTTCGGCCGGCCTCACCGACCTGTTCGATGTGAGGGTCGACGGCCGCGAGGCCGATCGGTTGGGGCTGGAAGGCAAGCCCGCTCCTGACATCTTTCTGGAAGCGGCACGTCGACTCGAGGTCGACCCCGCTCGCGCGGTCATCTTCGAGGACGCCGTGTCTGGAGTCCAGGCCGGCCAGGCCGGTGATTTCGGCTGGGTCGTCGGTGTCGACCGCGTGGGCGCGCGTCAGGCGCTGCTGGCCAGCGGCGCCGACCGCGTCGTCAACGATATGCGAGAACTGCAAGCTCGAGGGGGAGGTTGATGGGAGGGAACAGTCCGCAGCGGCGGAAAGCCGATGAGCTTCCTGGAGCGTTGGAGTCCACCGATGAGATCGCCGAGATTCTCGACGACAGGCGGCCGGCGGTGTTCCTCGACTACGACGGGACATTGACGCCGATCGTCTCTCAGCCCGAGGACGCGATCTTATCCGACGACATGCGCGACGTTTTGCGCGACCTGGCGGATGTATGTACCGTCGCCGTCGTCAGCGGCCGGGATCGCCTCGACGTCGAGCCCCTGGTGGGACTCGATCAGCTGGTCTACGCGGGGAGCCACGGCTTCGACATCAAGGGCCCGGACGGTCTACGAATGGAGTACGAAGGAGGCGTCGAGCACCTGCCCTCGCTGGAAGCGGCGGAACGCGAATTGCATGAGCGTCTTGCCAACGTGCCGGGCGCACGCGTCGAGCGGAAGCGCTTCGCCATCGCGAACCACTACCGCAACGTCGCCGCGGAGGATCAGGACCGGGTTCAGGAGGCGGTGCACGACGTCGCCCGCAGGCACGAAGGACTTCGCGTGTCCGGCGGCAAGAAGGTGCTCGAGCTGCGTCCCGACATCGATTGGGACAAGGGTCGTGCCGTCTTTTGGCTGCTCGATGCCCTCGATCTCGATGACGATGACGAAGTCGTCCCCTTCTACGTGGGTGACGACGTGACCGACGAGGATGCGTTTCGGGCTCTGTCCGGTCGTGGCGTGAGCATCGTCGTCGGCAAGCCCGAGTACCCGACCCACGCCAGCTACGGCGTCGAGGACGTCGCCGAGGTGAAGAAGTTTCTCGAATTCATGATCGGACAGGCCGGGGGGAACAGGTAATGGATGGGTGGAAGCTGGTCTACGAGGGGTGGGAACCGGAGAAAGAAGGGCTACGAGAGGCCCTCTGCACGCTCGGTAACGGTTACTTCGCGACCCGGGGCGCCTCCCCCTTCTTTCGGGCGGGTGGCCCGCACTACCCGGGCACCTATCTCGCCGGCGGCTACAACCGTCTCAAGACCGAGATCGCCGGCCGCGAAATCGAAAACGAAGATCTCGTCAACTGGCCGAACTGGACTCTCCTGACCTTCAGAATCGACGATGGTGATTGGTTCTCTTTCGAAGGGGTCGAGATCCTCGAGTACCGCCAGGAACTCGACCTACGGGAAGGTTTGCTCTACTGGCACGCCCGCTTCCGCGACGAGTCGGGCCGCGAGACCACGCTGCGTAGCCGGCGCCTGGTCCACATGGCCGACATGCACATCGCCGCGATCGAGCTCACGATCATTCCCGAAAACTGGTCCGGCCGGCTGGAGATCCGCTCCGCGCTGGACGGGCAGGTCCGCAATGAGGGCGTGGAGCGGTACCGTCAGCTCAACAGCCAGCATCTCGAACACGTGAAGCAAGGACAGCTCGACGACGAGCGAATCTTCTTGTTGGTGAAGACCATCCAGTCCCGACTCGAGATGGCGCAAGCCGCCCGTACCCGGGTATTCAGGGGCGGCGGACGGGCGGAGCTGGATCGATCGACGCGGGAGGAGTCGAGCTACGTGGAGCAGTTGATCCGCTGCGACGGCCGGCAGGGAGAGCCGCTGCGCGTCGAGAAGGTCGTCACGGTCTATACGTCACGCGATTGGGCGATCAGCGCCCCGGACCATGATGCGGGCCAGACCCTCGGCCGCCTGGGAACGTTCGACGAGCTGTCGAGGACCCACAAGCTGGCCTGGAGCCGGCTCTGGCATCGCTGTGACATCGAGTTCGCCGACGGCGAAAACGCTCAGCTTGCCCTCCGCGTTCACATCTTCCACCTGTTGCAGACGGTTTCGCCCAATACCACGGAGCTCGATGTCGGCGTGCCGGCCCGCGGCCTGCATGGCGAGGCGTACCGCGGCCATATCTTCTGGGACGAGCTCTATATCTTTCCGTTCCTCGAGTTGCGTCTCCCCGAGGTCGCACGCGCGCTTCTCATGTACCGCTACCGCCGGCTCGACGAGGCCCGCCGTATCGCCGCCGCAGAAGGTTTCCGCGGCGCGCTTTACCCGTGGCAGAGCGGCAGCGACGGGCGCGAGGAGACCCAGGTCCTGCACCTCAACCCCCGTTCGGGCAACTGGGTCAGGGACAACACGCACCTGCAGCGGCACGTCAACTCGGCGATCGCTTTCAATGTCTGGCGGCATTATCAGGCCAGTGGTCGCCGCGACTTCATCTGCAAATACGGCGCCCGCATCATCCTCGAGATCGCCCGCTTCTGGGCCAGCGCCGCCACCTTCAACTCGGAGCGCGGGCGCTACGAGATCAAGGGCGTGGTGGGCCCCGATGAGTACCACACCGCCTATCCCGACGCCGAACAGCCCGGCCTCAACAACAACGCCTACACCAATATCATGGCTTCGTGGGTGCTGCAGACGGCGGCAAGGGTCATCAAGCTGCTCGACGCCGATTGCGCCGTCGAGATCTTCGAGGACCTGCAGATCACCGACGAGGAGCTCGCCAGTTGGGACGAGATCAGCCGCAAGCTCTACGTGCCCTTCATCGAGGACGGGATCATCGCCCAGTTCGAAGGTTACGAGGAGCTCGACGAATTCGACTGGCAGGGCTACCAGGCCAAGTACGGCGACATTCACCGGCTCGATCGGATCCTCGAGGCGGAAGGCGATACGCCGAACCGCTACAAGGTCAGCAAGCAGGCCGACGTGCTGATGCTGTTCTACCTCTTCTCGGCCGAGCGGTTGGAACAACTGTTCGAGCACCTCGGGTACCGGTTCGATCCGGAGATGATACCCAGGAACATCGACTACTACCTGAACCGTACCTCACACGGATCGACGCTCAGCGCGCTGATCAACTCTTGGGTCCAGACGCGGTCGGATCGCTCGCGGTCCTGGCGTTGGTTGCAGGCGGCGCTGAGGAGCGATCTGGAGGACGTGCAGGGCGGGACCACCCAGGAGGGGATCCACCTGGGGGCGATGGCCGGCACCGTCGACCTGGTACAGCGCTGCTACAGCGGGATCGCCTTGCGCGAAGGCGTTATGTGGTTGAATCCGGTACTGCCGTCGGAGCTGAAGTCGATCAGGTCGCGGATTCTCTACCGGGGCCACTGGTTCTCGATACACATCACGCACGACACCCTCGCGGTCGCGTTCGAGGGGATATGGTCCCCGTACGCACGGATCGCCGTGCACGACAGGATCTACACCTTCAAGCGTGGCGAGCGGAAAGAGTTCGCTCTCTCCGCTGAAACGGACGACGCCGAATTAGCCGCCGATGCCCGGGCCTCGGACCGATCGACCTCCGCTCAGTCCGAGTAGGCGTTGTGCAGGTACTGAGACACGACGCGCTGCGTATTGAAGAATGACGCGTTGAGCGCGATGGCTGATCGCATGACGCGGGCGTAGTCGGTTGGCCGGTCGTAGTACATCGGCACGATGTCGTGCTCTAGCTTGTCGTAAAGAGCCGCGATCTCCGCCGCCTCGTCTGCCGCCTCGCTGTGGTCCTCCGCGATCGCCCAGCCGGTCACCCGTTCGATATGTCCCTCCACCCACCAGCCGTCCAGAATGCTCAGGCTCGGCACACCGTTGCAGGCCGCCTTCATACCGCTCGTACCCGACGCCTCCCGTGGCGGCGCAGGCGTGTTCAGCCACAGGTCGGTCCCCGCCGTCAGGAGGCGCGCCAGCTTCCAACCGTAATCCTCCAGGTACACGATCCGCACGGCGTCACTGAACTGCTGGCCGACCTCGAAGATGTGCCGTATCAAGTCCTTTCCGGCTCCATCGTTGGGGTGCGCCTTGCCGCCGAAGATGATCTGGAGCGGACCCGCCGACTCGGCGATGTACTCCAACCGCTCCGGCTCCGACAGCAGCAGTTCCGCGCGCTTGTAAGGCGTCGCGCGCCGCGCGAATCCGATCGTGAACGTCCCTTCGTCCAGCCAGACGCCCGTACGCTCTTCCGTCAGTTGCAGCAGTCGTCGCTTGTTCTCGGCATGCGCATGCTGGATCTCGTCCAGCGGTATCTTGATCGCGTAGCGCAGGTACCGGTTGTCATCCCGCCAGTCCGGTATGTAGCGGTCCAGCAGTTGCCCTATCGGCTCCGCGGCCCACGTCTCCACATGCACGCCGTTCGTGATCGCTTCCACCGGGTACTCGGGAAACATCCCCAGCGAAACCTCTCCGTGGCGCATCGACACGCCGTTGATGTAGCGCGAGAATCGCAAACCCAGGTACGTCATGTTGAGCCGATCATCGGGCAGGCACGCCGTTGCCTCCAGCCTCTCGGTTCGACGTTCTCCGAGCACCCGGGTTACGAGGTCGCGTGGAAACTGGTCGTGCCCGGCCGGCACGGGCGTGTGGGTCGTGAACACGCACGCCTTGCGGACAGCTTCGATCTCTTCGTCCGAAATCTGCGGCTTCCCGGATTCGCCGAGTCGATGCTCGAGCAGAGCCAGCGTGAGCAGCGACGAATGACCCTCGTTCATGTGATAGATGAGGTTCGTGTCTTGCCCCAACGCGCGCAGTATCTCGACCCCGCCGATCCCCAGTATCGTCTCCTGGATCAGCCGGTAGCGTTCGTCGCCGCCGTACAGATGGTCCGTCAACGTCTGATCGGCGGCCGTGTTGTCGGGAAGCGCGGTATCGAGGAGCAGCACCGGCACGATGTGCCCGTTGCGGCCGCGAACCTCGAACCGCCAGACCCGGACCTTTACCTCCCGGCCCTCGATCTCCACGGTCACGATGGGATCCAGAGGCTGAAGCCTCTCTTCGGGAGACCAGTCGTGCGGGCTCTCGGTCTGCGTGCCCTGCTCGTCGAGGTGCTGGCGGAAGTACCCTTTGCGGTGGATCAATGTCACGCCCACCATGCCGACCCCGAGGTCGGCGGCTGACCGCAGTATATCGCCCGCCAGCACGCCGAGACCGCCAGAGTAGGTCGGCATGTCCGGATCGAGGGCGATCTCCATGGAGAAATAGGCGACCGTCGCCCCGTTCGGAACGCTGGTGAAGTTCATATGAAACTCGACAACAAAATCGGCGCCGTGGCGGCGCCGTGCTCAAGACTTGTCACTATTCTACCCCGCGCCTCCCGGCCTCCCACGTCCACCTATCCGGCGGAACTGAGATACACTCGCACAAGCGGGGCTGTTGTCAAGCCGCTGGAAGCCCGGATACCGGAGGAGCGGCGGTTCACCGCGGTCCGTCCCGTGGCTCCACGGCGATCATTCCGCCGCCAGCAGGATGGCGGCCGGTAGTTCGGAGAAGACGTCCGCGAGCGGCAGGTGTGGTGAGGGTGCGGCCAGCGTTGAAACGGTCGCATCGGTAAACGCGTGTTTCCAGGTCACGCCGCTCAGAGACACCGGCAGTTTCAGCTCTGTCTCCCGCCAGATGCCCGGGCCGGTGGGCGCCGTGGCCCCGTCCCCCACCAGGCTGGCCACGCGACGGGGCACGACCGTCAGCGCCCTACGGTCCCGGTGACGGCGTGCGAAGGCGAATACGTGATCCGCGGCCGGGCCCGTGGCGTAGATCGGCTCGTAATCGCCACCGCCGAACAGGTCGGGCTCGGACCGCCGCGTCTGGAGCGCCCGCCAGATGACGAACATCTTGATCCGTCCGTCCTCGGGATGCTCGGCCAGTCGGCGGGCGAGCTCTCGACGATCCGGCTCCGTGCCCGTCGACCACGCCTCGGCCAGTCCTGTGAGGGCTTGCCGCCGCCGCTCGAAATCGACGGGCCGTCGATTGTCGGGATCGACCAGGCTGAAGTTCCACAGTTCATCGCCTTGATAGCAGTCGGGCGTACCGGGTGCCGTCAGCTGGACGGCGGTGCGTGCCAGCGAGTTCCACAGTCCGGGCCGGGCGACGCGCTGTACGAACCCTTCCAGGTCGGCCAGAAAGCGCCCGCTGGTCTCCGGCGACAGCGTCAGCCGAACGAAGCGACGCAGCGCGTCCTCGAACTCGACGTTCGGTTCGATCCAGTTGCTGTGCTGCTTCGCCTCGCGCACCGCCTTTTCCATGTACGACTCCAGGCGTTGGCGAAACAGGTCGCTTCCGGCGACTGGTTCCACGTTCACGTCCGCGCCAACGCCCCCCAGCGGCCAGACGCCGACCAGCGTTTGATAGTAGTGGTACTCGGTGTTGCGATCCGGGACCGCACGCTGCCCACTCTGACCCCGGTGGTCCCGGTTCCAGCGATGCCAGCATCGTACGCGGTCGGACCATTCGTCGGCCACTTCGGACAGCACGTCGATCCGGGCTCGTACGTCGGCGCTCCGTTTCGTGTCGTGCGTGCTCGCACCGAGCATCGCGGCCGGCCAGTGCATGGCCCGTCGGCGATTCGCTTCGTGCAGCGTCCCGACCGCGTCCCCCAGGTCCGCGTCGGGTTCGCCGCCCACCTCGTTGCGGGACAGGAGCGGCACGTGAACGTAGAAGGCCGTATCCTCCACGCCTTTGGCCGCTACCGCGCCGCACGTCTGCTGGAATCGCTGCGTGAACGCCAGCCGTCGGGCGCGCTCGCTCTCGGGCTGGCCGGCGGGTTCTTGTAGCAGAAGCGCGCGCCGCAACGCATCGAGCGCCGCGACCGGCGCGCGGCCACGTTGGCCGGCCGATTCGAGGGCCCGCACGAGTCGCGCCCGGTCCGACGGCCGGTGGTCCGGGCGGCGCGGGTTCATGTAGGTCCGGTACACGGACAGGCAGACCATCGCCTCGATGATCGCCTCGGCCAGCGCCCGACGAGCGGGCCCGTCCGCGCCGCTCACGATCTCGTGCAGGTGCCGGGTCAGACGCTGAACCTCCGCGCCCAGCGCCCGATCCAGCACCAGGCGTTTGCCGCGCCGCGCCACGGCCCTGAAGTCGATCTCGCGACGGGCGAACGTGCGGTAGCTCGCCTCGATTCTCTCCGCGCCCGCCGGATCGATGAACAGGTCTTCCACCTCGTTCAGGAACGCGTAGCCTGTCGTGCCGGCGACCGGCCACTCGTCAGGGAGCCGCTCGTCCCGGGCGAGTATCTTCTCCACGAAGATCGGGGTCTCCCAGTCACCGGTCGCTCCGCGCCTCTCCGTCACTGCGGCTCGCAGCCGCTCCAGATACTCGCCGGGGTCCAGCAGTCCATCGACGTGATCGATCCGCAGACCGTCGATGGTCCCGGCTTCCACCCACCCCAGCACGCGTTCGTGCGTCGTCCGAAAGACGGCCGGATGCTCCATTCGCAGCGCGACCAGGTGACTGATGGTGAAGAACCGCCGATAGTTGATCTCGCGGGCGGCGCGCCTCCAGTAGGCCAGCCGATAAGCCTGCGCGGCCAGCAGTCGGCGCAGCCGCTTCGCGCCGCCCGGCACTTCGAGATCGAAGGCGGCGATGGCAGACTCGATGTGGTCGGCGGCCGCTGCTGACGCCGCGACGTGTGCTGCCAGCTCCGCCAGCGCCGCCGACGCCCAGGCCTCACGTTCGGCGCCGTCCCGGGCCGCCGGGCCGTGGCGCGGCGGCAGCGAGCGAAGCGCACTCACGATCTCCTCCAGCGTTGCCGGGGCTGACCCTCCCGCGTCCAGTACGGCCGGAACCGTCGCCGGGTCGATGGGAAAGATCTGATCGTAGTACTCGAGGCGAAATTCACCGTCGCGATACGCTAGCTCCAGCTCGCCCCTTTGAAGCACCCGGGCCAGTCGATCGCCCAGAACCGGCAGGAAGATCCGATACGGTCTCCGCGCTCGCGGTGGTCCCCAGTCGATGTCGAACCAATCGGCATAGCGCGAACAGCGACCGTGCTTCAGCACGTCCATCCAGTACGCGTTCTCCGCTCCGGTCGCCATGTGGTTGGGGACGATGTCGAGCACGGCCCCCATACTGGCGGCCTCGAGGGTCGCGGCGAGCTCTTGCAGCTCGGCCTCGGTCCCCAACTCCGGGTTCAACGCGTTGGGGTCGACCACGTCGTAGCCGTGGGCGCTGCCGGCTCGGGCCCGAAGGATTGGCGATAGATAGATGTGCGACACTCCCAGCTGCTCGAGGTACGGGACCAGCTCCCGCACACGGCCGAGCCCGAAGCCGGAGTTGAGCTGGATACGGTAGGTGGCGCGAACCCTGGCCATGGCCGGTTATGGCACCACGCGCCGGCTTCGCAGCCCCGAGAGGCCGCCCGCCACCTGGCGATCAGCGATCAGCTCCTCCAGCGCCATGCTGAGGCGCCGCGACCAGTTGGGATAGCGATCGAGCCCGATGCCCGGGACGTTGAGCGGGTCGACCTCGCCCGTCAGATCGGAGAGCCACACACCAACCAGCGGCGACGGGGTCTTCGACAGAAACGCGTGCACCGCGGCGCATAGCTGCGAGTAGTTGCCGGGGTCTTCCGGCTTCGGCAGGCAGCCCTCCCGCGCCAATCGCCGCAGCAGCGCGCGTCGAAAGCTCTCCCGCTCCAGACGCAGCACACCCAACCGCTCATCGCTCTCGATCAGCCCGACACGGCGCGCCAGCGACAGGTCGTGACCTGTCCACAGACTGGCCAGCGGCGGATGGTCGTGAGTGTCGACGGTGACCAGCGCACGCTTCGAGAAGCCGCGCGCGGGAGGGAAGTTGCCACGCCGATCTCGCTCGAAGTAGAGCACACTGCATGAGAGGATCCCCCAGCGCGCCAGCCGGGCCGAGAGGCCGGGCGGAACCGTACCCAGGTCCTCGCCGATCACGATCGCTCCGTTTCTGTGACTCTCCAGCGCCAAAACGCCGAGCAGCTCTTGCGCCGGGAATCGGATGTACGCGCCTTCCGTCGCCGGCCGTCCCGCGGGGATCCAGAACTGCCGGAAAAGGCCCATGACGTGATCGATCCGCAGCGCCCCCACGTGCTCCAGATTGCTCTGCAGCAGCCGCGCCCAGTACCGGTAGCCGTCTTCCCGCAACCGGAACGGGTTCAGTGGCGGCAGCCCCCAGTCCTGTCCGGTGGTGGAGTAGTCGTCCGGCGGTGCGCCGAGGTGAACATTCGGGGCGAACAGCTCCGCGAACGCCCACGGGTCGCAGCCGTCGGCGGCCGTTCCGATCGCCAGGTCGCCGTAGGTGCCCAACGGCAGGCGGCGCGCCGCCTGGTCGCCCACGTTCCCCAACTGACGGTCGATCTCGAACTGAACGTAACGATGGAAGTCGAACGCCTCGAAGTGTTCCCGTCGAAACCGGGCCACCTCCTCGGAGCCCGAGTCCCGATAGGGCTCCGGCCAGCGCCGTGGATCCCGCAGGCCGGCTTCGGCGAAATGCTTCGCCAGCGCCTGGAACGTGGCGAAGTTCTGCAACGCCACCCCCTTCGCCTCCAGGTAGCCCGCATAGGCTTCCCCGCGCTCCGTGGCCCGGTCACGGTGTCGGGCCGCGAACGTCCGATGCAGCGACTCGAGAGCCGCACTTTTGAGCGACATGACTCGCTCGTAGTCGACCTGGCCCGCGGCCCGCAGCCCCGCCAACGATTCCTGATAGGCCGAGGATCGGATCAGCGCCTGCGCCTCGGCCGATTCGGACAGCTCGGGCACCGCCTCGACATCCAGGTAGATGATGTTGCGGAAGGTTCGGCTCACCGGGCCGTACGGGCTGATGTCACTTCCCGCGTTGCGCAGGGCATGCAGCGGGTTGATGCCCACGAACGCGGCCCCCAGCGAGGCGGCCCAGTCGACCAGGCCGGAGAGGTCGGTCAGATCGCCCACGCCCCAGTTGCGCCGGCTGCGGACCGCGTACAGGTGCTCCCAGATGCCGAACCGCCGCCCGGGCCCCGCCTTCTCCGCTATCGTCAGGCAACGGCGCGGGGCTACGATATAACGGCACTTGGCTCGCTGCGCCTCGGCCGCATCGATTTCCAGACGGACGCGATGGTATCCGGGCGGCGCGTCTCCCGGCAGCTCCAGCCACCGGAAGTCGCCACGCCCGCGGGCGGACAGCCTCCCCTCCGAGCGGTGAGTCCGGCCGCCCTCCTCGGTGATCTCGAGCGCGTAGTCGAGCTTTGCTCCCGCGGCGGCCGGGGGCGGTCGTACACGCAGCCGGGGCCGGCTACGGCCGCCGCGCCGCCAGACGTGGACGGGCTCGAGGATCCGCTCCATCTCGGCGCGCCGCACAGACTCGAGCGCCCGAGCGGCGGCGGTCTCGTTCGACGCATCGATGCCGAGAGCGGCCAGGAGCGCCACCCGTGTATCGTCCGGCGTACGACGAGACTCTCCGAGGTTGTCCACGTACGCGGAGAGGATGCCCATCCTCTCCGCCAGGGCCACCAGCGCCGACGACTCTCCCACGGTCAGCTACGAGATCGGGACCAGGACTATGCCGCCCAGCGGCGGCACGTGCAGCCGTATCGACTGCTCGTGTCCGTGGAACGCGACCGGCTCGGTGGCGAAGTTGTCGGGCAGACGGTAGTCGCTGCCCCCGTACCTCTTCTCGTCGCTGCAGAACCGCAGCGCGTAGTTTCCCGCCACCGGCACCCCGATGCGGTAATCGTCACGAGGCGCCGGGGTCAGGTTGAGGACCACGACCACGTGATCGTCACCGTCCCAGCGCGTGTACGAGACGATCGAGTTGTCACGGTCGTGGCATTCGATCCAGTCGAACCCCGCCGGCTCGTGATCCTGCCGCCAGAGAGCCGGCGTGCGCGTGTACATGGCGCCCAGCTCCTCGAGAAAATGGCCGAAAGTGGCGCGCATCGGGTCTTCCGCCAGGTGCCAGTCCAGGCTCGTGTCGTGGTTCCACTCTCTCCACGGCGCCAGCTCGGTCCCCATGAACAGCAG
>JABAHQ010008511.1_pt4 | contig 14957 bp, 13 predicted proteins | sample 7062091 | NCBI WGS metagenome assembly JABAHQ01 (sample SAMN14534359, study PRJNA622989) | marine sediment metagenome | biome: marine biome [ENVO:00000428]; feature: marine pelagic biome [ENVO:01000023]; material: deep marine sediment [ENVO:00002113] | place: India: Gulf of Kutch | collected...
GTACTGGGTATCCGGAAACCTCGCTGGAAGGAGGCTCTGATATTATGATTGTTGGCAATCGTAAAAACGGCTGAAAATCGAGGACTGAACTGTCCGTCGAAATACTCGTTTTTATCATATCGAAGCGATCCCTGGAGATCTAATTTTTCGTCAGCTAATGTTTTTGATGCTTGCACGTAAGCTCCAAACTCATCGATATCGAATTCTTCACCATTATCTTGGAGGGCAAAAAGGGTGCCTTCTGAATTCAAGTCGTACCTGCGGATATTCCCTCCCACGATAAGTTCTACAGTGGAAGGATCAATAATATCTGCGAAGTTGTATTTTGTTTCGGCATGCCATAATGCTGTCTTCTCGATAAATAGGGCGCCGCCTTCAGAAATGGGGGTGTTTCTCAATTCATTGGAGAGCGTTTGAAATCCCTGGCTGCCCGGTTGAGGTTGCGCCTGATTTCCTGCGACACGTGCTTGGGCATGTGCTTCTTCAACGGTTGCTCCTTGTGTTCGAGCATTTGCAAATGTTTGAAAATAGGCCGGTACAAAAGTTTCTACGTTAATAAGTGTAGCTAATGTATTGGCTGCGTAGGTGTCACCGGCGTCCTCCTGGGTAGTATAGGCGCGGACAAAGAAATTAGGGTTTTTGACTTCAAATTTGGCCGTCCAGATATTAAAATCATCAAGAACGAAACGGTCGTTGGCTGTATATACCGAACTTCCGGTGCCCCAGTTAAATTGACCTAAGATTTCATAGTCATCAGTTAGACGATAATGTAGGGCAGAACCAAGTTTTAGACTCTCGGAGGTGTTATCTACGAAGGATGATTCAGGAAACCCTGTGGGCGTAAAAGCTCCGGCTGAACCGTCGGGCAATAAATTTCTGATGGCAGCTACATCTTGGTTGCCTGCCGCGATCTGCTGGTCGGCAATTTGGCCGATGGTAAGTAGTTGGTTCCCATAAACATTAACGCCGTTATAAACTCGATTTCCATTACGGGAGGTAGCGCCGCGTTCTACGACACCGTACGTGGCAGGACCAGTATCGCGCGTGTCTTGGGCCACAAAGTCTTGAGCACGCAAATAGGAGAAATTGAATTTATAAGCAAACTTATTATTAATGGCGTTCGCATAACGCAGTCCGTAGTCTTGATATAGCGAGGGATCTTCAACATTGGAGTCGAAGTGATTTGCTCCCATTTTGACTTGTGCCGAGAGCCCTTGGTACTTAAACGGACTTTTGCTGTTCAGCAGAAGAATTCCGTTGATGGCATTTGGGCCGTAGAGCGCTGATGCCACACCCGGAATCAATTCTGCACTTTCCAAATCAAGCTCAGGAATACCCACTACATTACCAACGGGGAAGTTTAATCCCGGGGCCTGATTATCAATTCCGTCAATAAGTTGAACAAAGCGAGTGTTGCCATTAGCATTAAATCCCCGGGTATTGATCGATTTAAATGTGATACTCTGTGTGCTAAAATCGACGCCCTTTAGATTGGCAAGAGATTCATAAAAGCTGGGTGATGCAGATTGTTGTATGCTTATTGCATCCAACTTTTCGATGGAGACGGGAGATTCGAGAATATTTTCTTCTACTCGTGATGCAGATACAACGACCTCATCTCCTACAATTGCTGCTTCTGAAAGTTCGACTGTTAAGTCAGTTACTGTACTTTCGGTAATCTGGACCTCTTTAGTTTTAAAACCCACCATGGTAAATACAAGTGTAAGTGGGGGATCCTGTTGTGTATTAAGCGAAAACTCCCCATTCGTTTCCGTGGATGTTCCTATTACTTTCCCCTTTACGCTTACATTTACACCTCCCAGCGGGGAGTTGTCTTCGGCATCGACAACGGATCCCGAAATTTGCGTTTGAGCGTAAGCCTGTGTGCTAATTACCAGAGTGAAAGAAAAGACCATCACCAGTGCCACCGATAACTTTTTGAACATTGCTCTATTCATATAGGTATAATTTTAATGAAGGTTTGAAATAAGAGGGAAAGGGTATAGCAATCTCAGTCGTCTCTTAACTGGATGATTATTGTAAATGTGCTATACAAATTCCGATCCCTAATACATAGTCGTTCTAATCAGTATATCTATTGAAAGAAATATGATCTTAAATAAATGTAATGTATCCCTGTAATACTTAATAATATTAAGTACTAAGTAACGAAAAGCCGAGGTAATTTAAAAATTATAGGAATAGCAAGAATGGGATAGCCAATGGTTCGAGCCAAAAAACGATTGGCTATTAGTTATAAAGTTGTTTTAGAAAAGACCTCTTCGGCACCATGCGGAGGGTTATCCAGCGTCCATGTCTCAAAATAGAAATGCCTCTCTGACCCCATACGCTTGTTGTTAATGCTGAAAAAACGGAACTCATTATCAACCAAGGGTTTGAAAGCTTCAAACAATAGCGGATAAATATTTTCCTCGGAAAAAAGGTGAAGATCAAAGCCGTGGTGGGCCGGCTCTTTATATAGGAGATATGCTCCTGACTCTAATACCGATCTTATTTCATCTTTTTTATGTCCTACTTTTGTTTCTTCATCAATAGTCAAAGTTGCTAAATCTACATCGGGCAACTTGTTGGTATCTGAGAGTAACAAGGCTTCTCCAATCTGCATGTTTTTTAGGCCATCTCTTAGAGAATCGAAGGATTGGTTTGTCGTAGAGGTAAACCGGTGATTTTTAAAAGCAGCGTTGAGATTTTGAAGTATGGCGTCGGTTTTGGAAAGTACGTTTATCCCAAACTTTTCTTTATCGAGATCTGTGCCGGTAATATAAAACTTAGAATAAGTGGGATCCGGTTGCATGAAATCTTCAAGAGTAGCTTCAACTTCTTCTTTAGTTTTATTGGCATTACGTTTGGCCAGTTTATCCAATCGCAGATCATGATTAAAGAACAGCTTAAATATATCCATACAAGTGATGCCTGTTTAGGATTGCGTAGAAGATCTTATCAGAGGGAAAAGATACGCAATACACATCTCGCAATAAACTCAAATAAAAAAGCCCTGTCCCAAAAATCGGGGCAGGGCTTAAAGTCTTAAGTGCTTCAACTTAGATCATTGTTGCAATTACAAGAGCAACAACCGACATAAGCTTAATAAGAATGTTGAGTGATGGGCCTGAGGTATCCTTGAATGGATCGCCTACTGTATCACCAACAACAGAAGCTTTATGAGCATCAGAGCCTTTGGTTAGCATTTCTCCGTTATACTCATAACCTTCTTCAATCATTTTCTTGGCGTTATCCCAAGCACCGCCGGCATTCGATTGGAACAGTGCCATAAGGACACCTGAAGCGGTAACACCGGCAAGTAATCCACCGAGCATTTCGGCTCCGCCAAGGAATCCGAAAGCAACAGGTACTACCACAGCAAGAACGCCGGGAGCAACCATTTCTCGGAGTGAAGCCGTAGTAGAAATGGCAACACATTTTTCATATTCAGCTTTACCAATAGCCGTTTCAAAGGTATCCTGATCTTCTTCGGACCAGTTTTCAAGCTTGGTGCCTTCGTTGCGATTCATGGCATCAAGACCCGCCCGAAGTTCCGGAATATCATTGAACTGTCGTCGTACCTCTTCAATCATTGACATGGCTGCACGTCCTACCGCTTTCATAGAAAGTGCAGAAAAGAGGAAGGGCAGCATGGCACCGATAAAGAGCGCGGCCATTACATAAGGATTGGTAACGCTAATTGAGATACTTGCGCCCGGATTTACGGCTTCGTAAGAAGTAATAAATGCAGCAAAAAGGGCCAGCGCGGTCAATGCAGCTGAACCGATAGCAAATCCTTTTCCAATTGCCGCGGTAGTGTTACCCACAGCATCCAGCTTGTCAGTACGGTCGCGTACTTCTCCGGGAAGTTCCGACATTTCGGCTATACCACCGGCATTGTCAGAAATGGGTCCATACGCGTCAACTGCTAACTGAATTCCGGTATTTGAAAGCATACCGACAGCGGCAATAGCAATTCCGTACAGGCCTGCAAGGTGATAAGCACCAATAATGGCAGTAGCAATAATCACAATAGGAATAGCAGTAGAAATCATGCCAACGCCCACACCGGCAATAATATTGGTTGCAGTTCCTGTTGAAGATTGTTCAACAATACCTTTAACAGGTCCTGTCCCTGTTCCGGTGTAGTGCTCAGTAATCAAACCGATCAATAGTCCGGCAGCCAATCCAAAAATAGTAGCCCAGAAAACACCGCTTGGAGTATATTCAATGCCGTTGAATGTCCAATTGGCAGGCAGCATCCAGTGAATCAACAGATACGAGGCAACCAGCATAACAGCAGCAGAAGCAAATTCACCAATGTTGAGTGCTGTCTGTGGGTTTCCTCCTTCTTTAACACGAACAAAGAATGTTCCGAGGATGGAGGTTAATATTCCAACTCCTCCCAATACGAGGGGAAGCAGTACGGCATTCAAGCCGTTAAATTCATTGGCTACTGTAAATCCGTCAAGACCAATAAATGCGGCACCAAGTACCATGGCACCAATAATTGAGCCTACATATGATTCAAAAAGGTCGGCGCCCATTCCGGCAACATCGCCAACGTTGTCTCCCACATTATCAGCGATAGTAGCGGGATTCAATGGGTGATCTTCAGGAATTCCTGCTTCAACTTTCCCTACAAGGTCAGCGCCAACATCAGCAGCCTTAGTATAAATTCCACCGCCTACACGAGCAAAAAGGGCGATAGAAGAAGCTCCAAAAGAGAAGCCCGTAACAATAGCCAATACTTTCTTAACATTTTCAGCGGTTTCAAGACCGAAATGATCACCAAAGAAAATAAACAGAACGCTAAGGCCTAATACACCTAACCCTACAACGCCGAGTCCCATAACGGAACCGCCTGCAAAAGCAATATTCAACCCTTTGCCAAGACTTTCGCGGGCAGCATTGGTCGTACGTACATTTGCTTTGGTAGCAACACGCATGCCAATAAAACCGGCCAGGCCAGAGCAGAACGCTCCTAATATAAAGGAGATAGAAACCATCCAACTGGAGAGTTGAGGATCTGCACTCCATGCGAGAATAACTGCAACGGCAACTACGAAAATTGCCAATACTTTATATTCGGCTTTTAGAAAAGCCATTGCTCCACGTTGTATGTGTGAGCTGATAGTCGCCATTTTTTTCGTGCCGGTGTCTTGTTTGTTAACCCAAGACGATTTTAAGAAGGTATACAGTAGCGCAAGTATACCACTAACCGGTATTAAGTAGGTTAATAAGGTATTCATGTCAGCTTTGGTTTATTTGGATAAGTTAGTAGTTGATTAGTTAAACTTGTTCATTGATTGGTCAATGCCTTCTCTGACAAAACAGAGAGCGGCATCCACCGCATTGTCCAAGGTTGATTCAATAGTTGTACGCTCATCATCAGAAAAGGAGGAAAGTACGTGCTGTACTTGTTGTCCTCTTGGAAAGTCATTTCCAATTCCAATACGCAACCGGGGAAAAGAGTTTGTCCCTAATTTATTGATAATATCTTTTATTCCGTTATGTCCGCCTGCACTTCCTCCCGGACGCAAACGAATCGTTCCCACATCCAGATCCAGATCATCATAGCAAACCAGGCAGTTGCCAACATCTTCTTTATACCAGTTTACTGCCTGTTGTATGGCATCACCACTGTTATTCATATAAGTAGTAGGCTTGATCAGATAAACCGAATGTCCTGCATGATTTCCTTTGCCTACATAAAAAGGGCCTTTTCCAGGCCCCATTCGTACTGACAACGAGGTTGCCAGCTTATCGATAAATTCAAAACCGATATTATGACGAGTACCAGCGTACTTACTTCCGGGATTTCCCAGACCTATGATTAACGGCATAAAGCAGTTACGCTGGTTTGGTCAATACTATTATTCGGTTGTTTCTTCGTCGCCTTCGGTTTCTTCACCCTCTTCGGCTTCTTCACCTTCTGCAAGCTCTTCGCCTTCTTCGAGTGCTTCTTCGCCTTCTTCGAGTTCTTCTTCTGGCTCTTCGGTAATAAGTGAAGAAGTAAGGAGCGCTTCGGACTTTGGAGGACGAATAGTTACCAGCGTTCGTCCCAGATCATCGAGCGGAATAATTCCTTCAAGCTCAAGATCACGGACGTGTAGAGAATCACCAATTTCTAATTCACTAATATCAACGGTGTAGGCTCCGGGAATGAGGTCTGGCTTCACGCGGATGCGCAAGATATGCATTGGTTGGAAAATACGACCGCCGCCTTCTGTAACACCAACAGGAGTTCCTTCCAGTTTAATAGGTACACTCAATGTTACCTTATGATCATCGGCCATTACATAAAAGTCTGCATGCACTGGACGATCGGTCAACGGGTGAAATTCCACCTCTTTAAGAAGTGTTTCGTACTCCTCGCCATCAACCGTAATGTTAAGGATCTGACGTTTGCTTTCGCTCAATACTTTTTCGAATTCCAGCTCATCAATCGAAAAATGAACATTTTCGTCCACCTCCGGTCCATACATAACACACGGAACGCGCATAGCATCCCGAAGAGCGTCAGCGGCTTTACGGCCTGTTTCTCGTTTTTTTCCTTCTAAATCTACTACTTCTGGAGTAATCATAATCCTAAAACGTTAATTTAATCGTCAAAAAGTGCACTTATTGTATCGTTGGTGTGGATACGTTGTATTGCTTCAGCAAAAATACCCGCTACGCTCAAAACCTTAATTTTGCTCGACGGCTTACGCAGCGGCACCGTATCAGTAACCAACAGTTGATCAATAGGTGAATCTTCAATTCGTTGGTACGCAGGGCCAGACAAAATAGGATGCGTACATGTTGCTATAATATTAAGTGCTCCGCGATCTTTCAGTGCGGAAGCAGCATTTGTTAACGTGCCTGCTGTGTCAATAAGATCATCAACAATCAGCACATTTTTGTTTTCAACTTCACCGACAATATTCATTACTTCGGCTACATTCTGTTTAGGCCTTCTTTTATCAATAAAAGCAAGACGTGCTCCCAGACGCTTAGCATATGCACGAGCCATTTTAAGGCTTCCCACATCGGGAGCTACCACCACTAAATTTTCAATTGGGTGGTCGCTAAAATAATCAATAAATAACCGGCTTGCATATAAATGGTCAACCGGAATATCAAAAAAGCCCTGAATTTGTGCTGCATGTAGATCCATTGTTAAAATACGATCAGCACCGGCCTCGGTTAGCAGATTTGCCATCAGCTTAGAGGCAATAGAAACGCGAGGCTGATCTTTTCGATCTTGCCGGGCATACCCAAAATAAGGGATTACAGCTGTTACTCGCTTTGCCGAAGCCCGCTTTGCAGCATCCAAGAGTAATAATAACTCCATGATGTTATTGCCCGGCGGCGGGGTAGATTGTACCACAAAAATATCTTCGCCGCGAATGCTCTGCTCATATTTCACATAGAGCTCACCATCTGAAAACGGCTTGATGGTAACTTCACCTAAATCAGTACCGTATTTTTCAGCAATAGCTCTTGAAAGAGCAAGATTGCTGCGTCCGGCAAATATGGCTAAGGGCGTATCCAACGAAGCGAGTTTTCAGGAAGTTATAAAAAACAGAAAAGGATGGCTGTGAAGTCATCCTTTATAATTTTGTTGCCCGGGGAGGACTCGAACCCCCACTGACGGGACCAAAACCCGCTGTCCTGCCATTAGACGACCGGGCAATTTCATGCCTTTTTCAACAGATGCAGATGATATGAATTTACACGTTCTGAATCAAGAAGAAATTACACTTTTAAAAACTTTACAATCTTGACAGTTGCGCGGTTGACAATAGGAACGAAGTTGATAGATAGATCCGAGCTTCTTCTTATAGAGTGAAGGGGGCATATCGGTATTATTAAAAAGTTCAAGCAGTGAAGAGGGAATTTGAGCCTCATGTTTTTGCCAAAGTGACCAACAATGGCTTTTTAGCCCTTCTTTGAAAAATAGGTTTCCGAGGAAATACATCGAGGGCAGAAATACGGTTCCGAATAGAATCGATGCCCGTTCCTGGCCGATTCCGGGTTTTGTTTGTACCTCATCGAGCAGTTCTTTCCACAATTTGTCAAGATCACCCTGTAACCATTGTTCGAATGGACGTTGGTAAATGTGCCAGAAGAGTTCTGTGGCTTGTTGGATGCGAAGCCTTGGATGGTTGCCGGGACGGCATCCTTTGTGGTTCCAGTTAATAAATTTTTGGGAGTTTTCGTTGGCTGTAGCATTGATCCCGGCAAGCCTTAAAGCCCGAATGCGAAATGTGTTTTTTGTGTAAGCGTCAATGGTTTGCTTAAATAGGAGATTAACCAGTTTGCGCATCTGAGCTCTATTATGAGATATCCCAAGGCCGTCAAAGAGACCAATGGTAAGCATTTTCTGCCATGCCTTTGATGGAGGAAGAGAAGCTTCATAGAAAGCAATAAGATCATCTACTTTTTGTTCAAAATATTCTTTGTGAGCTTTTTGAAGCTGTTGAGTAAATGCTTCTTCTGATATAAAAGAAAGTTGACCCGCACAGGGTAGTTCCGGGTTGCGTTGATATTGTTTGAGAAAAGATTGCAGTGGTCGGGAGAGGTATGGAGCTAAACAAAGAGTGGGTATCTGTGTCTTATCACTTCTTTGGCTGTGACTGTCGGTAGCATTGTAGACGACATGAAGAATAACATTGTCGTAATTCGGATCATTGTGATGATTGTGAGCCCGCCAGTCGGATAGCGACCAATGCAATTCAACATTTCCAAACCATCGGAGCTGATCGACTGTAATTTCTGCAGATAAAAAGTCGGGCCCGTCGGACTTATTAATCCGTCCTGTATCATGAATGCGAATTTTTTGCCCGTCAATTGTTTCCAGATTGTGAAAGTTGAAGTGTCGCTTTACCCAGATCTTATGCAGTAACTTCTCATGATATGGTGAGACTGACTTACTCATTCAAAATATTATCATCGCTTAACGGAATAGTATCAGTGGCTTCATAAAGGTCGGGTATGTTTTTGCGGATACCCTGCTGGATATTTTTTCGAAGTTTGTCAATTTCTCTTGAGCTTTTATGTTCAGCTATTCGGGTTTGTATTTTAGCCCACCGTGATAATTCTAAAGCATTTTCTGAAAGCCAGGCTCTGTTTTGTTTTCCTTTCTTAGGTGATAACAGAAGGCCGGCAGCTAATCCCCCTATAAATGAAGTGGTAAATAACAGAAAGTTTGTTTTACGACTCATATTGAACCTCTCTTTTTTAATAGTAAAGTTGTATCGTTTTCATTATTAATAATGTACAAAGCTGTTTCTTTATTATAAATTATTTGCGGCAGTTTATTTCTAATAAATAAAAGAGTCAAAGTTTATGAATTCCGGGTCAGAGTTAGTATTGATGGACAGGGAACGTATTTCGCGATCCCTGAATCGAATGGCACACGAAATAGCAGAGCATAATATGAAGGATACTCCCATAGATCTTTTCGGCATTAATGATCGAGGCTATGTGGTTGCCGTTGCTCTGGAAAAGATTTTAACGCCCATGTTTAGTGACAAGGTGCGGTTATTCCAATTGCCTTTGAAAAAGAAAAATACACATAGCGATTTGGAGGATATTAGTCTGCCGGATAAAAGCTATCCTGTTATTGTGGATGATGTTATTTTTTCTGGAAAGACGATGTTTAAGGCGCTAAATATTATCTCAAGCTGTATGAGTCCCTCAGAAATACACACTGCAGTATTAGTTGATCGCGGGCACCGTAAATTTCCTATAAAAGCAGAATTTTATGGTATGGAGTTGCCTACTAAATTGGATGAACATGTTTCTGTTGTGGTAGAAGGTCAGCAAATCGAATCAGTTAAATTGACCAAATCTGCGTAATGCAACTTTTATCGGGATAAAAATGTCCATATATTAGGTTCGAAAAAATAAAAGTCAAGTCCTTACAATCGATCAGACATTCTATGCAAAAATATTTCTCATTCATTGCCATTCTTATCATGATCTTTGTAGTCATTCCGCCGGCTTTAGGTCAGGAAGCTATTGAGATCAGCAAATTGCTGGAGAACGATTCTGATATTTCAGTACGAGATATGTCTGATGTTAATAGTAAAGTTGTTGTTGCGGATACATTAAGAGGATGGCAGGTTGATTGGATTAGTGATTTAAGCGGTTCTCAGGCTTCCTATGATAACTGGAGCCAAGGTGGTGTAAATACAATAAGTGTTACTGCTTCTACCGTGTTCAATGCGAAATATCGAAAAGGGCAGTTCGCATATGCTCTGGGAACGAATTTTAAGTATGGGAAGGCACGAATAGAAGATGAAGGAACACGCAAGACCAACGATCGTATTGCTATCAACAATAAGTTTAGTTACTTATTTGAAGATGAACGATGGAGTGCTTTCGGTAATATAAACTTTAGTACACAGTTTGATCAGGGATATGATTACTCCACTGATCCCCCCGTTGTAATTTCCCGCTTTTTTGCCCCGGCATATTTTACACAGATAGGAGGTATTGCATTTCAACCGGAAGAATACTTTACGGCTGAAGCCGGCTTGGCGATGAAACAAACTATTGTAAATGATACTGACTTGTCTACGCGTTATGGACTTGAGCCGGGTGAAACTTTCCGATTTGAGCCAGGTTATTCGTTGGCAATGAACTTTGAAAAGAAGATTGTGTCTAATGTTCGATTGATCAGCTCAGTTGAAACTTTTACGAATATGCAGCGCCATATAGACAATACTGATGTTAACTTTTCAAACGAGCTGATAGGAAAAATAAATGATTACCTGAATATGTCATTCCAGTTTGTGGTGGTATATGACAGTGACTTTTCTCGTGAGCTGCAAATAAAGCAGGTACTTTCAGCTGGGTTCTCGTACAGTATTCTGTAAAACTATTAGGCAAGTATGTTATAACAAAAAGCCCCGATGTCGGGGCTTTTTGTTTTGGCATAAGGTTATTTATAAGTAGAAGTCTATTCTACATCAAACTCAATACCTTGAGCTAATGGCATTTCATCGCTCCAATTGATGGTGTTAGTTTGTCGGCGCATATATGCTTTCCAGGCATCAGATCCGGATTCACGTCCACCGCCCGTTTCTTTTTCGCCGCCAAATGCACCACCGATTTCGGCACCGCTGGTTCCTACATTAATGTTGGCAATACCACAATCTGAGCCACGGGCACTCAAGAACGTTTCAGCTTCTCTCATATTTAAGGTAAACATGGATGAGCTAAGTCCCTGTTTAACACCATTGTGCTTGGCGATGGCTTCGTCGAGATCACTGTATTTAATCAAGTAAAGGATAGGTGCAAAAGTCTCTTCCTGTACAATATCGTAGTCGTTTTCAGCAATTACGATAGCGGGATTCACATAATGCCCTCCGTTAAGCTTCTTCTTTTCCAGCATTTCTCCGCCGTAAACGACTTCGCCGCCGGCTTCTTGAACTTCCTCAAGAGCTTGCTGCATACTTTCAGCTGCTTGCTTATCAATAAGAGGTCCCACCAGTGTATCTTCATCCAGGGGATTCCCAATATTTACATCTTTATAAATTTCAACCAGACGATCTTTTAGCTCATCAAAAACGTCTTCATGAACAATAAGGCGTCGGGTAGAAGTACAGCGTTGGCCACAGGTTCCTACCGATCCAAAGACGGTTGCTCGAGCGGCCATTTCAAGATCGGCATTTTCGGAAACAATAATTGCGTTGTTGCCGCCAAGTTCCAGAATGGTTTTGCCAAGGCGTGCACCAACGGTTTTGGCCACTTCTTTGCCCATCCGAATAGAACCGGTTGCTGAAATTAGGGGAATACGCTCATCCTCTGTCATCCATTCGCCAACTTCACGTCCACCTGTAATGAGGTTGAAAATTCCTTCGGGAAGGTCATTACGTTTTAACACTTTGGCAATAATATTTTGAACGGCTATACCGCAAAGAGGGGTCTTTTCGGATCCTTTCCAGATCATCACATTGCCGCAGATAGCAGCGATCATAGCATTCCAGCTGTAGACAGCCACAGGAAAATTAAAAGCTGAGATAATACCGGTAATGCCCAACGGGTGCCACTGTTCATACATGCGGTGTTTGGGGCGTTCCGACTGCATCGTTTTACCGTATAACATACGAGATTGTCCTACTGCAAAGTCACAAATGTCGATCATTTCCTGAACTTCGCCAAGCCCCTCTTGGTAGATCTTCCCCATTTCGTAGGTAACCAAGCGGCCGAGATCTTCTTTATGCTTGCGTAGTTCGAGTCCTATTTGGCGGACGATTTCACCGCGTTTCGGAGCGGGGACCATTCGCCACTCTTTAAATGCCTCCTGCGCTTTGGCTACAACCTTATCGTAATCTTCGCGAGAAGTAATGGTGGTGTCGGCAATTTGCGAGCCGTCAATTGGCGTGTGGCTCGAAATTGTTTCTTCACTTCCTGATCCAAAAAACTTTTGCCCGGTACTTGTTCCTAGGTTCGTACCTTCGATACCTAATTTCTTGAGAAAATCCATAGCTTTGGCTTCATGATTTATTAAATTTTGATATTAAAATAAGGATCATTTTCATGATATGAAGCTAAGTTCACAAATAATTTTCATCCGATATTTTTGTGGTCTTATTTTTTAGGAATTCAAATTTAAACGAGAACCAAGCAGCGATACATTGAATTTGCCAACGGCATCTAATCGTCAACAGACTCTTCTTCGTAAATTAAATCGAAAAAAGTATCGGTATAAAGAGCGTCTTTTTCTTTTGGAGGGGGCTCGTGCGGTACAGCAGGTAATATCGAATAGGAAAATACAGATGCGGGCACTGTTTTTTGATGAAAGTCAGCGGTACTGGGAGCAAGCTGATTGGAAAAGGGTAACTGATGAGTTTGAGGTTGCTACGTTATCACGGGAGCTGTTCATGGAAGTTTCGGATACCGATACGCCGCAGGGGGTATTGGCATTGTGTGAGATGCCTGCAGAGGCTAATGCTAAAGAGTTATCCGAAAAGTCGGGACTGATTATTGCGTTGGATGGGTTACAGGATCCGGGCAATCTGGGCACAATTATTCGTACCGCCGGATGGTTTGGAATCTCAGGCATTATCTTGGGTAAAGGGACCGTAGATATGTTTCACCCTAAGGTTGTGCGGGGGACGGCCGGGGCAACAGGGGCGATACCATTTATGAATGGTGAACTGTCCGAGATTATTGATACTCTGGAAAATGAAGACTGGAAGGCTTTTCTGCTGGATGCCGGACCGCAATCGCAACCGCTTCATAATATATCATCTATTAAAAGGGGGATAATTGTAGTTGGGAATGAGGGACATGGCATTAGTAATGAGCTGCTGACAACGAATCGAAAAAAAGTACGGATTCCGTCGCCGGTAGCCCAACAAAATGTAGAGAGTTTGAATGCGGCCATTGCTGCTTCGATAGCACTTTATGATTTATCCGGAAAAGTATAAAGTTTTTAATTTCGAAACGGAGAACTATTGATTCTGACTGGCTTATTCAATAACCTGTTAAAAGCATTTGCGATGTGGCTATTTACTCCAATCTAAATCATTGTTGGTATGACAAAATCCAAGAAAAAGAAAATTTACGTTCTGGATACTTCAGTTCTTTTGTATGATTCGGATGCGGTAAAAAACTTTCATAAAAATGATATCGCTATTCCCATTACGGTTCTTGAGGAGATTGATACCTTTAAAAAGGGAAATGATGTCATAAATTTACATGCGCGGGAATTTAGTCGCTATCTCGATAAGATATCTGATAAGAATTTGTTACAAAAATGGATACCTCTGAATGGAAAAACGCATGGCAGATTGCGGGTTATCAGTAATGAAAATAGTGAGCTTGATGCCGCAAAAGTGTTTGGGAATGAGAAGAATGATCATCGTATTTTGAATTCGGTACTGAAATTGATGGAGGAGGAACCGAATAAAAAAGTGATTCTGGTTTCAAAGGATATTAATCTGCGGATCAAAGCACGGTCGCTGAATATTGATGCGGAAGATTATGAGACTATCCAGATAAAGGATATTGATCATCTGTATCAGGGCAAGAAAGAGGTTGCCTGTGATGATGCTATCATTGATAAGATGTACGATGAGGGAAAGTTGCCGTATACGGATTTGCAGGATGAGCAGCCCAATAACAATCAGTTTTTTATTTTAAAGGGGCAGTCCGGCTCGGCCCTGGGGTATTATAGCAAGAAAAGCGATTCCGTGGAGTTGGTACAGAAAAAGACGGCCTATGGTGTCACGCCGCGTAATGCCGAACAGACATTTGCATTGAACGCTATTTTGGACCCTGATAATTTGTTAGTAACGATTACCGGTGCTGCGGGTACCGGAAAAACGCTGCTGGCCTTGGCCGGTGCGCTGGAACAGCGACGCAATTTTCACCAGATATTTCTGGCACGTCCCATTGTTCCGCTGAGTAATAATGATATTGGCTATCTGCCGGGTGATATCAATTCCAAGATTGATCCCTATATGCAGCCGCTTTGGGATAATTTATCCTTTATTAAGAATCAGTTTCCCGAGAGCAGTAAGAAATTTCAAAAAGTGGATGATATGCTGGAAAATGACAAGCTGCGCATTATTCCACTGGCATATATCCGTGGGCGAAGCTTGTCGAATGTGATTTTTATAGTGGATGAGGCCCAGAACCTGACGCCGCACGAGGTGAAAACGATTATTACCCGAGCGGGCGAAAATACGAAGATCATTTTCACGGGCGACATCTTCCAGATTGATACACCTTATTTGGACACCCAGAGTAACGGCTTGTCATTTCTGGTGGACCGTATGCACGATAATGAGCTCTATGCACATATTAATTTGGAAAAAGGAGAGCGTTCGGAATTGGCGAACCTGGCCAGCAAGTTATTATGAATCTTAGATCAAGGTTTGCGGACTACTAAAAGGTTAACAAAGATTTCTCATAGCGTTATGTTTGAAATGACAGGATGAGTTTTTAACAAG
>JABAHQ010000905.1_pt5 | contig 14950 bp, 12 predicted proteins | sample 7062091 | NCBI WGS metagenome assembly JABAHQ01 (sample SAMN14534359, study PRJNA622989) | marine sediment metagenome | biome: marine biome [ENVO:00000428]; feature: marine pelagic biome [ENVO:01000023]; material: deep marine sediment [ENVO:00002113] | place: India: Gulf of Kutch | collected...
ACACCTACTCGATGCGCACCTCGGTCGCGCCGAGCGGGCCGTGGAGGGTCACGCGCCGCCTCCGTCCGCGCCTCCCCTCGAAGCTGCCGCGCAGGACCATCTCGGGCTCGCGCCCCCCTCCCCAGAAAGCGATGTATCCCTCTTCGATGTCGTAGTGGCCGATGTTGGCGCCCATTCGACCACCGTGTACGTTTACACGGCCGCGCAGTCGCGGCTCGCCGTCGATGACATCGACGAGGAGGCGCGTGCTCAGCTCGAGGCGCATGTCGTCCCGTCGAACCCAGAACCTCTCCGTCGCGTCGAGGACGATTTCCGTTCGGACGTCACCATCGCCCCTCACCGGGCGTCTCCGGCGCTCTGCGCCCTGTCGGGCCCGCCGCCGCTCCTCGCGCTGCCGACGCCTCTCGGCGCGGGACAGGCGCGGCCGCGGAGGCAGGACGAAGCTCGCCTCGGTGAAACGCGCCACGAGCTGTCGGAGCTCGCTGCCATAGGACGCCTCGACGTGGGCGCGGGCGGTGAGGCGCCCAGCGACCTCTCCCCGTCGTGAGAGCGGTAGCCTTCGAATGGCGCCGTCGAGGACCACGCCGCCGCTCGAGCCCTCCCCGGCGAGGCGCGCCGTGCCCGAGAGTTCCGCCGAGCCGCCGCCACGGCGGTAGACGAGCTCCTCGACGTCGATCTCGCGGGGACGCCGGGGCACGAGACCGTCGAAGCGCAGCGGGGCGCCGACGCGGAGCCGTCCGCGATGGGGCCCGCTGGTCACGCCGATGCGGGCGCGTACGGCGCCCCCGTCGGTCCTCGCGTTCAAGGAGGCCGCAAAGGGCGCGCCGTCTCCGAGGCGGAGGTCGTCGCTCCTGAGGCTGAGCCGACCCCGTGGGCTCTCGGTGAGCAGCGCGCTACCGTCGGCTTCGATGTCGACGGTCCCGGCTGCGCGTTCACAGAGGCCCGGGATGGTGGCGAGGTCCAAGGCGTCGGCCCGCGCGGACAGAGCGAGGGGAGGGGGGACGTCGGGCAGGCCTTCGGCGATCCACGCGTCGATGGGCGTCTCCGCGCTCACCTCCCCCTCGATCTGGTCTCTGCCCGTGGTGTTGGTGGCCACGCGGACGGTGGTGCGCTCGCCGACGTCGACGTCGAGAGTGACCGTGGATAGCCCACCGTGGCGGCAGTGCCCCCCGTCGCCGACCTCGTCGTAGCGGCTCAGGACGATGCGCGCGTCTCCGGCCACGCTCCCGCCCGCCCGCCGGTTCAAGGCGCCCTCGACGGCAGCGGAGAGCGCGACGTCGCGGGAGAGCGGTCGCGGCAGATGGTCGATCCGCCGCCGCGGCACGCTGAAGTCGAGCGACCAGGTCGCGTTTCGTGTGATCCGTCGCCGATCGAGGGGCATCCGGAGAGCAGCGGGTTCCACGGTCGCGCGTGCGGTGAAGGTCGCCAGGGGCCCGCGCCGGTCCCGCAAGCCGACGACGGCGTCGGCGTGGGGCGCTCCGAAATCGAAGCGCACGTCTGCGTCGATCTCGTCGCTTCCCATCGCCGCGAAGCCGGCGACGGCGGCGTCGAGGTGGATGTCGGGGGTGGGCAGTCGACCTTCGACGCGCGCCGTCGCGTCCACCGTGCCGTCCCACGGCGGCAGATCGGGGGAGAGCAACATCGCCAGCGTGAGGGGCACGCCTCGGAGCTCGAGGTCGGCGCCCCAGTCGGTGCGCGAGAGGCGGCGCTCGAGGGTGGGGCCGGCGCCGAGGCGTCCGCGGGCGTCGAGGGCCAGGCGCCCGTAGCCCTCGAAGTCGCCGCTCGCCTCGACCCGGACGACGCGATCGGCGGCGCTGATCCCTCCGGAGAGGCGAACCTCCGGGGCGGAGAGGGGGCCGAGGGCCGCGTTCGCGAGGGTCGCCTCCAGCGTCAGCTCGGGCCGTGCGATCGTCCCCGACGCGCGGAGGGTCCCGCGTCCGTCTCCGCGCGCCAGCCGGCTCCCCGACGCGGCGCCCAGATCCAAGCGCCGGAGGTCGACCTCGAGCTCGGAGATGTCGTCCTGCCGGTAGGTGCCCGACGCGCGCGCGTCGATCCCCGCGCCGCTCGCCACGAGCTCGGCGAGCCCNNCGGAGCCCGTCGATCGCGAGGGCGACGGGCCCGGCCAGAAGACCGTCGAGGCGCGCGGTGCCCGTCACGTCGAGACCGTCTTCGCCTCGTGCGCCCGAGAGCGAGACCGAGAGGGCGCGCCCCTCGTCGAGCCTCGCATCGCCGCGCAGCGCGTAGGTCTCCGGTCCGCCGTCGACGGTCGCGCGGATCGATCGGAGCGCGAGCGACTCGGAGACGATGCGTCGCCCGGTGATGCGCAGCTCCACGCGCGGGCGCCGGGCTTCACCTTCGGCCGAGCCGTCCACCTCGAGGTGCGCGATCCGCGCGCCGCCGAGCGTGGCGTCGCGAATGGCGAGCCGGCCGTCGAGGTCCATCGTGGCCTCGTCGCCTGCGGTCACCTTCAGGACGAGCTCGGCTTCCACGCGACCCCGGAGACCGGGCGCCCGGCGCTGGACGTTCTCGTCGGCGGCGAGGCCCGGGAGGTCGGCGCGGACCGTCAGGTCCACCGAGCGGTCGAAGCCGAAGCCGCCCCCGACGACCAGCTCGCCTTCCTCGCCCGTCCACGCGGGCACGGCGACCCGCTCGATCTCGAAGAAGCCGTCGCCGAGGATGCCCGCGAGGGTGGCTTCCGGGACGACGTGCTCGCCGTAGCGGACATCCGACGCTTCGATCTCGAGGGAGCGCTGCCCGTGAGCTTCGTCAGCATCACCGACCCGCGCGACGATCTCGCCCCCGATGGTGTCGAGCGCGAGGCCGTCCAGGATCTCGGAGAGGTCGAGTCCGTCGCTCGAAGCGCGCATCTCGATCGCATCGTCGAGGCGCACCGCCCTGACCGTCAGCGCCCCGCCATCGGTCGTCATGGTCGCCTCGCCCTCGAGGGAGGTGTCGCTCCCCTCGAACGAGAGCTCTCCGGCGAGCTTCGACCCCAGCACGAGCGCCGCGTCGCTGGTCCAGAGGCGCTCGAGGAGCTCCTCGGCGAGATCGAAGGTCGCGTCGGCGCGATACGAGGAGACGCGTCCTCCCGTCCGAACGAGCGCGGCCCGGAGCTCGACGAAGCTCTCCTCGCCGGCGATGCGCAGCTCGGCTTCCGACGCCCCCTCTGCGGCGAGCTGCCCGCGGGCCCGGTCGATCCGCCCGAGGGATTGTCCCTCGCGGCGTAGCTCCGCTTCGAGGGAGTCGAAGGACAAAGACGGCGCGGCGCCGCCGTCGAGGCGACCTTCGAAGCCCAGACCGACGACCTCGAAGCCGCGGGGGAGGTCCGTGATCTCGGCGTCCTCGAGGACGAGATGCTCGATGACGATCGATCCCCGTCTCTCGCGTCCTCGTGCGTCGCGGGGCCGCAGCGCTTCGACGAGGGCGAGCTCGTCTCCCTGCCGCTTCATCGAGACGCGCGCAGTCTCTGCGCCGAGCTGATGGATGACCAGCGCGCCGTCGCCGAGGGTCGTGGCGTCCACCCAGAGGTGTACGCGCTCGGCGTGCGCCAGCACTTCACCGGCCGCGCTCGTGATCCGGACGTCGTGGAGGACGAGCTCGGTGGCGCCCAGCGCTTCGATGTGGCCCACGTCCACCCGTCCGGCGAACGCGTCGTCGAGGAAGGCCGCCAGGGCGATCGCCAGGGCGCGGCCGCCTTCGCGTATCTGCAGGTGGTAGGTGGTGCTCGAGAGGAGGGCGAGGGCGACGATCACCGCCCACAGGCCCCACCGGCGCCACTTCGTGCCGCCGGGTCTCGCCTCTTCCGTCTCGCGCTCTTCTGCCCCGCCCAAGGCGCCGATGGTATCAGCGGCTGCCGAGCACCATCGTCCGGCTGATGAGGTCGGCGAACATCGTGCCGAGGCTCTCGATGAACTTGGCGTCGATGGCCACGCCGCGGGCCTCGCACGCCTTCTTCACGACTTCCGTGACCGGTGCGTCGCCCGCGAGGAAGCCCTCGAGGAGGTCGGCGGAGAGCGGGTTCGGGGCCCAGCTGTAGATCTTGTCGTCGACGCGGTTGCGGTAGACGGCGACGGCGCAGGGCGCCTGGGCGTACTCCGTCTCGCCTTCGCTCAGGGGACGATGGACGCGGTGGTCGAAGCGCAGGAGACGGATGGTCGGGTTGAGGACCGCGGTCTTTTCGAAGGCGAACTCCTCGTAGTCCTCGGGGAACGCGACGTCTTCGTATCCCACCAGCCACCGGGTCGCCTCGTAGCGCATCAGCTCGGCCGCCCAGCGGGGTACGTCCTCGTCGGCCTCGAGGCGCGGGATCGAGGCCTCCGCGAAGAGCGGCACGATCTCCCGGATGTAGCGCGTTCGAGGCGCGCCCTCATCGAGCCAGGCGTCGTAGAGAGCGTGGTAGCGCTCCTCGCCGAGGGCGGCGACGGTGCGCTTCAGCCCCACGGCGATCATGTTCCGCATCCGCTTGCGGATCATGTCGCGATAGAGGAGCCATCGCTCCTTGAGCCCCCCGAGCTCTCGGAGGTCGTCGTCGGACGGCTCCGCCGAGAGGAGCACGTTCATGAACCGGCGCTGGTGATCGATGATCACGACGTCGCCCCCACGGCCCGCTGATAGATCGCGTCGAGCCTCCGCACCTGTTCGAGGAGCTCGTCCAGGGGGATGAAGTTCCCGTCCCGCTCGAGGAGCACCGGCTTCGGGCCGACTCGCCGAAGCGTGTATTCGAGGAGATCGTAGACGTCGTCGCAGACGTCTTCACCGTGCGTGTCGATGCGGAAACCATCGTTGCGGACGAGGTGACCTGCGACGTGGATCTGGACCACGCGATCGGCGGGGATGCGGTCGATCCACTTCCGCGGGTCGAAGTCGAGGTTTCGGCTGTTCACGTAGACGTTGTTGACGTCGAGGAGCATCTTGCAATCGGCCTGCTCGAGGACGTCGAGGCAGAAGGAGACCTCGTCGGTCTCGGAATCCGGGCTCTCCGCGTAGTAGCTGACGTTCTCGAACGCCAGGTCGTCGCAGCCGGTGGCCTCGCGGGCCTCGGTGATGCGCCGGGCATAGAGCGCGGCCGCGTCCTCGGTGAAGGGCAGGGGCAAGAGATCGTGAGCGAAGACGCCGCCCACGTCGCAGAAGCAGAGATGGTCGGAGTGCCAGGGGGCGCCGATGTCGGAGAGGAAAGTCTTCAGGGTCCCGAGGTACTCGTCGTCGAAGGGCTCGGCGCGACCGAAGCACATCGTCAGCCCGTGGGTGGCGAAGGGCCATCGCTCCATCGCTCGCTTGAGCACCGTGGGGTAGCGCCCACCCCGATCCATGTAGTTCTCCGGATGGACCTCGAGCCACTTCACCTCGGAGGGCTGCCGGTCGAGCAGCTCCTTCGCCATCTCCATTCGGAGCCCGATGCCTATGCCGCCTAAGTCCGTCATCTCGGTGACTCTATGCCCCCTGGAACCTCTTCGTTAGCGGTGTCGTGAGCAAGCTCGCCCCGACCCCAAAAAAAACGCGCGCCGCGACCCGAAGGCCGCGGCGCGCAGTTTTCACGTGTTGGTGCTAATCAGCCGCCGCAGCTGCCTTCGCCGCAGGAGCCTTCGCCACCCTCGGCGTCGCCACCACCCATGTCGTCGCCACCGGCCTCGGCGCCGCAGGAGGCTTCGCCACCCAGGTCGTCGCCACCAGCCTCAGCACCGCAGGAAGCTTCGCCACCACAGGAGGCCTCGCCGCCCGTGGACTCCATTCCGTCGTCGCCCTGGGACTCGGCGTCGCCGCCGCCGCCACCACACGCGACCATGGAGATGCCGAATGCGCCCGCGGCCATACCGATGAGCACCTTCTTCAGACTTGCGTTCATTTGATCCCTACCTCCCGAGACTCAGTTTCGTTTTCTTGCCAGCACCGCTCAGGATTCGGGAAGAGAGCGATGCGAAGCTCTTGCTCAACGCGGCTTACGGCTGCCCGTCTCACTGTACGTTTTGCGGACGCTAATCGAAGCCCCCGCTTCGTAGCAACTAAAAAACACGCCGAATTCCCACGCACATGGGGCGAAACCCCCCACATTGTAGGCTTTCACCACGTCTTTGGAGCGCTGCGTCACGATCGGCCGTACGCTCTCAGAGGCGGGAAGTTTCATCCGTCGATGAATTCGTCGGCGCGCTCGTCGAGGTGCTCCGGGTCCGAGATCGGCAGGGAGCACGCGTCTTTCGTGCAGAGGTAGACCGCAGGCTCCCCCGGATAGGGGTACCGGCTCCGGTTGGGACGACCGAGCTCCACGATGCGGAGCGGATGAAAGTACCGGAGGGCGGAGCGGTGAAGCGCGCGGGTCCGCGGGACGTCCGGCCCCACGACGGAGAGGATCGCGTAGCCGGCGGCGATCTCCTCGAGCGCGAGGGCGTACTCGCCGACCTTGCGTCCGTGCTCCCGGATGAACGCGCGGTCGGCTACGGAGCGCAGCGCGCGAGCGGCCTCCTCGCGGAGCGCGGGATAGCCGTCGATCCGCGAGAGGCGCATCAGAACGCGCGCGGCGATCGCGTTGTCGACGAGGGGCTTGCGCCGCTCCGCGAAGACGCCGACCGCGGTCGGGTCGGCCGTGTGCGCGAAGAAGCCGCCGCGATCGGGGTCGCCGAGGTCGCGACGGACGAAGTCCATGGTGCGCCGGGCTTCCGCGAGGAGCTCGCCGCGGCCGGTCGCCTCGTGGAGAGCGAGGAGCGCTCGCGCCATCTCCACCTGATCGCCGAGGTGCACGATCGTCGAGGTCTCGTCGGCGGCGGGACCGTGGGTGAACGCGTCGCCCACGCGATGGGTCTCGAGGATGCGTCGCGCCGCCGCTTCCGCCTGGCGCAGGACTCCCTCGTCCCCGGTCGCCTGGTAGAGCGCGACGAAGGCGCTGATCATCATGCCGTTCAGGTTGGCGTAGATGCCGCGGTCGACGCGGGGGGCGCCGAGGGCGCGACGCTCGGTGTCGCCGAGGGCGTAGAAGCGGTCGCCCGGGATGGCGCCGTCGGTGCCGTGCTCGCCGAAGTCCGCGTCTTGCGAGGTGTAGAAGCCCCCGCTCGGATCCGTCAGGAACTCGGTGACATAGCGCCGAACGCGCTCCGCCTCTTCGGCCCAGCGCGGGTCGCCGGTGGCGCGAAACGCGTCGGCGAAGGTGCGGATCGCGCCCGCTTGGATCGCGGCGATCTTCTCGTAGTGCGGGTGCTCCCAATCGCCCCGGAGCGAGTATTGATAGACGCCGCCCCACACCGGATCGATCAGCGCCGCGTGCCCGTCGAGGGTCTCGAGGGCTCGCGCCAGCCGGGTGTCCTCGCCGTGCACCCGGGCCCGGAAGAGCGCGTGCTCCACGGGCGCGGCGTACGGGTACTTCTGCGGTCGGCCCCAGCCGCCCGCTCGGGCGTCGTAGAAGCCGTCGAGCTGAGCGACGACGACGTCGCGGAGCGCGGCGAGATCCGCGAGGGCCGGATCGGGCATGACCTCGGGCGCCTCGCGGCGGCCGATGGGACGACCGGCTTCGAGCTCGCCCACCAGCTCTCTCAGGAGCCGTTCGAAGCGCCGGGCTGGCTGATGGCCGCGGAGCTCGGTCACCGGGCGCGCGTCCGGGGTGAGGATGGCCGTGGCGGGCCAGGCCCAACGTGCATATCGCTCGGCGAGGTCGGGTCGCGCGTCCGAATCCACCCTGATCGTGACGAAGTGCTCCCGGAGGAGCGCCACCACGCGCGGGTCCGTGTACGTGGTGTCGTTCATCACGTGACACCAATGGCACCAGCTCGCCTGGACGCTGACGAGGATCAAGCGCCCCTCGCGACGCGCATCGGCGAACGAGCGCTCCGTCCAATCCCGCCAGGCCATGGAGGTATCCACGTCGCCGCCGTGGGAGAGCTCGGGGGTGGGTGAGCCGCAGGCGAGGAGGAAGAGGGCGAGGGTGGCGATCGCGGGTCGGAGCACGGGCATCGTACGGACTACGAGCCAGGAGGTTTCGGGGATCGACCCGGGATCCGCCGAAGCTCGGCGCGGCGGGCCAGCTCGATGGCGACGGCCACGATCACCATCCCCACCACGTGGCGCGGGCCGAAGGGCTCGTCGAAGACCAGGTGGGCCCAGAAGCTCGCCAGGAGCGGGATGGCCGTCAGGATCAGCGCGGAGAGGGCCGCGCTGATGCGCCGATGGGCCCAGTTCACCAGGAGATGGCCGCTGCCGGGGCCGAGGGCGAGGAGGGTGAGGAGGAGCCACTGCGCGGGGCGCTCGGGCGCGCGGGTCTCCACGAACGCGAGGGCCGGGAGGATGAGGAGCGCGGCGAAGGCCGTCTGCGCCACGGTCAGGGCGAGGGTGTGGGTGCCGTCCGCCCGGGCCCGCTTGGCCGCCAGGAAGAAGCCGGCGAAGACGAAGAGGTTCGCGACCGACAGGAGGTCTCCTTCGAGGCTGCGGCTCGGATGGTCGAGGTTGGCCCAGACGACCACGGCCACGCCCAGAGCGGCGAGGAGGGCGAGCCACTTCAAGGAGGGAGCCGCGCGCTCTGCGACGAGGCGCGGCGCCGCCAGGGAGACCAGGAGCGGCGTGAGCGCGCTGATCAGCGTGACGATGGAGATCGAGGTGGTCTGGGTGGCGGCGATGAAGAAGAGCTGATGGGCGCCGAAGAAGAGGCCGGTGAAGAAGAGGGGGGCCCAGCGGACGGGCTTCGGAACCCGGAGGATCGTGGCGACGAGCCCGAGGGCCGCCGCGCCGATCATCGTGCGGTAGAAGCCGAGGGTCGGCGCCGGCAGACCGATGCTCTTCACGATCACGAATCCGAAGGAGAAGGCGGTCGCGCCCGCGGTCACCGCCAGGGTTCCGCTCAGCGCGCCGCCGCGATCGATGGTGGTCGGTGCGTCGGACAGAGCCGGCACTATACGCCCTCGCGGGCGAGGCGACGCGACAGCTGGCGGGCGAGCGTGTAAAACCATCGCCATGCGAGCAGGGCTCCTCGTCGCGCTGGCCACGGCGTGTGGAACCAACGCACCGGAGGTGGAAACGGATCCGTCACGAGAGGCCGAGCTCGAGCCGGTGGAGCGATACGCCTACACCGTCCGCGTCGACGAGGACCTGCAAGAGCTCGAGGTGACCGTCTGCTTCGACGGGCCGCACGGGGCTTCGCTCCACTGCCCTCAGGCGACGGCGACGATCGCGCTTCGCGGCGCCGAGGTCCGCGTCCCCGGCGAGGCTCCGCGTCCCATCGCGCGCCGCGACCGCGAGCTCCCCATCCCGGGCGACCTCGCGGACGACGCGTGCGTGACCTACCGGGTCGACATCGACGACGCCATGGGGGCGTCCTGGTCGAACGGTACGCGCGTCGAGGGCGCGGTCTTGGTGAACGTGTCGGGTTGGCTCTGGTCTCCGCGCCCGCTCGCCCGGGGTGCGACCGGGACCCTCACCCTCGATCTTCCGGCGGGCGTCGAGGCGGCGCTCTCCTTTCCCCGCGAGGACGACGGCTCCCTCCGCCTCGACCCGAGCGCGTTTCACTATCTGTCGCACACGATCTTCGGCCGCTTCGACCGCTTCGAGGTCGACGTCCCCGGGGGCCGCCTGGACGTCGCGCGGCTTCCGGGCGAGCTGGAAGTGAGCGACGACGAGGTGGCGCGATGGCTGGGTGCAGCGGCGACCACCGCAGCCCAGCTCCATGGACGCTTTCCGGTCCCCGAGGCGCTGGTGGCGGTGGTTCCAGTCGCGGGCGGCGACGACGTCGCGTTCGGCAACGTGGGTCGTGGTGGGGGCTCGTCGGTCATGCTCCTGACGAGCCGGCGCGCGACCTACGACGGGCTCGTCGAGGACTGGGTTCCGCCCCACGAGTTCACCCATCTGTCGATGCCGTACGTCAGCCGAGGCGACGCGTGGATGAGCGAGGGGGTGGCCACCTATTATCAGGAGGTGCTCCGGGCGCGCGCCGGGATCCAGACCCCGCTCGAGGCGTGGCGCGCGATCGACCACGGCTTCGCGAGCGGACGCGAAGACGGAACCGGTCGCTCCCTCGAGATCGAGAGCGCCCAGATGTATCAGACCGCGGCGTTCAGGCGCGTGTACTGGGCCGGCACGGCCATCGCGCTCCTCGCCGACGTGGCGCTTCGCCGAGAGGGCCACTCCCTCGACGAGGCGATCGCCGGTCTGCCCGAGTGCTGCATGGTGCCTAAGCGGACCTGGAGCGGCCGGGAGATGGCCGACGCGTTCGACCGGATCACGGGCACCGAGGTTTATCGACACGTCGCCGATCGTTGGCTCACGAGCCACGACTTCCCCGAAGTCGCCGAGACCTTCGCGTTCCTCGGCCTCGCGCGGAACGACGACGGGCTCCTCGAGCTCGACGAGGGCGCGCCCGGCGCCGCGATCGCCCGCGCCATCATGACGCCCCGGGACGACATCGCGGATTGACCGCTACTTCCGAATCGTCTCGAGGACGAGGGGCGGCTCTGCGACGCGGCGAGTGGAGATGTCGAACGCCCCGCGGATGCGGTCGGCGGCGGCGCGAACCTGGCCCCGGTCGCGCACGTGAAGCGTGGCGAGGGCCGCGCCAGCGGCCACCTTCGTTCCCACCTTGGCCTCGAGGACGGCGCCGACGGCGGGGTCGATCTCCTGGTCCGCGCGCGTGCGCCCGGCACCGAGGGACATGCAGGCGAGGCCCACCTCGCGGGCCTCGATGTTTCGGATCCAGCCGCTCTTCTTCGCGCGTACGACGCTGGTCACCGGCGCCGCCGGGAGGCGGTCGGGCTCTCGCACGACGCGGGGGTCGCCGCCCTGGGCCTTCACGATCTTCTCCATCGTGTCGGCGGCCGAGCCGTCGTCGATCGCTTCGCGCATCATGCGCCGCGCCGACGCGCTCGACTTGGCGAGGCCCGCCATCCGGATCATCTCCGCTCCGAGCGTCATCGTGATCTCGATCAGATCGTCGGGGCCGCCGCCGTTGAGCACGTCGAACGCCTCCGCCGTCTCGAGGGCGTTGCCCACCGCGCGTCCGAGCGGTTGGTCCATCGCGGTGAGGATCGCGGTGACGCGCTTCTTCGCGAGGGAGCCGACCCGCACGATGGAGCGGGCGAGGGCGCGGGCGTCCTTCTTGGTCTTCATGAAGGCGCCGCTTCCGACCTTCACGTCGAGCACCAACCCGTCGATGCCCTCGGCGAGCTTCTTCGACAGGATCGACGCGGTGATCAGCGGGATGCTCTCCACGGTGCCGGTGACGTCGCGCAGGGCGTAGAGGCGCTTGTCCGCGGGGGCGATGTCCGCGGTCTGTCCGATCAGCGCGCAGCCGTTCTTGTCGACGAGACGCACGAACTTCTTGGTCGTCATTTCGACGCCGAAGCCGGGGATCGCTTCGAGCTTGTCGAGGGTGCCACCGGTGTGGCCCAGACCCCGGCCGGACACCATGGGCACCTTCACCCCGCAGGCGGCGACGATCGGCGCGAGACAGATGGAGACCTTGTCACCCACCCCGCCGGTGGAGTGCTTGTCGACCTTCTTGCCCGCGATCGACGAGGTGTCGACCACCAGGCCGCTGTCCCGCATCGCGAGGGTGAGCGCCGTCGTCTCCTCGGATTTCATCCCCGAGAAGTAGATCGCCATCGCCAGAGCGCTCATCTGGTAGTCCGGGATTGCGCCGTCGGTGTAGCCGGCGACGACCCAGCGGATCGCTTCGTCCGAAAGCGCCTCGCCGTCCCGCTTGGCGGCGATCAGCTCCGGCATGGCGAACCTGGGCTTCACCTTCTTGGTCTTTCGCCGTCTGCGAGCCGCCATCGCGTCACCTCTTCTTCTTCTTCGAGCGTCCCCTGCGCTTCGTACCGCGGCCTCCCCCGCGCTTCGAGACCTTTCTCTTTCGGCGCTCGTCGCGCTTCCTTCGCCGATCGTCGTCATTGCGTCGTCGAGAGCGCTGCCGCCCTTTTCCGCGCCGCCGGTCTCCGCCCCCGTCTCGGCGCGTGCGGCGGCCACTCGACCTCGCGGCGCGGTCCGCGACATCGTCATCGCTCTTGGAGAGCTCGGGCGGTATCGCGACGATCTCGCGCCGGTCGATGCTGACCGACTCCACCCGGAGCCTGATGGGGTCGCCCAACTCGAAGATCGTCCCCGTGCGCTCGCCGATCATCCGGATGCCGAGATCGTCCACTTCGTACCAGTCGGCGAGCCGCTCCACCGGTGTCAGAGCCTCGACGAAAGGCGAATCGAACCGCGAGTAGAGGCCGTGTCCGGCGATGCCGGCCACCTCGGCGTCGAATTCTTCGCCGATGCGGTCACGCATGAGGATCGCGCGATAGAGGTCCATCACGTCGCGCTCGAGCTTGACGGACCTTCGTTCGAGCCGGCTCGATTCGATCGCCGCGCGCTTGAAGTCGGCGCGCATCACGTCCTCGTCGTAGTCGTCTCCGCGGATCACCAGCTTGAGGGCGCGGTGAACGCAGAGGTCGGGGTATCGGCGGATGGGAGACGTGAAGTGACAGTAGTACTTCGCCGCCAGGGCGAAGTGACCGATGCACTTCGTGTCGTATTGAGCCTGCTGCATCGCGCGCAGGAGCAGGTAGTGGATCGTGCCCGCCTTCGGCTTGCCCTCGATGCGGCGAACGAAGCGCGCGAGCTTCTTGGGGATGACCGCGTCGTCCGGATCGAGCTTCTCCCCGAGGGCGTGGGCCACCTCGCATACCTTGAGGAGCTTGTCCTCGTCCGGTGTGCCGTGAACGCGATAGACAGCCGGTACACGACGGCGGTGCAGGTCTTCGGCGACGACCTCGTTGGCGAGGAGCATCATCTCTTCGACGATTCCGTAGGCGCGCTTGATGCCGGGATCGCCCTTCTGCCGGTAGACGTCGATGGGCTCGCCGCTATCCTCCTCGAACCGAATTCGGGGCTCCGGCAGATCGAAGTTGAGCGATCCGCGCTTGGTGCGGCGTTTGCGGAGGATGTCGGCGAGGTCGCTGAGGGTCTCGAGGGTCTCCAGGTGCGACTCGGCGGCCTTCTCTCGCGCCGGCTCGTCGGAAAAGCCCAGGGCGCGTGCGGCCCCGTCGTAGGTGATCCTCCCGCGAGAGCGCATGACGCCCTCGATGAACTCGTAGCTGTGGACGCCGCCGCTCGGGCCGAGCTCCACCATGACCGCCATCGTGAGGCGGTCCTTGTTGGGCACGAGGGAAGCGAGATTGCTCGAGAGCTCCGGGGGGAGCATCGGGATCGCGCGATCGGGGAGGTAGATCGAGCAGCCGCGCTCGAACGCTTCCTGGTCGATCGCGCTCCCCGGCCGTACGTAGTGTGCGACGTCGGCGATCGCGATCAGCACTCGGTAGCCGCCGTCCTTCGTTCGTTCGGCCCAGAGCGCGTCGTCGTGGTCACGGGCGTCCGAAGGATCGATGGTGACGAGCGCGTAGCCGCGGAGATCCTCGCGCTGGTTCTTGATGCGCTTGCTGACGCTCTTCGGGAATGCCTCGGCCTCGCGGCGCACCTCGGGCGGGAATTCCTCGACGACGCCTTCGCGGATCTTCAGCTTGGCGACCTCGACCTCGGTGACCCCGGCAGCGCCCAGGGTCTCGACGATCTCGACCTCGGGCACCTCGTCCGGGAAGCGCGGGTAGCGGACGATCTCGCCGACGACCTGCAGCCCCGGCTCGGCGTCTTCGGGGACGGCGCCGACGACGACCATCGGACCGCGGAGCCGTGGGTCGTCGGGATCGACCCAGGTGTTGCCGCCGGCGCGGCGCATCACGCCCCCGACGCGCCTGAGGCCGTGCTCGAGAACCTCGATCACGGTGCCTTCGCGGCCCTTGGGGCTCGGACGCCAGGCGACGCGGACCCGATCGTTGTGGAGCGCCGCGCCGATGTGCGGCGCCGGGACGAAGACGTCGGGCCCGCCGTCGTCGGCGGCGAGGAAGGCGAAGCCCGAGGGGTGAACCGTGAGCCGTCCGTTCACCTTCTCGCCTTTCGGCTCGGAGGTGCGGGCCGGCGGAACGCGGATGTCCACGGGTTTGACGGCGCGAAAACGCCGCCCCGGCATCTGCTTCGCCACCCCGAGAGAGACGAGCTCTTCGAGGAGGTCGAGGATTCGATTCCGATCGGGCTTCGGGACGCCGAGGGCAGAGCACACCTCGCCGTGATGCACGCCGCGCGGGGCGCGGTCGCGGAGGACGCTCAGTACGGCGTCCTTGTCTATTCGTTTTGTCATCAGTCTTTCAGTAAAGCGGCGCGACGAATGCGGTGATCAGCGATAGGCGTGAAGCCCGCCGTCGTCGGCACCGACGTAGAGGGTGCCGTCCGCTCCGATGGCGGCCGTCGAGTCGACGTCCTGACCCACGTTGATGCGGAAGAGCACTGCGCCCTCGCTCGAGAGCGCATAGAGAAAATCGTCTTGGGAGCCTACGTAGATGCGGCCATCGGGATCGATGCGGGCCGAAGCGCGAACGCGGCCCGAGGTCTCGGTCTGCCAGAGAGGGGCTCCATCTGGTCGAATTGCATGGACTTTTCGGTCATAGCTGCCGACGACGATCGTGCCGTCCGGCGCGATGGCGGGGGTCGCGCGTACGTCGCCCCCCGTCTCGTACCGCCACAGGATGGATCCGTCGGCGCGAAGAGCAACCACTTCGCCCCCGTCGTGTCCGACGTAGATGGTTCCGTCGTCACCGATCGAGGCGCCGCCATCGACGTTCGCGCCCACGTGCGTCTGCCAGCGTCGGGTACCATCGGTGCCGAACGCGACCACCTTTCCGTCCGCGGTGCCGATGATGATCATCCCATCCGGGTGCAACGCGGGGGTGCTGCGGACGTGTCCTGCCGTCGCGGCGTGCCAGATCACTTCGCCGGCGCCGTCGAGGGCGTAGAGGCCGTCCGCGGCGGCGTAGACCCGGCCGTCGGGGCCGAGGAGGATGCCGGCGCCCACCTCTTCTCCCAGGGTCTGCCGCCAGCGCACCTGGCCTGCCGGTGTCAGGGCAACCACACCGCGGTCGTCGCTGCCCGCGTAGATCGTCCCGTCGGG
>JABAHQ010019165.1_pt1 | contig 14946 bp, 11 predicted proteins | sample 7062091 | NCBI WGS metagenome assembly JABAHQ01 (sample SAMN14534359, study PRJNA622989) | marine sediment metagenome | biome: marine biome [ENVO:00000428]; feature: marine pelagic biome [ENVO:01000023]; material: deep marine sediment [ENVO:00002113] | place: India: Gulf of Kutch | collected...
GAACGCCGACAGATACGTGTGGCGCCGGAATGCCGGGAGGCCCTCCAGCTCGATCTGGGCCGCGTGCTGGAGGTGATGGCCGGGCACCGCCTCGTGCAGGGTCAGGGAGGTCAGCGTGTACAGGGGCCGGCTGTCCAGGTCGTAGGTGTTCACCCAGTAGTAGCCCGGCTCGTCCGAGCCCAGCGCGGGAGAGACGTACCGCCCTCCCGTGTACTTGGGGGCGAGGTGATCCGGCACCGGCTCGATGCCGTAGGGCAGCCGGGGGATCTTGCCGAAGAGGCTCGGCAGCTTCCCGTCCATCCGCTTGGCGATCCAGGCGGCCTCCTTCAGCAGCTCCTCCGGCGTGTCGGCGTAGAAGCGGGGATCGGTGCGCAGGAACTCCAGGAAGTCGGCGAAGCTTCCCTCGAACTCCACGGCGGCGATGATCGAATCCATGGAGGCCCGGATCCGCCGCACCTCCGCCATCCCCAGCTCGTGGATCTCTTCGGGGCTCCGGTCCAGGGTGGTGTAGTGGCGGATCTGCTGACGGTAGTAGGCCCTCCCGTCCGGCAGGGCCCAGGCGGCGATCGTCTCCCGGGCCCCGGGACGGTACTCGTCCAGGAAGAAGTCGAGGAAGGCGCGGTACGCGGGCGCGACACCCTCCCGGATCGCGGAGCGCCCCGCGGCCCGCAGCCGCTCCCGCTCGCCTCCGGGGATCGCGGCCGGGATCTCTTCGAAGGGTGCCCAGAAGACACCGGTCGTCGGGTCGTCCACCACGTGGGTCTCGATCGTGACCTCGAAGCCCTCGAGGACGACTCGCGGCTGGGTCATCCCGACCTGGAGCGCCCGGCGGAGCACCTCGATCTGCTGGCCGAAGTAGCGGGGAAGGGCACGGAGCCGGGCGAGGTAGTTCTCGTAGTCCCGAACCGTCCGGAACGGCATCCGGGCGGGCAGCCGGGCGACCCCGGTGTGGAAGCCCGTCTCGGAGGTGAAGGCCAGGAGGTACTCCCCGAGCTCGAATGCGGCGACCTGGTCCTCCAGGCGCCGCTCGAACATGTCGTAGCTGATGCGGTCCTCGTCGACCAGTCGCCCCCGATCGATGGCGTGGAGTCGCGCCAGGAGCTCCCCGCGGTGGGCAGCGCGACGTCGCTGGTCGGCCACGGTCACCTCGGGGAGGCGGTCGTCGTGCTCGTGACGACCCACGGAGGTGGCGAGGAGGGGATCCTCGCGCAGCTCCCATTCCCAGGCGTCCCGGAAGAGGGCGTGGAGAGTGGAATCGGAGGGGGCGGAGGGGGCGCGGGGCGACGGCTCAGCGAGGCCGGGCGAAAGGGCGGGGCCCGCCAGGACGAAAAGAAGGGCGGCCCTTGCGGTGATCGCCCTGGCGGCGCGATCGAGGCGCTCTGCCGCTGTGCCCATGACGCTGCCTTCGCGGGAGAGAGGTCCCTCCCGGGGCCCGCCGGGACCGGGGCCCCGGTCCCGGCACCCCGGCGTGTCCCACGCGCCTCGGGCCCCCGGGCGCGGAGCCCGAAAGGTAGGCGGGCCCTCCGGGGGCAGCAACGGGGCGAACCCCGGCAGGCCCCGAGGGTACGCACCCGGATGGGGCCCTGGCCGGGCCCAGCCTTCGCGGACCGGTTCCTCACGAAGGAAGACGCCTCGAGACGATGGTGACCCTGACCGACAGGGCCCGGAAGATGGTCCGGCGGTTCATGGAGGAGAGCGAGGACGAGCTCTCCGCCCTCCGGGTCGAATCCGGAGACGCCACGCCCGGCTCGGCCTCCTGGGCCCTCACCCTGGTCGCCGACGAGGAGTGGAAGGCGTCCGACGTGGAGGTGGACGCGGACGGGCTCACCGTCCTCGTCGCCCGGGACGTGGCCAACCTCCTGAAGGGGGCCACGATCGACTACGTGAAGCGGGAGCACGAAGAAGGCTTCCAGGTGAACACCGTGGCGCCACCCCCGGGCGAGGCGGAGGCCCCGACAGGGAGCGTCGCCGCCGGGGCGACTCCCTCGACCTCCCCGTCCGACGCGTCGCCGTTCGGGAGCGGCGACGTGCCCCACCGCCCTGCGCCCACCGCGGAGGAGCGGATCGAGATCGAGGACCCGCCCCAGGGGCCCCTGGCCGACCGGATCCGGGAGCTCCTGGAGACCCGGATCAATCCGGCCGTCGCCATGCACGGGGGCCACATCGGCCTGGCCGACATCGAGGACGGGGAGGTGTTCATCGTCATGAGCGGAGGGTGCCAGGGCTGCGCGCTCTCCCGGATGACCCTCAAGCAGGGCGTGGAGCGGATGATCCGCCAGGAGGTGCCGGAGGTCACCGGCGTCCACGACGTGACCAACCACGAGAAGGGCGAGAACCCTTACTACGACGCCCCGATCTGATGCCGTCCCCCCGTGGCGACGGCGCCGGGGACGTGGCCGATCCGAAGGCCGAGGAGACGGAGGCTCCGGAGGCGATCACCCGGCGCTCCCTCCTCACGGGTGCCGCCGGAACCCTGGGCGGCACGGTCCTGGGAAGCGCCCTTCCCCTCGGGAGCCTGCAGCCCGGGGCGGCCGAGCGGACCGGAGGGGCCCGAAGCCAGGTGCCGGACGTCTCGGCCTATCCCGGGCGCCCGCCCTCGGAGGTGGGAGAGCGCTCCCCCCACGAGCGGCTCGGCCGCCTCGTGCGGCGACACTTCCCCTCCAGCTCGTCCCGCACGCCGCTCCAGGACCTCCACGGGATCGTCACCCCCTCGGATCTCCACTTCGAGCGTCACCACTCCGGCGTGCCCGCCATCGACCCCGACGCCTACACGCTGCTGATCCACGGCCTCGTCGAGCGTCCCACGACCCTCGCCCTGGCAGACCTGAAGCGGTTCCCGCCCCGGAGCCGCCTCCACTTCATCGAGTGCTCGGGCAACGGCGGCGCCGGCTACAGCCCGGTTCCGTCCAGGGAGACCACCCCCCGGGAGCTCGACGGCCTCACCAGCACCAGCGAGTGGACCGGGGTGCCCCTGCGGACCCTCCTGGAGGAATGTGGCGTTCGGTCCGGCGCCCGGTGGTTCCGGGCCGAGGGATACGACCCCTCCCACCACGCCCGGAGCATCCCCCTGGAGAAAGCCTGGGACGACGCGATGATCGTGTACGGCCAGAACGGCGAGGCGCTGCGGCCCGAGCAGGGCTATCCGGCCCGCCTCCTCCTGCCGGGCTTCGAGGGGAGCGCCCAGGTGAAGTGGGTGCGTCGGATCGAGGTGGGCGAGGGGCCCTGGATGACGAAGGAGGAGACGGCGGAGTACACCGACCCCCTTCCCGACGGAACCGCCCGGATCTTCAGCCTGGTCATGGACGCCAAGTCCGTGATCACCTCGCCCGCCTACCCGGATCGGCTCCGGGAGCCGGGGTGGTGGCCGATCACCGGCCTGGCGTGGAGCGGACGGGGCCGCATCGAGGCGGTGTAGGTGAGCGTGGACGGCGGACGGACGTGGCGGGCGGCCGAGCTGGAGGGGCCCGTGCTTCCCCGGTGCCACACCCGATTCCGCATCATGTGGGAGTGGGACGGGAGCCGCACGACCCTGATGAGCCGGGCCGTCGACGAGAGCGGGTGCAGCCCACCTACGGTGAGCTGGCCGCGGTGAGGGGCCCGTCGACCCGGTACCACTGGAACAACCTCCGGGCCTGGACGGTGGAGGAGGACGGCCGGGTCTTCTTCGGAAGCGGCGGGTGAGGGCCCGTCGGCACCGGAAGCGGGGAGAGCGGGTGCTCGCCGGAACGGCTCCGGCCGCGCCGGCCCTCCGCGCTCTGGGCGGAGGGGTCCTCCTCCTGTCCTCCCTGGGGTGCGGGAGCGAGGCCGAGCCGGCGGTGAGCCGGAGGGCGCCGGCCCCCGCCCCGGCGTCGGCGGCGGCCGCCGACACGGTGCCCCACCCGCCGATCGCACGGGGCGCGGAGCCCCTCGAGGCCCCATCCGCAGCCACGGGAGCTCTTCCCGCGCGCTTCGGATTCGGGCGACCCGCCGACTCCGCGGAGATCCTCCGCCTGGAGATCGACGTCCTCCCCGACGGCAGCGGGCTCCCTCCGGGCCGGGGAACGGTGGCCCGAGGTGCCCGCATCTACCGCGGCAGCTGCGCGTCGTGCCACGGCGCCACGGGGAGGGAGGGGCCCTTCGACCCCCTCGTTTCTCCGCCCGGGGAGCGGGAGTTCCCCACCAGCCTCCGGCCCGCGGGACCTCTCACGGTCGGCAACTACTGGCCCCGCGCAACCTCCCTTTTCGAGTATGTTGCCCGGGCCATGCCGATGCATGCGCCCGGAACCCTCGACGCGGACGAGGTCTACGCCGTGGTGGCGTGGATCCTCCACCGCAACGGAGTGATCGAAGAGGACGACGTGATCGATCGCGAGACCCTCCCCCGGGTCCCCATGCCCGGGCGGAGTCGATTCGTGGTGGACGACCGGACCGGCGGCGCCACGATCCGGTGAGCCGAATTCTCTCGACCGAGGAGACGACGATGTCGACAGCGAGCGACGCCCCCCTCCCACTGGTGCTCGCAGGGCTCCTCGTCGCCACCCTCGCGGCGGTCCCCGTCCAGGGACAGTCGACCCCGGCCGGCGAGCTCCACGACGACGAGGCCTGGCTCGCGTCGGGCGCCGTCCTCGCCCTCCCGCCCGATCTCCGGGACGGCGCCGAGGTCCGGGTCCGGACGGACGGTCCGGCGCTCCGGACGATCCGGGAGGGGTCCAACGGGATGATCTGCCTCGCCGACGAGCCCGGAGGCGGGTTCCGGGTCGCGTGCTATCACGAGAGCCTGGAGCCTTTCATGCGCAGGGGGCGCGAGCTGGCGGCCGAGGGGTTGGAGGGGATGGACCGGCAGCGGCGACGCTGGGAGGACGTGGAAGCCGGCGAGGTCTCCGTGCCGGAGGATCCCGCCATGGTCTACAACCTCGGCTTCCCGGACGAGGCGATCGATCCCGACACCGTGGACTGGCGTCGGGGAAGCCGTCTCCACGCCCTCTACACCCCCTACGCCACCGCGGAGAGCACGGGACTGTCCACCGAGGGCTCCCGGAGCGAGCCGTGGCTGATGTTTCCCGGCAGGCCGTCGGCCCACATCATGATCTTCCCGCCTCGGGACGAGAGCGGCGGCGGGAACTGACTTCATCGGCAGGCCCCCAAGGAGGCCACGGACCATGGATCGACGAGGCTTCATCCGGACACTCTCCGCCCTCGGAGCGACGTCGGCCCTCGCCCCCGCCGCCGTAGTCGCGGAGACGATGCCCCACGGCGTGGCGGACGGAACCCGGACCGCCGGGCCCCCGGAACTCACCGTGGACGGCGCCCGCCTGAACGACTCCCTGGAGGAGCTGCGCCGCTTCGGCGGCACGCCAGACGGGGGCACGCACCGGGTCGCCTTCTCGGATGACGATCTCCAGGCGCGGCGATGGCTCCGGGAGATCCTCGAGGGCGCCGGGATGGAGACCCGCGTGGACACCGCCGCGAACCTCCTGGCCCGGCGTCCCGGCCGACGGTCCGACCTTCCACCTCTCCTCACGGGCTCCCACGTCGACACCGTGCCCCGGGGCGGGAGCTACGACGGACACGTGGGGGTCATGGCGGCGGTGGAGGTCGCCCGCACCCTCCACGACGCCGGAGTGCGCACCCGCCACCCCCTCGAGGTGGTGGTGTGGGCCAACGAGGAGGGGGGGAAGACGGGCAGCCGCGCCTGGGCGGGGGAAGTGGAGCCCTCGGAGCTCGAGCTCTCCACCGCGTCGGGCAGGACGATCGGCGAAGGCCTGAGCTTCCTGGGAGGCGATCCCGATCGCCTCGACGCGGTGCTCAAGGAGTCGGGGGATCTGTCCGCCTACTTCGAGCTCCACGTGGAGCAGGGGGCGGTCCTCGACCGGCGGGAGATCGAGATCGGCGTCGTCGAGGGGATCGTGGGGATCAAGCGCTGGACCGTTACCGTGACCGGATTCGCCAACCACGCCGGCACCACCCCCATGGACCAGCGGCGGGACGCCCTGGTGGCGGCCGCCCGATTCGTGGACGCGATCCACCGGACCGCCCGGAACCGGCCGGGCCGCCAGGTGGCCACGGTGGGCCGGATCGAGGCGCTGCCCGGCGCGCCGAACGTGATTCCCGGAGAGGCACGTCTGAGCCTGGAGATCCGGGACCTGAAGATGGAGACGATCGACTCCCTCTTCGAAAGCCTCCAGGAGGAAGCCGGGCGCATCGGCGAGGAGACCGAGACGGAGTTCTCCTTCGAGCGCTTCTATCTGAGCCGGGCGGCGCCCACCGATTCCCGGCTGCGGGACCTGGTGGAGGCCTCGGCCCGGGAGCTCGGCCTCAGCGCGCTGCGCATGCCGAGCGGGGCCGGCCACGACGCCCAGAGCGTGGCGCTCTTCGCGCCGGTGGGGATGATCTTCGTGCCCAGCGAGGCCGGGATCAGCCACTCTCCCCGGGAGCACACCCTCCCCGAGGACGTGACCAACGGGGCCAACGTCCTGCTGCGGAGCCTGCTCTCGGCGGACGAGACCGACTGGGTCTGACCCGGGGTCGGGGTCCGAAGGGGCCGGAGGCCGTCAGCTCCCCGGACCGACCCCCTCGAGGGCCGGCACCAGGCGGGAGAGGATCCCCTCGGAGGTGATCGGACGGGGGACGCGGCTGTCGGTCATCGCCTCGAAGACGGCGTCGAGGTCCACGTTCATCTCCGTCTTGAGCTCGGGATCGTCGGGCACGGCCTCGAGGATCGGGTCCCGGGACACCCCGGGCGAGCTGAACGGCTCGTACGCGATGTCGTCCTCGTTCTCCACCAGGAGCACGTGCAGCTCCAGGCTGCTCCCGGCGAGGGCCAGGAAGGTGTCGAAGACCGAGTCGCGAGCGGGAGCCGTACCCTCCCAGTCGGCCATGGCCTCCTCCTCGACCCGGGTCCGCTCATCCGGCGCGACGCGACCCGAGGGGCCCGTCCCCGCGTCGAGCTGGGAGCGCAGCTCTCCCCGGAAGCTCGACGCCAGGCGTCCCCGGGCCGCCTCGATCGTTCCGGCCACCGCCTCCCAGTACGCCGCCACGGCGGGATAGTCGCCGGCGGAAGCGAAATAGATCCCCTGCAGCCATTCTTCGGGCGGACGGGCCGGCACGTCCGGGTCGGAGAGGTCCGCCCGGACGTCGTCGAGGGCGGCCGCGTAGGCGGCGGAGAGGGCCGCGTTCTTCAGAGCCACGGCCTCGGTGCTCAGGGGCACCACCTCCTCCCCGTTCCCGTCGGCTCCTCCGCCGATGCCCAGGACCTCGCCGACCCCGGTCACGTAGGCGACGCCGGCGAGAATCCCCAGGGTCACCACCCCGATTCCGGCGATCTGGAGCCGCCTCCGCCTCTTCTTCGCCGTTTCCAGGCGGTCGGCGCCCCAGTGGGCGGGCCGGGGCGCGTGCCTGCGCCCCTCCTCGGCCTCCCGCTTGATCTGGGCCTCCTGCTCCTCGGCCCGAACCACCCTCGAAGGCGCGGCCGCGCCGCCCTCCCAGGGCTCCGCGTCCCGGGCCCAGGCCGGGAGACGCTTGGCGTCGGGATGGCCTTCGGGCACGACCGGCGGCTCCTCGTCCCCCCCTCCCTCGTCGCCCCAGACGTCGGCCTCCGCCGCGGCCCCCGCCCACTGGTCGGAGTCGGCGTCGGCGTCTTCCATCTCCGGGGGGAGCGGCGGCCCGGAGGTGGTGGGCTCCTCGAGCTCCACGTCGCCGAAGTCCTCGAACCCGCCGGCGGGCGCGCCGGCCTCTTCCTCCTCGGCCGCCGGCTCCTCTTCCTCCTCGAGATAGGGCAGCTCGTCGTCGTCCGCCGGCGCGGGCTCCGGCTGGGGCTCCGGCTCGGGCTCCGGCTCCTCCTCGGGGAGGGGAGGCGGCGGCGGACCCGACGTGACGGCCGGCTCGGACCGGGGAGGGGCGAGGTCCTCGATCTCCACCGCCTCCTCGTCGGCCTCCGCCGCCTCGGACTGGGTGACCGAGAAGTCGAGGCCCAGGGGATCGTCGCCGGAGCCTCCGGCCGGCGCCTCGGGAGCGGCCGCCTCCTCCCGTGACGCGGTTTCCGCGATCGTATCGGCCACGTCGGCCTCGCTCGGCTCGGCTTCGGGCTCCGCGGCCTCCGCCTCGGCCGGCTCGGGTGCGGTCGGCTCGGGCTCCGGCGACGCCTCGGGCTCTGCCGTCGCGGCCGCCGTGAGCGTGTCCTCCTCGTCGGCGCCGATGGGGACGATGTCCTCCTCGGTCACCTCCTCTCCCCGGGCGAGCGAGCGGTACACCGGATGCTCCTCGGCGGGCGCCCACCGGTCGGCCATCGCGTCGTACATCTCCGTCTCGGGCTGGATCGCTCCCACCTCGATCCGGAGCGCGAGGGACTCGACGGAGTCGACCTCGATCTCCTTGCCTTTGGAGTCGATGTAGGAAAATCGCATGGGCTGGGTGAGCGGACCTGGCCGGTGCCCTCTCGGGTGTCTGTGAAAAAGCTAACCCCGCCGGACCTCGGGAATCCAGGGGAGCCCGGTATTTCCGGCGCGTGGCTAGCGGGGAATCCGGCCGCTGGCGTCGGGGTCGAGCCCGAGCTCCGCTCGGAACCGGGCGCCCCCGGAATCGTTCAGGCGCCAGTACGCCAGGCGGCGGGTCTGCACCAGCTCCACCGTGTCGCCGGCGGAGGTGCTCCAGCCCAGCACCCGGTGGGGATAGCGTCCCTCGACGTCGATGCGCGTCTCCACGTCGCCGCGGCGCACGGTGAAGCGCGTCCCCTGCCCCGCTCGCAGCTCCTCCCTGGTGATCGTGGCCGGAACGGGCCCGGCCCGCTCGTGTCCCCGGCGCGCGCTCCAGAGGGAGGGCACGAGCCGGCCCTCCCAGTTCCCTCCGCCGGCGAAGGGGCCGTCGAGCTCCCGGAGCTGGATCAGGAGCGCGTCCTCGTAGAGCGTGCCCTCGGGCGCGGCGGTCCGGCTCATCCGCTCCCCTTCTCCCGCGAAATAGGAGAGCCGCAGGGATCGGAATCCGTCGGTGCCGGGCCAGAGCTCGTGGTGGGTGTTGCCGCACCACTCCTGGACGCTGGTGGAGATCTTCACGGGCCGGAAACGGGAGCCGCCCCAGTCGTCCACCGGGGAGAAGACGCTGGTCATGACCGAATAGGGGTAGATTCCGGTCATGAACTTCAGGCTGGCGTTGAGCTTCAGCACCTCGACCCGGTGGGGCTCGATGGCGTCGTCGTCCTTGATCCACGCCCGGCGGTCGTGGGGCTCGGTCACGTAGATCAACACCAGCTCCCCCTGCCGGGGCTCGCCGTAGCGCACGGTGCGGATCCGGTAGGTGGAGAGCTCCGCTCTCCCGTCTCCCCAGTGCTCCCAGAAGCGGGAGCTGGCCGTAGACCGGGGCTCGCCGGTGACCCCGGCGTGGGCGGCCGGGTCGTCGAAGAGGGTGGGCGTTCCCCTCGGAGCCTGGGCGCCGGGTCCCGCGCAGGCGGCGCCTCCCGCCGTCAGGGCCGTGAGGAGGAGGGCGAGGACACGGGTGTGTGGGGGCATGGTTCCGTCGGGCTGGGGAAAGGGCCTCCTACGGGGACGGGCGAGCCCGGTATTCTTCGTAGAGGCGACGGTGCTTGTTCTCCAGGTCGGTCTTCCTTCCCTGGATGAAGAGGTGGACGACCCGGGTGGTGATCTCCAGAGGATCCCCGTCGGTGACCACGAGGTTCGCCAGCTTCCCCTCCTCGATCGTCCCGAGCCGGTCGTCCACGCCGAAGATCCGGGCCGGGTTGATCGTCACGGCCCTCAGGGCCTCCTCGTGGGGAAGGCCGTACGGGACGGCCATCGCCGCCTGGTAGGGGAGGGTACGCACGCTGGAAGCGTCGTAGGTGGCGAAGGCGAAGAGCACCCCGGCCTCGTGGAGGACGCCCGGGGCTGCGTACGGCTCGTCGTAGGGCGCGTCGGCGTCCGGCGGCATCCGCTGGGTGGGCGCCAGGATCGCGGGGATTCCCTTCTCGGCCAGGAGGTCGGCCACCCTGGCGGCCTCCTGGTCGCCTGCGAAGAAGCCCCCTCCGCTCCCGGCCAGGATCATCCGCATGCCGTGCTCCTCGGCGAACGCCACGGCGTTCCGTATGTCGCGCTCGCTGTCCGCGGAGATGACCGCGGGAATCTCCCCCCGGACGACCCTCGCCAGGGCCTCGAGGCGCCGGTCAGGCTCCACCCGCCCGCCGCTCCCGGTGGCCCGGGCGTAGTGCTCCGCCGCCTCGATCCACTCCTCGAGCTCGGCGAGATCCTCCTCGTACTCCTCCTCAGCCTCGGCGTACTCCCGCTCGACGAAGCTGAAGGTCTCGAAGTCGAACCGTCGGGTCTGGATCGTGGGAAAGTCGATGACCATGCCCGCCGTTTCCTCGCCCAGCATCTCCTCCACCGTCCACCCGGCCAGGTGGATCAGTGAGGCCTGCCCGGGGATCCGGCCCCCGCCCGGAACCGAGAGGGCGTGGGTGATTCCGTTCGCCCGGGCCACGGGGATGTGCTCGCTGGCCGGATGGACCGCGGCGAAGGCGGCAAGATGGGGATTGTAGTCCCCGAGCTCCTCCACGTCGTTCGTCACGTCCACGGCGCCGATCTCGGTGAGGCCGAGGCGCGTAAAAGGATCGAAGAGCCCCGGATACACGTGGAGGCCCGACGCGTCCACCCGCCGGGCGTCGGAGGGCGGCTCGAACCCCACTCCGACGGCTTCGATCCGACCGTCCCGGATCACCACGGTGCCGTTCTCCAGGCTCTCGCCGGCCAGGGTGTGGACCGTCCCGCCGGTCAGGGCGAAGGGCCCCTCCTCCTGGGCCGTGCCCACCTGGGCCCGCGCCGGCGTGGCCAGGAGCCCGAGGGCGACGAGAGCCGTCACCGCGACGGCCTCGGCCGGGCCGGGCCTTCTCGTCGTACTCATCGTCCCTCCCTCCGGCCGCGATCCCCGGATGGGGACGGCGCCACCCTTCCACCTTCGGTCACCGCCTCCCCACCGGAGCCTTCGATCCCCAGCTTCTGTCGCAGCGCCTCCTTCTCTCGCCTGATCTCCGCCTGGCGCTGGCGGTCCATCTCCCGGTCGAAGTAGATCCGGCCGTCGATGATCGTGGTACGGGCGACGGCATAGATGCTCAGGGGATCGGCGTCCCAGATCACCAGGTCGGCGTCCTTCCCGGGCTCGATCGAGCCCACCCGGTCGTCGATCCCGAGCTGGATCGCCGGATTCAGGGTGACGAGCTTCAGCGCCTCGCTCGGCGCCATACCGCCCCACTTGACGGCCTTGGCGGCCTCCTGATTCAGGTGGCGCATCTCCTCGCCCGAGTCGGAGTTGATCGAGACCAGCACGCCCCGCTCGGTCATGAGGGCCGCGTTGTGGGGGATCGCGTCGTAGGCCTCCACCTTGTACGCCCACCAGTCCGAGAACGTGGACGCACCGGCGCCGTGAGCCGCCAGCTCGTCGGCCACCTTGTAGCCCTCGAGGACGTGCTGGAAGGTGGCGATGCGCACCCCGAATTCCTCCGCCACCCGGAGGAGCTGGAGGATCTCGTCGCCCCGGTAGGAGTGCGCGTGGACGAGGCGCTCCCCGTTCAGGACCTCCACCAGGGCCTCCAGCTTCAGGTCCCTTCGGGGCGGGATTGGATCTTCCCCCGCTGCCCTCCGGCGCTCGTACTCGGCCCATCGGGCCTCGTACCGGCCGGCCTCGGAGAACGCCGAGCGGATCACGTCCATGACGCCCATGCGGGTGGCGGGGTAGCGGTCGGGATCCCGGTCCCGCTTCGTGTTCTCGCCCAGGGCGAACTTGATCCCTGCGGGCGCTCCCTCGAAGAGGAGCCCCGGGGCGTCGGCGCCCCAGCGCATCTTGACCACGGCGTTCCGGCCGCCGATCGGACTGGCCGATCCGTGGAGGACGTTGGCCGTGGTGACCCCGCCCGCCGCGGCCCGGTAGATGCTCTCGTCGTCGGGATCGAGGACGTCCCGGATCCCCACCATCGACGAGACGGCGACGCTGCCTTCGTTGATCGCCGCCGCGGCGATGTGGGAGTGGGCGTCGATGATCCCGGGGGTCACGTGCATGCCCGCCCCGTCGAGGACCGTGGCGCCGGAGGGAGCGCCCACGTCGGCGCCCACGTCGGCGATCTTCCCGTCCCGCACCAGGACCGAAGCGTCCTCCAGCGTTCCGCCCCTCACCGTGTGAACCGTGGCATTCCGGATCACGAGCACGTCGGGCTCGGCGTAGGGCCCCCGGTCCGCCGCCCGGGGCACGGGCTCCCAGGCCGGCTCCGGGCCCTCGCCTTCTCCGCCGGAGCCCTCTCCTCCAGCGCCGCGCCCGGCGAGAACCTCCGCGGAGCCACGCACCTCGTACTTGCGGCCGTCCACGAAGACGATCTTCACCTCGGCACCGTCGGTGAAGAGGACTCCGTCGGTGACCACGACGTTGGCCGTCTTGCCCGGCTCGAGGCTTCCCAGCCGGTCCGCGACCCCGTAGATCTGGGCGGGAGCGAGGGTGAGGGCCCGGAGCGCCGCCTCCCGGGACAGGCCCGCCCGGATCGCCGTCCGGACCGCGGCGGCGACTTCGGCGGGACCTTCCAGGTCCCCGGAGTAGAAGGCGAAGCGAACGTCGGCCTCCTCCAGCGACGCGGGCGTGGAGGGAGCGTACCAGCGGTAGCGGAGCTCGCTCAGGACGGGGTCCGCCTCGGGATCCCCGTTCTCGGGGGTCTCGGGCCACTCGAGGCTGACCAGGACGTCCGAGCCCCGGAGAAGCTCGGGCTCCTCGTAGGCTCGCCGAGCCCCATAGACCAGGACGCGGAACCCCGCCTCCGCGCCGGTCCGCAGAGCCCGGCGGATCTCCGTGGGATCGTCGCCGGGGAAGAGGAAGGGTCGATCCGCACCCACGGCGTCCCGGATCGGCTCCAGGGCGGCGTCGAACTCCGGGCGCTCCCTCCCCCGAGGGCCCGCCTCGTAGAGGTTCCACGCCCGGTCGTAGCGCTCGGCGTCGGCGAAGAGCTGCTCGAAGTAGGCGAAGACCCCCATGAGGGATTCCGGATATCCCTCGTGGCCCGCACCGCCCTCGAGGTTCAGGCGGATCGCCACAGGCGTCTTCACGACCAGGGCGTCGGCTTCGCCTCGGCCCAGGTTCATCACCGACGCCCGGCCCGAGACGAATCCGGTCCCGGGGACGGCCACCACCGTGGTGAAGCCCCCGTCGCGCCACCGCCCGACCTCGTCACCCGAGGCGTCGAAGGACTCCGCCGCGCTCCGCCACGGGGTGGTGGCCGGACGATCCTCGGGTCCCCAGGAGTATCCTCCGCCCTCTCCGGCGGAGGCGGCGACCTCGCCACCCCGGCCCCGTGAGCCGCCCGGCGCCCCCTCGGCGCCGAGGCCCAGGCCGGAGAGGGCGTCGATCAGCCCGGGATAGACCGAGAGCCCTTGTCCGTCGATCACCCAGGCCTCGGGGGGAATCTCCACGTCACGGCCCACCGCCGCGATCACCCCGTCCGAGAGCACGACCGTGCCGTTCTCGATCGGCGGCGCCGAGACCGGGACGATCCGGGCGTTTCGGATCGCGTAGTGGGCCGGGCGATCCGGATGCTCGGGCTGGGGCTGGGCCCCAAGGACGGCGGGGAGGACGGTCAGGGCGGCGGCCATGGCGACGGACCGCCCGGCGCTCTGCGCGCACCCGCAATGGCGGCTCTCTGCTCTCATGCGATGACTCCTCGCTCGTGCTGCGGCCGGTGGGACTCCGGCCCTTCTCGCTGTTCTGACAACTACGCGCCTCGAGCCGTTGAAGAAAGCCCGAACCCGGTGCGGGCGAGCTGGTGACGCCCACCGGCGCCGGGGGAACACCGCAGCCCCGGCGGCTGTTCTACACCGTAGGTTGGACGCATCCTGGAGAACCCGTACAAGACCCCGTCCGATTCCGCTGACGATGCGACCCGCACGCGCCTCCGTCCTGGTCCTCGCCCTGGCCGTCCTCGCGGCCCCCGTGGGCCTGATGGCCCAGCTCACGGGGGAGGTGACCGACACGGCGGGCGCGCCCCTGGAGGGTGCGCTGGTGGAGGCGTGGAGCAGCGCGGAGGGCCGGCTCTCGTCCCAGATCACGGACGGAGAGGGGCGATTCTCCTTCGAAGAGCCCGTGGCCGAGCGCGCCACCCTCCTGCGGGCGGGACGGCTGGGCTACCGACCCGCGGTCCGACCGGTGGAGGGGGGTTCGGTCCACCACGTCCTCCGTCTCACCGAAGAGCCGATCTCCCTGGAGGGCTTCGTGGTGGAGCCCGACGACGGATGGTGCGAGATGGAGGCGGCTCCGGACGCTCGGGCGCTCTGGCACGCCGTCGCCAGGCGGTACGCCGGTCCCATGGACACCGTGGGGATCGCCACCTATCTGGCCTCCACCGAGCGCCTGCTCCCCCTGGAAGAGATCGGCCCCCTGGAGGTTCCCGACGACACGACCGCTCAGCGCGGCTCCTCCTCCCAGCTCCGCTTCAGCTGGACCCGCCACGTGAAGCGGGACGGGTACGCGTTTCCGGTGCGCCGCACCGACCAGGGGCGGTCCTACGACTCGTGGTCCTACGCTCCCCTGGAGGCCGACTTCGCGCCCCATTTCGTGGATCCCGTCTTCGCCCGGGTGAATCGCCTCCGTATCGTCCACGACGGGGAGGACGGATGGACCCTGGCCTTCTGCTCCCAGGACCGGGACCGGCCGGCGATCCGGGGGACCCTGCAGATCGGCGCCGACACGACGCTGATCTCCGCGGAGTGGCTCTTCGACACCCCGGAGCCGGCGGAGCACGCGGGTGGAAAGGCATTCTTCCCGCCCGTGACCTCCCCTCCCGAGCGGGCGTGGCCCCTGCCCACCGAGTCGATCTTCTGGCGCCAGCTCCCCACCGGAACGTTCCAGGAGGTCCACCAGCGCTTCGAGGGGTGGATCGTGGCCCAGGGGGACACGGTCCCCTTCCTCCCGCCCCGGGGACGGTAGGGTCCGGGGGACGGTTGGGCCCGGGGGACGGTT
>JABAHQ010012202.1_pt2 | contig 14942 bp, 16 predicted proteins | sample 7062091 | NCBI WGS metagenome assembly JABAHQ01 (sample SAMN14534359, study PRJNA622989) | marine sediment metagenome | biome: marine biome [ENVO:00000428]; feature: marine pelagic biome [ENVO:01000023]; material: deep marine sediment [ENVO:00002113] | place: India: Gulf of Kutch | collected...
ACGTCGTATCGCGCGCGCTATCGTCCGAGCCCGCAAGGAGCGGCCCATCCGTACGACGCGGGTTCTGGCGGATCTCGTCTCACGGACCAACCCGACTCGGGAAAAGAACAAGCATCCCGCGACGCGCACATTCCAGGCGATTCGAATCTACATAAATCACGAGCTCGAGGAGCTCACCGCGGGCCTTGAGCAGGCGGTGCGGGTTCTCGCGCATGCCGGACGCCTTGTTGTGATCAGCTTTCATTCACTGGAGGACCGGCTCGTTAAACGTTTCATACGTGATCGTTCCAGGGGCGCGCCGCTCCCGCGGGGCATGCCGGCGCCCGCCCAGCCGTTCTTACCCGTCTTGCGCGCCGTCGGCAAACCGATACGCCCGGAACCCGGGGAGATGGAGGCAAACCCGCGCTGCCGCAGCGCAGTGCTGCGGATCGCGGAGAAACTCTAGAACAGCGCGGGAATGCTCGCGATGCAGGATTCATATGACGAGACGCTGGTTTGGACTGATGCTGCTTGTGCTCGCTGTGGTCGTGTCCGCGCTGGGAACGGTTTACGCCAAATATCGGGCGCGCACGCTGTTTGTGGAGCTGCAGACGCTGAAGGCGCAGCGCGACGGGCTCAACGTGGAATGGGGAAGACTGCAGTTGGAGCAGAGCACGTGGGCGACCCATGGACGTATCGATAGACTGGCGCGCCAGCGCTTGCATATGAGAGTACCGCCTGCGGACTCGATCATCCTGGTGCAACCAGAGTGAACGAAAAACAAGCACCAAAATACGCATTCCGGAGATTGCTGGTCCTGGGCACACTCGGCCTCGCCGTGGCCTTGCTCGCCTGGCGCATGGTCGACTTGCATGTGTTGCGCAAGGATTTTCTCCAGGACCAGGGAGATGCGCGTGCCCTGCGGGTCGTGGAGCTGGCGGCGCATCGCGGAATGATCACCGACCGTTACGGTGAGCCCCTTGCGGTGAGCACGCCCGTGGACTCGGTGTGGGTGAATCCGCAGGAGTTTGCGTTGGCGCGCGAGTCCTGGGGGCGCCTGGCCAGGCTGCTGGGATTGGAGGTGGAACGCGTGGAGCAGTTGCTGGCCAAGCGGCGTGAGCGGGAGTTCACGTATCTGAAAAGGCACGTCCATCCACAGCTTGCCCAGCGCGTAATGGCGCTGGAGATCCCCGGCGTCTCTTTGCAGCGGGAGTATCGCCGCTATTACCCGACCGGCGAGGTGAGCGCCCACGTGATCGGATTCACCAACATTGACGATGCGGGCCAGGAAAGTCTGGAACTGGCCTATGACCAGTGGCTGCGCGGAACGGCTGGAAGCAAGCGAGTGATCAAAGATCGTCTCGGACGGACTATTGAAAACGTGGAAAGCATCCGTGCCCCGCAGCCGGGTAAGGATCTCTCCGTGAGCCTGGACCGGCGCATTCAGTACTTCGCCTACCGCGAGCTCAAGGCGGCCGTCAAGAAGCACCGCGCCCGATCAGGCTCCGCCGTAGTGCTCGACGTGCGCACGGGCGAGGTCCTGGCCATGGTCAATCAGCCGGCGTTCAATCCCAACAATCGAAGCAGCCTGAGCGGTGAGCGATATCGCAACCGCGCGGTTACCGACGTTTTCGAACCGGGCTCCGCCATTAAGCCTTTCACCATTGCAGCGGCGCTGATCACGGGCAGCTACCGCCCGGACACGGTGGTGCATACGGCGCCGGGCTACTTCCGCGTGGGGCACGATACAGTGCGCGATATCCGTAACTACGGCGACATCGATGTGGCCACCGTGCTCAAGAAGTCCAGCAACGTCGGGGCAAGCAAGATCGCGTTGTCGATTCCCGCGGGGCGGCTGTGGGAGACGTTGTCACGGGCAGGTTTCGGACGGATTACCGAAAGCGGGTTCCCGGGAGAATCGGGGGGACTGCTGACCAACTATCGTCGCTGGCGCGAGATCGAGCGCGCAACCATGGCCTTCGGCTACGGACTTTCCGTCACCCTCTTGCAGCTTGCCCAGGCATATGCCGCCATCGCGGCCGATGGAACCCTGCATCCGGCGACGTTCCAGCGAGTCGACGAGATCGCTCAGGTGGCCGAACGCAGCCGGCGAATCCTGCCGGCGAAAGTGGCGCGCCAGGTGCGAGCGATGCTCGAGGCGGTGGTCGACGAGGGAGGAACCGGAAAGCGTGCGCGGATCCAGGGTTACCGCGTTGCGGGCAAGACCGGCACGGTACGCAAGTCCACCGAAGGCGGATACGCGGAAGACCGCTATATTGCGGTGTTCGCCGGGATGGCACCCGCGAGTGCGCCGCGCCTCGTTATGGCAGTCGTGATCAACGAGCCGTCGGCGGGCCAGTATTACGGCGGCCGGGTCGCCGCCCCCGTATTTGCCAAAGTGATGGGGGAGGCGCTACGGCTGATGAACGTCGCGCCCGATGATATGGGGTCCCTGCGTGCGCGCATGGCCCGATATCGGGAAGCCCGGGAATCGAAAAGCTCCCCAGCCACGGAGGATTCCCTTTGATGCCGGCGCAGCACACGACCGGGACCCCCTCGCTGCGCGAGCTTCTCGCGGATCTGGTCGACGTGGAGCCGACGGATGATCGCCCCGTAACCGGCTTGAGCGTGGATAGCCGCAAGACGCACCCCGGCGATCTGTTTCTGGCGTGCGCCGGTCAGAACACACATGGTGTTCAGTTCGCCGCCGACGCGGTGCGCCGAGGGGCGGTTGCGGCGGCCGTGGACCGCGAGCCCGGAGCTTTGACGCGCGACGAGCTCGAATCCGCATTGAAGAGGCTTCGAGGAACGGCCGTTCCGGTGGTCACGGTCGAAGGGCTAGCCCGGCGTGCGGGCCGGATCGCGGAACGCTTCTATGGGAATCCGTCCCGGGCGCTGACCGTTGTGGGAGTTACCGGGACGAACGGCAAGACGTCGTGCACGCATCTTCTCGCCCAGGCTCTGAATGAGGGCAATACATGCGGCGTCATCGGCACCCTGGGTGCCGGGTTTTACGGCGGATTGCAGGCCGGGCAGCACACCACACCGGACGCCGTGGAGTTGCATGCCAGCCTGGCGGCGATGCGGGATGCCGGTGCGACCCATGCGGCCATGGAGGTTTCCTCCCACGGGCTCGCGCAGGGCCGCGCGGACGGAGTGGCATTCGATATCGCCGTGTTTACGAATCTGAGCCGCGACCATCTGGACTATCACGCCGACATGGAGGAGTATGCCGCCGCGAAACAGCGCCTGTTTACGATGCCGGACCTGCGGTGCGCCGTCATCAATGGCGATGACCCTCACGGTTGCAGGCTGGTGCGCTCCCTGCCGGCCTCGGTCCGGTCCGTTACCTTCAGCCTCGCGGATGACCGGGGGGCGTGCGAGCGCGGGGGGGCGATGGACCTGGGCTGTGTACGCGGCCGCCGGGTGTTGGCCGGCGCCGACGGATTACAGATACAGCTACAGACCCCGTGGGGGGAGGGCGAATTGCGCAGCCCGCTTCTCGGGCGGTTCAACGCCAGCAATCTTCTCGCCGTGCTCGGCGTGTTGCTGTTTCTCGGAATGCCGCTCCGTGAAGCGTTGAGGCGGCTTGCCGGCGTTCGCAATGCACCGGGGAGGATGGAACGCTACACCGCGCCGGGCCGGCCGCTGGTGGTGGTGGACTACGCCCATACGCCCGACGCTCTGCGCCATGTCCTGGATGCTCTGCGCGAGCACTGCACTGGCGAGTTGTGGTGCGTGCTCGGGTGCGGCGGTGATCGGGACCGGGGGAAGCGTCCCTTGATGGGCGCCGCGGCCGAGTCGCTCGCCGAGCACGTCGTGCTCACCGATGACAATCCTCGTCACGAGAACGGCGATCGGATCATCGAGGACATTCGAAGCGGAATGAGCGACCCCGTGCGTGCGCTCGTCCTGCGCGAGCGTCGAAAGGCGATCGCGGAGGCCGTGCGTAGCGCACAGCCGACAGACATTGTGCTCGTGGCCGGCAAGGGCCACGAGGCCTTTCAGATTGTCGGCGATACGCGGATCCCCTTTGACGATGGCAGCGTGGTGCGCAGTCTCCTCGAGGATCGGACGCCATGAACCTCTCTCCACATACCGCGGGGGTGTACTCCCTGGCAGCGACGCGGGGCGGCAGTGCAAGCCACGGACCGCGTTCCAAGCGCCTGTCGGAAGCAGCGGCAGTGCTGAATGCGGAAATCAAGGGCCCGGATGTTGCCTTCACGGGGGTCAGCACCGACACGCGCACTATCGGCCCGGGCGAGCTGTTCGTTGCACTCAAGGGTACCCGGTTCGACGGACACGAGTTTGCGCGTGAGGCCCATGCGCGGAACGCGGCCGCCGCCATGGTGGAACGGCCCATGGAGCTGGACCTGCCGCTTCTGATCGTCCGCGACACGCGCAAGGCGCTCGGCGCTCTGGGGGCAGCATGGAGGGCGGAGTTCTCCGGGCCGCTGGTCGGGCTGACGGGCAGCAACGGGAAGACCACGGTCAAGGAAATGATCGGCGCCATCCTGCGCCGGTCTGGCCGGCCGCTCGTGACCCGGGGCAATCTGAACAATGACATCGGCGTCCCGCTCACTTTGTGCCGTCTGCAACCGCAGCACACTCACGCGGTGATCGAGATGGGAGCCAATCATCCGGGCGAGATCGCATATCTCGCCGAAATGGCCCGTCCGGATGTCGCACTGATCACCAACGCCATGGCTGCCCATCTGGAAGGATTCGGCGATCTGGACGGGGTGGCGCGCGCGAAAGGGGAAATCATCGCGGCCCTGGGAACGCAGGGAACGGCCATCATCAATGTCGACGATCCTCATGCGGCATACTGGCGCGGGGTGGCAGGCACCNNGCTTCGGTATGCAGTCGGCGGCCGATGTACGTGGCTCCCTGACGGCCGGAGAGGAGTCAAGATTCGGTTCAGCCCCCGGCAATGCATTTGTCCTGACGACGCCCCGGGGAGAAGTGCCGGTGCATCTGCGGCTCCCTGGGAGACACAACATAATGAATGCCCTGGCCGCGGCGGCCGCGGCGTGTGCCCTGGATGTGAGCCTGGAGCACATTCGGGTCGGGCTGGAAGCGGTGGATTGCATTCAGGGACGATTGAACCCCCGGCGGGGCACCGGTGGAGCAACAGTGGTGGATGATACCTACAACGCCAACCCGGACTCGTTGCAGGCCGGACTGGAGGTGTTGCGCACGGCCCGGGGTGAAACGGTCCTGGTTCTGGGGGATATGCAGGAACTGGGCGAGGAGGCGGCGGAGCTTCACGCGGCGGCCGGGGAGCACGCCCGGGCGGCGGGCGTGCAACGGCTGTATTGCATCGGTGAGCTGAGCCGCAAGGCCGCGGAGGCCTTCGGTTCGGGCGCACAGCATTTCATGGATCCAGAAGGGCTTATCGAAGCCCTGAGAGCCGCGTTGGGGCCCGATACGACGGTGCTGGTGAAAGGTTCTCGGGCCATGCACATGGAGCGCGTGGCGCGTGCGCTGCTTAAGGATGAACCGGGTCGTGGAGGTGGGTGAACCCCATGTTGTTGTATCTCTCACAATACCTGGCCGAGAGCTACAGTGGCTTCAATGTCTTCCAGTACCTGACGTTGCGCGCCATTCTGGGCGTGTTGACGGCGCTGATCATCTCTTTTGTCGTGGGGCCGTTGATGATCAAACGTCTGAGCATTCGCCAGATCGGACAGAGCATTCGTACCGACGGGCCTCAGACCCATCTGGTGAAGGCCGGTACGCCGACGATGGGGGGCTCCATGATCCTCGTTGCCATCGGTTCCAGCACGTTGCTGTGGGCCGACCTGGCGAACCGCTATGTCTGGGTCGTGCTGGCCAGCACATTCCTCTTCGGCGCCATCGGCCTGGCGGACGACTACATCAAGCTGGTTCGTCGCAACCCCAAAGGATTGAGTGCAAGCCAGAAATACCTCCTGCAATCCCTGGTGGCCGTGGGTGTTGCGGTATTCCTGTATATAAGCGCGGTGACACCGGTCGAGACCCAGCTCATTGTGCCGTTTTTCAAGTCGGTGGTGCTGAATCTGGGATGGATCTATGTGCCCCTGGCCTATTTCGTCATCGTGGGCACCAGCAATGCCGTCAATCTGACAGACGGACTGGACGGCCTGGCCATCATGCCGGCCGTGATGGTGGGCGGGGCTCTGGGGGTGTTCGCCTACGCCACGGGCAATGTCATTCTGGCGGAGTACCTGTTGATTCCCTATGTGCCGGGCGTCGGCGAGATCATCATTTTTTGCGGTGCGCTCGTGGGCGCGGGGCTCGGCTTCCTGTGGTTCAACGCATATCCCGCACAGGTATTCATGGGNNCATGGGCGACGTGGGGGCACTCGCGCTGGGTGCGGCGCTCGGCGTGATCGCGGTGATCGTGCGCCAGGAGCTCGTGCTGGTCATCATGGGCGGATTGTTCGTGATGGAAGCGGTGTCGGTGATGCTGCAAGTCGCCTCTTACAAGCTGACCGGCAGGCGGATTTTCCAGATGGCGCCTCTGCACCATCACTTTGAGCTGAAGGGCTGGCCCGAGCCCCGCGTGATCGTGCGCTTCTGGATCGTGACCGTGATCCTGGTGCTTGTCGGGCTGGCGACATTGAAGATTCGGTAGGTGGATGTGCAAACGGCACCGGCGATGAATACAACGCTCGAAAAACGGCGCGGCTCGCAGGCCGCTCCATCGACTCTGATCGTGGGACTGGGTAAAACAGGGCTGTCGTGCGCGCGCTTTCTGAATGCACACGGGGTGCCGGTCGCCGTGACGGACAGCCGCGCGCATCCGCCGGAGGAAACCCGCTTGCAGCAGGAGCTGCCGCAGATTGCGCTGCATGCCGGCGGTTTCGAGCGCTCGCTGTTTGAGGCCGCTGAGCGTCTCGTGGTAAGCCCGGGGATTTCATTGCACGAGCCGTTGATCGCGGGTGCAGCTGCCCGTGGTGTGCCCGTGATCGGCGACATCGAGCTGTTTGCCCGGCACGCGCAGGCACCGGTCGCGGCAATTACCGGGACCAACGGCAAGAGCACCGTGACCATGCTGGTGCGGGAGATGGCGCATCAGGACGGCCGGGACGTGCGCACCGGTGGCAATCTCGGAACACCGGCGCTGGACCTGCTTGCCGGCGGGCAGCCCGAGGCCTATCTCCTGGAGCTGTCCAGTTTTCAGTTGGAGACGACGCATTCCCTCAATGCGGCGGTTGCGGCGATTCTGAATGTCTCGCCCGATCACCTCGATCGCTACGCCGATGTCGAGGAGTACGTGGCAGCCAAGCGCCGAATCTACCGAGGCGACGGAGTCATGGTCATAAACGTCGATGATCCGGTCGTGCGGCGCATGGCCGAGCCCGGCCGCAGAGTCGTTCGCTTTGGTCTCGAGGCTCCAGCCCCGGAAGATTTCGGTGTCTTTGAGCATCACGGCGAGCCGTGGCTGGCCCGTGGCTCGGAGCCCTGGCTGGCGGCACGCGAGCTGCACATCCCCGGCTCGCACAATCGTGCAAACGCGCTGGCGGCGCTGGCCGTGGGCGATGTCATGGGATTCTCGCAGCAAGCGATGGTGAGCGCGCTGCGCGCCTTTACCGGATTGCCACACCGCTGCCAGTGGGTGACCGACGTAAACGGGGCGGCCTGGTACAACGACTCCAAGGGCACGAACGTGGGGGCAACCGCGGCTTCCATTAGCGGCATGGATGGCCCCTTGGTATTGATTGCCGGAGGCGAGGGCAAGGATGCGGATTTCACGCCATTGCGGGAAGCCGTCCGCGGCAAGGTACGAACGGTGGTGCTGCTCGGGCAGGCCGCGCCGCGCATCGAGGCGGCGTTGGGCGGTGAAGTGGCAGTAGTGCATGCCGGAGACATGGACGCGGCAGTCGATGCCGCGCGCCGTGCGGCAAGGCCTGGCGACAGTGTGCTGTTGTCACCGGCCTGTGCAAGCTTCGACATGTTCCGAAACTTCGAGGAACGCGGTGAGGCGTTCTGTGCCGCGGTGAGGAGACTGTTGTGAGCTGGCCGGCCATCATCTCCGGACCCGCGCCAGGCGCGCGCGCCAGGCGCGACGTCGGTCTTGCGTTCGATCCCTGGTTGCTGGGGCCGGCCATGGCCCTGCTCGCACTTGGCTGGATCATGGTGGGATCCGCTTCCATGGCAATTGCGGATCGGGAGCTCGGCCAACCGTTTTTCTATCTTCTGCGCCATTCCGTATATGTGGTGATCGCGTTGACCGCGGGTGCAATCGTTCTGCGCGTCCCGTCGAAGTACTGGGAACGCGCGGGCTCGGGGCTTCTCGTGCTCGGCCTGGTGCTGCTCATGCTCGTGCTCGTGCCCGGCGTCAACCGGGAGGTAAACGGTAGTGCGCGCTGGCTGATGGTGGGCGGATTGAGTATTCAACCGTCGGAACTGATGAAACTGTTTGTGGTGGTCTATCTTGCGGGCTATCTCGTCCGGCAAGGCGCAGAGGTGCGCGCACGGGTCTGGGCTTTTCTCAAGCCCGTGTTGCTCATGGTGCTCATCTCCGTCCTGTTGCTGCTGGAGCCGGATTTCGGAACCGCCGTCGTGCTGTTCGCGACCGTCCTGGGGATGATGTTCCTCGCCGGAGTGCGGGTTGGGCATTTTGGTGTATTGCTGGTCTTGATGGCCGCAGCCCTGACCGCTCTTATGTTGAGTTCGCCCTATCGCCTGGAGCGGCTGACCGGTTTTCTGGATCCCTGGGCCGATCCTTTCGACACCGGCTTCCAGCTTACCCAAGCGCTGATCGCTTTCGGACGTGGTGAATGGCTGGGCGTGGGACTGGGCAGCGGCGTGCAAAAACTCTTCTATCTGCCGGAGGCTCACACCGACTTCGTATTCGCGGTTCTGGGGGAAGAGCTCGGCATGGTCGGCACGTTGAGCGTGCTGGCCCTGTACGTGTGCATTGTCGTGCGGGCCCTGTCGATCGGGGCACGAGCCCATGCGCGGGGGCATGCCTTCTCGGCCCACGTCGCCTGCGGGCTCGGGCTTTGGCTTGCACTGCAATCCTTGATCAATATGGGCGTCAACATGGGCGTACTTCCAACAAAGGGTCTCACCCTTCCGCTCATGAGCTACGGGGGGACCAGCATGCTGGTCTCCTGTCTGGCGATCGCCTTGCTCCTTCGCCTGGACCTCGAGTTGCGTGAAAAGGAAGAGCAATCGGCACGGCCGCGCGGGGCCCGTGGCAGGCGCGGAGGGCGCCGGACATGAGCGATCGCGGTGGAGGACAAATGCATGAGCGCATCTTGATCATGGCCGGCGGTACCGGCGGACACGTGTTTCCGGCGCTTGCCGTCGCAGAGCGACTGCGCAGTCAGGGTGTGGACGTCGTCTGGCTGGGAACACGACACGGTCTTGAAGCAAAGGTCGTGCCGCAAGCTGCTTTCGAGATCGCCTACATCTCTATCAGTGGGCTTCGCGGCCAGGGAATGCTGCGTTGGGCCGCGGCGCCGTTTCGGCTTTCTTACGCCTTGCTCCAAGCGCTCATTATTCTGATTCGCCGTCAGCCACAGGTCGTTCTGGGCATGGGCGGCTTTGTGACCGGGCCCGGCGGAGTGGCCAGCTGGCTGTTGCGTAAACCTTTGCTGATTCACGAGCAGAACGCGGTGGCGGGGATGACCAACCGCATCCTCGCGCGCGTGGCGAGCCGCATCATGGAAGCGTTCCCCGGCACTTTCGCTCCGCGCTTTCGCGCCGTGTGCACGGGCAATCCGATCCGCGCCGAGATTGCAGCACTGGGTGCGCCGGATGCCCGCATGGCGGAGCGCACCGGAGCGCTGCATCTGCTGGTGCTGGGCGGCAGCCAGGGATCCGCAGCGCTGAACGAAGTCGTCCCCGAGGCCATCCGCGAGCTGGCCGTGGAAGAGCGACCGCGGGTATGGCACCAGAGCGGTCCGCGCAATCCGGAGGCCGCACGGGCAAGATACCGTCAACTTGGGCTTGAGGCGCGGGTCGACCCGTTTATTGAAGCCATGGAGAAGGCCTATGCGTGGGCGGATGTTGTTCTGTGCCGCGCGGGCGCGATCACCATTGCGGAGCTCGCTGCCGCGGGCCTGGCATGCATCCTGGTGCCCTATCCCCATGCAGTGGATGACCATCAGACGTACAACGCGCGCCGTCTCGTGGATGCGGGCGCGGCGCTGTTGATGCCGCAGGTTTCGCTGTCGGCGGTGAGCCTGTCCGGATTGCTGCGGGAGCTGGGCCGTGCACGGGATCGCCTGCGTGACATGGCGCGTGCCGCCTACAGTCAGGCGCGCCCCGACGCCGATATGCAGGTGGCCAATCTTTGTCGGGAGATGTTGCGGGCCTGAGCATCACTTCGCAATGCTGAGGACGGTTCAGGATTTTGAACGGCGAATCGAGCATGAACGCAAAAGCGGCAAAACCGAATCTCACCTATGCGACGCGCAGTCGCATGGAGCGCATGCGCCGCATTCACTTCGTGGGCATCGGGGGTGCCGGGATGGGGGGCATCGCGGAGGTCATGATCAATCTGGGCTATGAAGTCTCCGGCTCGGACCTGCAGGTGAACTCCGTAACGAAGCGACTGAGGGAGCTTGGCGCACAGGTGAGCATCGGTCACAACGCACGCAACGTGGAAGACTGCGACGTGGTCGTGGTGTCTTCCGCGGTCTCCGCTGACAACCCGGAAGTCCACGCGGCCCATCAGCGCCGCATCCCGGTCGTCCCGCGGGCGGAGATGCTGGCCGAGCTGATGCGCTTTCGCCACGGCATCGCGGTGGCGGGCACCCATGGCAAGACCACGACCACGAGCCTGATCGCGCACCTGCTGGCCGAGGGAGGCCTGGATCCCACTTTTGTGATCGGCGGACGGCTGAACAGCGCCGGTGTACACGCACGGCTCGGAGCCGGGGAATATCTGGTTTGCGAGGCCGATGAGAGTGACGCGTCATTCCTTTTCCTGCAGCCGGTGCTCGCCGTGGTCACCAATATCGATGCCGATCATATGGAGGCGTACAACGGAGACTTCGAACGTTTGCGCAAGACCTTCGTGGAATTCTTGCACCATCTCCCCTTCTACGGACTGGCAGTGATGTGCCTCGACGATCCCGTGGTCCGCGAAGTGCTTGCCGAGCTGCCCCGCCCGGTCCTGACCTACGGTCTTTCGCCGGATGCTGATCTGCGCGCCGAGGATGTGCGCCAGGAGCTCACGCGAACACGGTTTCAGCTGGCCTGGGGCAGAGAGCCCCAGCGTCTGCAGATCACGTTGAACTTGCCCGGCCGTCACAATGTGCTCAATGCCCTGGCGGCAATCGCCGTGGCGCGCGAGGTCGGTATCGACGATGCAGCGATTCAACGTGCCCTGGATGGCTTTCAAGGGATTGCACGACGGTTTCAGGTTTATGGCGAGATTCCCGTTGCCGCAGCTCGAATCGTGCTTATCGATGACTATGGGCATCACCCTCGCGAGATCCAGGCGACTATCGAGGCGATTCGCGCCGGATGGTCCGGCCGTCGGCTCGTGGTGGTTTTCCAGCCGCACCGCTACACGCGCACGCGGGACTTGTTCGAGGACTTCACACAGGCGCTTTCGGAGGTGGACGTGCTTCTGCTGCTGGAAGTTTACCCGGCTGGTGAGACGCCGGTCTCCGGTGCGGACGCCCGCACCCTGTGCCGCGCGATTCGCGCGCGTGGGCGCGTGGATCCGGTGTTCGTGGACCGGATCGAGGAGCTGCCTGAAGCATTGGCGGCGGTGCTTCAGGACGGCGACGTCTTGCTGACGCTGGGAGCGGGGGACATCGGCGCCGCGGCTGCGTTGCTGCCCGAGCAGCTTCGTTCAACTGAACGCAAGAACAAAGAGCGGGGCGACTGAGATGCCACAGTTTCGCGTGCGATCGCTGCACCTGGGTTGCGGGGAGCCCCTGAGCAGCGGCCTGCCTGTGTGGAGCCGGGAGGCAGCGCGCAAGCCGGGTCGAGAGGGCCCGTCGTCGCGAGCTCGTACGAGAAAGGCTCAGCGAAAGACGGTGCGCACCAACCGGGCAAAGGCGAGGGAATGAGCATGGCAGAGAAGACACCCGCCTTGCGTGGCGTGTGCAAAACGGATGAACCCATGGCGCGTCACACGTCCTGGCGTGCCGGTGGCCTCGCGCGCCGGTTTTATCAGCCGGCCGACGTGGATGACCTGGCTGGGTTCTTACAGGGCATCCCGTCGGACGAACCCCTGCTGTGGGTTGGCCTGGGCAGCAATCTGTTGGTACGCGATGGCGGATTCCCGGGAACAGTCATCTGCACGGCCGGTCTGTTGGACGGGTTGCGTACGCTGGATGCCCGCACCGTGCGCGCCGAGGCGGGCGTTGCTTGTGCCAAGGTGGCGCGGTTCTGTGCGCGCCAGGGATTGCGCGGCAGCGAGTTCCTGGCCGGTATCCCGGGCACCATGGGGGGCGCGCTCGCGATGAACGCGGGGGCTTTCGGCGGCGAGACCTGGTCGCTGGTGGACGCAGTGGAGACCCTGGACCGCGCAGGACGGCGCCATCGCCGCCGGCGCGACGAGTTCTCGGTAGCCTACCGGGCGGTGAAGGGGCCGGCAGGGGAGTGGTTCATCGCCGCCCACTTGCACCTGCAACCTGGTGCGACCAGCGACGGGCAGGCCCGGATCAAGGAGCTGCTCGCACAACGCGGTGACACGCAACCGACTCAGCAGCCAAGCTGCGGGTCGGTGTTTCGAAACCCTCCCGGCGATCATGCGGCACGGCTGATTGAGGCCTGCGGACTGAAAGGTACGTGTATCGGTACAGCCTGTGTTTCAGAGAAGCATTCGAACTTTATTGTGAACACGGGCGGGGCAACGGCAGGCGAAATCGAGGCACTCATCAACCGGGTGATGGAGACCGTGGAGCGGGTGCACGGCGTGCGTCTTGTGCCGGAGGTGCACATTGTCGGGAAGAAGGGCGCGCCGTCCGCATCCGGGGGCTCGGCGACGGCGCGCGGCGGCGGATCATGAATGCGGAGATACGTGCCAGCGCTCCGGTGGTGCAGGCGCCCGAGGTTTTCGGCAAGGTGGCGGTGCTGATGGGCGGCCTGTCGTCAGAGCGGGAGATCTCGTTGAAGACCGGAACCGCCGTTCTGCAAGCCTTGCAGCGACGGGGCGTGAATGCAGAGAAGGTGGATGCCGCTGTGGATGCTCTGGGCCAGTTGCAGGCAGGCGGTTTCGATCGGGTATTCATTGCGTTGCACGGACGCGGTGGTGAAGACGGCGTAATCCAGGGTGCCCTGGAGACGATCGGTCTGCCCTATACCGGCAGCGGGGTTCTGGGATCAGCGATCGGTATGGACAAGCTGCGAACAAAGTACGTGTGGCAGGGCGCCGGAGTGCCCACCCCCGTGTGCCGATTGCTGCGAGTCGAAAGCGACCTCGACTCCGTAGCCAGGAGTCTCGGACTTCCACTGATGATCAAGCCGGCGCGGGAGGGATCGAGCGTGGGAATGACCAAGGTCACCGCCGAGGAGCAACTTCACGTTGCTTGGGAGACGGCGGCCCGTTTCGACGCCTGCGTCCTCGCGGAGCAATGTATCGAGGGCGGCGAGTACACCGCTGCGGTGCTGGACCACGAGGTCATGCCGCTCATTCGCCTGGAGACACCGCGTTCATTCTATGACTACGCGGCAAAGTATGAAGCCGACGATACCCGCTACGTGTGTCCTTGCGGCCTCGACGAAGACACCGAGCGGAATCTGCAGGCGCTATCGTTGCATGCCTTCGATACGGTCGGGGCGTCCGGATGGGGCCGCGTCGACTTCATGCTGGACGGCGCGGGCGGGCCGTGGTTCATCGAGGTCAACACGGTGCCGGGGCTGACGGATCACAGCCTTGTGCCAATGTCTGCACGTGCGGCGGGTATGGGTTTTGACGAGTTGGCCTTGCGCATTCTGCAGACGAGCCTGACGCCGGATCACTGAAGCAAAAGCAAACGAACATGCCGTTTCTCAAGAGAAAAAGGAAAAACAGGCGCAAACGTCCGCAAGGAGCGGAAGATACGAGGCGGCTGCGCTTGGCAGCGGCAGCTGTCTGCGGTCTTGCGCTGATGGGCATCCTGGCCTGGAGCGTTGCGACCCTCATGGATCCGGCAACCCTGCCTATCGACACAGTACGAGTGGAAGGGGGCTTTCGCCATGTTTCGAAGGCTCGTATACGCGAAGTCGTCGGGCCGGAAACCCTGAAGGGATTCTTCAGCACAGACGTAGCGGGCATTCGGGACGCGGTGCTGCAGTTGCCGTGGGTGCACCGCGTATCCGTGCGCCGGATCTGGCCCGGCACGGTGGAGATTCGGATTGCCGAGCAGCGTGCACTCGCAACCTGGGCAGAAGATGGGCTCGTAAACGCCGAAGGCGAGGTGTTCCGGCCGGCGCCCGGCAGCCGTCCTGCGGGATTGCCGGTGTTTCGGGGTCCGCCGGGAAGCGCGGGTGAACTCCTGAAGGGCCATCGGGCAATGACACGGGTGCTCAATGCCGCTGGGCTAAAGATTGCCCGGTTGAAGATGGATGAACGGCGCGCGTGGAGCATTGAGCTGGGCAACGGCATGGTGCTGGCGCTGGGCCGGCGCCACGGCGTTGCACGGCTCAGGCGTTTCGTGACGGCGTACCGCACGGCGCTTGCAAAGCGCACAACGGAAGTCGAATACGTGGATCTGCGCTATACCAACGGCTTTGCCGTTCGGTGGGCAGAGCGTGCGGACTCAAGCACCGCCCGTTCGCAGGGGGAGAAGAGCATCGATGCCAAGAAAAGTTGAGAAGAATCTGATCGTCGGTCTCGATATCGGCACATCGAAGGTCGTGGCAATCGTGGCCGAAGCCACGCCGGAAGATGCGGTTGAGATCATCGGGATCGGCTCGCACCCCTCCCGTGGACTGAAAAAGGGCGTAGTCGTGAATATCGAGTCCACGGTTCAGTCCATTCAGCGTGCGGTCGAAGAGGCGGAGCTGATGGCGGGCTGTCAGAT
>JABAHQ010007683.1_pt1 | contig 14941 bp, 13 predicted proteins | sample 7062091 | NCBI WGS metagenome assembly JABAHQ01 (sample SAMN14534359, study PRJNA622989) | marine sediment metagenome | biome: marine biome [ENVO:00000428]; feature: marine pelagic biome [ENVO:01000023]; material: deep marine sediment [ENVO:00002113] | place: India: Gulf of Kutch | collected...
TTGGCGTTGACGAACTCGCGGATGCCGTGGTGCGAGAGCTCGCGGCCGTAGCCCGAGCGCTTCACGCCGCCGAACGGCAGGCGCGGGTCGCTCTTGACCAGGCCGTTGACGAACGCCGCCCCGCACTCCAGCCGCAGCGCGACACGCTCGGCCTGGGCCTCGTCGCGCGACCACACGCTGCCGCCCAGCCCGAAGGGGCTGTCGTTGGCGATGCGCACCGCGTCGGCCTCGTCACGCGCGCGCACGACCGTCGCGACCGGACCGAAGAGCTCCTCGTGGTAGGCGCGCATCCCCGGCCTCACCCCGTCGAGGATCGACGCCTGATAGTAGGCCCCGGCCCCGTCCTCCGGCGCGCAGCCGGTGACCGCGACGGCGCCGTGGCCCAGGGCGTCGAGCACCTGCGCGTGCAGATCGTCGCGCAGGTCGTGCCGCGCCATGGGCGCCAGCGTGGTCGCCTCGCTCATGGGATCCCCGGGGCGCAGCGCCTCCACGCCCTCCTTGAACCGCGCGAGAAAGGCCTCGGCGATATCCTCGACCACGATGAACCGCTTGGCGGCGATGCAGCTCTGCCCGCAGTTGAGGAAGCGCGAGCCCACGGCGTTGGCCACAGTGAGCTCGAGATCGGCGTCGTCGAGCACGACGAAGGCGTCGGAGCCGCCGAGCTCGAGCACGCTCTTCTTGACGTTGGCGCCCGCCGTGCTCGCCACGCTGCGTCCGGCGGGCTCGCTGCCGGTCAGCGTCACCGCCTTCACCCGCGGGTCCTCGATCACCCCCGAGACGAGCGAGGAGGGGATCATCAGCGTGGTGAACACGCCCTCCGGAAAGCCCGCCTCGCGGAACACTTCCTCGATGGCGACCGCGCACTGGGGCACGTTCGAGGCATGCTTGAGCAACCCCGCATTGCCCGCCGCCAGGGCGGGGGCGGCGAAACGAAAGACCTGCCAGAACGGAAAGTTCCACGGCATGACCGCCAGCACCGGGCCGAGCGGCTGGTAGGCGACGTAGCTGCTGCTCGCGTCGGTCTCGATCGGCTCATCGGCCAGAAAGCGCGGCCCATGATCGGCGTAGTATTCGCAGACCCACGCGCACTTCTCGATCTCGCCGCGAGCCTCCTTGAAGAGCTTGCCCATCTCGGCGGTGACGATCGCGGCCAGATCGTCCCGGCGGGCGCGCAGCACCCCGCCCGCGCGGCGCATCAGCTCGGCCCGCTGCTCGATCGGCGTCTCGGCCCAACGGGCGGCCGCCGACGCGGCGTCGGCAAGCGCCTGATCGACACGCCCCCGGTCCCAGGGCTCGAAGGTCTTCAGGGTCTGGCCGGTGGCGGGGTTAACGGAGCGAAAAGCCATGAGGCACCTCCCGATTAGAATGGGGCCCTCGTCAATTAGGATAGTACACGCGATGCATGACGACTCGCGCTGATTTAGACTTTAGAACTTTAACACACGACACTTCCGCGAATTCCCAGACTCGGACGGAGAGCCGTGGACGACGCCACCCACCCGGAGCACGACGGGGTACAGATAAGAATGCACATCCACAAGATCTGCATGCTCGGCGGCACCGGCTTCGTCGGCCGGCATCTGCTCAATCGCCTGACCCAGCAAGGCTACCCGGTGCGCGTCCTCACCCGCCACCGCGACGCGCACAAGGATCTCACCGTCATGCCGACGGTCGAGCTCGCCGAATGCGACGTGCACGACCGCAAGCAGCTCGTGCGCCAGCTCCGCGGCTGCGACGCCGTCATCAATCTGGTCGGCATCCTGAACGAGGGCCGCGCCGCCGGCACCTTCCAGCGCGCCCACGTGGAGCTCCCGCGCAAGCTCGTCGAGGCGTGCCGCGAGACGAAGGTGCGCCGATTGCTGCACATGAGCGCGCTGAACGCCGACGCCGGGCGCGGCAAGAGCTACTACCTGCGCACCAAGGGCGAAGGGGAGAACCTGGTGCACACGGCCGCGCGGGAGGACTTCCTCGTCACGAGCTTCCGTCCGTCGGTGATCTTCGGGCCCGAGGACACGTTCTTCAACCGCTTCGCGAGGCTGCTCAAATGGACGCCGTGGGTCTTTCCACTGGCCTGCCCCGAGGCGCGCTTCGCGCCGGTCTACGTGGGCGACGTCGCCGAGGCCTTCAGCCGGGCGCTGGCTGATCACGACGCCGCCGGCCGGCACTACGACCTGTGCGGCCCCGACGTCTACACGCTCGAGGAGCTGGTGCGCTACGTGGCGCGGCTCACCGGCCGGCGGCGCATCATTCTCCGCCTGAACGATCTCCTCTCGCGCATGCAGGCCCGCGCGTTGAGCCTCGTCCCGGGCAAACCGATGACCATGGACAATTACCGCTCGATGCGCATCGACGCCGTGTGCCGGGAGAACGGCCTGCCCCGGCTCGGCATCACGCCGACCAGCATCGACAGCGTCGTGCCGGTCTATCTCGCCCGCCGGCGCCTGCGCGAGCGCTACGCGGCCTTCCGCAGCAACGCGCGTCGAGGCTGAGGCGCCCCCGCCGGGTGCGCCTCACTCGGCGTCGGGCTCCGGCGCGCCGGCCCCCAGCGCGGCGAGGCGCTCGCGACGCTGCGCCTCGGAGAGCACGGCGAGCCGATCGACCGCTCGATAGAACGCCTCCAGCTCCCCGTCGTGTCGCGCGAGCAGCGCCTCGAAGGCGGGCACGTATTCCCAGTACGCGGCCACCGCGCCGAGCTTGGCGTTGTTCAGCTCCTCGAGCCAGGGAGGCAGCCCGCCGGGAAACAACGGCGCCACCGAGGCGCGCAGGGACTCGAGCGCGGCCGCCTTGGCCGCGCGCATGGCCTCTGGATCCCGATCGGAGGCGTAGATCTCGCGCAGGCGCCGTTTCGCCTCGAGCACCCGCGCGACGAAGGCCTCCTCGCCGCGCTGACCCTCGCGCCAGGCGGCCAGGGCCCGGGCCTCGCCCCGTCCGGTCAGCCAGCGCCGCACGCCGACGCGCTCCACGGTCACGGCGAACGACTCGTTGAAGGCGGTCGCCCCGGAGACGTAGACCCGGTGATGGGCGAGCTCGTGGAACAGCAGCCCCGCGAGCTCCGGCTCGGGCAGGCGCAGGATGGTGTCGGTGACCGGGTCGTCGAACCACCCGAGCGTCGAGTATGCGGCGATGCCGGCGACGTAGACGTCGTAGCCGCGACGTCTCAGGCGCTCGGCATGGGCGTGCGCGCGCTCGGGACCGAAGTAGCCCCGATAGGCCGCGCAGCCGATCAGCGGGTAGCACCAGGTCTCGAGCTCGAGCGAGAGCTCGGGCGCGGCGAACACGTTCCAGACCGCGTAGGCGCGGTCGAGCTCAGCGTAGGTCGTGTAGCTCTCGCCCGCAGGCAGCGCGAGCGCCTCGACGGCGAAGCGCCGGATCGCCTGCACGCGCTCGAGCCTCGCCTGCAGCCCGGGGCGCTCGTGCCGGCGGGCGATGACCTCGGGGATCGGCTCGCGGCGGCTCATGAGCTCGAGCTGGCCCGCGGCGAGGTGGCCGTAGTAGCTGATGTCGGCGCAGCCGGCCACCAGCGCCACGGCGGCCGCCGGCAGCGCCGCGCGGCGGATGACGGTCCCGCTCCCCATTTGGTCGTTCGCCCCGCGGACTCTAAGATCCCCATTATGGATATTTATCTCGTCGGCGGCGCGGTGCGCGACAAGCTGCTCGGCCTGCCGGTCCGCGAGCACGACTGGGTGGTGGTCGGGGCCACGCCCGAGGATATGCGTGCCCGGGGCTTTCGCCAGGTCGGGCGCGATTTTCCCGTCTTCCTGCATCCGGAGACGGGCGAGGAATACGCGCTCGCGCGCACCGAGCGCAAGACGGGCCCGGGCTACACCGGCTTCACCTTCCACGCCGCGCCCGACGTCTCCCTGGAGCAGGATCTCGAGCGGCGGGATCTGACCATCAATGCGATGGCCCAGACGCCGGGCGGCGAGCTCGTCGACCCCTTCGGCGGCCGGCGCGACCTCGAGCATCGGGTGCTGCGCCACGTCTCGCCCGCGTTCGTCGAGGACCCGCTGCGCGTCCTGCGGGTGGCGCGCTTCGCGGCTCGCTACGCGCCGCTCGGATTCAGCGTCGCCGAGGAGACCCTCGATCTGATGCGGGAGATGGTCGACAGCGGCGAGGTCGATCATCTGGTGCCCGAGCGCGTCTGGCAGGAGCTCGAGCGCGCGCTCGCCGAGCCGGCGCCGGCGCGGTTCTTCGAGATCATGCGCGAGACCGGCGCGCTCGTCCGCGTCGTCCCGGAGCTCGACCGCCTGTTCGGCGTGCCGCAGCCCGAGCACCCGCACCCCGAGGTCGACACGGGGGTGCACACCTTGATGGCGCTCACTCAGGCGGCGCGTCTCACCGAGGACCCGCAGGTGCGCTTCGCGGCGCTCGCGCACGACCTCGGCAAGGGCGAGACCCCGCGCTCGGAGTGGCCCCGGCACTACGGCCACGAGGAAAGCGGCGCGACGCTCATCGAGATGCTCTGCGCGCGCCTGCGCGCGCCCAACGCCTACCGCGATCTCGCCGTGCTCGCGTCCCGGTACCACGACCGCGCGCACCGCGCGGCCGAGCTGCGCCCGGGCACCGTGCTCGAGACGCTCGAGGCCCTCGACGCCTTTCGCCGCCCGGAGCGCTTCGAGCAGTTCCTGCTCGCCTGCGAGGCCGACGCCCGCGGCCGGCGGGGCTATGAAGAGCGTCCCTACCCCCAGGCCGACCGGCTGCGCCGGGCATTGCACGCGGCGGCGGCCGTCGATCCCAAGCCCTTGGTCGAGCGCGGCCTGGAGGGCGAGGCCGTAGGCCGCGAGCTCCGGCGCCTGCGCATCGAGGCGATCAAACGACAGGCGACGAGCACGGGGGGACAGGGAACGGAACGGACCTAGCCGGGCGCGCCGCGGACGCGCACGGCGCAGTTCCCGCCCTCTACCGCCCCGCTCACGACCTCATGGGAACACGAGCAGCAGCACGACGCCGAGCGCCACCCGGTAGACGACGAACGGCAGATAGCCGATGCGGGCCAGCAGTCGCAGGAAGACGTCGATGCACAGATAAGCCGATACGGCGGAGACGCCCACGCCCACCGCGAGCGCCCCCCAGGCCACCGGCTCGCGCGCGCCGGCAAGCTCGACGGTCTCGAGCCCGCCGGCGAGCACGATCACCGGGATCGCCAGCAGGAAGGAGAACCGCGCGGCCGCGGCGCGGTCGAGCCCCAGCATCAGCCCCGCCGTCATGGTGATGCCCGAGCGCGACGTCCCGGGGATCAGCGCGAGCACCTGCGCGAGCCCCACCAGCAGCGCGTCGCGCCATGTCAGCGTCGCCTCGTCGCGACGCTCGACGGCGCGCAGCGCCGCCCACCCGAGCAACAGGCCGAAGCCGATGGTCGGCCACGCCACCGCCTGCGGCGAGCGCAGATAGGCCTCGACCAGCGAGTGGAAGAGTAGCCCGGCCAGGCCCACCGGGACGGTGGCGAGCACGATGCCCCAAGCGAGGCGCGCGTCGCGGTCCGCCGGCGCGCCGGCGAGCGAGCCGAGCCACGCGCGCACGAGCCGCCGCACCTCCGCGCGGAAATACACGACCACCGCCGCCAGCGTGCCCACGTGCACCGCGACGTCGAAGGCCAGGCCCTGGTCGCGCCAGCCGAGCAGGTGCGGCAGCAGCACGAGGTGGCCGGAGCTCGAGACGGGCAGGAACTCGGTCAGGCCTTGGAGGAGAGCCGTCACCACCGTCTGCAGGAGATTCATCGTTGTCGTGCGGCGGTGCGGGGCCGCCGGCTACGTTAGCCGGCCCGGCGCCGTGGGACAAGCGGCGCGGTCAATTGCGCGCGACGCGGAAGACGGTGACCGGGGCGCGCACGCCGCGGATGCGCGTCTGCTGCTCGTCGACGAACGCCACGCCCGAGCCGCACACGGCATCGCGCACGTCGCGCGATGCCACGGCGGTCAGCGGCGCGGCGAAGCCGCACAGCCGGGCGGCGAGGTTGACGGTGCCGCCGATGACCGAGTAGTCGAGGTGCTCGGCCGAGCCGATGTTGCCGATCAGCGCGTAGCCGAGGTGGAGGCCGATCCCGGGCTTGATCACCGCCCCGCCCCCCGCGGCCTGACGCCGCGCGTCGGCGCGCTCGAGGATATCGAGCGCGCACCGGCAGGCGCGCTCGGCCATGTCCGCGCCGTCGAACACCGCCATCACGCTGTCCCCGCCGAACTTATCGATGTAGCCGTCGTACTGATAGACCAGATCGACCTGCTCGCCGAGGTGCCGGCTCAGCATGGAGAAGAGGTCGGAGGGGGGCATCTCCTGAGTGAGCGCGGTGAAGCCGCGCACGTCGGAGAAGAACACGCAGACCTCGCGCTCCTGCGGCGGCGGCAGCACGCCGGTGGCCGAGTAGGCCTCCACCATGCGCTGCGTGCGGGGTGAGATGTAACGGTTGAGATTGCGCCGAACGCGCTCGAGCTGATAGTAGAACGCGGTCTTCTGTAGGTGGCCCTGCAGCCGCGCCTTGAGGATCACCGAGTTCACGGGCTTGGTGATGAAATCGTCGCAGCCGGCATCGAAGGCCTCGGCCAGGTTGGCCTGCTCGTCGAGGGCCGTGACGAACAGGATGGGCGTCATGCGATAGGCCTCCTTCCCGCGCAGCCGCCGGCAGAGCTCGATGCCTCCGAGCCCGGGCATTCGGATGTCGAGCAGGAAGGCGTCGATCTCGTCGCGCTCGGCGAGCGCGAGCCCCTCCTGACCGCTGTCGGCCTGACGCACGTCGTAGCCGGCGGCCTCGAGCATGCGCACCAGGACGTTGCGCGAGATCCAATCGTCGTCGACCACGAGCACCTTGCGCCGACGCGCGCCGCCGGCCTCGGTCGCGCCCCCAAAGGCCGTGACCGCGCCGAGCCCGAGGCCGGTGCGCGGCGGGTCGGGCCGGGGTGTGGGGTCGTTACCGCTCGAGCTCGTCATCGCTCGCCGTCCGCTCCTACAAACGGGGCCGTAGATCACGCAGCGCGAAGCCGGACAGGCCCGGCGCCGTGCCGCGCCCGAGGCCGATCACCTTGACCGCCTCGCCCATGTCCCCGGGCAGGGTCAGCGCCTTCACCTGCTGGGCCACGGGCAGGTGCTCGGCGGGCTGCCCCGGGTCGCTGGCCGAGGCATAGTCCATCAGGCCGCCGGCGATCAGAAAGTGCGCCTGGGTCGTGTAGCCGAGCACCTCGAGGCCGGCGGCCTGCGCGGCCTCGGCGACGGCCGTGAAATCGACGTGCGCGCTGATGTCCTGCAGCCCGGGCCAGAGGAACGGATCCTCGTGCGCGCGGTGGCGGTAGTGACAGCGCAGCGTCCCGCGCGCCCGCTGGGGGTGATAGTACTCTCGGCGCGGGTAGCCGTAGTCGATCAGCAACGCCGTTCCTCGGGTGAGCACGTCGGCGAGGCTGCGCACCCACGGGTGGACGGCGAGGCTCAGCTCGGACTCGTAGCCCGGCGGCCAGTCCCACTCGAGCTCGGCCCGCACGCGCTCGAGCGCCTCGGCCACCGGCGGCGAGGGCGGCACCGCCCGCCACGCGAAGCCCGCCTCGTCCCGGACCACGGCCAGCTCGCGCGGCCCCGCCTCATCGACCCGGAAACGGTGCACCGGCATGGCGTCGAGGACCTCGTTGGCGAGAACGACGCCCTCGAGCCCCTCGGGCAGCGCATCGAGCCAGCGCACGCGCCCGAGCAGGTGCGGGACCCGCGCGGCCATCGTCGCGCGCTGGCGCTCGCGCAGCTCGGCGCTGCGCTCGAGCAGCAGGTAGCGCTCGGGCAGGACCCCGGCGCGCTCGAGCTCGCCCAGCACCTCCGCGGCGAGGGCCCCGGTGCCGGGTCCGAGCTCGAGCACCGTCCCGCCGCCGAGCGCGTCCAGCGCCTCCGCGCATTGGCGCGCAACGCAGCGCGAGAACAGCGGCGCGCGCTCGGGGGCGGTGACGTAGTCGCCTCCCGGCCCGAGCTTCTCCGCCCCGGCGCTGTAATAGCCGAGACCTGGCGCGTAGAGCGCGATCTCCATGAACTCGGCGAAGTCGATGGCGCCGCCGGCGTCGATCGCCGTGCGCAGCCGCGCCTGCACCCTGGCGCTGTGGGCGCGGGCCTCGGGGTCGGGCGACGGCAACGCCGAAGGCGGGTTGGCTGACGAGCGCGGTTGCACCGGCAAGGCTTATGGGTCGAGCCGCGGCGCCTGGAGGGCGGCGCAGCGCCAAATAGCAGAAGTCTAGCCCATTTCCCTTGAGCGCACTTTCAGGTAGGTCACAGCGTAGCCGCGTCGAGGGCCGCCGGCCACAGCCCCTCGCCTTCCAGCCGGCGGCGCAGCCGCGCCCACATCCGCGCGAGCGGCTCGCCCGTGCGCGGATGGCGACGCTCGCCGGCGAGCTCGGCCAGCGGCCTCAGCACGAAGGCATAGCGCTCGATGTCCGGGCGCGGCAGCTCGAGCCCCGGCTCGTCGATGACCGCCTCGCCGAAGAGCAGCAGATCGAGGTCGAGCGACCGGGAGACGAACCTCGAGCCCCCGCGCTCGCGCCCGTGCGCGGCCTCGATGGCGCGCAGCGTCTCGACGAGCTCGCGGACGCCGGCCTCGGTCTCGAAACCCACCACCAGATTGAAGAACGGCTCGCCCGCCATCCCCACCGGCTCGGTCTCGTAGACGGGCGAGGCCTCGAGCGGGCCGAAGCGCTCGCGCAGCGCGGCGATCGCCGAGCGCACGTTGCGCTCGCGCGCGACGTTGCTGCCCACGCTGACGTAGGCGCGCACCCGGTCAGCCGGCACGCCGGCCACGCTCGATCACCACGCCCACCTCGCGCGCGCCGCGCACCGCGCCGGGCTTGCTCACCGACAGACGCAGCCAGGGCACGGCGAACTCCTCGAGCACGACGGCGGCCACCCGCTCGGCCAGGGTCTCGACCAAGTGGAACTCGCTCTCGCTCACGAGCGCGATGACCCGCTTGGCCACCGCCTTGTAGTCCAGGGTATCGCCGATCTCGTCGCTGGCCGCCGCACGGGCGATGTCGGCGCCCATCTCCAGGTCGACGGCGATCGTCTGCTTGATGCGCCGCTCCCAGTCGTAGACGCCGATGACCGTGTCGATGCGAAGGTCGCGCAGGTAGATGACGTCCATTCGGAGCACACCCGGGCCGGGTCGCGCTCGCCACTATAGTGCCTGCGGGCGCGGCTGCCAATCGCGGGCCGGCCGCTTCCGGCCGGATTCCTGCTATGATGACGCCCGCGCGCGACCGCCGGCCCCGCGCACGCACGACCGACCGGATGTGGATCGATCTCGCCCTGCCCGTCGCTGCCTACCTCCTCGGCTCCGTGTCGAGCGCCATCCTCGTGTGCCGGCTCGCCCGCCTGCCCGACCCCAGGGGCCTCGGCTCGCGCAACCCCGGGGCGACCAACGTGCTGCGCACCGGCAGCAAGGCGGCCGCCGCGGCCACACTGGCCGGCGACATGGTCAAGGGGCTGGTCCCGGTGGCCGCCGGCCACGCGCTGGGCCTGTCGCCGGTCACTTTAGTGGTGGCTGGCGGCGCCGCGTTCCTGGGCCATCTCTATCCCGTGTTCTTCGGCTTCCAGGGCGGCAAGGGCGTGGCCACGGCGCTGGGCGTGGCGCTGGGGCTCTCGTGGCCGACGGGCGCGGCTGCCGCGGGAACCTGGCTGCTGATCGCCGCCCTGACGCGCTACTCATCCCTGGCCGCCCTCGTGGCCATCGGGCTCACCCCCCTATATCTCTGGGCGCTCGGCGCCCCCCCGAGCTGGATCGCCGGCATGGCGGCGCTCGCCCTGGTGCTCATCGCCCGCCACTACACCAACATCCGGCGCCTGATCGCGGGCACCGAACCGCGCATCGGAAAGGCAGGCCCTAGATCCTAATGACTAGTCACTAGTCACTAGTAACTGGGCGGGCGCCGGGCTCGGGCAGGGTCTCGAGCGCCCAGCGGGCGGCGGCCTCCACGGCCAGCGGGGCGCGCTCGCCGGCCGCCAGCCGCAGGCAGCCCGCGTAGGCGATCATCGCTCCATTGTCGGTGCAGAACTCAAGCCGCGGGTAGTGAACCCGCGCGTTTTCCTCCGCCGCGGCCTGGGTCAGGCACGCGCGCAGGCGGCGGTTCGCGCCCACCCCGCCGGCGACCACCAGACGGGCCACGCCCGCCGCGCGCAGGGCCCGGCGGCATTTGATGACCAGCGTGTCGACCACCGCCTCCTCGAACGCGCGCGCGATGTCCGCGCGCGTGCGCTCGTCGTCGCCCGCCTCGCGCAGGGTGTTGAGGGCGAAGGTCTTGAGCCCGCTGAAGCTGAAGTCCAGGCCCGGCCGGTCGGTCATCGGGCGCGGGAAGCGAAACCGCCCCGGGTCGCCGCGCTCGGCCAGCGCCGCCAGCGCCGGCCCGCCGGGATACCGCAGCCCCAGCAGCTTGGCGGTCTTGTCGAAGGCCTCGCCGACGGCGTCGTCGAGGCTGTCGCCCAGCAGCCGGTAACGGCCTACCCCCTCGACGCGCACCAGCATGGTGTGGCCGCCGGAGACCAGCAGCGCGACGAAGGGGAAGGCGGGCGGGTCGGGCTCGAGCATCGGGGCGAGCAGGTGACCCTCCATGTGGTGGATCCCGATCGCCGGGATCCCGCGCGCCCACGCGAGGCCGCGGCCGATAGCGGCGCCGACCAGCAGGGCCCCAATCAGCCCGGGGCCGGCGGTGTAGGCCACCCCGTCGAGCCGGTCCGAGCCCGCCCGGTCGAGCACCTGGCGGATCATCGGCAGCGTCTTGCGCACGTGGTCGCGCGAGGCAAGCTCGGGGACGACCCCGCCGTAGGCGGCGTGGGCGTCCTGGCTGTAGAGCACGTGGGCGAGCAGGCCCTCGCGGGCATCGTAGACGGCGATCCCGGTCTCGTCGCAGGAGGTTTCGATGCCGAGCACGCGCATGTCGGTGGCATTGTCGCGGCGGGTCGCGCCGGTCCCAAGCGCTTTTGCATTCGGCCGGGACGCCCGATAAAATAATACTCTTTTCCGCCGGCCCGAGCCGGCGGGGTCACATGCCGAATCCTGAAGGAGGCGCCGACCCGCATGCCCTCGGTGAAGGTCAAGGAGAACGAGCCGTTCGAAGTCGCGCTGCGGCGCTTCAAGCGTGCCTGCGAGAAAGCCGGCATCCTCTCGGAGGTGCGCCGCCGCGAGTACTACGAGAAGCCCACCCAGGAGCGCAAGCGCAAGCAGGCCGCCGCCGTCAAGCGGCACATGAAGCGCGTCGCCCGGGATCGGGCGCGTCGCGAGCGCCAGCAGATCCAATGGTAGCCCGGGCACCGATCTCGCGCAGCGGGATCGCGGCATGAGTCCCCAAGAGCCTACCCTCAGGACCCGCCTCGAAGACGACCTCAAGGCCGCCATGCGCGCGCGCGACCGCCGCCGCGTGGAGGCCCTGCGCTACATCCTCTCGGGCATCAAGCAGAAGGAGGTCGACGAGCGCACGGCCCTCGACGACGCCGGCCTGCTTGCGCTGCTCGACAAGATGGTCAAGCAGCGCAAGGACTCCGTCGAGCAGTACGAGCGCGGCGGCCGCGCCGACCTCGCCGAGCAGGAGCGCTACGAGATCGAGATCCTGCAGGCCTACCTCCCCGAGCCGGCCTCCGAGGCCGAGATCGAGCGGCTCATCGACGAGGCGCTGGCCGTGACCGGCGCGAGCTCGGTGCGGGAGATGGGCAAGGTCATGGGCGTGCTCAAGCCCAGGCTGCAGGGCCGCGCGGACATGGGCGCGGTCAGCGCCCGGGTCAAGGCCAAGCTCTCGAGCTGAGGCGCGGGGACGCGCGCCGTGGACCGGGGCGGCATTGGCGCCGGCCGCCGGGCGGCCATCCCCAGGCTTCTCCGAGATTTTCCACCCGTTTTCCCCAGCTTTTCCGCTGGCCGCCGCGCCGTGCTCGGCTATGCTTTGGGGGGCCCGCGGACACGGCCCGCCGAGCGGTCGCATCCCGAATCGAGGCCATGAGCGGCAGGATTCCCGAAAGCTTCATCGACGAGCTGATGGCGCGCGTCGACATCGTCGACGTGATCGAGTCGCGGGTGCCGCTGCGCAAGCAGGGCGGCGAGTACGCGGCCCTGTGCCCGTTCCACAACGAGAAGACGCCGTCGTTCACGGTCAGCCCGGCCAAGCAGTTCTACCACTGCTTCGGCTGCGGCGCCCACGGCACCGCGATCGGCTTCCTGATGGACTACGAGCACCTGGAGTTCGTCGAGGCCGTGGAGGAGCTCGCAGGGCGGGTGGGCCTGGAGGTGCCCCGCGAGGCGGGGCGCGCGCCGGCGACCGAGGCCAACGCCGGGCTGTATGAAACGCTGGCCGCCGCGGCGCGTTATTACAAGGAGCAGCTGCGCCGCCATCCGGCAGCGCAGCGAGCCATCGACTACCTTAAGGATAGAGGCCTGACGGGAGAGATCGTGCGCGACTTCGGGATCGGCTACGCTCCGCCGGGCTGGGACAACCTGCTCAGGCATATGGGAGGCGCGGCCCGCGAGCGCCTCGCGCAGGCCGGGCTGGCGATCGAGCGCCAGGGCGGCGCCTACGACCGGTTCCGCGACCGCGTGATCTTCCCGATCCGCGACCGGCGCGGGCGGGTGATCGCCTTCGGCGGCCGGGTGCTCGACGACGGGACGCCCAAGTACCTGAATTCCCCGGAAACGCCGATCTTTCACAAGGGCCGGGAGCTCTACGGGCTCTACGAGGCCCGCACCCGGGAGCGCCGTCTCGAGGGGCTGCTGGTGGTGGAGGGCTACATGGACGTCGTGGCCCTGGCCCAGCACGGGATCGGCAACGCCGTGGCGACGCTCGGCACCGCCACGACGGCCGAGCACCTGGAGCGCCTGTTTCGCACGGTTTCGGAGGTGGTGTTCTGCTTCGACGGCGACCGCGCCGGCCGGCAGGCGGGATGGCGGGCGCTGGAAGCCGCCCTGCCCGCCCTGCGGGAGGGGCGGCAGGCCCGGTTCCTCTTCCTGCCCGAAGGGGAGGACCCGGACAGCCTCGTGCGCGCCGAGGGGCCCGAGGCCTTCCGCGCCCGAGCCGAGAAGGCGGTCCCACTCTCGGAATTTCTGTTTGAAGAAATCGCCGCGCAGGTCGATACCGGTAGTGTGGGGGGGCGCGCGCGGCTCACCGAGCGGGCCCTCCCGTTGCTAGCCCGGATGCCGGAGGGATCACATAAGACACTGATAATAGAGAGACTGATGCACATGACCGGGCTGAGCGCCGAGCGCATCGAAGAGAGCCTGCGGACCCCCCCCGCACGCACGGCCCGACCCGGCGCCGGGCCCGAGCGCCGACCCCCTCCCAGCCTCGTGCGCCAGGCCGTGGCGCTGCTGGTCCAGCACCCGCGCCTGGCGGCGCTCGCGCCGCCGCCGGCGCGCCTGCAAGGCCTGGATTTGGCAGGGATTTCTTTGCTCATTCAGATACTTGAATTGTTGCAGCGCGAACCCAATCTAACCACTAGCGCGCTGCTGGAACGCTGGCGCGACCACGAGGCCGCGCCCCATCTGGCGCGGCTGGCCGGATGGGACCTGCACCTGCCCGAGGAGGCGATGGAGGCCCATTTCGAATCGACAATGGCGCGGCTCGAGCAAAAGCTGCTCGAGCAGCACACCGAGCGGCTGCTGGAGAAAGAGCGCCGCCAGGGACTTGACGGCGAGGAGCGGCGCGAGCTGGCGCGGCTTCTCGCCAGCCGCCAGACACCGGCACAGATGGAAAGACAGTAAGGTTTTCATTAAACTGGAGGGCTGCACTTTGCCCAGCTCAGACCACGCCATGCAGGCTGATACGCCGAACATCGCCAACGGACCACCGAACATGAGCCACGATCAGCAGTCGCAGCTCAAGCGGCTGATCGCCAAGGGGAAGGATCAGGGCTACCTGACCTATGCCGAGGTGAACGACCACCTGCCCGAGGACATCGTCGACCCCGAGCAGATCGAGGAGATCATCGGGATGATCAACGATATGGGGATCGCCGTGCACGAGCTGGCGCCCGACTCCGACGAGCTGCTGCTGTCGGACTCGACGGTCGACGCCGCGGACGAGGACGAGGCCGAGGAGGCCGCCGCCGCGCTGGCCGCCGTCGACGCCGAGTTCGGCCGCACCACCGACCCGGTGCGCATGTACATGCGCGAGATGGGCACGGTGGAGCTGCTCACCCGCGAGGGCGAGATCGAGATCGCCAAGCGCATCGAGGACGGCCTGCAGCAGGTGCTCTCCGCCCTGTCGGTGTACCCCCAGTCCGTCGCCTACGTGTTGGCGCAGTACGAGATGGTGCAGGCCGGCGAGCTTCGTCTGTCCGACCTGATTGCCGGCTTCGTCGACCCCAACGCCGGGGACGAGGTGGCCGCGGCGGCCGCCCCGGCCCAGGCGAGCGCCGGCGATGAGGACGAGGACTCCGAGGAGATGGCGGAGACCGGACCCGACCCGGCGGAGGCCGCGCGCCGGTTCACGGAGCTGCGCAAGCTCTACACCAAGACGCAGAACGCTACGGCCAAGCATGGGCGCGAGGACAAGCGCACGCGCAAGTTCATCGAGCAGATGTCGCAGCGCCTGCTGGAGCTCAAGCTGGTCCCGCGCGTCGTGGACGAGCTGGTGGAGAATCTGCGCGACATGGTCGACCGCATCCGCAGGCACGAGCGCGTGATCATGCGCACCTGCGTGCAGGAGGCGCACATGCCGCGCAAGGATTTCATCACCTCGTTCCCGGACAACGAGACCGATCTGGCGTGGCTGGACCGGCAGATCAAGGCCGGGCACAGCTACTCGCCCGTGCTCGAGCAGTACCGGGACGAGATCCAGAGGGCCCAGCAGCGGCTGATCGAGATCCAGGGCGAGAGCGGGCTGACGATCAGCGAGATCAAGGACATCAACCGCCGCATGTCCATCGGCGAGGCCAAGGCGCGGCGCGCCAAGAAGGAGATGGTCGAGGCCAACCTGCGCCTGGTGATCTCCATCGCCAAGAAGTACACCAACCG
>JABAHQ010007439.1_pt3 | contig 14940 bp, 16 predicted proteins | sample 7062091 | NCBI WGS metagenome assembly JABAHQ01 (sample SAMN14534359, study PRJNA622989) | marine sediment metagenome | biome: marine biome [ENVO:00000428]; feature: marine pelagic biome [ENVO:01000023]; material: deep marine sediment [ENVO:00002113] | place: India: Gulf of Kutch | collected...
CCTGGCTCCAGCCCGGCGACGTTATGAGCCACTATGTAAGTTTCGATGGGATAAAGCGCGCCGGCCGAGGGTGCGGTACGGTACTCGCGGCGGTCGGTAATGCCTTGGGCGGCATGGAGCAGCCGCGAGAGTTCCACCAATGACAAGGGTTCGGCCGTATAGTTGCGCTGGGAGCGGCGCTGTTCAAGCGTCTCCTCCAGGCTCAACCCCCGGTAGCCGTGAGGATCAGGCAGGGTGATTTGGGCGGCATCAGGATAGGTCTTGTAACGCGCTGGTTGCCCGCCCCAGTCCAGCAGGGAACTCAAGGCCAGCCGGTAGCCCGGCTTGCTCCACTGGTGGTAAAACGTGCCGAGGTCGTTAGTCGCAGCAGGGATTTCGGCCAGTCGCTGATCGGAGGCCAACCGCCCCAGGGCAAAGCCCCCTGCGGCGGCCACCGTAGAAGCGATGAACCCCCGCCGGCCCAACAGCGGCTTCGTTTCTCGTCTTGTCGCCGTCGTGTGGCCTGGGCGATAGCCGAATCGCCGCTTCAAATAGGCCATGACCCGTCCCCAGTTGAGGGCCAGGTGTAACCCGGCCAGGGCAGCCGTGGCGTAGCCGGCAAAGCTGTGCAGGAAAAACTGGTGGAGGCCGAACAGGTCCATGACCAAGCCGGTGACCGCGACATAGAGGCCGCTCAACAGCAGGACAATAATTACCAGGTAGTCCAAATCTATCTCTTTCATCTCAACCTCCTACAAGCCTATCCATAGCGGGGAACCTGGTGGTAGCTTAGAGTCTAATCAACTTCTCCAACCAGGCTATGTGCTCGTACTTTCTTTTCCAAAATAAGTCCTCCCACATGTAGTGGACGGCAAGCATTTTGTATTGTCCGAACCGTTCAGGGAGCAGGGGAGAAATCATCCATTCACCCCCGCACCCCTGCACAGATCACGTTTCACGCTTCAGTGCCCGGTACAGATCGCGCAGACAACTGATTTCAGCGCCGTGATGCAGGTCATGGGCAGCTATGGTCCAAAAAATGCGCCAGGTGGGCCATTGCTCCCCCCAGTTGGTCAAACGCATTTCTGCCAGATCGGCCTCACTCAGGTTGTTCAGGGCAGCCTTCAACTGGGCGTGACCTTCCTGCAGCCAGGCCATAGCGTCGGCGACGGTGTGGGGGAAGTCTAACGTATCCCAGGTCAATTTCTCCGGCCCGAAGGCATATTCGTAATACATTATTTTGCAGGAAGCCAGGTGCAACAATCGCCAGGCAATGGTCGTGAAGGGTGGGGGATCAGGATCAGGGATGGCGTAGTCTAAAGTCCAGCGGCCCTCCTCTGTGGGACGCACCGTCCAGCAGCCGGGGACAGGTTCCCAGAGGAACTCCGCCTCGGTCAGGCCCTCCAGCCAGCCACATAGGGAAGTCCAGGCCTCTTCCATGGCCGTAGCCAGCCACTTGATACTCTGGCGAGCCGGGTGGAGGACATATCCTTCCGGCAGGGGAACTTCTTGGGCTTCAGGAGCCTCCCAGTCGCCCACTTCGCCGCTGGCTATGGCCTGAGAGACCGCTTCCTCTGGTGTTGCCGCGAAGACCACTGCCTGGTGGCGGATGCCGGAGACATGATAAACGTTCATTGGGTTTCCTCCCACGTAAATAAGTGTTTGTAGTAACGACTTCAGTCGTTCAGGGGTCTCTTGACCCCAAAAGCGGAGACGACTAAAGTCGTCACTACGAATGTTCATCCTTGGTGGTGTGCTCCCACCGCCAGCGAATAGCAATTCAGGAGTAACCGAAACGTTTTTGCCTAGCAGGTGGGCTATCCTCTTGAGTATGTGCCCATGACCTCTGCTTGAGCCAGGATATGGCCTTCCATCGCTCGGAGCAGTTGGGCCTTATCGGCGTTGGAAGTCAGATTAACGGTGGTATCCAGGGCGTAGAGCTTAAAGAAGTAACGATGGGTTCCACTGGGCGGGCAGGGACCACCATAACCCGTTCGGCCCCAACTGTTTTTCCCATCCTGAGCACCGGCGGGTAGGGTGGTCTGTTCCGGCAGCTCCTGGGTATCAGCAGGTAAGTTGAACAACACCCAGTGGACCCAGGTACCCACCGGGGCATCGGGGTCGTCCATGATCAGGGCGAAACTTTGTGTCCCTTGGGGTGGGTTGCTCCACTGGAGTGGGGGTGAGATATCCTCACCATCGCAGGTGTATTTGGTAGGAATTCGCTCGCCTTGAGCAAAGGCGGAGCTGGTTAAATCAAAAGGCATCGTTTCATCTCCTTTCTGCGCCGCAGATATTGGTGTGGCTGCGCCCGGGGCGGGGGCGGGAGATGATTTCGTCCCACAACCGCCCATGGCCGTAGCAACTAAAGTGACGCAAGAGAACCAGATAATAAGTTTTTTTGTGCTACTCATTCCACCTCCCCTTGTACTGAAATTGTTGCTCATAGAGCTGGCGCAAGGTTTGGATGGTGTCAGCCTCGGCCGCCGTTTTATCCTCGCGCAGGCGATGGATGCGGGCGAATCGTAGGGCCAGACCCGACTCGTATTGGCTACTTTCCTGGATTTCATTGAACAACACTTCGACGACGACTCGCGGTTGGACGAAGACTGTGCCCCGTCGGCGCGCACGCTCCAGGGCCAGCAAGCGTTCGGTCATCGCCTGGAATTCAACATCGGTCAGCCCTTTGAAGGTTTTACCCACGATCAGGTACTCGCCGCCCTTCGGGTCGCGGGCGGCCAGATGATAATTGGACAGCCAACCGTGCCGCCGGCCGTAGCCCCAATCGGCGGCCACAATGACCAGGTCGAGGCTGAGGACGTGCTTAAGCTTGAGCCACGATTTACCCCGCACGCCGGGGGTGTAGGCACTCTCCAGATCTTTAGCCATCAGCCCTTCGTGGCCATCGCGGTAAGCGGCCTCGGCAAAGGCCTGGCCTTCCTCAACGGTCGGTGGGATCAGGCGTTGAATCCGGTTCAACTGGCCGGCCGCTTCCTCAAGCGCCCTCCAGCGGGCTTGATAGGGTTCATCGACTAACATTTGGCCGTTGAGGTAAAGGGCATCAAACAGGTGCAGTTGAATCGGGATGGCCTCGATGGTGGCCGCCAGGTCGTGTTGGCGACGGAAGCGGCGCATCAGGTGTTGGAAGGGCAGGGGACGACCCTGGGCGTCCACGGCCACCACTTCCCCCTCCAGGATTGCTTCCTCGGCGGCCAGTTTCTCCCTGACCTCGGCAGCCACGTCCGGCAAACTGAGGGTGACCTCGGCCAGGTGGCGCGAGTAAATTCGCACCTCGTCGCCGCGCTGGTGAATCTGCACCCGGGCCCCGTCGAGCTTATACTCCAGGGCCACCTGGCCCTGATAGCGCTCGAAAGCTTCGGCCAGGTCCCCGGCCGTCTGGGCCAGCATCGGCTTGAGAGGGCGAAACAGACGTACCGTAGCGCCTTTCAGTCCGGTCTCCCCCTCGGCCAGGGCTACCAGGGCCACTTCTCCCAGATCACCCCACAACTGATTAGCCCGGCGTATCAAGCTGGACTTGAGGCCAGCCGCCCGGGCGATGGCCTCCACCATTATGCCCTCGCTGACCCCGTGACGCATCTCCTGGTAGATGACCTTGACCAGGTACTTGGCCTCAACCGGCGTGGCCCGGACCAGCAATTCCCGCAGCAAGGCTTCCTTGCGCGCCCTTGAGCCTTTACCCGCCGTTTCGGCGATTGTTTCGAAGGCGCGGAAGACCTCTAAGATGGTCAGCGGCGGCGGGTCAGGGGGCTGGCGACGGGTTCGCTCCAGGAGCATACGCACTATCTCTCCCCCGTCCACCGCCTGGCTCGATATCTCGTCGCGCACGGCTGGGGAGACGTCGATCAGTTCGTCCAGAACGGTCTCCACCGCCCGCCAGCTCACGTTCAACGCCCGCCCGTCCCACTCGGGAAAGACCTGGCCGATGATCAGGCGTACCGCCGGGGGGATCTCTGTAGGCGAGAGAGCCCGTAGAAAGTCGGCCAACAAGGCGGCCAGTTCCAGGCGTTTGCTTGTTTCCTCCAGTTGCTGGCCCAGGTCAGCTAACCTGGCGAAGGGGGTATCACTCATCAGTAGTCTCCAAACTTGTGACCGCTTTGGATCACATTCCTCCGAATCCGGCCGCCGGCCTCAAGGATTTCCGCCAACAAAAGAGGAATAGGATGCCGGCCACCAACGGAGGCAGGGCCAGGGTGAGGCTCATGAGGAGTATGGTTAAAGGAGGCATCCCTCTCTGAAAAAAGGCGTACCCGATGAAGCCTGAAGAAAAAAGGCCCTCTAAAACCAACAACACGCCCCCGATCCCTTCCCACCACCAGGCCACCAGTGCACTGACCAGAAAAATGCCCCCCGGCACCAGGAGGTGTATAACCCAATTGACCGGTCCAAGTTGCTCAACATACGCCGAACCGATTCCAAACCAGAGCCAGAAGGCAATGACCAGGATCATTAGCACCCAGGCGACTAAGCGTTGCCAGGGATGGTAAAGCTTCGTCATGATATTCTCCTCTGACTGCCTATTTATAAGCTTTCCCTCATTTAATCCCCGTTACCATCTCAGCATCTTTTGCAGATGATGCAACCAATGGCGTTTCCATATCCACGACGATTTCGATGATCGGCCGCAGGAAGTCCCCGGTCGCGGCCAATTCCGCCGGACGGTCTGCTTCGGCCAGGCGGTGGAAAAGCTGCTTGGCAAACCAGCCGCCACTATAAGTCGGTTTCGCCTCCTGGAAGCCAACCTCCTTCAGCCAACGGAGTAAGGTTTTGTTGGCAGGGTGGTGGGTAGTCCAGGTTACAGCTTGAATCAAGTGCTGCGCCAGAGCTTTCAAGACATCTGGCTTAAGGCCGTCATAATTGGGCGCGGCATCGAAACGGGTAAAGACCTGCTCAACCTTCCACCTGGCCAGGCTCAGGGCCAGGCCGTAATGGTGGGAGACTTCTTCAGCCGGTTGGCGATCAAAGATGATCAAGTGCGTGCGTTCATCGTTGATGTCGAACAGCCAGACTTCCTGCTCGCTACCCCCACGATAAACATCCAGTATCTCTGTGCTTATGCGTATCTTGCCGCCCGGCTTCAAGACCCGGTACAATTCTTTTAGCGTAGCTCGAGGGTCGGGCGTTTGTTCGATGGATGACGCGGCGGTGATGCCGTCAAAGGTGTTGTCCGCAAATGGGAGGGGAGTGCCAGGCGGTACATGGACGAAACGGGCGTTTTTTATGCCCAGCTTCTGGGCGTTAGCCCTGCATACCTCAACCCGGCGCGCACTCCCCTCGACGCCGACGACCTCCTCGACCATGGATGCGATCCGCAGGGCTGGCCAGCCATCTCCCGGCCCGAAATCGAGGGCGCGGCCCGGCCCCGCTACGAGGGCAAAGTCGAGGATTTGGGCTTGATCGACGAAATGTGTCCGGTTTCGCCCATCGAAGGGCGTATAAATGACCGGCAAACCCCCGTTGGACTGCGATTCCATATAATCGTATATAAACTCAACCGACCCCGACTGTTCCAGTGCCAAATTGGCCTTCAGCCATTCAAGCGGATTATGATCGATGGTATTTGTGGGTTCCATCGCCTGCCTTGAAAATAGAATTGGTAACGAGGAGTGAGGCACGCCCTCGTGCCGAACATGTCGCCGCACGTGGGCGTGCTGGCTCCTCAATTTTCATCTTGAAGCCCTATCCAGGCGGTCCGGCTTTGACTCGGGCCAGCATATCCTCAAGACTGCCACGTAGCCCGAACAGGACCTCGAACCACCAGGTCGCGCCGACATCTTCGTATTCGCGGGCCAGCGCGCCCTCATCGGGCTGTGTGATGCCATCAATCGCCACGGTAAAGGGAGCCTCCCTGCTGTGGTGTTGCTGGATGTAAGCCACCTGCTCGGCCAATTGGGCCGGGGTCTTGATAGTCTCACTTTTTTCATTGACCGTGCCAATGATCCAGCCGTCCCAACGGGCGGCGCGACGCATAGCAGGCCGGCTCTCCCCGCCGATCCAGATGGGGATGCGCGGCTTTTGCAGCGGTGTTGGGAGTAAGGTAACCCCTTCGAGGGTGTAATACTTACCGTGGTGGGTGACGGGCTCGCCAGACCACAACCGAGCTAACACCTTTAGCCCTTCGTCCGTCATGGCAGCACGGACCTTGGCCTCTCCCGGTTCACCGAAAACGGTGAACTCCTCTTCGACGCCGCCCAGACCTGCGCCGAAGATAAGGCGACCTTCGCTTAGGATGTCCAGCGAGGTCAATAGACGCGCCAGCACATGAGGCCGGTAACGTGGCAGGGGCGCAACGCCGGGGAACAGTTTCAGCTGTTTGGTCGAGGTCGCTACGGCTGACAGAATTACCCACGGGTCGCCTACGCCATAGGGGAAGTTTATGTGATCCCAGACCCAGAGCCCTTCCCAGCCGGCGACCTCGGCGGCCTGGGCCAACTGCACTACGACATGCGGGTTACCAAATTCGCCAAAAGGTACGATTTCAATACCGTAGTGCATCGCTATGCCTCTGTATTTGCATTAATGTAGTAAGCGTTCAAAAGAAACCGGGTTTTTGGTTTTTTGCCGGTACGGCTGACCAAACAAACTTGCTTAACTGCGCAGGAATTGGGGTAAGACCAACAAAAAACCGGGTTTCTAATACCAACTGTGAAAGTACTTTGGGTTACTTTCTCTTTTTAGCCAAAGTCTTGGTTACGGCCCGTAGGGTGGCGCTAAGCCAGAAGACTGACCAGGCTACCAAGAAGATACCGGCTAGAGAGATACGAGTCTGGTCAATGATGGGTTCGAACGAGACTCCTTCGGATGTGATCTTGATGTAACCTCGGGGGGCGGCACCGCCGCCGCCTCCGCCGCCGGCGCCACCTCCTTCACCGGTGCCGGCGGACGGCTCCCTTTCTTCTGTCGCTCCATCGGGGCCCCGACCATATCCATGCCCATAACCGAAACCGAGGCCGATTTGAGCCACAGGAATGACGGTAATGCCATTTTCTTTGGTAGGCTGGCCAAATACAGAGTTCACACTTAGTTGCTGTAACATTTGTTCAATCGGCTCAACGACCGGAGGCATTTCTTCGTTCATGATTGTTCCTCCTTCAGAATATGTTCTGATTTAAGGAGGCCAAAGTGCACTTTGGCCTCCTTAAGAGCGGCTATTTTCGTAACAAGATTATCAGGAACCAGCATCCAGCAGCCACCAAGAAAGCGGCAAAAAAGATCCCTAATAAAGCTGCCCTGGTACCGTCTTTAAGCGGCACCTGATACGTTTTAGCCCCACCTTCGTCCACAATGACCTCAATCGGCGTAAGGCGTAACCACCATCCGCCTCCACTGCTCATCCTGTTACTGGGCCCCACATGCCAGCCCATCACGCGCGCAACGGGTTGAATAGTTCGCCCGTCGATCGTAATTGGCTCACCGATGAGTTGTCTCGCAATTTTTGTCCGCCTTAAACCCTGGTCTGGTACTTCAAGAACCATGTTAATCCCTTTGCTGTAAAATCTGCTGAATCTCCTGGGCATAGGCTGCGCTCTCCGGATCGTCAGTAACGAGCTCGATTTGTTCAGGACCAGCCACCCCCAAACCGAGCTCCACCGCGCGGGCAATCTGCTCTTGCTGAAAGATGGTCCCTTGACTGACGGCCGGCGTGGTCCCAAAATAGCGCAGCAGGGCCACGCCAACGGCATCAATAGCCACCCGGTCGGTGCTGGCTAAGATGATCTGAGCGTCAACCTTCTTGCCATGGTCTGGCCCGCCCTCTACGAAGGCTTCAAGGCCATCTAGGACAATTAAGTCAGGCTGGTAGGCAGTATTGATTTCGGCGATCATATGGCGTTGATAGGGCGAACTGTGTAGCTCGCGCATGTAGTCGTAACTTTCCCCTGGCACCTGTTTGGCCGCCAGGCCCACTGAGTTTTTGAGGGAGAGGGTGAAATGTCCGCCGTAGCGATGTGTCTTCAAACAACAAGTCTGCACCACACCATCGGCTTCGAGGATCGGCCGGGCCACAGCGAATCCGTTCTGCCAGTGGCTGTCAGCTATTTGTGACAGCTCCCAGCCATCGTCGTCCAGCTCGTCAAAGACGAGCGTCTCGAAACCTAATTCGTCGGCCATGCGGAATATATCCTTTTGTTGCATCACCCTCCGCGTATCCCCCATGCCACTGCGGTCTCCGACAGTAAGACGTTCTGCCCCCATCGCCTGGAGCCGGCGTATCAGGGCGCTCAACGTGTCGTTATGGGTCGAGCCCGGCGGGGTGTCGGCGCTGTTGAAATTGGGTTTCAAAAATAGATTTTTGCCCTTGATCGAATTGATACCTAACAGATCCAGGGCTTTGTTGACGCCGGTAACCCGGTCTTGCGTTTTGACAAAAGCTACTTGTGTCATGGAACTCCTCCTGGGGGTGAGGGGGGATGTTGTCGGTTTAAGAAGCGCAGTTGTTGTCTGGGAACAGGCTTGCAAAAACGGCGAAGCCAGGATGACTCCCCCACAACTGGTTGCTGTTTTTAGAAATGTCCGTCGATTCATGATATCTATCCGGTTACTAAAGCAGTCTCTTCCGCCGGCAGCAGGTAACTGACCGCAGTGACGATGAGATGCGCCGCCGCTTCAACCTCCCACTTGCCGGTGTTGATCACCATGTGATAGTGCAACGGATCGGCCCAGTCAATATCGTAGAAGTTTTTTAAGTAAGCCGCCGCTGCCTTATCACGATCGGTCACCAGTTCTTGCGCCGCTCCTGGGTCCAGGTTTTCTTGATCCTGCACATACTGAACCCGAACCTCTTGAGGAGCCTCGATGCGGAGATGGAGTACATCGGGCTTATCTTTGAGTATGGCCTGTCCGCCTCGCCCGACAATCATCACATTGCCGCGCTGGTAGGCAGCAAGAATGGTGCTCTGGACCATCGCAATAGCATGGGTTTCGTCTAACTCGGCCACCGCTTTAACCTTGGAACCGCTAGTTGTCTCTTGCCAGGTCCCAACCCGGCTGATTATCCGGGGGTTGTCCAGACGCAGCAAGCGATCCAGGAAACTCCGCACCTTGTAATCGTCCTCTGAGAAATCAACGAGCTCATTTTCGGCCAGGCCTACCTCAGAGGCCACCCTGGCCATCAGTCGCTTATCAAAAAAACGATAGCCCAACATTTCGCAGACCCGAGCGGCGACCTCGTCGCCTCGACTGCCGTATTGCCGGGAAATAGTTATAACCGCCATTGTTTACCTCCTTAACTATGTAAACCACCAAAAACGCCACCTGGTCAGGTGGCGTCTCACCGCGATGGTAGTCACGTGTTTTATGTTTAGGGGCCGCATCACCTGGCCCAGGTGTTCCCTCACGGTGACCTTGAGAAACCTGTCCAATAATGGTGCCTAGATTTTTACCTGCTCACCCATTTTCTATTTTACCCATAAAGGTCACTTGGTTATAGTGACAAATGTCACAGGTTAGATGGACATATGTCATCCCCCAATGGCAGGCGTTTAATAATCATGCCTCCTCGAATGTCACTGTCGTGAAGGCATAGAGAGATGCTTTGCCGGGCCAGACATCTGGTGGAAGGCCTGCCTTATGACACACACCCTTGAGGAAGGTCTGTCGATTCCAGCCCCGCACCCTCGGCACTTCTGGTAGCAATAATCCCTGTCGCCCAGCCCCGCTGATGATAAGTCCGTGCACGCCGATTTCGATCTCCTGAATATCAATAACCCGGCGCAAGGGCGAAAGGACGGAGATTCCGATGTGCAAGGCGTTCAGTTCTTCGATAGTCATGGGTGGGAAACGGGGATCAGAAGTGGCAGCCGCTACGGCCATCTTTTGTACAGTTTGATACAAGGGGCAATCCGCCCACAGGTGGCCGATACAACCTCGTAGACTCAATTCGGGCGATGTCGAAGGCTGGTCGCGTTTCCGCAAGGTAACGAAGGCCCCTGCGCGCCGAGTCAACAGTGGGTCATCAGTCTCATAGGTGGGGATATGGCCCGTCTGTAAATATTCGGCGATGGCCACACGTGCCAGGGCCAGCAATTCATCTCGCCTTGTTGTGGTCAGGTCGGGCGGATCGTAGCGCCAGAACATCACTGCCCCGTAACCAACCACGTGTTCGGAGTCACCCCTCAGGGAGTCTGCGGAGTTGGTGTAGCGCAAGACGGTCGTCGTGTTGGCTTCTAATCCCTGGGCGGTCCCCATCGCTACCAGGATGGGGCCTTTACCACAGGCACTGGTAACCAGATTGGGCACCTGCGCCTCCTCGATGGCGACAATCGTGGCTTCTACAGTGGTCGGATCACCGGTTTCTATGGCCGCCAGGAGCGTCTTGTCCACCCGCAGGGCGTCTTTCTGCTCGGGGTAATGGGAAAGGTCGGAGGAAGCAATCACCACAGCTCGTCGACCAGGAAGGGTCGCCAGGAGAGCCTTAGTTAACACTTCTACCGTCTCTTCATCATCGGCACCCATGAGTACCGGCACAATACGGCAATTGGGACAAACACGTTGCAGAAAGGGAAGTTCAATTTCGATGGGGTGCTCCCCGATGTGGGCTTTGGGGTCGAAGGTAATGCGTGGATCAATGTCGATGAGTGCCTCGGCCAATTCTATGTCCACCGGCACGACACCCAGCGGCGTTTCGAAGCCTCCCTCGGCCCAGACCGAGATGGGACGAGAGAGAGGGGGGTGATGATCAGCGGCGATAATGACCGCAACGTCATACGCTATCCCTGCAAGTTGTTTGAAGCCACAAGCAGCGACTGGTCCGGAGAAATCGTAACCAGCATGAGGGACGATCAAAGCAATGGGCTCCCCATCCACCGATTCAACGTCGGCTAGAAAGCTATCCACAGTCTTCGCCAGTTGGTTGAGATCGCCGGGGTACCAGGAGCCAGCGACGGCAGGAGATCGGATTCGACCAGGCGGGATGGTCAAAGGAGGTACGGTTGAAAGATGTTCGCTAGTTTTTGCCATAGTGACCTCTTTAGCTGTATTTCTCTTCTCTCCTCCTACAAAAGATACAGATACTCTTCACTTGCGCTTATATGGCCTTTTTGGCTAGAACAATCGCGACTGGCAACCCCCACATAGACATTTCAATTTCCTCGGCAATTTGAAAGTCATTCTCTACTAACGATTGCTGAACAAAAATTGGCCGGCAATCAACGTACTTGGGAAACTGCCGGTGGGCCCATTCATAAAGCCGCGTCGCCAGATTGGCATTCCCTTTTTTAGACATAGCAACCACACAAATACGCCCACCAGGTCGAAGAACCTGCTGGCAGCCCTGTAAAACGTGGGGAATCTCCGGCGTGTCGAATAATTCTAAGGTAAAGCTCATAAAAATGGCATCAAAGCAGTTTGCCTGGAAGGGTAACTTTGCCCCATCACCCCAGATTAAAGTCACGCGTTGAGATAGGTCTGCTTTTTCTATCTTGGCCCGGGTAATATTAAGCATGCCCTCAGATAAATCGAGGCCATAGACCCTACCTGAATTGCCGACTGCTTGGGCCAAAGCCAGGATACCATGGCCGGTGCCACAACCAATCTCAAGAAGGTGTTCGCCTGCTGTGGTCTTTAGCTTGCGCAAACCAATATCTCTGAACTTCTTCTCGCTCTGCTCCGCCAACACATCATACCACCGGCTCAGTTTATTGTAACTGGCTCTGGCTTCTGACTTTGACCTGCTGACTCTGGCAATAGAGCAGGTGCATAGAATTGTAACAATCACTGCTGTAGCACCGGAAGATAAGGGTAACGTAAATTTGGTATTTTGGAAATCCTCACTTGGTAGCATATCGCATGTGCTGAGAAAGGCAAAGATGCAGATGGGCTATCTTTACTGGTATATTTACATCATTTCCTCAGCTTGAGTTAAACGACCTCTTGTTGTTTGAGCACCTGAACTACATCTTCATCACTCACTTGTTCGAAGTTCCAGTAAAATTGACCCACCGCCAAAAATTCTTTTGGAATAGCTAAACAAACCAACGTATCTACCATGTCCTCAAGGTCAGGCACTGTCCTTGGCGCGCATACCGGAACTGCAACAATGACCTGTTTGGGCCGTTGCTCTGGCTCCCTGGAAGTTATCCATTTTACGGCGGACTTCATGGTCTCACCAGTAGCAATACCATCATCGACGACGATAACTATCTTGGATTGGACAACCAGCGGTCTACCCCGCCGGAATTTCCGGATATAGGCCGCTATTTTAGCCTGGGTCTGTTCCATCTCCCTTTTAAGATAATTGTCTTCTTCCTCATGGGACCACAGTACCAGCGAAGGATCGAGTACTGTCGTGCCATCTTCGGCCATGGCGCCAATGGCTAACTCTTGGTGACCGGGAAAACCGATCTTTTTAGCCACGATAACGTCGTGGGCGCAACCTAATGATTGCGCAATCGCTGCCCCCACGACGACCCCACCCCTGGGAATTGACAAGACTAACAGTTCATCTTTGCTGGCGCTTTTTATTGTTGGATCGGCCAATAATTTGGCGGCCAATTTCTCGCCCGCTTCAGTTCTGTCGGCAAAATACATTTTCTCATCCCTATCCTTTAATGACGGCCAAAGGCACCAGGCGGGCTACCTTTTTAGCGATGCCTGCTCCGTGGACTACCTCAACCACGCGATCTACATCTTTATAGGCGAACGGCGCTTCTTCAGCCAGGCCGGGCATGCTACCTGCCCGGACATGAACGCCCTCTGATTCTAACTGTTCGCGTAAATCAGCACCCCAAACTGTCTTCTTGGCCTTAGAACGGCTCATTGCTCGACCGGCTCCGTGACAGGTAGACCCGAAGGTCTGGGCCATTGAACCAGCCGTGCCCAGGAGTACCCAACTGGCCGTCCCCATCGAACCGGGCACCAGCACCGGTTGGCCGATATCCCGGTAAGTATCGGGCAAGACCGGCGAACCAGGTCCGAAGGCTCGCGTTGCGCCTTTGCGATGGACGCATACTTTTAGCCGTCGGCCGTTACTCTCATGTTCCTCGATTTTAGCCATATTATGGGCAATGTCGTATACCTGGTAAACGTGGAAGTTCTTCACCTTGCCGGCCAACACTTCCTCAAAACTGCGTCGGATGTGATGGGTTAAGACTTGGCGGTTAGCAAAGGCGTAGTTGGCAGCGGCTTTCATCGCCGCCAGATAATCCTGCCCTTCCGGGCTACTCAGCGGCGCACAAACTAATTCCCGATCTGGCAATATGATGTTATATTCGCGAATGGACTTCTGGAAACGGTTTACATAATCAGTACAAACCTGGTGCCCAAAGCCACGCGAGCCACAGTGAATTTGGATGGCGATGCGACCCGGAAAGAGACCGGTACGTTGGGCGGCGGTCTCATCAAAAATTTCATCCACCACATCCACTTCGATGAAGTGGTTGCCCGCCCCTAGGGTGCCTACCTGATCCTGGCCCCGTTTTTTGGCACGGTCACTAACCTTACCGGCATCGGCACCGGCGATGCAGCCCCGCTCCTCGGTATGTTCCAGATCAGTTTCGGTAGCGAAGCCTCGTTTCAAAGCCCAGCGTGCGCCGGTTTCCAGCAGCCTCTCCAGTTCGCCTGACTTGAGCTTGATATGGCCCCCTTTCCCAACCCCGCTGGGACAGTTACGATAGAGAACGGTGGCCAAGTCATCCAGATAAGGCTTTATTTCCTCGTGATTCAGGTGAGTTGCCAGCAGACGCACGCCACAGTTGATATCATAACCCACACCACCGGGCGAAATGATGCCGTCGGGCAATTCGGTGGCCACGACCCCGCCGATAGGGAAGCCATATCCCTGGTGAATATCGGGCATAGCCAAGGCATAATTGACGATGCCCGGCAAAGTAGCTGTGTTGACTAACTGTTCCAGACTTTTATCGCCTAAGACCCCCTCCAATAATATCGGGTCGGCGTAAAAACGGGCCGGAACCCGCATATCTTCTTGGTATGATTGGGAAATTTCATACAGGTACTTATCAATTCTTTTCAGATCGCGACTGTTGTCCATTCAGTACCCCCTTCTGGTTGGTTATACGTCGAATACCACTGTGGTTTCCAAACCGGCTTGGGTCTCAACAATTTTCAGGTTGTGGTAGGTAACGGCTTTGATATGTTTTTGTAAGTTGGATACCCTGACACCCCGGACGGTAGCTTGTAAATGGATCGGCGTTACTTGATGTAAGTCAAACTCAAAAAAGATAATCCCTTCCACTTCAGCCCAATAGGCCAGTTCGCTTAACCAATTGACCAGCAGGCTTTCAGCGTCGTAAGCCTCAAGTTCTATGTACTTCTCTACGTCAAAGGGTTTATTAATTGGCTCGGAGACAAGTAAATGACTCATCCCTCGGGCAGCATTTACCAGCAACTCGCCCAGATTATGGCCGTAGATGCGCAATGCCCAGTCGGCTGTATGTTCGACTTCTTCAAAGCCAGTTTTTGATGTGGACTCGCTGGCCTCTGATTCAGGTTTGGCGTGCATCATTTTGTCCTCTTGCCTCATAGCTAGGTTGGGCGTGATTAACAGTAATTTAGTGCGAGCGACTGGTGAGAAATAGGCCATCACCGATCATTATCATGGGGCGATGTTGTCGCCGAGCAGCCTCTTTGCTGCTCCACACGCTGACGCGTTTCCCTTGTAACATGGCCCGATAATTCATGGCGGCAATGACATGTGCACAGCTACTGCGATGATCTCTGCTTGGGCGGTACTGACCCCATGGGCAGGTACAGGTACCGCCATTGAGTCCCAGCATTACATCATATACTTTGCCACCCTTACCACTGGACACCTTAAACCAGCTTGGCCGAATCTGCCGCACGGTCAAGTTACGGCTTTTTCTTTGAATCTGTTTGGCATTTATAATTGGTACCATTATATTCCCTCACTTTCGTCTCCTCTCACGTCAATTTCGATTTGTAACTATTCACCTATCCGTCACGCATGCGTGAGGCGCGAAGCGGCGA
>JABAHQ010002643.1_pt2 | contig 14938 bp, 16 predicted proteins | sample 7062091 | NCBI WGS metagenome assembly JABAHQ01 (sample SAMN14534359, study PRJNA622989) | marine sediment metagenome | biome: marine biome [ENVO:00000428]; feature: marine pelagic biome [ENVO:01000023]; material: deep marine sediment [ENVO:00002113] | place: India: Gulf of Kutch | collected...
GGCTCGCTCACGGGCTGCGCGATCGCGCCGGCGACGTCCTCGTTGACCGAGGTGAAGGCGGTGTTCAGCGAGCCGCCCAGGGACACGAGCGCGACGAAGGCGACGATCGACACGAGGCTGGCCACGGACGCGTATTCCATCGCGGCGGCTCCGGATTCGCTGCTTAGAAATGCCTTAAACACGCCAGTTCTCCTCGGATGTAAACGGGTATCTTTCAAGGTAAGATTGATAGAAGTTTAACAAAAAATTTCGGTTTGTCAAACAAAAACCGACGTTTACTATAGGTTTTAGATAATTACCGGATTATTTTATTTTAAATCCCACGGTTCATTCGCCCCGCGCCGCCGAATGCGGCCCGGCGCGGGCCTGCCATGGGCGGGCGCCGGGTGTGGCAAATCGCACACCCGCGCCGGCGCACCCCGGGTAGCCTGCTGCGGCTTTCTTGACGGCCCCCGACATCGGGCAAAGAAACCGCGGAGGTTCCCATGGACAAGCTGTTCTACAATTGGCTCGCGGACGTGAACTCAACGGAACCGACGCACGGCTCTGAGGCCATGGCCGCAGAGTTCGCGCTTGTCCTGGACCACCTGACCCGGACGGCGTGGCAACGCGGATGGCCGGAGCTGGCTCACCTGATCGGAGTTGCCGCGCTTGCCGCGGAAGAGATGGAGCGGCGCACCGGCAAGGGCAGAACCTGTCATTAGCTCTCGCCCCCGCAACGGGGCGGCGGGTCGCGACGCGAGGCCGCTCAAGGCACGGCCCTGTTGGCGGCCCTCCTCGCACGTGGCCCCCTTGGCTTGCCGCGCCGCGCTCGCGCCCGGGAATGACCGTGTCGATGGCCGGGTTGAGCCCCCGTCGGGCCTGTCGCTGCGTTGCGGCCTCGGCGCGGGTCGCGGCGCCGGCCGCCGCCGCCCTAGAAGCGCGGCTTGTCGATCCCGGCGCGCTCGCACCAGTGGTCGAGCAGGGCCGAGAAGTCCTTGGCGTGGTACGCCGTGGTGCGCGCCAGGCTCAGGCTCTCGCGGGCCACGGCCGCGATCGGCAACGGCACCTTGGCGGCGTTCGCCGCGTCGACGATCAAGCTCAGGTCCTTGTGCGCCAGGTCGATGGTGAAGCCGGGCTCGACGTCCCCGCTCAGCACCTTGGTGGCGAAGTTGACCTTGAGCTGCCCGTTGGTCGCCGTGGTGCCGTGGACGACATCCAGGGTCTTGTCGAGGTCCAGGCCGAAGCGGCTGGCCAGCGCCAGGGCCTCGGCGTTCATCTGACACGACACGATGGCCAGGAAGTTGTTGACCAGCTTGGTGCGGATGCCGGTGCCGACGGCGCCGCAGTGGTGGATGGTCGTCCCCATGGCCTCGAGCAAGGGCCGCACGCGCTCGAAGTCCGCCGGCGCCGCGCCGACCATGAACAGGCTCTCGCCGGCGTCGGCGTGGCTGGCCAGACGCCCCACCGGGGCATCGACCACGCTGGCGCCCGCGTCCGCGGCCCTGGCCGCGATGAGGTCGGTCGTCGCCGGGTCGACCGTGCTCATGTCCATGATCAGCATGCCGGACCGGCCACGGGCGAGCACCCCGTCGGCGCCGAGCACGACCGCCTCGACCTCGGGCGAGCCCGGCAGCATGGTGATGACGAGGTCCGAGGCCTCGGCCACCTCGGCGATCGAGGCGGCCGTGGCGGCGCCCAGCCGGGCCAGCACGTCCATGGGCGGCTCGACCACGTCGAAGACCGTAAGCTGGAAGCCCTTGCGCTGCAGGTTGGACGCCATCGGCCGGCCCATGCGGCCGAGGCCGATGAAGCCTATGCGCTCGCTCATGTGATCCGCCTCCCTCGACACACGCGCCTGGCTTCGCGGCGCGGGCGCGTGAGGGCTCTTGTCGGCGCCGCGCTCGGCCGGCGCCCGAGACGCCTGGGCCAGGCGACGGTAGGGTGGGCCGCAGATCGAGTCAACCGAGCCCCTGCGCCGGGCAGCGGGCTCTTGCACGCGCGGCGGGTGCGGTGCGCGGCCAGCGGGGGGCCGCCGGAAAGACTTCGTTAACCCGGGGCGCGCCATAGTGGGGGTCCGCGCCGCGCTCGCGCGCCGGGGCGGCGTGCGCCCGCCGCGGCCCGAGGCGGGCGAGGCGAGGGTAAGGAGTGGCGGCAGATGTTCGATTCCCGGTCGGACCGCGAGCGCCTCCGGTCCGAGCAGCTTTTCTTCGAGGAGCTCGACCAGGACGTGCGGGCCGCGAACCGCGACACGATCAGGGCCCGCATCCCGGAGCTGAGCAAGGAGAGCATCCACGGGCTCGCGGTGCTGGTCGGTCGGCTGCGCGCCAGCTACCTGCAGCTGGCCTTCCGGATGTGCGCGGAAAGCGGCAGCGGCGACGAACCGCAGGCCTCGCTGATCGACGCCTTGCGCGCGCGGCGGGAGATGTTCGAGGAGGCGCGCGCCGCCTACGAGGCGCTGCGCCACGCCATCGAGCGGGGCTACATCGACATGGCGGAGGCGCCGGAGTAGCGGCGCCGCGACGGGGCCGAGGCGGGCGCCGCTCGATTCCCCGAACCGGGCGCACCCCAGGCTCGGGCAAAGACGGGAAACCCGGGCCCGGCGCCGGGGCCGGACCCGGGGACACTCAGATCGGCTCGAAGGTTCAGACCCGCAGCCCGCCGAGATCACGCACCATCGGGCGCGAACCCGGGCGGGAACCGCTGAACGCAGTCATTCTCGCCCAGCTTGGACGAGTCGATAAAGAAGGTCGATTTCTCGGTGAATACCGTCCCGCCGGCGTCCGAGCCAATCCGCAGGTCGATGGTATAGACGTCGTCTCCGGGGATCTGGACGCACCACTCGTAATGGATCGAGTTGTCGTGGCAGTCCGCATCCCCGCCACCGCCGTCGCCAAAGCCGCCGCCGCAGTTCGTCGCACCACCGCCAGCAGGCAACTTCAGAGCGGTAAGCCACCCAGCAGGAGCAAAGTCCGCGCCAAACCCGGTCTGGCAGAACGTGGTCGTCCCCGCTCCGTCGGTGATCAGACAGGCCAGCTCCATGGCCGCCCCAAAATGGGTATCGCCGGTCGTCGACCAGGTGATGCGCAAGACGTTGGCCGATCTCGGGATGAAAACGGTCTTGTTGAAGCAACTCACTCCGCCCGGATTGTTCGGATCGGCGGTGGTCGTACTGGTGGTGAAACATTCACCCTGCCAGTGCAAGTCCGCGGTGACGCTGTGCCAGGGCTTGCCGGCCTGGCTCGGCGAGCCGACCGCCAGCACGGCGACGGCGAGGACCCCGGCGGCCGAGGCGAGGGCTCGGCTCAACAGTCGTTTGGTCTGCATGATGCAATCCTCCCTTCACTGAATTGTCTCCAGATATGCTTGCAGGTCTGTGGCGCCTGCACCGCCTGTGCTCGGATGCCCGGTCCTTCACCTCCTTTCCTTCGCTCGTGGCCGCGTGAGACGCCTGCTGCGTTGCGGCCGGGACGCGGGCAGCGGGTCCCGCTTCCGCCTCGCCCTACTGGCCCTGCGAGCCTGCCTGCGCCGGCTGGCTCGCCCGCGCGGGCCGGTTCGCCCGCTCCAGGCGGTCGAGGATCGACTCGGCGTAGCTGCGGATCGCGGGGTTCGGGTCGTCGAGGGCCTGCTCCGCGATCCACTCCAGGCTCGGCTCGCCCGCCAGGCCCTCGAGCGCCAGGAAGCGGACCTTGTAGGAGGGGTCGCTGACCGCCAGCTCGGCGAGCTTTTCCGGCGGCAGCTCGATGCCCTCGTTGAGGGCCTGGTAGAGCGCCGCGGTGCGCACCCGCTGATCGCCGTCGTCCAGGCCCTTGGTCACCTGCTCGCGCGCCAGCTCGCCCTTGCGCTGCGCCAAGGTCGCGAGCGCCCAGGCGCGCTCGGCCGGGTCGGCGTCGGTGAGGCCGCGCTCGAGCTCGGCGGTGCTGGCCCACTCGTCCGGCGGCACGGGGTAGAGGCCGCGGCCCCGGTGCTTGGCGTAGACCCAGACGGTCAAGAGGCCCTTGCCGCCGCGGTGGTAGTAGAACGCGTCGTGCTCGGCGAGGATGCGGCGCAGGCCCGCGTCGAGCGGCAGGTCGGCGAACTCGACGGAGACGCGCTCGCTGCCCACGCCCTCGCCGAGCTCGACGGCGATCTTGGCTTGCCGTGAGATCTCGTCGAGAAGGCGGCCCAAGCGTGCCGCGCTCGCCCTGACCGTCAGGCGGCCCTCCTCGAGCCGGACCAGGGACCGGCGCGCCTCCTGCGCCGCCTCGATCTCGGCCAGCGCCAGCATCGCGGCTTGCCGCAGGCGGCCGTCCGTCTGCGCCAGGATCGCCTGCAGGGCGGGCACGGCGGCGGCCTGCGCGGCCGCGCCGAGCTCTCCCAGCGCACGGGCCGCGGCCGTGCGCACGTACGCGTCGTCGTCGCGCACCATCTCGATCAGGCTGGGCACGGCGGCGGCCTGCGCCTCCGGGCCCAAGCGGCCCAACGCCTGCGCGGCGGCCCTGCTGAAGGCGGGGTCCTTGTCCCTCACCTGTTCGATGAGCCGCGCGGCCTCGGGCGCAGGGCGCTGCTGGGCCCAGGCCTCATCCGCCCACGCGATGGGCGCCGCGAGGCACGCCACCAGGACGGCGAGCGCGGCGAGCGCGGCGCGCGGCGGGCTCGCTGGCGTCCGGCCTGCCTCGCTCCCAGCGCCCGGCGCGGAGGTCGCAAAACAAGCTCGCCCGTCACGGCAATCCCGCAAGTAGAACAAGCGGAAAGAGCGTATTCGCCGAAAGGGGGGAGTCTCCGGGCTGGTTGACGGGAAATGCCAGGGACTGGTCGCGCGGCGGTTCTTGCGCCTTGGTCTTTGATGCGCGCAGACTTCGCCGTGCTTTGCTTTGCCGGGCTCGGATCCCGACTTGACAGCGCGTGTAGCGCGGGATAGGTAGCGCCGTTGGCCCATGGCTGGCTCCAGAGCAGGCTGCTGGGCTGACCTTGGCGCCGGCTCGGGGTGCAGCCTGGGCCGGTGCCTCCATTTTGTCTGCTAGCGCAAATGCATTCGACGCTATGCCGTGCCTCTTCGTCGCGTCCACAACCTAAAATCGCATCGGCCGGCGAACTAGGTCAATTGGGAATATGCCGGATTATCACTGGGCTTTTGGGCGAGGCCCTCAGCCCACCGTGCTACCTCATTTGAGGTATCACCCTTGAGGTATCACCCTTGGCGGCCGCCTTTGTGCAGGACGCGATCGAGCCGTCGAAACCGTGAGGCGAGGCTGGATCCGGTCGCCCGTCCATAATCCGGGGCCGGCTTGACACAACCATACCGGGAAATCCGGCAGGGCCGCTCCCCTCGACCTCGGGATCCCGGCGGCTGGGGCGCGACCCTGCACTGCGCTGGATCGTCGGCGGCAAGGCCGTCGCGCGCGGCGGCGCATCGACCAGCCAGATGGGTCGCTTCGCGACCGAGCTGTTGGCCACCGACGACGCTCTCGCGGCCCTCGCGGACTTGCCGGTGTCTGGATCGACCGGGTTCATGCACGGAAGCCGCCCAGCCGAGACGGTGGTGGCCTTCGATAACCGGCGCGGCACGGCGGAACAGCGCATCAAGGACGGCGAGAACGTCATCAAACGGACCCGCCTGTCCTGCCGCAGGTTCCGCCACAACGCCGCGCGGCTTCAGCGGCACGCGCTCGCTTATAACCTCGGCAACTTCATGCGCAGGCTCGTGTTGGCCGATGCCGTGGAGCCGGGGTCGCTGACGCCGCTGCGCGAGAAGCTGATCAAAATCGGCGCGAAGATCGTGCGCCACAGCCGCTACGTCATCTTCCAGATCGTCGCGGGCGCCATCCCCCGTGACCCGTTCGCCGATAGTGTGCGCCGCATCGATCGTCCCAGAGCGAACGTGGCCCCGGCATGACCGAGGGGAACCGCCATAGCCATCATACATGCTGGCCACAGAAACGGGGGCGCCCGGAAAACGGCCCAAGGGTGCGTTTCGCGCCGACGCTATTGCCAGTTGGCCATTTATCAGATGCAATCGACTCAAAGGCCGCCGCAGGACGCAAGCGGATTGTACGTCGAGCGATTTCGAGGCACCCTCAACCAACTGGGAGAATTCCACTTGGGAATCCCGGATAAGGCTTCAAGGAAGTGGGAGATTTCGCAATGAACGTACCAGAATGGGTAAAGCCCGCAGCATGGGGCGTGATCGGTGGCGCGATCGCTGCAATCATCATCGGCTTCGTCTGGGGTGGCTGGGTAACGGGCGGAACGGCCGGAAAGATGGCGGCGGCAAGCGCAGAGCAGGCTATCATCCAAGCATTTACGCCGCTGTGCGTTGCCAAGGCGGAGCAGCAGCCGGAACAGCTCGTGCCCCTGAAGGAGGAGAGCAGCTGGAAGCGCGACGACTTTGTCATCAAGGCCGGCTGGGTCGATAACGTGAGCGAAAAATATCGCTCCGCGGTCGCAGAGTCGTGCGCGTCGACAGTGGTGGAAGGCATGAAAGCAGATTGAGGCCTGCTCGCCAGGCTTCGTTTGGGGCAAGCCGCGCGTGAGATCGGCAACTGGTCGCTGTTGAGATCCCCTTTTTTGTCTTTGGAATGTCTCGGGGTATGGGACGGCCATGCTCCCCCTCGGGGGTCCGCCCAACGGGCCACGCGCCCCGGCTGACCGCCGGCCCGCGCTCGACGGCACGCCTGCCGGGCTGCCGCGAGTCGTGAGAGGCCCGTAGAACACCGAGGGTCACCGGAGGCATCTCCAGTCCACAGGCAATAAACCGGAGGAGCGCTCGGTATCGGTGCCATGGCACCGCGCGGCGGCGCGCCGTCGCCAGGCCTCGCTTCCCCGCCGATCCGGTGCTCGTAAATCCTGGCATGCGCCGCCGGCTCATGCCTCGGCCGCCGGTAGCCGGACATCACGAGCGGGACGTAACCGTCGTACTCGATCGCCTCGGGCGGCACCACCGGGCGCCGATCGACGACCTCGAAGGCCGTGCGCTGGTGCAGCCGGAGCGAGCCGGCGTTCCGCTCGAAGACCAACGAGCTCACGGTGTCGAGCCCCGCCCCGCGGACCCCGGGCCCACGCCACGGCGAAGAGCCGCGTGCCGATCCCCGGGTTCCTCTGCGCCGGCAACAGCCCCACGCTGGCCACCGAAGGGCCGCCCGGGATCTCGAACTCGGCCGCAGGGCCGGAGAGCACCGGGCCCGGCTCCTCGGCCTTAAGGACGGGGCCTGCGGCCCCCGACCTCCGTTTCCTGATGGCTCGTCCTCTCTTTCACCCCGGCTCGAGCCGGGCCTGTGCGCTCGGCGTGGGCAGCGCGAGAATCTCGCGCGCGCCGCCGCGGCGCCCGCCCGACCTTAACGGCTTTCCTCGCCGCCTCCAGCCCTTTGCACCGGCTGCAAGCGGCCCGTGCGGCGGCCTCGGCTGTGTCTCAGGGACCCCTCACGCCAGCGTGACTTGACCGCAGCGCCGCCGGGCGTCAGGTAACCAGACAGGAAACCACCGGAAAAGCCAAGGACGGATCATGACCGGCTTGCCTTCCGCCACCATGGCGCGCTCGACGGCCGCGGCGCTCAGGCTGCTTGCGCTCGGGGCGCTTCTCCTTGCCGCCGGCGCGGCCCGGGCGCAGGAGCCGCGCGTAATCGAACTGACCCAGGTCCCCTGCCAGTTCCTGGAGTCGGAAAACGGCCTCGATCACGGCTTCGAATCCAAAAAGAAGGCCGACTGCGAGGCCATCAACGCGCGCACCGGCGCCGAGCGCCTGGCGCAGGCGCCGGTCCTGCAGCTCGCGCCCGGCCGCTACGTGTTCCGGGTAACCAACAAGAACGTCCCTTACGAGCTCGGCTTCTGGCTGCGCGAGCACGACTACAACTGGAAGAACCCGGTGCACAAGCTGACCAAGCTCTCCGTCACCGGCGGCGGCCTCTCGATGGGCGAGACGCAGGACTACGAGGTCGAGCTCGAGCCGGGCGACTATCTCTATTCCTGCCCGCTCAACCCGACGCCGGACTACCGCTTGAGCGTTCGCGAGTAGGCGAGCCCCGCCGCCTGCCCGGCCGGCTCAGTCCCAATCGGCCTCGGCGCCCAGCTCGCCGATCAGGCCGTCCAGCTCGCCGGCCGCCGCCTGCAGGCGATCGGTGTCCGTGGTCCGCAGCACCACCCGGGCGCCGAAGCGTCCCTGCCGGGTGAAGGGATAGCTGCCCATCTCGACGTCCGGGTAACGCGCCTGCAGGGCCGCCAGGCCCTCGGCCAGGGTTCCTTCAGGCAGATGCACCATGACCGAGCGCGAGACGAGCGGCTTGCCGCCGACCAGGCGGTGCACGATGCCTTCGAACATGGCCTGCATGATCACCGGGATGCCGGCCATGACGAAGACGTTGTCCATCTGGAAGCCCGGCGCCTTGCTGACCGGGTTCTCGATCAGGCGCGCGCCTTCGGGGGTGTTGGTCATGCGCAGGCGCGCCTCGTTCAGCTCGCCGGCCGCGTAGTGCGCCTCCAGGATGGCGCGCGCCTCGGGGTTCGCGATGAGCGGCACGCCGAAGGCCTTGGCCACGCTGGCGGCGGTGATGTCGTCGTGCGTCGGCCCGATCCCGCCCGAGGTAAAGACATAGGTGAAGCGGGCCCGCGCCTCGTTCACCGCGGCGACGATCGCCTCCTCGCTGTCGAGGATGACCCGGGCCTCCACGAGGCGCACGCCGATCTCGCTCAGGCGCCTGCCCAGGTAGGCGAGATTGGCGTCCTGGGTGCGGCCGGAGAGAATTTCGTTGCCGATGACGATCAGGCACGCGGTGACGGGCTGTTCGGGCATGGGCGCCGAAACCGCGACCGGCCGGCTACTGCCGGCTGTAGCCTTTGGCTACCATGCAGTTGTTGAACAGTGTGGGCAGGCGCCGGGTGCGCTCGAAATAGCTCATCCGGCTGCGCAGGTCGGCCAGGCCGAGGCCGCCGGCCTCGCTCTGAAACGCCATGCGCACGTCGCTTTCGATGCGCGCGTCATGGGCAACCTGGCCGCGGGCATAGGCGTAGCAGGAGTCCGCGTCGCCCCGGCGGCGCTGGCTCGTCGTGCCCGGCTGGATCCAGACCGTGCCGTCCGGGCCCGTGACCACGATCTCGTCCCTGGCATTGGCCTGTTGCGCGGGGCCGGCCTCGGTGGTCAGGACCGTACCGTAGGGGTAGGTGCCGCCGGGCGGGCTTGCCGGCGCGCCCGGTTGCGCCGGCGCAGTTGCGGACGGCGGCTGCGCAACGCTCGTCTTGGGCGCCGAGGGGAACGTGGAGCAGGCCGCCAGCGCCAGGACGGCCGCGGCAGCGATCAGCGAGAGCTGGAACCGAGTCATGAGGGAAGACTCCCCCGGAAGTGGGAGGGACGCCCGCGTGGAGCCGGTGGACACACAATAACGTGCGTCGCCGGGCACGTTGATACAACCCCGGCGGTCTCACTATGTCACGATTCGATGTTACTTGGCCAATTCTTACCGGAACCTTAACACGCCGGCGGCGCGGCGCGAGCGAATCCCGCCCGCAAGGCGCGCCGCCGCGCCCCGGGGAGACCGCGCCGCACGCACGGTTGAAAGGGGCCCGCGCTCCGCCTACCTTGGCGCCATGAGATTCCCGGACCCCCTGATTCCCGGGCGCTTGTTGCGCCGTTACAAGCGCTTTCTGTGCGACATCGCGCTGGACAGCGGCGGCGTCGTGGTCGCCCACTGCGCCAATCCCGGCTCCATGCTGGGCCTGGCGGAGCCCGGCGCGCGCGTCTGGCTCTCGCCGTCGCGCAACCCGGCGCGCAAGCTGAAGTACTCCTGGGAGCTGACCGCGGTGAACGGCCATCTGGTCGGGATCAACACTGCATGGCCGAATCGCATTGTCGAGGAGGCGCTGCGCGCCCGGGCGGTGCCGGAGCTGGGCGGCTACACCTCGCGGCGCCGCGAGGTGCGCTACGGCCGCGGCAGCCGGATCGACCTCCTGCTCGAAGGCGGCGACCGGCCGCCGTGCTACGTGGAGGTGAAGAACGTCCATCTCAAGCGCGGCGCGGAGGCCGCAGAGTTCCCCGACGCCGTGACCAAGCGCGGCGCCAAGCATCTGGCGGAACTGTCGGAGGTGGCGCGCAGCGGCGGGCGCGCGGTCATGTTCTACGTGGTCCAGCGCGGCGATTGCACCCGGTTCGAGGTGGCCGCCGACATCGACCCCGAGTACGACCGTGGCCTGCGCGCGGCGCTCGACCACGGCGTCGAGGCGCTGTGCTATTCTTGCCGGGTGGGACAGGAGGCCATCGAGCTCGACCGCCCCCTGCCCCTCGCCCTCTAGGAGTCGCAGCAGCCATGCCCTCCAGAGACGCCGTCAGGGGACTGGGTCGCGCCGCGGGCAAGGCCGACCCCGAGACCCGGCGCATCGTGATCCACGATGCCGACGATTTCGCCGGCATGCGCAGGGCGGGGCGCCTGGCGGCGGAGACGCTCGACTTCATCGCGCCGTACGTCCAGCCCGGCGTGACCACCGAGGCACTCGACCGCCTGTGCCACGACTTCATCGTCGACCACGGCGCGGTGCCCGCGCCGCTCAATTACCGCGGCTTCCCCAAGTCGATCTGCACGTCGGTCAACCACGTCGTCTGTCACGGCATCCCGAGCGAGCGCAAGGCCTTGCGCGACGGCGATATCCTGAACATCGACGTGACCGTCATCCTGGACGGCTGGCACGGTGACACCAGCCGCATGTTCTTCGCCGGCAAGCCGGGGGTGAAGGCGCAGCGCCTGGTGGAGGTGACCTACGACTCGATGATCCGCGGCATCGAGGCGGTCAGGCCGGGCGCCACGCTGGGCGACATCGGCCACGCCATCCAGAGCCACGCCGAAGAGCACCGCTTCTCCGTCGTGCGCGACTTCTGCGGCCACGGCCTGGGGCGCGTGTTCCACGCCGCGCCCAGTGTCCTGCACTACGGCCAGCCGGGCCAGGGCATGGCCCTGCGCGAGGGCATGTTCTTCACCATCGAGCCGATGATCAACGCCGGGCGCTCGGAGGTGAAGATCCTGGACGACGGCTGGACCGCGGTGACCCGCGACCGGTCGCTCTCGGCCCAGTTCGAGCACTCGATCGGCGTGACCGGGAGCGGCTGCGAGATCTTCACCCTCTCGCCCAGGGGCTGGCACCGGCCACCCTACGACCGGGCGGCGCCCGGCTGAGGCGGCCGAGGCCGTCGGCATGGGCTCGGGGGGAGGGCCATGGCCAGCGACAAGACGCACTATCACGGCCATCGGGATCGGCTGCGCCGGCGTGTCCTCGACAAGGGCGCCGAGTCGCTCGCCGATCACGAGGTCCTCGAGTTCCTGCTGTTCGGCGCCAAGGCGCGCGGCGACACCAAGCCGCTGGCCAAGGCGCTGCTGAAGCGCTTCGGCACCCTGGCCGGGGTGCTGGGCGCCAGCGCGCACGAGCTCAAGGGCGTGTCCGGGATGGGCGAGGCCTCGACCGCGGCGCTCAAGATCGTGCCGGACGCGGCGCGCCGCCTGGCCCTCGAGGAGGCCACGCAGCGGCCGGTGATCTCGTCCTGGGACAAGCTGCTCGCCTACTGCCGCATCGCCATGGGGCGCGAGAAGGTGGAGCAGTTCCGCCTGCTCTTCCTCGACCGCAAGAACCGGCTGATCGCCGACGAGCTGCAGCAGCGCGGCACGGTCGACCACACGCCCGTCTATCCGCGCGAGGTGATCAAGCGGGCGCTCGAGCTCGGCGCCTCGGCGCTCATTCTGGTGCACAACCACCCGTCGGGCGACGCCACCCCGTCCAAGGCGGACATCCAGATGACCCGCGACGTCCAGGACGCCGCCGCCAAGCTCGGCATCGCGGTCCACGACCACATCGTGATCGGCAAGTCCGGCCACAACAGCTTCAAGGCGATGGGGCTGCTTTAGCCCGGCGCGGGACACCGGCTTGACCCGCCTTGGCCGGCCGACCATGGTGCCTGGCGCACCCCGTCCAAGGCCACCTTTCGAGCGTCGCCGATGACCGCCTCCGCCCCGCCCGCCTCGCTCTGGGCCGCGACCGCCGCCAGCGCACCCGAGACGCCGCCGCTGCAGGGCGAGACCCGCGCCGAGGTCTGCGTCGTGGGCGGCGGCTTCACCGGCCTGTCGGCCGCCCTGCACCTGGCCGAGGCCGGCGCCCGGGTGGCGCTGCTCGAGGCGGACGAGCCCGGCCGGGGCGCCTCGGGGCGCAACGGCGGCCAGGTGATCGCCGGGCTGAAATGGGACCCCGAGCGGATCGAGGCGCGCTTGGGCCCCGAGCGCGGCGCGCGCCTGGTCGCCTTCGCCGGCGGCGCGCCGGACCTGGTCTTCGACCTGATCGCGCGCCACCGCATCGACTGCCAGGCCCGGCGCGACGGCTGGATCCAGGCGGCCCACAGCGACAAGGCCATGTCGAGCGTGGCATCGCGCGCCGCCCAATGGGTGCGCCGCGGCGTCCGGGCCGAGGTGCTCGACCGCGAGGCCGTGGCCCGGCTGACCGGCACCGGGGCCTATGTCGGCGGCTGGCTCGACCCGCGCGGCGGCAACCTGCAGCCGCTGTCCTTTTCGCGCGGCCTGGCGCGCAGCGCGCTGCGGGCCGGGGCGCGAATCCACGGCGCTTCGCCGGCGCTTCGCCTGAGCCGCGAGGCTCGGACCTGGCGGGTCGCCAGCCCGCAAGGGGCGGTCGTGGCCGAGCAGGTCCTGCTGTGCACCAACGGCTACACGGACCGCCTGTGGCCGGGGCTCGAGCGCAGCATCCTGCCGGTCATCAGCTATCAGGCCGCGACCGGGCCGCTGTCGCACGCCCTGCGGCGCGCCATCCTGCCGCAGGGCCACGTCGTGTCCGACACCCGGCGGCTGCTCACCTACTTCCGGCTGGATCCGGCCGGCCGCCTGGTCATCGGGGGCCGCGGCCGCTTCGTCGAGTCGAGCGACCCGGCGCTCTACCGCCACCTGCACGCGCGCCTCGCCCGGCTGTTCCCCGCGCTCAGCGAGCCCGGCTGGGCGTTCCACTGGGCCGGCCGGGTGGCGCTGACCCTCGATCACCTGCCGCACCTGCACGAGCTCGCCCCCGGCGTGCTCGCCGCGCTCGGCTACAACGGCCGCGGCGTGGCGCTGGCCACGGCCATGGGCCGGGCCCTGGCCGAGCGGGCGATGGGCGCGCCGGCCGCGGACCTGCCCCTTGCCGCCACGCCGCTTCGCCCCGTCCCGCTCTACCGCCTGCGCCGGCCGGCGCTCGCCGTGGCGCTTGCCTGGAACCGGCTGCTCGACGCCGGCGAGGCGCGCCGGCCCTGAGCGGGCGCGGCCCGGGCCCGCGCCTGGGCTCAAACCTGGGCTCAAGCCTGGGCTCAAGCCTGAGCTCGAAAAACCCCGCCCCGGCCGCGGACCGCAGCGGCGCATCGGGGGCGTGTTCGCGGCCCCGGCTTGCCTCCGTCGCCGGGGCTCTGAACGATGTTTCCGGCGACGCCCGCGCGGCCGCGCCGGAGCGGCCGCGCGGTTTCGCCTGAACGGATCGCCGTGAGCCCGGCTGCACGGCAATTGCGTATACCGCGTCCAGGCGTTGCCTTCACGTTACGGCGAATCAGGGTATAGACTGAGGTACGAACCCGGACACAGGCCGCTTCCGACCGTGGCGCACAAGGGCACCAGGATCGACCCCGACCTTTGCGCGGAAATCACCGCCGCGTGCGCGTGCCTCAACCTGCGCAAGGCCTCGCGCGCCGTCACCCAGATGTTCGACGAGGCGCTCAGCTCGAGCGGGCTGCGCTCCACCCAACTCGTGGTCCTGGTGGCCATCGCCAAGAGCGAGCCTGCGAGCGTGGCCCGCTTGGCGCGCGAGCTGGTGCTCGACGCCTCCACCCTGCTGCGCACCCTGAAGACCCTGGAAAAGCAGGGCCTGGTCAGGAAGACGGCGGTCAAGGACCGGCGCCGGGTCACCGTCTCGCTCAGCGAGCGGGGCCGCCAGGCGATGACGGAGGCGCTGCCGCTGTGGCGCCAGGCGCAGGAGGCCTTCGTCGCGCGCCTCGGGGTGGAGCCGTGGGAGGACCTGCGCGCCAAGCTCGCCGAGTCGGTCGAGGCGGCCCGCACCTGACCCCGGCCGCACCGCGCCGGCCTTCGCCGCCGACTCGGCGCGCCGGCGCCCGGCTCGACTATTCGCTCGGCAGGGTCTGGGCGTAGGCCAGCACGTCGAGCACGGCTTGCAGGCCGAAGGGACGCATGGCCGGCATGTCGGCGTAGGTCTGGCCGTTCATCACCTTGTGCAGGCCGCGCCACGGCGCCCGCGCGGCGATGGCGCCGAGGTTGGTCAGCCCTTCGTCGTCGCCGGTGATCCAGGCTCTGCCGTCGTAGTCGTGGCAGATCGCGCAGACATTCTGGAAGATCTCGCGCCCGCGCCCGGCGTCGCCGCGCACCTCGCCGCTCTGCCGGTCGATCACGCGGTACACGTCCACCTGCCCCTTGCTGAGGAACAGCGCGAGCGCGTTGAGCGCCCGATCGGGGATGAGGTCCGGGGTGAAGCGGTGGACCTCATCGCGCACGATCGCCGCGATGCGCTCGGGGTCCTCGCCCGCCATGCCGCTCACCCCCGTGATGCCGGTGTAATGCGGGCCCTCGGCGAAGGCGCCGTCGCGCCCCCTGTAGTCCCAGCCGTGGCACTCGACGCAGCGCCAGGTGTCGGGGCCGAACGCGCGGCCGGCCTCCGGATAGGCCGGGTGGTTGCCCGCCGGCGGATCCCGGAACAGGACCGCCCACCACGTGTCGTACAGCCGGCCGCCGTAGGCGAGCAGCCAGGCCTCGCTCGGCGCATCCGGCACGCCGAACACGTAGCTCTGATAGAAGCCCTTGTCCTCGAAGACCTTGTCCTGCTCGCCCTGCGCCTCGGCCGGGCCGGGCTGGACGGCGAGCCGGGCGGCGGCGGCCGTCGCCAGCATCGTGCGGACCAGAAACCTGAGGCGGCTCGGGGAGCCGGGACAGCGGTGCATAGACGCCCTCCTTCGCGTCGAGCGGAGCTGCACAAG
>JABAHQ010003312.1_pt1 | contig 14938 bp, 8 predicted proteins | sample 7062091 | NCBI WGS metagenome assembly JABAHQ01 (sample SAMN14534359, study PRJNA622989) | marine sediment metagenome | biome: marine biome [ENVO:00000428]; feature: marine pelagic biome [ENVO:01000023]; material: deep marine sediment [ENVO:00002113] | place: India: Gulf of Kutch | collected...
GCTCTTGCATCTCCGGGCTCATGTACTCCTCGCCCTTTTTCGGCGCATAGGGCTTGAAGTGGCTGAACAGCAGCGGACTCTCCGCGGCGGAAGTGCGGGGCTTGGCTGAAGGTTTTCTCGCCTTCTTCGCTGTGGCGGCCGATTTGGACGACTTGGCGGCACTTTTCTTTCTGGCTGCAGCCTTTTTCTTGGCAGGTGCCGCCTTCGTCTTGGCCCGGGCCGTCTTTGGCTTGGCGCGAGCCGTCTTCTTCTTCACGGCCGCCTTCTTGGCCTTGGCAGTCTTGGAAGACCGGGCAGTCTTGGAAGCCTTTGCGGTCTTCTTCTTGGCCTGAGGCATCGATTCCACTCTCCTCGAATACATCGACTCGAATACATCGAAAATAAGTGCGCCTGTATACCAAAATCCCCCTGTCGCTGCAACTGACGCGTGTTCCGTACGGGCGGGCGGAAGACTTCTCCGGGAAAGCGGTTATGTGCGGCTGATGCAGGCCCCCCAGCGGCTCGGGTATGCTGTGTGCAGTGGGGCAGAGGGCGGGCCATGGCAGAGCTGACGACCCTAATCTTCGACGTGGACGGCACCCTGGCCGATACCGAGCGCGACGGGCACCGCGTCGCCTTCAACCGGGCGTTCGCCGAGGCGGGGCTCGACTGGCAGTGGTCGGCGCCGCTCTACGGCGAGCTGCTGGCCGTCGCGGGAGGCAAGGAACGCATCCGCCACTACTTGGAGCGTTACCGCCCCGATTTCGCCCCTCCCGGCGGCCCTGACGCGTTCGTCGCGGGCCTGCACCGGGCCAAGACCCGGCACTATCTGGATATGCTCGCCACGGGCGCCATCCCGCTGCGTTCCGGCGTACGGCGGCTGCTGTGCGAGGCCCGGGCCAGCGGTCTGCGGCTGGCCGTCGCCACCACCACCTCCCCCGAGAACGTCATCGCGCTGCTGGAGCACTCGCTGGAGCCCGGCGCTTCCGGTTGGTTCGAGGCGATCGCCGCCGGCGACGTAGCGCCGGCGAAGAAGCCCTCGCCGGCGGTCTACGTGGAGGCCATGGCCCAACTGGGGGTGGTGCCGCAGTCTTGCCTGGCCTTCGAGGATTCGCACAACGGCCTGTTGTCGGCCAGCCGGGCCGGGCTGACCACGGTGATCGCGGTCAGCGACTACACCCGGCACGAGGACTTTGCCGGGGCTGGGCTGGTGGTCGATCACTGGGGCGAGCCGGACCGCCCGTTCACCGTGCTGGCTGGAGATACCGGGGGCGCGACCTATCTGGACCTGGCGCTGGCACGCCGTATCCATGCCGCCGGCGTGGGGACCAGCGCCTCGAGGGGCCGTTGATGGGCGAGCCCACCCTCCCGCTGGCCGGCCGCATGGCACGCATCCAACCCTTCCGGGTAATGGAGCTGCTGGCCCGGGCACGGGCGCTGGAGGCGGCCGGGCGCTCCGTCGTGCACATGGAGATCGGCGAGCCGGATTTCGTCACCCCCGCACCGGTGATGGAGGCCGGGGGCCGGGCGCTGCGGGCCGGCCACACCCATTACACGGCCGCCGCCGGCCTGCCCGCCCTGCGCGAGGCGATCAGCCGCTACTACGCCCGGCACCACGGCCTGGACGTGGATCCGCAGCGCATCCTGGTGACGCCCGGGGGTTCCGGGGCGCTTCAGCTGCTGCTCGCCGTGCTGATCGATCCCGGGCGCGCCGTGCTCATCGCCGACCCCGGCTATCCCTGCAACCGCAACCTGGTGCACCTGGTAGGGGGGGAGCCGGCGGCGGTGCCCGTCGATGCCGAGACCGGTTATCAGCTCACCGCCGAGCGGCTCGCCGCCCACTGGATCGAGGGCGCAGCCGCCGTGATGCTCGCCTCGCCATCCAATCCCACCGGGACCATCATCGAGCGCGAGGCCCTGGGCGCCATCGCGTACCTGGCGCACCGGCGCGGCGCCGCGTTGATCGCCGACGAGATCTACCACGGCCTGGTCTACGACACCGAGGCGGTGAGCGCCCTGGAGGTCATCCCCCAGGCCTTTGTCATCAACAGCTTTTCCAAATTTTTCAGCATGACCGGCTGGCGCCTGGGGTGGCTCGTGGCCCCGCTCTCCTACGTCCCGGAGCTGGACAAGCTGGCGCAGAACCTCTTTCTCGCGGCTCCCACCCCCGCCCAGCACGCGGCGCTGGCGGCGTTCGAGCCCGCCACCCTCGAGATCCTGGAACGGCGCCGTGAAGAGTTCCTCCGGCGCCGGGATTTCCTGATCCCCGAGCTGCGCGGCCTGGGCTTCGACGTGCCGGTGACGCCCCAGGGGGCCTTCTACGTCTACGCCGGCTGCGGGCGGTTTACCGATGACAGCCGGCGGTTCTGCAACGAGGTCCTGGAGGAAGCGGGCGTGGCCATCACCCCCGGCATCGACTTCGGCGAATACCGCGCCATGAGCCATGTGCGCTTCGCCTACACCACCTCCCTGGAGCAGCTCGAAGAGGGCGTCCACCGCCTGAGCTCCTATCTCGGCCGTTGAGGCCGGGGTTCTCCCAGCGACGGTCGCAGAACGCAGAGGCCGCAGAGACGTAGAGAACGCAAAGAGGAAATTATATTGAAAACCGCGTGACCGATGCCCTTGCTATCGATCTAGGGGCTTCTACGGGCTAGGGGCTTCTACGGGATCAGCGCACCGTAAGCAGCGTGTTGCCCGAGCCGATAGCGGCTCGTCACGTTCACTTCGGGCAAATCTCTCGCAGTGCAGGCGGCGCGCCACCGCCATCCATTGCGATCCCCCGGTATGGCAGCCGGGGCTCGGTCGGGCACGACCCGGCCCCGCCCACTGAATGAAAAAAACTCTGCGTTCTTTGCGTCTCTGCGCCCTCTGCGTTTCTCGGCCGGCGCCAATCGATGCGCCTCACTCTGAATGCGCGCCCGCGCGGGCCAGCAGGGCGGCGCCGTAGGCGGCCTCGGTATGCTCGGGCTCGATGACGGGCACACCCAGCAGGTGCTGGCGCATGGCGCGCCAGGCGGGGTTGGCGGCGCCGCCGCCCACGGTGCGCACCGAGCGCGGGTAGGGTGCCCCGAGTCGGGCCAACAGCTGGTAGCCCTCGGCCTCGATGCGCGACATGCCCTCCAGCATGGCCTGAAAGAAGGCGACGGGGTCCTCGGGGCGCGGGCTCAGGCGCGGGGGCAGGTCGGGATCGGCGACGGGGAAGCGCTCGCCCGGCGCCGGCAAGGGGTAGTAGTCAAGCCCGGTGGGGCGCTCCGGGAGCAGGCGCGGGGTCATCGCCTGGAGCTGGTCGGGGCTGAAGTGCTGCAGCAGCACGGCCCCGCCGCTGTTGGAGGCGCCGCCGGCCAGCCAGCGCCCGCCCACCCGGTGACTGTACACACCGAACCGCGGGGCGAACACCGGCGCCGGGGAAACCACCTTGAGCACCAAAGTCGAGCCCAGGGAGGTGACCGCATCGCCCGGTTCGGCCGCCCCCGTGGCGAGCACCGCGGCGGTGCTGTCGGTGGTGCCGGCCACCACCCGGGCCTCGGAGGGCAGACCGAGCCGGGTGGCAATGGGCCGATCGAGGGTGCCGACGGGGTGGCCGGCGGGCAACACCTCGGGCAGCAGCCGGGGGTCGAGATCGAGGCGCCCCAGCCACCGGGGCCAGCACCGCTGCAGGGGGTCGAAGCCGAGCTTGAGACAGTTGTTTTCGTCGGCGATCCCGAAGCGCCCGCAGAGCCGGTTTCCGATCCAGTCGGCCTGATGCAGCAGATGGCGGGCCCCAGGGTGGCGGCGGGCGAGATACAGGGCCTTGGCCAGGCCTGCGCCCGCCCCCCGGGCGGCGCTGTCGGCGGGGGAGACCGCTGCGACCTCCCGGGCCTCGACCCGGCAGCGTGAATCGTTGTACATCAGCGCCGGCCCCAAGGGCCGGCCACGCTCGTCGGCGGCCAGCAGGGTCGCTGAGGTGCCGTCGACGGCAAGGGCCGCCACCTCGGCCGCCGGAATGTTCTCGGCGAGGCGAGCGAGGACCTCCATGACCGCCTCCCACCACAATTCGGGGGCCTGCTGGCTGCTCTCGCCCGTGCGCCGCGGCGGGGCGAGCGCCGTATGCGCCCCCGCCCAAAGCGCCCCGGCGGCATCGATGGCCACCGCGCGGCAGCCGGAGGTCCCCAGATCGAGGCCGATGTACAACGTCAAGGACGTTTCCTCATTGCATACCGGCGCGTTGCGGCGCAGCCGCCGGCCGCCCGGTGAGACAAACAGGTCAGGGCAGGGTGACCGGTTCCGGGGCGCGCCAGTCTGGGCTGCGGTGCTCGGCGATCACCGTGGTGTAGATGCCGCCGCGCACGTTGAATTTGGCAGTGAGCCGCATGAAATGCGGTGCAACTGCCTCCACCAGGTCGTCGAGGATGCGGTTGGTCACGTCCTCGTGGAAGGCGCCCTCGTCGCGAAACGACCAGATGTAGAGCTTGAGCGCCTTGAGCTCGATACACCGGCGCGCCGGGACATACTCGATGTACAGGGTCGCGAAGTCCGGTTGCCCGGTTTTGGGACACAGGCACGTGAACTCCGGCACGCGAATTCGGATGGTATAATCGCGTCCCGGTCGAGGATTGTCGAAGGTTTCCAATTCCTTGCTCGGTCGGGTGGGCATAGCGGGCGCACGCGCTCGGTCACAGGGAAAAATCACTTTACACCACCGGGCTACTATCCGACACTAGCGCGGGCCGGCCGCGACCTCGTGAACAATTGGAAAGTATCGTTCATTCATGCGTTTAGATAAGATCAAGCTCGCCGGTTTCAAGTCCTTCGTCGATCCTACAAGCATCCAACTTCCCAGCAACCTGGTGGGTGTGGTCGGGCCCAACGGTTGCGGCAAGTCCAACGTCATCGATGCCGTCCGCTGGGTGATGGGCGAGTCGTCGGCCAAGCACCTGCGCGGCGATTCGATGGCCGACGTCATCTTCAACGGCTCCACCTCGCGCAAGCCCGTGGGCCACGCCGCCATCGAGCTGGTGTTCGACAACACCGACGGGGCCATCGGCGGGCAGTACGCCCAGTACAACGAGGTGTCCATCAAGCGCCAGGTGTCCCGGGACGGCACCTCGACCTATTTCCTCAACGGGGCGCGCTGCCGGCGTCGCGACATCACCGATATCTTTCTGGGCACCGGCCTGGGGCCGCGGGCCTACTCCATCATCGAACAGGGCATGATCTCGCGGCTGATCGAGGCCAAGCCGGAGGAGCTGCGCATGTACCTGGAGGAGGCCGCCGGCATCTCCAAGTACAAGGAGCGGCGCCGGGAGACCGAGAATCGAATACGCCACGCACGGGAAAACCTTGGACGACTCAATGACTTGCGTGAAGAAGTTGAGAAACATTTACAGCACTTGCAGCGCCAGGCGAAGACCGCGGAGAAGTACAAGGAGCTGAAGCAGCAGGAACGCCGGCTGCGCGGCGAGCTGCTGGCCCTGCGGCTGCGCGCCCAGGAGCGCGAGTCCGAGGCCCAGGCGCGCACCATCCACGAACGCGAGACCGCCATGGAGGCGGCCGTCGCGGAACAGCGCTCGGTGGAGGCCGACCTGGAGAGGGATCGAGCCGCCCACGCCGAGGCCACCGACGGCTTCAACGAGGTCCAGGGGCGCTATTACGCCCTGGGGGGTGACATCACCCGACTGGAGCAGGCGATCCACCACGGCAAGGAGATGCGCCGCAAGCAGGAGAGCGACCTGGCCGAGGCGGAGCGCGGCTGGCGCGAGCTCACGGAGCACATTGAGCACGACGAGCGCCAGCTGCAGGAGCTTGCCACCGCCCTGGAGAAAAACGAGCCGGCCCTCGCGCAGGCGCGGGAGGCCGAGCGCGCCTCCCGCGAGGACCTGGCGCGGGCCGAGGAACAGATGCAGGAATGGCAGGAGCAGTGGTACGAGCTCAATCAACGCGCCACCGAGCCGTCGGAGGCCGCCCAGGTGGAGCGTACGCGCATCGATCACCTGGAGCGCCACATCGTGCAGTTGCAGCAGCGCCTGGAACGCCTCGGCGCCGAGCGGGACTCCCTCGATGCCTCAGACCTGGCGCAGCACATCGAGCGCCTGGAGCGGGAGGCCGCCGGGCACGCCGAGCGCGAGCAGGCCACGGCATCCGAGCTCGAACAGGTGCGCCGGCGCATCGGAGAGGTGCGCGGGCAAAACCAGCGGGTTGCGGAGGAGCTGGATGACAAGCGCGGCGCCCTGCAGGACGCGCGCGGTCGGTTGGCCTCCCTGGAGGCGCTGCAGCAGGCCGCGCTCGGCCAGACCGAGGGAGCGGTCACCCAATGGCTGGAGCGCCAGGGGCTGGCCGAGGCGCCCCGGCTGGCCCAGCAGGTCCAGGTGGAACCCGGCTGGGAGCGGGCGGTGGAGACCGTGCTGGGCTTCAATCTGGAGGCGGTGTGCGTGGACGGCCTGGACGCGGTGACCGAGGTGCTGGGCGAGCTCAACGGCTCGCTGGCGCTGTTCGATACCGGGGCCCCCGCCCCCGGCGACGCCGGGGCGGCGGGCACGCCGCTGCTGTCCCGCGTGACGGCCCCGTGGTCACTTGGCTCGTTGCTGGCCGGGGTCTATGCGGCCGACGGCCTGGCTGAGGCCCTGGCGTTGCGTCCCCGCCTGGCCCCCCACGAATCGGTGATCACCCCCGAGGGGATTTGGATCGGCGACGGCTGGCTGCGGGTCGGTCTGGACGAAGAAGAGAAGGCGGGCGTGCTGGAGCGCGAGCAGGAGATCAAGACCCTGAAGGCCCGCCTGGAGGCCCTGGCCGAGGACGGCCGCACCCTGGAGGACGAGCTCGAGAACGGACGCGAGCGCCTGGAGGAGCTGGAGCAGCGCCTCGAGACGGTGCAGGCCGAGGCCAACGAGAGTCATCGCCGCAATTCCCAGGCGCGTGCCCAGCTCGACAGCCTGCGCTCACGCCACGAGCAGGTGCAATCGCGCATCCAGGGGCTGCGCAGCGAGATGGAGGAGCTGCAGGCCGAGGAGCAGCGCGAGGGCGGCGCGGTGCAAGAGGCGCGGGCGCGGCTGGCTGCGGCGGTGGAGCAAGTCGATGCGCTGAGCCGCGAGAAAGAGACACTGGGGGCGCGCCGCGAGGAGCTGCGCCAGGCCCTGGATCAGGCGCGCGCCCGGGCCCAGGCCGATCGCGACCGGGCGCACGAGATCGCCCTGCGGGTGGAGGCGGTGCGCAGCCAGCAGCAGTCCACGCGGCAGAACCTCGAGCGCATGCAGGCCCAGCTCGAAGGCCTGAAGCAGCGCCGCGCCGAGCTGCAGGAGGCGCTGGACGCAGCCGTCCAGCCCATGCGGGAGCAAGAGCGCGAGTTGGCCCGGCTGTTGGAACGGCGGGTGCAGGTGGAGGCCGAGCTGGCCGACGCCCGGCGCCAGGTGGAGGGGGTCGAGGAGGCCCTGCGCGCACACGAGCAGCAGCGCAGCAGCGCCGAGCAGAAGGTGCAGGAAATGCGCGAGCACCTGGAGCAGGCGCGCCTGGGGTGGCAGGGGATCAAGGTGCGCCTGCAGACCCTGCAAGAGCAGCTCGCCGAGACCGGATTCGACCGGCACGAGCTCCTGGAGGGGTTGGCCGAGGAGGCGAGTGAGGAACAGTGGCAGGAGAAGGTGGAGCGCATCGCCGGCCGGATTCAACGCCTCGGCCCGATCAACCTGGCGGCCATTGACGAGTTTGCTGGGGAGAGCGAGCGCAAGAAATACCTGGACGCCCAGCACGCGGACGTGACCGAGGCCCTGGAGATCCTGGAGAGCGCCATCCGCAAGATCGATCGCGAGACCCGCACACGCTTCAAGGAGACCTACGATCGGGTGAACGACGGCCTCAAGGGCCTGTTTCCGCGCCTGTTCGGCGGCGGCCACGCGTACCTGGAGCTGACCGGCGAGGACCTGCTGGACACCGGCGTCACGGTCATGGCCCGCCCGCCGGGCAAGCGCAACAGCTCCATTCACCTGCTGTCCGGCGGAGAAAAGGCGCTCACGGCGGTGGCGCTGGTGTTTTCGTTGTTCCAGCTCAATCCGGCCCCGTTCTGCATGCTGGACGAGGTGGACGCGCCTCTCGACGACGCCAACGTCGGGCGCTTCTGCGAGCTGGTCAAGGAGATGTCCGACCAGGTGCAGTTCATCGTCATTACGCACAACAAGATCACCATGGCGCTGACCAACCAGCTGTTGGGCGTGACCATGAACGAGCCCGGGGTGTCTCGTCTGGTGGCCGTGGACATGGAAGAGGCGGCGCGCATGGCCGCCGTCTAGCCCGCATATCTCACCAGGCGGCCAACGGCTATGGCGTAACGTACTGAATCGCAAAAGGTATGGGGCACAATGCAGAGGAATCGAGAAGTGACACAGCGATTGCGCCGTTCTCCTACCGCGATTCAGGCCCGTCTTCGCGCCCGCGGGCTTGCTGTTGCTCGGCCCGTCCCTGGGCTTCGCCCTTCGGGCCAGCCTTCGGCTGTTCGGATTCGATCCCGTCGAATGTGTCAGTCAACTGGTCGCAACGGCCACCAGTTTCGCTCCAGAGCGGTGCCTACGAACCCGCTTCATCGCCACGCGGTCCTGCGTGGCGATGAAGTCCGGCCCGGCCAGAGATGGCCGGGCGTTCGCGGCTCCTATCCCGCCGCTCGCCCGGCGCCTGCTCCCGCGATCCCGGTGAGAAATGCGGGCTAGGCCCGGCGAGGTCCTTCGCTGCCAATCAACCGTGAACGATGGATGGAATGGAGCTGTTTCGCTGGATATTGCTCGGCATCGGTGTCGTCATCCTGGCGTTGATCTACCTGATGGGACGTAAGGGCGGCGGGCGGTCCGGGCGCGTGGCGCACGAGGCAGATGCGGGCGGCGACTGGTCCGCCGGCGCGAACGATGCCCGGTCCGCGGACGCCGCGGAGCAAGAGCTGGCCGATCTCGGCAGTCGGATTCGCATCGACGAATCGGCGCCCGCCGAGACGGCGCGCCCGGCGCAGGAGAAAATAGTCGTCGTCTACGTGGCCGCCCGGGAAGGGGAGCGGTTCTCGGGCGAGCAGGTCCTGGACGCGGCCCGCGCGGCCGGTTTGGAATACGGGGAGATGCAGATCTTTCACCGCTACGGAGACACGGGCGGCGAGCGCCGGGCGCTGTTCAGCATGGCGAACATTGTGGAGCCCGGCGCCTTCGACCTCCAGGCCATAGAGAGCTTCGAGACCCCCGGTCTGGCCCTGTTCATGCGGGTGAGCGCTACGCGCCAGGCGATGGACGCGCTGGAGGCCCTGTTCCAGTGCGCCGAAGAGCTGCGCGAACGCCTGGACGGTGAGCTGCGCGACGCCACGCGCAGCGTGCTCACCCGCCAGACCATGGATCATCTGCGCGACGAGGTGCGCGAGCTTCACCGCCGTGGTCATGTAGGCCAATGAGACGGTCTCGGATCCAGGGCCGCGTGCGGTTCGTCGCAACGCAGCCTGATGCTTGCATAAACGACCGCGTTCACCGCAGGTCAAGGCTATCAGCGCTGTCTCGTTCGCGCTGTTTGCGGGCTAGCGGCCTACAGGGTGTTTTCCCGGTGACGCTGCGGATCCGAAACATGAATTGAGGCCAATAGGAAGGCTCCTTCTCTATTGGAGGGAAGAACAGCATTAGGGGATCGGAGGAACATCATCGCCTTGTTGGCCGATTTTGATCCGCTTACCCCCACCTCTCGCGCAGGGCGGGGGGTTGATCGGACAGCAGTCGAAGGCAGCCGACTGTGGTGTTTGTCCTGTTTTCGGTGCCGGCGCTGGGTCGCAGCGGCGCCCAGATCGAGAACCGGGGTGCTCTGGGTCGCTAACATGCGTCGCTGTGCCGTCCCTGCCCCGCTCGCTGAGGGCGAGCCCGAATCGCACGCTCCGTGTGGGATTCGGGTATTCACGCCGCTTCGCAAGCCCCGGTTCTCGGTCAATCTATGCAATGATTGGAATAACAAGACCGTCGCCGTGCATCCATGGGCGCCCCGAGAGAAACAGCCAAACGCGTGGCGGATCTGCGCGAGCAGATCAACTACCACAACTACCGCTACTACGTCCTCGACGCGCCGGAGATTCCGGACGCCGAGTACGACCGGCTGCTGCGTGAGCTCGAGACGTTGGAGCGGCGCTATCCCGAGCTGGTCGCGCCGGACTCCCCGACCCAGCGCGTCGGCGCCGAGCCCCTCAAGGAGTTCGCCACGGTTCGGCACGAGGTGCCCATGCTGTCGCTGGCTAACGGCTTCACCGAAGAGGAGCTCGCTGCCTTCGACCGCCGTGCCCGAGAACGCCTCGATGCCGCAGAACTCGAATACGAGGCCGAGCCCAAGCTCGATGGTCTGGCCGTGAGCCTGTTGTACGAGGAAGGGAGGCTGGTACGCGGGGCGACCCGCGGTGACGGGACCGCCGGCGAGGACGTTACCCAGAACGTGCGCACCATCGATTCGCTGCCCCTGCGCCTTCTCGGGGGCTCGCCACCGGCGCTTTTGGAGGTTCGGGGAGAGGTATTTATCTCCCACGAGGGGTTTCGGCGCCTGAATGAGGAGCAGCGCAGGCGCGGCGAGAAGACATTCGTCAACCCGCGAAATGCGGCGGCCGGCAGCCTGCGCCAGCTCGATCCCCGCGTTACCGCCGCTCGGCCCTTGGAGGTGTACTGTTATGGTGTGGCGCGCCTGGAAGGCGCAGCCATGCCGCCCACCCAGTACGAGGCCCTGCGGCTGGTGCAGGACTGGGGCCTGCGCATTTCTCCGGAGGCGCGGGTGGTCGCCGGCTACGCGGGGTGCCTGGATTTCTACACTCGGATGCTGGCGCGGCGCAACGCGCTTTCCTACGACGTGGACGGGGTGGTCTTCAAGGTCAACCGCCTGGACTACCAGGAGCGGCTGGGCTTTGTGGCCCGGGCCCCGCGCTGGGCTCTGGCCCAGAAGTTCCCTGCCGAGGAGGAAATGACCAAGCTGTTGGCCATCGACGTGCAGGTGGGGCGCACCGGTGCGCTCACCCCGGTCGCCCGGCTTGAGCCGGTGCACGTGGGGGGCGTGACCGTGACCAACGCCACGCTGCACAACCAGGACGAGATCGAGCGCAAGGACGTTCGCATCGGCGATACCGTGATCGTGCGCCGCGCCGGTGACGTGATTCCGGAAGTGGTGAGCGTGGTCAGGCAGCGCCGCCCCAAGGACGCCGGCAGGTTCCGGATGCCCGCGAATTGCCCGGAGTGCGGCTCCGAGGTGGTGCGCCCCGAGGGTGAGGCGGTGGCCCGCTGCACCGGGGGGCTGTTCTGTCCCGCCCAGCGCAAGCAGGCCATCCTGCACTTTGCCTCCCGCCGCGCCATGGACATCGGCGGGCTTGGGGACAAGCTGGTCGAGCAGCTCGTGGAGCGCGACCTGGTGCGCACGCCGGCCGACCTGTACGACCTTGTCGAGGATCAGGTCGCCGGGCTGGAACGCATGGGCCGCAAGTCGGCGGCGAACCTTGTGGCTGCGCTGGGCGAGAGCAAGAGAACCACCCTTGCCCGTTTCCTGTACGCCCTCGGTATCCGGGAGGTGGGCGAGGCGACCGCCCAATCCCTGGCGGCCCATTTCGCGACGCTGGCGGCGATCATGGACGCCGACGAGGAGCGCCTTCGCGAGGTGTCCGACGTCGGTCCGGTGGTGGCCCAGCACGTGGCGGCCTTCTTTCGCCAGGCGCACAATCGCGAGGTGATTGACAAGCTGCGCCGCGCCGGTGTGCACTGGCCCGAGGCCCAGCCCCTGTCGAAGGGCGTGCTGCCCCTGCAGGGGACGACCGTGGTGCTGACCGGCACGCTGTCGGGCATGACCCGCGACGAGGCCAAGGAGCGGCTTCAGGCGCTGGGGGCCAAGGTGACGGGGAGCGTCTCGCGCCAGACCACCTACGTGGTGGCCGGCGAGAATCCCGGCTCCAAGCTGGACAAGGCCCGGGCCCTGGGGGTGGAGGCCCTGGACGAGGACGGGCTGCTGAAGCTCTTGGAGTAGGGGCTCGAGGTTGGCTCGAACGGGGAAGCGAATGCATGGAAGGCGGTAACGGATTGGGGCGCCAGCGCGCGCCGGGTGTATGGTGACGGGCCGGCCAGGGGGAGCCATACCCGGTCGGATAGTCGCGGCCGTGCTCGCCGGGAGTGTCCTGGTAACGACGCTGGTGGTGGGCGCCGAGGTATGGCTCGCGCTACGCAGCGCGCAGCGAGCTTTCCTTCACGAGGCCGAGCGCGTGGCCGCGCTGTTTCAGCGTCGCGTGCACGAGAGTCAGGCCCTGCTCAAGGGCCTGGTCGCCATCCAGCGCGTGAGCGGCGGCATGAACGCCGCCCAGCTTTCCACCTACGCGGGGGAGCTGCTGGCCAGCTATCCACACGCCTACGCGGTGGCCTACCTGGCAAGGCACCCGCGCGCGACGGGCGAGTCCGGCCTGCGCAACGAGCCCGCCGCCCCGGTGCAAGGGCACCGGAGTGAGCCGGGGGCACAGCTGTCGGTGGTATTCGCCCAGCCCCAGGCCCCCGGGGGTGCAGCGCTGCTGGGCAACGGGGCGGCGGTCAAGGCGGTGAGCGCCGCCGTGGAACGGGCCCTGGACCGCTCGCGGGCGGTGGCCTCCAAGCCGGTGACGCTGCCGGGTGACGGAACGGGCTATTGGCTGGTCGAAGCGGTGCACCCGGGCGGCCTGGCCCCCGAGGCGGAATCCGCCGGCGGCTCGGCCTTGTTGGCGGCAGTGCTGGTGCGGGCCGACCAGCTGATCCCCGCAAACCTCGCCTTCGAGCATCCCACGCAGGTCATGGTCGACCACTACAGCTTCGGGTCCGGTGAGATGCGACACCGGCTGCTGTCTTCCGGTGCTCGCGGGCTTGCCGCGGCCTCACCGTTCCCCGGGTTCCGGGAGGAGAGGCGACTCGCCGGTGCGGCCCAGCCCTTCGTGCTCACCGTTCGGGCTCAGCCGGGTTGGGAGGTCCTGGATCCTTACCTGATCGCGGCCACGGTGGCCGTGTGCGCGTTGCTCGGAGGAATCGCCCTGTACGTGCTCGGCGGACATTACCTATCGGCCGCGGTCGCGCGACAGGCCCGTGAGGCACTGCACCGCGAGCGCGAGCGCGCGGAGGTCACGCTGTACTCGATCGCCGATGGGGTGGTGACCACCGACGTCGAGGGGCGCGTCGAATACTTGAATCCGGCGGCCGAGCGGCTCACCGGCTGGCAGCTTCAAGAGGCCCGCGGGCGGGCGGTGGCCGAGCTGCTGCAGCTCGTCGACGAGGGTGCGGGCAGGATCACGGGCGATCCCGTGCAGCGCTGCCTGCGGCGGGGCGCCACGGTCAAGCTGTCGGAGAATCTCAGCCTCATCAGTCGCAGCGGGCGCCGCACTGCGGTGAACGAATCCCTCACGCCGCTGCGCGACCACGCCGGCACGGTCGTAGGCGTGGCGATCGTGCTTCAGGACATGGGCCGTGACCGCGAGCTCTCCCATCTCCTGGCCTACCAGGCCGCGCACGACGACCTCACGGGTTTGATCAATCGCCGGGAGTTTACCAGGCGGGTACAGCAGGCGCTGGAAAGTGCCCGCCGCGGGGGCAGCCACGTGCTGTGCCACATGGACCTCGATCGCTTCAAGGTGGTCAACGACACCAGCGGGCACTCGGCCGGCGACAGCATGCTGCGGCAGGTGGCGCGGCTGCTGGGCCCCCATGTATCCGCGGACGATACGTTGGCGCGCCTGGATGGAGACGAGTTCGGGATCCTGTTCGAGGATTGCGCCCTGGATCAGGCCATCGCTGCCGCCGAGGGCATGGTGGAGGCGGTCAAGCGCTTTCGCTTTCAGTGGGAGGACACCACGTTCGAGGTCGGCGCCAGCATCGGATTGGTTCCCCTCACAACAGAGTGCCAGAGCGTGGCCGAGGCGATGAGCTCCTCTGACGCCGCCTGCTATCTGGCCAAGGAAAAAGGCGGCAACCGCGTGCACGTCTATCAGGCCGACGACGATGCACTGGTCAAGCGCCGCGGCGAGCTGCATTGGGTGCATCGCATCACAAATGCCTATTCGGAAAACCGTTTCGTTCTGTTTGCTCAAGAGATCCTTCCATTGGATGGGCAGGGCCGCGACGAGAAGCACTACGAGATCCTGCTGCGTATGCAGGACGAGGCGGGGCGGCTCGTCCTTCCCATGGAGTACATCGCGGCCGCCGAGCGCTACAATATGATGTTCGATCTGGACCGGTGGGTGGTAACCAACGCCTTTCGCGTAATCGATCGATACGTGAAGCGCCATGCCTCCGAGCCCGGCCTGCCCATGATGCGTTTCGCGATCAATCTGTCGGGTCAGTCCCTGGGTGACGATCGTACGTTGGCTTACGTACGCGGTCAGTTCGAGGCGATGCCGGGGCTGCCGGCGCACATCATCTTCGAGATCACGGAAACGGCCGCCGTTTCCAATCTCGCCCAGGCCGAGCGTTTCATTCAGGAGTTTCGCGAGCTGGGCTGCCGGTTCGCATTGGACGACTTCGGCAGCGGCGTGAGCTCGTTTTCCTATCTCAAGGAGCTGCCCGTCGATTATTTGAAGATCGACGGCCAGTTCGTGAAGGATATGGACTACGACCCGGTGAACTTCGCCATGGTCGGCTCGATCAACCACATTGGGCACGTCATGGAGATCAAGACCATCGCCGAGTATGTGGAGAGCCCGCAGATCCTGGAGAGGCTGCAGGAGGTGGGCGTCGATTTCGGGCAGGGAAGCTGGCTGAGCACGACGCGGCGCCTGGAGGAAGTCGTCTAGCTGAAAGTCAAAAGGCAGGAGTAGGGCGGTTTGCGCGCCAGCGCAAGCCGCCGCGAGCAATCCAGACTCGAAATTCAAAATGTAAGACGCAAAATGACGTGGGGGTACCAATCCATTGGTCTTCTCTGCGTCCTTTGCGTCTTGGCGTCTTTGCGTTGGGTTTTCTAACGGCCGACAACGATGTCGGCGTCACTGCGCAGCTCTTCGAGATAGGCATCGAGG
>JABAHQ010008891.1_pt1 | contig 14938 bp, 14 predicted proteins | sample 7062091 | NCBI WGS metagenome assembly JABAHQ01 (sample SAMN14534359, study PRJNA622989) | marine sediment metagenome | biome: marine biome [ENVO:00000428]; feature: marine pelagic biome [ENVO:01000023]; material: deep marine sediment [ENVO:00002113] | place: India: Gulf of Kutch | collected...
GGCGCTCGCACAGCGCGCGGCCGAGCGCGAGCTGTTGAACAGCGAGCGGATCGAGCAGCGTTTCGGCAGCTACGGCATCAACGTGCTCGAGCAGGGCGAGACGGTCCGCGTCTCGAACCTGTACAGCGGGGAAGACGGCGAGCGCGTGACACGCACGTTCGCCGTCGTGCTCTATCCGCAGGCCGTCAACCCCGCGCTCGCGGCCGAGCACGAGATCATCGTCGGCGGCGGCTCGATCGGCGCCGTCTTCACGCGCCGCGGCTGGACCGTCGTCAAGCGCCACCGCTTTCTCGGCGAGCTCGACTCGACGCCGCGTCTCGAGCGCATGATGGGCGGCATCGCTGCGCAGCCGCTCGCAGCGCACGTCTACGCGCTCGACGCCGTCAAGCCCGGCGCCGCGCTCGAGTACGCGACAATCGTCGAGATCCACCATCCCGACTATCTGACGCTCGACGACTTGCGCGCGATCTACGGCACGGCGTACGAGCCGCCGGCCCGCCTCGCCGAGCTCGAGGCGCTCGTCGAGACGCTCGGGCTCGCGCGGGCGCGCTCCGTCTCACGCTGACTGCGACGCCGCGCCGCCGGGGACGGCCGTCTCGAAACCAGGGCGGGCGGGCCGCCGGCGCCCCGCGTGCGACGTTGCGCGCCGCTCAGACTCCGGGACGGCTCACAAACCCTGGAACGGCTCAAGGCACGTACACCTCGAGCGCACGCGGCAAGACGGCGAAATCCGCCGGCGTCCGCGTCGTCGCCTCGCCGTCCGCGGACACCGTGTGCGGCCGGCGCGTATGCAACCGCAAACGGCGTACGCGCCCTTTGACGACGGGCGCGCTGCTCGCGTCGCCTCGCCGGCGCATGCCAAGGAGGTAGGCGCCGTACGAAGAGATCGGCTCGGCGCGTGCGAGCAGCACGTCGAGCTCACCGTCGTCGATCGTCGCGTCGTCGTCGATGATCGCTCCCCCGCCGTAGTAGCGCCCGTTCACCACGGTGAGCTGGACGATACGGTAGTTGCCGTCGAGGCGCGACCCGCTCGCGCTCACGGATACGCGAAAGGACCGCTTCGCCCAGCCGCGTTTGAGCACGGTCAACGGATAGACGAGGCGGCCGAAGATCTTCTTCGCGCGGCCCGAGATATCCTCGTGCAGGTCGCTGCCGATGCCGACGCTCGCGGCATTGACGAAATAGCAGTCGTTCACGCGCGCGACGTCGATTCGGCGCGTAGACCCGCGCACGATCACGTCCGCGGCCTCCGCCGGGTCGGCGGGGATGCCGAGCGTGCGTGCGAGGTCGTTCGCCGTCCCCAGTGGGATGATCCCGAAGGGGTTATGGGTGCGAGAGAGAACGCCCAGCAGCAGGTTCAACGTCCCGTCCCCGCCCGCGACCACGACTGGGCCCGCAGCGCTTTCGGCCAACGCCTGCTCGAGCTTCGGCGCGAGCTCGGCGGGATCATCGACGGAGACAACTGTCGGGGTCCAGCGACGGCTCAACCGCTCGAGGACGGCGTCGATATCGGTCTCACCGCTGCGCGCGCGCCGGTTGACGGCGACGAGCGCCGACGTGCTCCCGCCGGCCGACTGGGGAAGATCGCCCATCCGTCGCCGATCCCGGCCTCAGGCGGTCCGCGAACAGGTTGCTCGAGCTCGGATGTGCGGGACGATCGGATACATGAACTTTCCCCTCGGCGCCGGCGCAGCGCTCGAGCGCGCCGTCGGTTACGTACGCAAACGAAGCCTTCGAGCCCGATAAGCAAGACTCGTGCCTGCCGTCGATCGCACTCGTCGTCCGGCGGCTCTTCGGCCCCAAAAGGCCGACTGCCGCGCGAAAGCGGTGTCGCCGGTGCCGGTCAGCGAGATCGAGAAGCGTCCGCCGGGGTGGACGTGCACCTTCGGGACCGGATTCGCGCAAGCTTTACGAGCGCTGACGGCCCCGGCATGCCGAGCCTCGGCCGCTGCGTGCTCGAGACCGCGCGCGGCAGGCGGAAACGGCGCCTTCAGCGCTTGACGAAAGATCCGACCATGCGGCCGGCGCCGGCGAGCTGTTGCCACGACCGCCGCCATCGGCTTTGCCCGAGCGCGCTCTGCAGCAAGCGCACCCAGTGCGCGCGCTTGGCCTCGGGCACGGCGGCCTCGAGCCGCATCCACAGCAGCTCGAGGTTGTACGGCGGCACGCTGTCGAGCCGCATCGGCACGATCGTCTCGACGGGCACGGGCAGATCTTCCGCAATCGCCTCGAGCGCGGCACGAATCGAGCGCGCCTTCGGCACGGTGGGCGCGTCGACGTTATACGGCGGCGCCCATTCGCGCAACGGGCTCAGCCGGTCGATATGACTCGCGACGACGACGAGCGGCGGCATCTTTCGTTGCGGGTCGGCGGCGAAGCGCCCGCGCAGCGCCTCGAGTGCCGCGCGATCGAGCGCGCGGTCGGGTCGGTGAGCCGGAACGACCCAGACGACGAGATCGCATGCGAACGCGCGCTCGACGAGGCCGGTCACGCCGCGCGCGTCGTCGACGCCCGGCGAATCGATGACCGAGGCGGCGGGCACGCCTTCGTGCCGCAGCTCGTAGCCTTCGAACCCCGACGTCAGCGGCAGGACGTCCATGCCGGCGCTCAGCTCTCCGAGCAAGCCGTTGACGAGCGCCGACTTGCCCGCCTTCGTCCTGCCGGCGACGAGCACCCGCAGCAGCCCCGGCGGCTCGGCCGCCGCGGCCGCACCGCCGAGGCCTTCGCTCGCGGCGATCGCCGCCAGGTCCGCGGCGTCCACGCGCAGACGTCCCGAGTACAGCTCGATCGCTGCGCGGCCGATCTCCTCGATCCAAATGCGCACGACCCGTCGCCGCGCGCCCGCCTGCAGCGTCGCGAACAGATCGTCGAGCAGATGGTCGCGGAACTCGGCTACGAGCGCGTACAGCGGGTTGGCGAGTCGCGCAAAGCGCATGACCCCGTATATTCTGCGGCCGTGCTCGAGGCCCGCCGACAACGCCGGGCCGTAACCCCAGGCGCGTACGAGGTGCGCTGCCTTGATGCGGTGCGACAACGGCACCTGCTCGAGAAGCACCAGCCTGAGCCGCGCGCTGACGCGCTCGGTCAGCAGAAGAAGCTCGGGCAGCGTGAACTCGAGGACCGGCGCCGTTCGCCCGGGATGGTAGCGCTGCGCGACGGCCTCGATGGTCCGTTGGGCGGCGGCGAGCATGCGCCGGCGGTGATCGAGCGCACTGCCGTCGGCCTCGGCGCTCTCCCTGCGCACGGCCTCCCAAGCCGTGAGCTCGTCCGCGGCCCACGTCGCGCCGGGGGCCGTCACGGTCGGCTCGTCGGCGGCGGGGGCCCGAGCGCGGCCGTGGCGCAGCCGCAAGCCGCCCCAGGCGAGCACCGCGGCGAGCACGGCTCCGCCGAGCCACCAGAGCATCCAGCCCTGCTGCAACAGCCAGGCGGCGCCTGCGAGCAGCAAAGCGAGCACCGGGACGAGCAGCAAGACCGCGGCCGCGAGCTCGACGCGCCAGCGGCGCCAGAAACGCACGCGCTCAGGCATCGGAGCCCTGCCGGCTGCGCAACGGATTCGTCGCGGCGCCGCGCTCACGGACGAGCGCGAACGCCTCCTGCAACGACTCGCGATACACGCGCGCGACCTCTTGCGTGCTGCCGCGCCCTTCGTGCTCGGCCTCGAGGTAATAGCACGCGGCCTTGCCGAGCGCATAAGTCACCGAGAAGCTCGACGCGCTCGCGGCCGCCGCGCCGATCGTTTGCCCGTAAACGGGCACCAGCTTGGCGAGCTGCCGCGCGCTCAGGCTCAGGCCGATGCCGAGCGCCGTGCCCGTGCCGAGCGAAGCCGCGAATCGGCGCAGCGTATGACGGTCCCAGGCCAGGCCGTAGATGCGGCCGATGCTGTGCAGCAGCTTGCCCTGGATCGTCGGCACGGTGACGAGTCCCATGACGGGCACGACGTCGGCAGCCGCGGCGGCCAATGCGTGCCCGAGGATGTACGGGCGCACGCGCGCGGCGCGCGTGCTCGTGCCGCGCGCGGCGAGATCGCGCATAATCACGTCCATGCCGGCCGAGCCCGCCTTCTCGAGCGCCTCCACGAGCGCATCGAGCCCGTAGTTCGGATCCGAATAACCTTCCTCGGGTCGAGTCAGATCTACGGGCACCGCGTACACGGCGGCCGAGCCCGGCAGCGCCTCGAACTCGGCGGCTTGACGCGCGAGGCTGCGGCGCAGGTCCTCGAGATTACGCGCCCTCGGCAACTCGTCGTACGGTCCGTGGTCGGCGCCGTCGGGATAGCCTTCGTGCAGCGAAGTCTGCGCCACGACGACGGCCCAATCGGGATGCCGCTTGCGCAGGGCGCGCAGCGCGTCGAGCACCGCTGCCTGTTGCTGATCCATCGCCTTGACGACGGCGAGCACGACGTGGGCGCGGCCTTCGAGCTCGGCGAGGTCCTCGTCCGGCTCGTAGCCCGCCTCGCCGAGGCCGCGCGTGTCGAGAAAGCGAATGACGGGCGCCTCGGCCGGAAAGTCGAAAACGCGTGCCGTCCGTGTGCACGGCTTGTAGCCGCGCCCGATCTCGGCGTCGGGATGACCCGTGATCGCGCGAATGATCGAAGTCTTGCCCGACTGGACCTTGCCGAGCAACCAGACGACGGGCGCCTGCTCGCGCGCGAGCTCGGCGATCTCGGTGTCGCGCCGCGGGTCCGGCTCCGGGCTCAGGACGACGCGCCGGATCACCTTCCAGAAACGCGTCAGAGGTTGGCCGGCCATCGCATCACTCGTCACGAAAAGGCAGCGCGGCGTATGGTAACCGCAAAGGAGAGCGCTACCTTAGCCCGGCTTCCGGGCGCCGTCGCAGCCGGCCGGCTCCGGCGGCGAGTCTTCTCCGGCCCGCGCAGCCGCACTCGGGCCGCGTACGCACGGAGTCCACTGGCTTCCTCCCGCCCGCCAGCCCATACTACGAGGTGCCGGGCCGGCACACGCGGCAGGGTTTCGGCCTGACGAGCATCGGACCGCAGATTCGCGGCGCGGAACGGACGTCCGCGGACAATTCTCGCATCGAACGACCAACAGACATGGACGTATGGCTCGCGTGCTGCTCATAGACGACGAGCGGGATTTCCTCTCTTGCACGGCGAGGCTGCTACGTTTCCACGGCCATGTGGTTTTCACGGCGGATACGCTGCACAGCGCCCGCCGAGCCCTGCGCGCCTGCGAATCCGACGCCGTCGTGCTCGACCTCATGTTGCCCGACGGCAACGGTCTCGAGCTGCTCGACGACATTCCGAAAGCGCCGCGCAGGATCGAGCGCGTAATCGTCATCACGGGCCAGGCGCCTATCAAGACGCGAATCGAGAGCTTGAGCGGCCCCGGCGTCTCGTATCTGACCAAGCCGATTGACTACCCCGCGCTTCTGAGCCTGCTCGACGGGCTCGGCGAGAGCGACGACGCGGCCAGCGAGAGCTCGATCACGCACCACTTCGAGCTGCTCATCGGTGAATCTCCGCCGATGCAAAGGTTATACGCGCAGATCGACAGGATCGCCGGTCTCACGAGCCCCGTGCTGCTGCTCGGCGAGACGGGCACGGGCAAGGAGCTCGTCGCGGAAGCGATTCACCGCGAGAGTCGCCGCTCGGGCCGTTTCCTTCCCGTGAATTGCGGCTCGTTGTCGCGCGAGCTCGCTGCGAGCGAGCTGTTTGGCCACGAGCGCGGCAGCTTCACGGGGGCGACGCGCAGACACGCCGGATTCTTCGAGCGCGCGGACAAGGGCACGCTGTTGCTCGACGAGGTGACCGAGATGCCCCCCGAAATGCAGCCGCACTTGCTGCGAGTGCTGGAGACGGGCCGTGTCCTGCCCGTCGGCAGCGAGCAGGAGATCACCGTCGACGCACGTATAGTCGCGGCAACGAATCGTGTGCACGACGGGCAAAGCCGGAACGAGGGGCTGCGGCAAGACCTTTACTATCGGCTCGGCGTATTCCCGGTCACGCTTCCGCCGCTGCGCGAGCGGATCGAGGACCTGCCTCTACTGCTCGACCATTTCCTCGGGGAGCTTTCGCACGAGCACGGCATGCACCAGCGTCTCTCCGGGGCTTCCATGAGGATGCTCGCTGCCTATCGTTGGCCCGGCAACGTGCGAGAGCTGCGTCACGTGCTTCACCGCGCATACATCCTCGCGGACTCCGACGAAGGCGAGCTCGAGCTCGTGCCCGAGCATTTCGAAGGCCCCTTCGCGGCGGAGCTCGAGCACGAAGAACCGTGCGGCCTCGAAGTCGGACGCTCCATACGCGACATGGAGCGCGAGCTGATCCTGCGCACACTCGATCACTTCGACGGTGACAAGCGGGCGGCGGCGCAAGTCCTGGGCGTGAGCCTCAATACCCTCTACAACCGGCTGCAAAGATATGAGCAGGAGAAGCCCTCGTAAGGGCCGCGGACGGCCCTGAGAGTGTTCCGGGTCACGATCGGCAGCCAGCGGTTTCGGGAACCGCCAGACACAGGTGCTCCCAATGGCAGGCGACAACGACTCCGGTGATCGGCCAAACGATCATTTTCGGAAGGCCTTCGCGCTCGTCGTCGTAGCATTGTTCAGCGTGCTGTTCGTGCGCATGATCGCACCGTTCCTTCAGGCGCTGCTGCTCGCCATCGTTTTGAGCGGCCTCACCTATCCGCTGTTCTGCTGGCTCGACCGGCATTCCGNNTCCGTCAATCGCGTGGTCGCTGCCGGAGCGACGACGCTGCTCATACTGTTGGCGATCGTGATGCCGTTGACGCTCGTCGCCGGCGCCTTCTCGCGGCAGGCCATCAACCTGTCGGAACGCATCGTGCCGTGGATCGAGCAACAGGCGGAGACGGCGCGCATCGCGTTCGAATGGCCCGACTGGCTGCCGTTCGCCGGACGGATCGACGGCAATGAGCTGCTGATGCAGCTCGCCGATGCCCTGAACCAGAGCGGCAGCTTCTTCGTAAGCGGCGTGGGCAGCGTCACGCAAACGGCGTTCATGTTCGTGTTGCAGCTCGCCGTCATGCTGTACGTCATCTTTCACCTGCTGCTCGCGGGCCCCAGGCTCGCGAGCGTATTCGACTACACGCCGTTGACCGAGACCGACCGCCGTGTCGTCATCGAGCGCGGCGTATCGATCACGCGTGCGACGCTGAAAGTCACTCTCGTGGTCGGTGTCATGCAGGGGGCGCTCGCCGGCGCCGCGTTCGCCGTCGTCGGCATTCCGGGCCCGATCTTCTGGAGCGTCATCATGGCCATCCTGTCGGCCGTCCCCGGCGTCGGCGCGGCGCTCGTCTGGGTCCCGGCCGTCGGCGTGTTGCTGTTCCGCGGCGAGCTCGTTGCCGGGATCGCACTCGGAGTCTGGTGCACGCTCGTGGTGAGCACGATAGACAATCTCGTCAGACCTTACCTGCTGGGTAACGACACGCAGATGTCGCCGGTTCTCGTTCTGCTCAGCACGCTCGGCGGTATCGCGATGTTCGGCGCACCCGGCATCATCATCGNNTGCTCGCCGGCTTCTTTCTGACGAGCTGGGACATCTTCGGCGCCGCGTTTCGCCGCGAGCTCACCGACTCGACGGCGCCGCCGCTGGCCGCCGGGGAGGCCGCGCTCGAGGCCTCGGACACCGGCAGCTCGGGGCGCGGCCGGCGGGCCGACCGTGACGGGGCGGCCTCAGCCGGCCGCGACTGAGCCGCCGACGCAACGCCGATGGCACGTGAGTCCTTCGCGCGTCATCGCCGGCGGCGCGCCCGGCCTGCGCGAACGCCGTCGTTCGGCGTCAAGCACCTCCGGGGGCCGGCGCGCTCACTCGGCCTCGTAGCGAAACTCGGGGCGCGAATCGGCGAGCTGCTCGCCGGTCGAGTCACGGAGAAAGGCGCGATACTGCGGCTCGCCNNGAGCTCGTCCCAACGAACGAGCACGAGCCGCTCGCCGATTCCGACGATGCCGCCGATCGCGAGCACGGCGTCGATCGAGCCGTCCGCCAGTATGAGCTCCTCGATCTCCCCTATCTCCGTGCCGCCGCTGTCGACGACGGGCGCACCGATGAGCATCGACAGGCGCCGGTCATCCGCAGACATGACGACAACATCAGTGCTCGCGTTCGTCCCGCCCTGGCCGGCGCGGGCCTCGACTCGCTCTTCCGGGCCGGGCTCGGCCCGCGTGCGCGTGTCGCCGCCGTCGGCCGGTCCTCCAGTGTCTCGGGCTTCCTGCGTCGGCGCCGTCTCGTCGGGCGGCTGCGCCCCGGCCGCGACGGCAACCAGCAGCCCCGCCGCGAGCGCCGCACACGTCCGCCGCCATCGTGTGTGCATGTGCGTCCTTTACCATGTGCTCGTGACGTAGACCGTCAAGCAAGAGCCGTGCCACGCGGGGCCTGTTGTCGCGTCGAGGCCGTGCGGCGACCTTCCCGGCTGCGACCAGCCTCGCCTGACGCCGTCCCGGCGCTTACGACGTGCCGCGCATCCTGCGATGGCGCCGCCCTCCGGGCCGAGCCGTCTCGCCGCGTGTCCGCGGCAGCGAGCCGCGAACGCGTCCTGGCACGCTCGCCGGAAACGACGCTCCCAATGCTTGAGAACACGATCTCAGATTCTGGAGAAACGCATATATTTTCCGGCTCGAAGGTAGCCGCCGGCCTGCGCCGCAAGCCCGGCCAGTTGCCCGAACGACGGCCGTCGCGACAAGGACTCTACGTCGCATTCGGAGGCTTTGATNNCCCGCGTCACGCGGGGCCGTCGAGCTTCTGCGACCAGTCCTCGACCTGACGCTCGATCTCGTCGCGCCCCTCGCCGTAGCGCTGCTGCAGCTTGCCGATGAGATCCTCACGCTTCCCGGCGATCACGTCCAAATCATCGTCCGTGAGCTTACCCCAATGCCGCTGTGCCTCGCCCTTGAATTGCTTCCACTGCCCTTGTATCTGATCCCAGTTCATTCGCGTTCCCTCGACATGGTTGTCCGCTTCGCCTCGGCGACACGGCTGCAATACTCGTGCCACGCTGGTCATCGCCCGGCCCCTGCGGCCGAGGGAACGAACGTCCTCGCGCACCGGTTCCGAAGCTCAATCTCTTCTCGGCATCGAGCATGCCTGCCGACGGCGCCCGCAAGCGGGAACGTCGCCATCGGCTCAGATGTCCCGCCGCGACGGCAACGCCACGAACGTGCCGCCGTTACGCTGGCACAGGACGCGCATCAGCACGGCGAACTTCGCGGCCGACAGCAGCTCGCCGCCCGTGACCTCGAAATAGACGGGAAACGCGACGGCATGGATGCGCACGCGCCGGTTGCCCTCGGCGTCGAGCCGGTTGCGCCGGTCGACCTCGCGCACGACGGCGTTGATCGAGCCCTGCGCGAAGTCGTCGCTGTAGACGTACAGCGAGACCTTCTTGTTCGGGTCGTAAAACGTCTCGATCGCCTCGAGGATGCCTTCGCGCGGGCTCGAGTTCGAGAACGCGTTCCAGTTCCGCATGCCGTCGATGATCGCCTCGCGCCGCGCCGGAGTGTCGGGGATCCACTCGTTGCGGTAGCTCTTGAACATGTACTCGCCTTCGTCGTTGAGTATCTGGATACCCTTGACGGTCGGGTACACCTCGAGCGTCTCGCGGATCTGCCGCTGCACGCGATCCCACGCGTACTGCTGCATGCTGCCCGACGTGTCGACGATGAAGATGATGTACTCGCTGTCGACCGGAATGCCGCCGACCTTGTAATCCTCGACCGGCGGCTCGTAGTTCGCGAGCAGCCGCTCCATCTCCTCGGTCAACGACTGCTTGGCCTGCGCCNNCGGCGTCCTCGCGCGTATCCCGCAGCGCGGCGCGGATGCGCGCGAGCTCCGCCTGCAGGCGCGCGATCCGCTCCTCCTGCGTCTCGACCTCGTCGACGGTCTCCTCGAACTCCGTCTCGACGGACGAGGTGCGCGTCAGTATGTCCTCGAGCTCGGCCTCGTAGCGCACGACCTGCCCTTCGAGCTGATTCTTGCTCTCCTCGAGATGGATCGGCTCGAAGATCTTCGTGATGACCAGCAGCAGAATCACGGCGCCGAAGCCGCACGAGATGCTGTCGAGGAACGACAGGCTCAAAGTCTCGACGGCGCGTTTGCGTCGCTTCATGGCCAGTCCTCCGCGGGGGCGAGCATCGAGCCGCCCGTCCTCAATGCGAGCGTCCAATAGCCGGGCGCCGCGCTCGGATCGCCCTCCATCGCGAGCAGTATCACGTTGACGTTGACGGGCACGTTCAGCGGCAGCTCGCGCAGCGAGCGGTCGAAGTGATTGAGGCGTTGGCGTCCCGTGACGCCGGGACGCGTCGGCAGCACTTCTCCCATCGTCGGCAAGCCGTCCACGATGAGGTAGACGTTGTCGGGCTTGGGCTCGAGCGCCCGCAGCGCGTTGAACGCCGCGTGCAGGCTCGTCGGGCCGTCCGGCACGACGTCGTTGCGCAACGTGCCGACAGCCTGCTCGAGATTCGCGCCGTCGCTGACCGGCACCCACTGCCCGTCCGTGCCGTCGATCAGGGACCAGGCCTCGCTGTTGAACGCGATGACCTGAACGTCGGTGCCGGGGCGGATCTGCGCCGTGAGCCAGTCGACCGTGTTGACGGCCTGGCGCCACTTCGGCGCGCGCCGTTGCGCCTCGACGGACATGTTACGCCGTCGCAGCACGTTGACGAGCGTGCGGTCGAGCATGCTCGTCGACACGTCGACGAGGATCACGACGCGCTCGCCGCCCATGCGCAGGCCCGTCAAGTACTGGCGATTGCCTTCGCCCGTCACACTGCGGATGCGGTTGCCGGCTTCCTCCGGCGTGACGCTCGCGGCCGACAGTCTCTGCGTCTCGGCCTCGAGCTCCTCGAGCTCGGCGCGCAGCTCCTCGATCGTCTGCTCGCGATCCTCGCTGTTCTCGGTCAGCGCCGCGAACTGCTCGCTCGTGGTCTGCACCTCGCTCAACAGCTCCTCCCTGACGCCGCGCTGGACGGCCGACTGCTCGAGCTGCTCGGCCAGCCGCTCGCGGATCCGGATCAGCTGGTTGCGGGCGGCGACGAGCTTGATCTCCATGCGGTCGCGCTCGCTCATCAGCTCGTCGAGCGCCGCGTCGCGGCGCAGGTCGATGTTGGCCGCGATGATCATGAACACGAGGATGACGGCGCCGAACCCGCACGTAATCGCGTCGAGGAACGACATCGAGAAGATCGAGCCCGCGCGCCTACGCGCCATGTTCCGCCTCCACGCTTACGACGTGCAGCTGAGCGCCCGGTGAGCCGACGCGGATGACGTCGGCGGCCTTGAGCGTCTCCTCTCCCGAGACGCGGCGCTCGTTGACGAACGTGCCGTAGCTGCTCAGGTCCTCGAGCCGCATCTCGCCGTCCCTGACGTGCACTCTGCAGTGCGAGCGGGACACGCCGCTTTGATCGTCGACGACGATCGTGCGCTGACCGTTCGTCTTGCCGCGGCCGATCAACAGACCGCCGGCGCCGACGGCGTAGGCGATGCCGCGGTAGACCACGTGCGTGGGCGCGCGCGCGGCGGAGGCCGGCTCGCGCGCGACGCCGCCGGCCGGGCTCGCCGGCGGCGGCGTCTGCTCGAGCGGCACGGCCGGCTCACGCCAGGCGGCGCGCCGAAGCCATTTGACGTCCCCGGCCGCCCCGGCCCGGCCGATCGCCGAGAGGCTCGCGCGCGCGGCGTAGCCCTCGGGCAGACGCACGATCGAGGCCGCGTCGAGCCGCGCGAGCTCGCGCTCGAGGCCGGGAAGCTGCGCGAGCCGGTCCGACAGCTGGACGACGAGCGGCCGGCCCGCCGCGCGCGAGGCCGCGATGAGCTGCACGAGCGCCTTGTAGAATCCCGACGCCGCGCCGAGCAGCTGCTCGCGCTTGACGCCGACGAAAACCTCCTCACCGCCGTAAGGCAGACTCAGCTCGAGTTGCTCCTCGGTATGCAGCGCGGCGATCCAGCTCGTGAGCCGATCGTAGAGCCGCTGCTCGCTCGCCGCGTCGTGAAACGGGTCGAAGCGCGTCGCGGCGACGAAGAGCTCGGCCGCGCGCTTCGCGAGCATGTCGACGTACGTGCTCAAGCCGCCGGCCTCGAGGCCGCGCTCGGCCTCGGCTCTGACGTCCTCCCCCTGCTCGAGCGGCGTGACCGAGACGCGGTGCAGCCCGGCGTCGGCGTAGACGAGCTGGCGGTCCGGGTACGGGCGCGTGCTCGCGGCGACGGCCGCGTCGATCATGGCGCGCACGGAAATCCCGCACTCGTCGGCGAGCCCGAGCAGCAGCCCGAGCTGCTCCTTCGTGTAGCTGCCCGGCACGACGAGCACGGCGGCGTCGGCCCGGTCCGCGAACGGCCGCCACAGCGCCTCGAGCTGCGCGTACGCGAGCTCGGCCGGCGTCGCGCCGAAGTCACGCGAGCCGGCCGGCTCCTCGAGACCGAGCTCGAGCCAGTAACGATTCGCGACCCTGTCCGGCTTCAGCCGCGCCTGCTCGGCCGCGGGCCGGCCCGTGACGATGCCGCTCTCGTCGACGTAGGCGAACCCGGGCTCGACGGCGAGCACGCCCGACTCGTCCGCGATGACCAGCCCGGCGTCATTGATCTCGATTGCGAGCGTGCTCACGGGCTCACCTCACGCCGACGACCCGCCCCGGGTCTGCATGTGCCGGATCAGGTTGTGGTCGACATAAGTATGCGTATCGAAAACGAGCCGGTCCTGCAGGGACTGGAGCTGGTAGACGAGAAACATGACGACGATCGAGATCAACAGCGCGATGAACGTCGAGTTGAACGCCGTGCCAAGGTTCTCGGTGACGCCCGCGATGTCGCCCTCGACGGCCCGCTGCGCCTGCTGCAGCGCCTGGCCGATGCCGCGCACGGTGCCGATGAAGCCGACCGACGGGATCGCCCAGGCGATATAACGCACCATCGACAACTCCGACTCGAGGCGCTCGCTCTCGGACTCGCACATCGAGTTCGCGACCTGGGAGACGTCCTGAACGTTGCGCGTCGAGCCGAAGCGCTCGAGCGAGGCGAGCAGCACGCGCGGCAGCAGCATCTGCCTGAGCCTCTCGGGCAGCGACTGGATGGAGCGGGCGTACTCGCGCGTGTCCTCGGGCAGAATACGCACGCCTTCGCGCACGCCGACGAGGTCGCGCTGCAGGAGCGACCGTTCCTGCACGGCCGAGTACGCCTTGTAGCCCATGATCGCGAAAGACCAGAGCATGAGCACGAAGCACGCCTCCTGCTCGAAGTCGCGGATCAGCACCCAGATCGAGCGCTCGGGCGTGTACTCGGAATCTTCCGCCATGCGCAGCGCCTGCTCCGCGAGGATCGCCGTCGCGTTCGGACGCACGGTCGTCACGTACACCGTGTGCACGATGATCACCGAGATGATCAGCGCGAACACCTGAAACAGGAACTCGTTGAAGAACGTACGTCGCATCTATCGTCGGCTCCGAGCGCTCGCGCGCTTGTGTCCCGCTCGCGGTGTCCCGGCTCAGATATCGACCGGGAAAGTCACCTCCTCGTCGGCGTTGAGCTCCTCGGTCGGCACGAATTCCTCGTCCGGGCTCGGGTCCGCGCTCGAGTCGCCGGCATCGCCGGTCTCACCGCCGTCGCCGGGCTCGCCGGCCTCACCCGCGTCGCTCTCGGCCTGCGCACTCGAAGCGCCGGCCTGCTCGGGGGCGCCGCCCGATCCGNNCTCTCGGCGTCGTCGGCGGCCGGCGTGCCGGGCGCGCCCGCGCGCTCGGCGGCATCGTCCGACCCGGCGCTCTCGTCCTGGGCCGTCGATGCCGACGCCGCGAGCGCGAGCGCGAGCAGCACGGCCAAGCGACGCATACGTCCCGATATCTCACTCATGCCTCGACACCCCGACTCCGTTACGAGCGCTTCAGCACGCGCCGCGCCCGCCCGAAGCGCCTCCGGTCAAAATGCCCTCCCCGATTAGACCCTTCTCACTCGAGATTTCTCGCAATCCGGAAGCCGAGATCATCGCGCTCCTCGCCGCTGTAGTCGCGATATGCGAGCCTGAGCTGCGTGACGGTCGCGCTGCGCCAGCTCGATCCGCGGATCACGTGAAAGCGNNGCCGTAGAAATCCTGCACCCACTCGGCAACGTTGCCGCCGATGTCGGCGAGCCCGACCGCGCTTGGCTCGAAGCTGCCGGGCGGCGCCGTCACGGCGAAGCCGTCATTGTATGTCACGAGCGTCGGCTCGGCAGGATATCGGCCGCCGCGAGATCGGCGTAGTTGCCCGATCGGTCGGGCGGCGGCACCTCGGCGCCCCACGGGTACTTGAGCGGCTCGTCGCGGCCGGCGGCGCGCGCCGCGTAGGCCCACTCGGCTTCGGTCGGGAGCCGGTAACCGTTGCGCTCGGGGGCCGGGATCCATTCGCCGTCGTCCTCGCGATACACGGGCTGGAGCCCGTTGTCGATGCTGAGCCAATTGAGGTACTGCGCAACATCGGACCACGCGACACGGACGACGGGCTGGTCGTCGCCGTTCAGGCTCTGGCCGCGGTAGTCGCCCGAGTCGTGCTCGGGACGGAACTCGCGGAACTCGGCGTTCGTGACCTCGCGGACGCCGATGTAGAACGCCTTCGAGATCCGCACGGTCTTGAGCGACTCGTTCGACCGCCGTCCCTGCTCGCGCCGCGACGAGCCCATCGTGAACCGGCCGGCCGGCAAGAGCCTGAGCTCCTGCCCTTGCGACGTNNGGCCTGAGCTCCTGCCCTTGCGACGTGCGGATCGCGCGCGCGTAGCCGCCGCCCGTCTCGTCGTCGAGCGGCTCGAGCTCGAAGGAAAGCGACTGCGTGTAGCCGGGCCGCGGCGTGAGCTCGTCCGACGCACCCGCGTAGCCTTCGAGGCCGACCTCGATCTCGTGCTCTACGGCCATCAGCCGCAAGCGGTCGGGTGTCGTCCCGGCCCGTTCGCCGTCGACGAGGATCGCCGCGCCCTCGGGGACGCTGTCGACGACGACCTCGCCGTACTCGC
>JABAHQ010002897.1_pt4 | contig 14919 bp, 18 predicted proteins | sample 7062091 | NCBI WGS metagenome assembly JABAHQ01 (sample SAMN14534359, study PRJNA622989) | marine sediment metagenome | biome: marine biome [ENVO:00000428]; feature: marine pelagic biome [ENVO:01000023]; material: deep marine sediment [ENVO:00002113] | place: India: Gulf of Kutch | collected...
GATATGCCGCCCGGCTCCCTTTTTGGAGATTCACCCTCAGGCTCATCGGCGGACGCGCATTGCCGGCTTCAACCACAGACCGCCAGTCCCCGGGCCAGGCCTGCTGCAGCGCGGCCAGTAACCAGGCCGGCCAGGACCAGCGGCGCTCGTCGTCACGATCAATGTCACGCACGATTTCCGCTTCACGACGCTGCCAGTTCCGCAACACACCATTGATCACACCCCGCGCCCAGCTCTTGCCCAGCGCGGCACTGGCAGCAACGGTTTCATTAACCACGGCATGAGGTGGTTTTCGCATGTAAACAAACTGATAAAGCCCGACCAGCAACAGGCAGTGAATATCCCGGTCTTTCGATCTGAACGGCTTTTGCAATAATTTTTCCAGCATGGCTTCAAGGCGCAAATGCCAGCGCGCCACACCGTAACACAGCTCCTGAACCAGGGCGCGCTCCGCAGGCTCCCTGATCACGGCCAGCGATTTTGGCAACAGACTGCCCAGCGATCCTTTTTGTGCAAGCAGGCCGGCGAGACATTGCGCCGCTGCAGCACGTGGGTTGCCGGATCGGCCTGCGCCGTGCTTCACGCTCCCGACCCGGGCGCCGGACGCGCGCCCAGAACCTGCCCGGTCACCAACGAACGGGCATTGAGAAAATCACGGATCATCATCGGCCGACTACCGGGCAGCTGGACTTCCTGCAGGCGCAGGCATCCCGTTGCACAGGCCACATCGATGCCCTGCTCGCTCACATTGACAACCGTTCCCGGTGCAGACTGCTGATGAGCGGAGACCGCCGCTGCCCGCCAGACACGCAACCGTTTCCCGTCAGGCAGCAGNNCTGCCTCGCTTTTATCCAGCTTGGCTGCATAACAGGCACCCTCGGACGGCTGGGGCATGGCTTCCAGGCCATTTCCGGCCAGCGCATCAACAGCTTCTACCAGCGCATCGGCACCCAGCATGGCAAGCCGGTCATGCAAGCTGCCTGCAGTATCATCGTCACTGANNGCCTGTATCCAGTCCCGCATCCATCTGCATGATGGTAATGCCGCTCTCCTCATCCCCGGCTTCAATGGCCCGCTGGATCGGTGCCGCACCGCGCCAGCGAGGCAACAGCGAAGCATGGACATTGATACAACCCCGCCGTGGCATAGCCAGCACCGCACGCGGCAGAATCAGGCCGTAGGCGACCACCACCATCAGATCCGCCTGCAACCCTGCCAGCTGTTGCTGTTCGGCGGACTCCTTCAGTGACACGGGCTGAAACACCAGGATATCCTCTTTCATCGCCAGCGCCTTCACCGGGCCGGCTGTCAGCCTGCGCCCCCGGCCTGCCGGCCGGTCCGGCTGCGTATACACCGCAATAACCCGATGCTTACTGCCAAGCAGGGCAGCCAGACTCTGTGCGGCAAATTCCGGTGTCCCGGCAAAAACAATCTTCAGGGGAGAAGTCATGATCAGGTGATTCCGTGATGTCGCCGCTCACATATTGTGACGACGCATTTTTTCCAGTTTCTTGTCGATGCGCCTGCGCTTGAGCGATGACAGGTAATCGACGAACAGCTTGCCTTCAAGATGATCCATTTCATGCTGGATACACACCGCCAGCAGGCCATCGGCCTCCATTTCAAAGGGTTCGCCGTTTCTGTCCAGCGCCCGTACTACGATCCGCGCTGCCCGCGTCACATTCTCATAGATTCCCGGTACCGACAGGCAACCCTCCTCCATGACCTCCTCGTCCTCAAGCATGACCAGTTCAGGATTGATAAAACACAACGGCTGACTGCGATCCTCGGATACATCCACGACCATCACCCGGCTCAAAATATCAACCTGGGGCGCCGCCAGACCGATTCCCGGGGCGTCATACATGGTCTCCAGCATATCATCGACAAGCTGACGAACCGTGTCATCCACCTCGACCACCTCCGTGGCCCTGCGCCGCAAGCGCTCGTCGGGATAATGTAAAACGTGAAGAATCGCCATGGTCTGTCCGCTATCCGCCGTAAAAACAGGGTGATCGAAATCAATAAAGAATTGTGCCAGAAATCCGTTACATTTTGAAAATCTGGAGAAAAATATGTTCCGGACACATCAGGCTATCGCTCGACAGCGACGCATGCAACGCAGCTCAGGTCTGCTGGTGCTGGTGCTGGTCCTGTGCCTGATCGCACCGGTGATGGCCGATACCGTCACCCTGCGTCCCGACCACCCCAACAAGTACACCGTCAGAAAGGGGGACACCCTGTGGGATATCGCCGCCACCTTCCTCCAGGATCCATGGATGTGGCCGGAAATCTGGCAAATCAATGAAGACATCGCCAACCCGCACCTGATCTATCCCGGCGACATCCTGCATCTGCGCTTCAACAACGACGGTCGACCGGAAATCATCGTTCAGCGAAAAACCGCGCGCCGCGACACACAGGCCGACACACCGCCACCTGCCGCCCGTCCGCCAGCAACCGTCACGGCGGCGGCAGACGGCGATGACAGTGTCCGCAAACTGCGTCCCCGGATCCGCCGCAGCGCCCTGGATATCAGCGAGGCGATCCCGACCATCCCGAGTGAACTGCTGGCCAAGTTTCTCGAATTTCCACGCGTGGTCAAAAAACGCGACATGCTGAAAACCGGCTATATCGTGGCCACCGACGAAGGACGGCTGATCAGTGGCCGGCACGACCGTGTCTATGCCCGGGAACTGGAACAGGATGCCCATAAACGCCTCAGCGTCATGCGGCTCGGCAAACCCTTCCGCGACCCCGAAAGCTGGAAGGTGCTGGGCTACGAGGCCATGCATATCGCCGAAGCCAGGCTCATCGAAACCGGCGATCCGTCCACGCTGTCGATTATCGAATCGCGCCGCGAAGTGCTGACAGGCGACCGCCTGCTGCCCTCCCATCAGGACGCCCTGCCGGAAAACTTTCTGCCTCATGCGCCGGAAAAAAAGGTGCGCGGCGAAATCCTTTCCGTACTTGATGGCAGCAGCACCATCATCGGCCGCTACCAGATCATCGCCATCAATATCGGTACCCGCCACGGTATCGAACACGGCCATGTCCTGTCCATTCGTCAGTCGGGCGGCAAGATGCGTGACCCCTATACCCTGAACTGGAACAAACGTGTCCGCCTGCCCGACCAGCATGTCGGCACCATTATGGTCATCCGCCCCTTTGAAAAGGTAAGCTATGCCCTGGTCATGGAAGCACGCAAGGACCTGCGACTCCGTGACATTGTCGTCAATCCGTAATATGGCACCATCAACCAGGGAAGGAATCATGACATGGACGTGGATTACCGCCGCGATGAACTCGCCTGCACACTTGCACTGTTACACACACCGGGGCTCGGCCCGACCAGAATCACCCGGCTGCTGGGTACCGTGGCCCGCGCAACACAGATTTTTGAAAAAGACCGTCCACTGCCCGCATGGCTGCCGCCTGCCAGCCGTAACGGGCTTCTCGGACCCGACTGGCAGGCCGTGGAACATGACCTGGCATGGCTTAACCGGGCCGGCAATCACCACATCCTGACCCTCGCCGACCCTGCCTACCCGCCCCTGCTGCGGGAAATCCCCGATCCGCCACCGATCCTGTTCATCACCGGTCATCTGCAGCCTTTATCCCTGCCACAACTGGCCATTGTCGGCAGCCGTAACCCGGGACCGGGAGGACGAAAAACCGCCTTTGAATTTGCCCGCGACCTGGCCGGTATCGGCCTTGTCATCACCAGTGGGCTGGCCCATGGCATCGACGCCGCCTGTCACAGCGGCGCGCTCGCCGGCGACGGGATCACCCTGGCCGTGACCGGCTGCGGACCGGAGCGGATTTATCCGGCCAGCCACCGCCGGCTCGCCAACGACATTCAGGAAAATGGCGCCCTTATCAGTGAATTTCCGCCCGGCACGCCGCCTCTGGCAAGTCATTTTCCACGTCGCAACCGGATCATCAGCGGCCTGAGCCTCGGCACACTGGTGGTGGAAGCAGCAAGACAAAGCGGCTCACTGATCACGGCAAAACTGGCCGCCGAACAGGGCCGGGAAATCTTCGCCATCCCCGGTTCCATCCATAATCCACTGGCACAGGGTTGCCACGCACTGATCCGTGAAGGCGCACAACTTGTTGATAAATATCAGGATATTATTATGGAGATTGCCCCGCAACTGGAGGATGCCATTGACAGGGCGCAGCCTGACAGGCACGCCGCTTCGCTGCCTGAACCGGATGACGAACAACGCGCAATCCTAAAGCACATCGATTTTGAACCGACTTCTGTAGATACGGTCATCGCTCGCAGCGGATTGACGCCGGATAAGGTTTCATCCATTCTGTTAGCGCTTGAAATTGAAAACACTGTTTGCAGTACGCCTGATGGCCGCTATCAGCGTATCTGCCAGGATCATGAAATTGATGAAAGAAAACACCCTGGACGTATTGCTGTACCTCGTTGAACATTACATGGATGGAGAAAGAGGACAGCAGCCTCCTGCCGACGAAAACGATCTCCGCGACCACCTTCTTGAAGCCGGTTTTGGTGACCATGAAGTCAGTCGGGCCTTTGCCTGGCTGGATGACCTGTCAGACGAACAACGTTGCAGCCTGACCGGCCCGGATCATCACGCGCCCCTGCCGCAGCGCATCTACACCGACAATGAATGCCGGACACTGAACAGTGAATGCCGTGGTTTCCTGCACATGCTGGAACAGGGCAAGGTTATCAATGCCGCCCAGCGCGAAATGGTTATTCACAGCGCTCTGTCACTGGACAGTGGAGAACTCAGCCTCGACAGTTTCAAATGGATCCTGCTGATGGTGCTGTACAACCAGCCCGATGAGGAAACAAACCATGACTGGCTGGAGGAACTGGTGTTTGACCATCAACAGGGTACACTCCACTAGCCCGGGCATCCGACAAAAAACTCAACGCAGAAATTCAGCAGGGTTTGAAATTTTCAAAATGCAGCCTACACTTCTGCCCAGTCANNNCGTAGAATCGCCGGCCAAGGCCAAGACCATCAAGAAATACCTCGGCAAGGGCTTCAATGTCCTCGCTTCCTACGGCCATGTCCGGGATCTGGTGCCAAAAGAAGGCGCCGTCGACACCGAACATGATTTTTCGATGCGTTACCAGGTCATCGAAAAAAACGCCAAACATATCGAGACCATTGCCAAGGCAATGAAAAAGGCCGACGCTCTCTATCTCGCCACTGACCTGGACCGCGAAGGTGAAGCCATTTCGTGGCATCTTTACGAGATTCTCAAGGAACGCGAACTGCTTGATGACAAACCTGCCCAGCGCGTGGTGTTTCATGAAATCACCAAACGGGCCATCAAGGAAGCCATCGAGCATCCGCGCCCCCTGTCGATGGACCTGATTAATGCGCAACAGGCGCGGCGGGCGCTGGACTATCTGGTCGGTTTCAACCTGTCACCCCTGTTATGGAAAAAAATTCGCCGCGGCCTGTCCGCCGGCCGGGTTCAAAGTCCGGCGCTGCGCATGATTGTGGAACGGGAACAGGAAATCGAAGCCTTCGAACCGAAAGAATACTGGAGCATCGAGGCCGATGTGACCCGTAAAAAGGATGCCTTCAGCGGTAAACTGACGCATCTTGAGGGTGAAAAACTGTCCCAGTTCAGTATCACCAATGAGAAAGACGCCAAAAAGGCGCACAGGACACTCGACAGCGCCGCCGCCGGCAAGCTCGTGGTGGCAAAGGTTGAAAAGAAACAGCGCAAGCGTAATCCGGCGCCGCCTTTCATCACCTCCACCATGCAGCAGGAAGCGGCACGCAAACTGGGGTTCTCCGCGCAGCGTACCATGCGTGCCGCCCAGCAGCTCTATGAAGGGATCGACATCGGTGGAGGCACCGTCGGCCTGATCACCTACATGCGTACCGACTCGGTGAACCTGTCCAACGAGGCCGTGGNNATATGCGTACCGACTCCGTTAACCTTGCACAGGAAGCGCTGGACGACCTGCGCGCCCTGATCAGCGAGCGCTATGGCAAGGAAAACCTGCCGGACGAACCGCGCCACTACAAGACAAAATCCAAAAACGCACAGGAAGCCCACGAGGCGATCCGCCCGACCTCGGCCTCCCTGCTGCCTGATGACATCAGGGAACACCTGAGCAACGATCAGTACAAACTCTACAACCTGGTCTGGAAACGCGCCGTGGCCTGTCAGATGATCCACGCCACCATCAACACGGTCAGCGTCGATCTGGCGGCAGGTGAGGGCAATGTCTTTCGTGCTACCGGCTCAACCATTGTGTCTCCCGGTTTCATGGCCGTTTATCAGGAAGGACAGGACGATAAAAAGGACGACAGCGACAAGGAAAAACTGTTGCCGCCGCTGGAAGAAGGCGACAGCGTCGATCTGAAAAAAATCCGTCTCAACCAGCATTTTACCGAACCGCCCCCGCGTTTTTCAGAAGCGAGCCTGATACGGGCACTGGAAGAGCATGGTNNCATCGCCACGCTGCTGGCACGTGAATATGTCGAACTGGATAAAAAGCGTTTCCAGCCCACCGATGTCGGCCGCATCGTCAACAAGTTTCTGACCGAGCACTTCACGCGCTATGTCGACTACGACTTTACCGCCCGCCTGGAGGACGAGCTGGATGCCATCTCCCGTGGTGAGGAAGACTGGGTGCCGTTGATGAAATCATTCTGGAAACCCTTCAAGGAGCTGGTCGACGACAAGGAACAGAGCGTGCAACGCAAGGACGTCACCCAGGAAGCGCTTGATGAGGCATGCCCGCAATGCGGCAAACCGCTTTCCATCCGCCTCGGGCGCCGCGGCCGTTTCATTGGCTGCACGGGCTTTCCCGACTGTGATTACACACGCAGCCTGCACGAAGACGAGGAAAGCAAGGCGCAGGAAGAGGCCGTCGCGGAACGCAGTTGCCCGGAATGCGGCAACTCCCTGGTGATTCGCCATGGTCGTTATGGCAAGTTCATAGGCTGCAGCAATTACCCGGATTGCAAACATATCGAACCACTGGAAAAGCCGCGTGACACCGGCGTCAAATGCCCGACCTGCAAAAAGGGCAAGATGCTGCAACGCAAATCACGACGCGGCAAGACATTCTTCTCCTGTTCCGAGTACCCGGATTGCGAATACGCCGTCTGGAATGAACCGGTCAAGCAGGCCTGTCCGGAATGCAAGTGGCCGATGCTGACCATCAAGACCACCAAGCGATACGGGACGGAGCTGGTCTGCCCGCAGGATGACTGTAATTACAAGGCACCGCTGGAAACAGACGGGGAAGACGCCTGACCGCCAGGCAATGCGCCCGGTTCGGCCCTGTAACCCCATGTCCCGCTCAGGCATTGCGGTCATCATCCCGACCTTCAACCGCATCGATATTCTCCCTCGCGCCATTGACAGCGTCCTGGCACAAACCCTGCCCGCCGATGAAATCATCATTATTGATGACGGTTCCGACGATGACACGATCGGCATGCTTGCAGAAACCTATCCCGCAGACCGCTTTCGGACCCTGCGCTGTATCAGGCAGGAAAACCTTGGTGTCAGTGCCGCGCGCAATCACGGCATCCGGATTTCACACAGTCCCTGGCTGGCCTTCCTCGATTCGGATGACGCCTGGCTGCCGGACAAGCTTGCCCGGCAAAAGCAGGCGCTGAAGGCTCACCCTGACCACCTTATCGCACACTGCGATGAAATCTGGATCCGCCGGGGACGGCGTGTCAATGCCATGAACAAACACCGCAAATACGGCGGCATGATCTTCCGGAAGGCCCTGCCGCTTTGTGTGATTTCACCCTCGGCGGTCATGATGGCCCGTCGCCTGTTCAATGAAGTCGGGCTGTTCGACGAAACCCTGCCGGCCTGCGAAGACTATGATCTGTGGCTGCGTATCTGCAGCCGTTATCCGGTGCTGTTTCTCGAAGAGGCACTGATTACCAAATACGGCGGCCATGAGGACCAGCTCTCGCAAAAATACCCGGGCATGGACCGCTTTCGTATCCGCGCCCTGCAAAAGATGCTCGACAGCGGTACCCTGAACAATGATGATCACCGGGCAGCCGTCGCCATGCTGCATGAAAAAGCCGCTATCTATGCACAGGGGGCACGCAAGCGAGGCAAACTGCAACAGGCGGAAGACTATGAAGCCCTCGCCGCACACTATCGCTGACCTGCTTTCCACCAGACGGTACAATAACACCATGATCAATCTGCTCACCGCCCTGTCCGGCGAGGCGCGCCCTCTCATCAGCGCACTGCGTCTGAAAAGACTGAACGAATGTCGTGCCTTTGCCTGCTATGAGGGTGAATACCAACACCACCCGGTCCACCTGGTCGTCTCACAACCCGGCATCCTGGCGGCCGCCACCGCCACCGCCTGGCTGCAGGGCTATCTGAATGGTTTGCAGTCTGCCTGGCTGAATATCGGTATCGCCGGCCACGGTTATCTGCCCGTGGGCAGTGGTCTGCTGGCCCACAAGATCACAGACCGGCAACAACAGCAACACTGGTATCCGACGCTGACCTTCACACCCCCCTGCCCGACCGCGACCGTCATCAGTGCTGACCATCCGGAAACGGCCTATCGGGAGGATGCCCTGTATGACATGGAGGCCGCCGGTTTTGTCGCGGCGGCAAGCCGCTTTTCAGTCAGAGCGAGCTGGTGCATTGCTTCAAGATCGTCTCGGACAATGATGAAGCCGGACAAAAGAAGCTGGACAGCAAGGATGCCGGCAATCTGATCGGGGCACGCATGACATCCGTACTGGCCATCATGGAACAACTGCTTCAGACCAGGGATACCATCGTGCCCGCCTGGCCGGGATATCAGGAAACCCTGCAGGCCTTCCTGTCACGCTGGCACTTCTCCCGAACCCGGCAACATCGCCTGGAAAGGCTGTTGCAACGCCATTATGTATTATTGCCGGAAAAACAGCCCGATCCTGCCGACTGGGCACACTGCAAAAAAAGCAGTGATGTCATCACACAACTGGCGGCACTGCTTGACGCTGCCCCCGTCACGCTGTGAGACAGTGAGAATGCCATGAGCAGGATGATCTACATCGAAGAGTCGGTCATGGACCACCCGGTTACACGCACCCTCTGCGCCCGCTTCCCGCAGGCCACGCTGGTCACCTGTGAACGCTACAGTGAAATCTTCAATCGCCGCGGGCAGAATTTTCGGCTGCAGAAAAAGCAGCCGGCCATCATTCTTGCCCGCAAACATGAAGGGCATGTTCTTCCGGCCCCCTCCGGATACGGACTGGACGGAGAACGCCATTTCTATTTTTCACACATGCTGAACTGTGTCTACGATTGCCGTTACTGTTTCCTGCAGGGCATGTATCGTTCTGCCCACTATGTAATTTTCGTCAACCACGAAGACTATTTTACAGCCATAGAAAACACCATTCATGAAGCGCCGGACAGCCACACCTGGTTTTATTCCGGCTATGACTGCGACAGCCTCGCCTATGAGCCTGTCACCCGCTTTGCCGAACACTTTGTGCCTCTTTTCCGTCAGCACCCGGACGCCTGGCTGGAACTGCGTACCAAGAGCACACAGATTCGGTCACTGCTGGCAATGGAACCGGTCGATAACTGTGTTGTCGCCTTCAGCTTTACGCCGCAGGGTATCGCGGAAAAACNNCGACATCCGGCCTGATGTCCTGCATTCGGCCAGTCTCGGTACCTTCCGCATGCCCCGTGGCTTTTTCGATAACATGTATCGACTTTATCCTGAGGAAAAACTGTTTGCCGGCCCGCTTGAGGAACAGAACGGCATGATCGGCTACCGCAGCGAGCATGAACAGGCCTTGCTGAAGCACTGCGAAACATTGTTGTTACAATATCTGCCACAGGACAGATATTTTCCCTGTCACGACCTGCAAGGAGCCGACAGCGTATGAAGCGGCAAAAAACCTGCCTTGTCACCGGCGCCAGCCGCGGCATCGGCAAGGCCATCTGCGAACGTCTGCTCGAAAACGACCGGCAGGTAATCGGCATTGCCCGTCACCATGACGCTACGCTGATGTCACATCCCGGCTTTACCGCCATCACCCTTGATCTGCAACCTGATGAGAATCTGTCACAAACACTGCAGACACTGGCCAAAGAGCACCGGAACATTGACAGCCTGATCCTGTGTGCCGGACGCGGCCAGTTCGGCTCCCTTGAGGAATTTTCCCATGAACAGATACGCAGTCTTATGGATATGAATTTTCTCGGTCAGGCGTGGCTGGTACGCAGTTTTCTGCCACAGATGAAGCGTCGCAAACAGGGCGATATTATTTTCATGGGTTCGGAAGCCGCCCTGAATGGTGGCCGCCGCGGCGCCATCTATTGCGCCAGCAAATATGCCTTACGCGGACTGGCCGGCGCGTTGCGGGATGAATGCGCCAGAAGCGGTATACGCGTCACGCTGATCAATCCGGGGATGGTAAAAACAGGTTTTTTTGATGATCTGCCCTTTACCCATGGTGACGAGGAAGCCAACTATATCCTGCCCGAGGATGTAGCCGGCGCCGTGGAGCTGGTCCTGAACACGCGTAATGATACAATCCTTGATGAAATCAGCCTGTCACCACGCAATCGCAGTCTGCGTTTCAAAAAGGATGCGTAAAACAAAAAGGCCTGCGAATGCAGGCCTTTTCAGTTCCTGTGTATTGCTGCGATCAGAAGCCGATATTGGCACGCAGTGAATAGCTGGTGGTATCACCCTGATCGACCTGGCCAACGAAGTTGAAAATGCCCATGCTGAATCTGGCACCAACATAGCTGCGCAGCTTGGTCGCACTGTGATCGGCCAGGCCCAGCCCCGCACTCTCACTGCCGGAAATCCAGACATTACCGACACCGGCGTAGGGTGTCAGCATCAAAAAGCCCTTGCTCACGGCCAGATCAAGTCCGAAGGTGGAGACATCCAGGCCACTGACCCCGCTGAGCTTGCCCATGTTACCGCTGACACTGACCGCCGGTGTCGCCATGGAGCCATCCAGAATGGCATAACGCACTTCTCCCCCCATCAGGGTCATATTGGTACCCGGCACCGAGATGTAGGAACCGGCCACATCGACACCAAAGGGCAGGCCCTTGCGCGCCATCAGGCGAGGTACTGGCAGAGTGGATGGCGCAGAAGGCATGGCATCGGCCCAGGTTGTTGCATCGATGCTGTACATGGTCAGCGCCATACCAACATCAAAGCCGGTGATGCCATAGGGTTCGGCCGGAGCGACCGGATTGTAGGCCGTAACCATCCCTATCTCTTCAACAAAGCCGTCAAAGGCTGGCTGGGCAGAAAATGCCAGCACGATATTACTCAGTGCTGCATGTGCCGGCGTAAACGCCATCGCCAGATACAGCGAAGCCGCAGCGGTAAAAATACTCACACGTTTTTTCATATCATCTCTCCATCAGGTTTCAGTTCCCTTGTACCGCAGCCTGAAAGTAACCGTTGTATCGAGACATGACAAGCCCGGGCGGAAAATTTTCCGGATGTGTCAACCATTTAGCCACATCCTGTATATTCTTGGTGTATATCGTCCCTTTCTGCTAGATTGTTAACGTTTTTTCAAACTGGAACCTTTCCCGTGTCCGGCGATAGTGACTGGCTGCAGATTCTCATTGATGCCACCCCCGAAACTGCCGACCTGGTTTCCGATGCGCTGACAGAAGCCGGTGCCGTAGCCGTCACGCTTCAGGATCGTGGCGATGAACCACTCTACGAACCGGACCTTGGCAGCGAAACCCTGTGGAGTCGCACCTGCGTCACCGGTCTGTTCGACCCGCAAAGCGATGCACAACCCCTGTTAAAATCGGTACGTGATGCCCTGCCAACAGGCATGAAGACCGGCTGCCATATCAAACGCCTTGCCGACCGGGACTGGGAACGGGTCTGGCTTGATCATTTCAGACCAATGCGTTTCGGTCAGCAGATATGGATATGTCCTACAACCGGTGAACCGCCGCAGCCCGACGCGATAAATATTATGCTCGACCCCGGCCTGGCTTTCGGCACCGGCACCCACCCAACCACAGCACTGTGTCTGGAATGGCTGGACGGAAACGATCTCAGGGACAAACAGGTGCTGGACTACGGCTGCGGCTCCGGTATCCTCGCGATTGCTGCAGCCAAAAAGGGAGCCGGCCATGTGCTGGCCACGGACATCGACCCCCAGGCGCTGATCGCGACACAGGACAATGCCAGGCGAAACCAGGTGGCTCACCTGATCAACACGCAGCGCGTCAACCCGAACAACCGGGATGGACTGACCATGCAATTCGATTGCCTGCTGGCCAATATACTTGCAAACCCGTTGCAAACCCTCGCCCCGCGCTTTGCCGGCCATGTCAAAAACGGGGGTGACCTGGTACTTTCAGGCATCCTTGAATCCCAGGGTGGCGCGGTCATGGCCGCCTATCAACCATGGTTTGACAATATGAACGTGACCCGTCGCGACGAGTGGCTGTGTATTAGCGGAAAGCGCAAGGCAGACCCGTCATGCTGATCCAGTGCCCGCAATGCCGGACCCTGATTCAGGCTCCTGATAACCCGACTCACGAGACGGCGATAGAATGTATCCAGTGCGGCGCAAGCTTCACGCTCAATCTGACAGACACCGCCTATACCGCCGGCCAGGCCGACCCGCGTCCGGAGGCGCCGCAACACAGCATTGCCGGTGAGTCCATCCCGCTGGCCGCCCTCAATCACACTACCCGGACAACACCGTCGCAGCTGCGCTGGGGCATCCTCGCCCTGCTGCTGACCCTGACCCTGCTGATACAGGGTGCCTGGCTGAAACGGGACAATCTGTCACAGTCCCCGCTGCTGCGCCCCTGGCTGCTGACCATGTGTAATCTGGCCGACTGCACCCTGCCACGGTTTCATGCGNNGTGACAGCCTGCTGGTCAGCGTCATGCTCGAAAACAGTGCTCCCTTCCCCCAGGACTGGCCAACACTGATGCTCAGATTTTCTGATCTCGAAGGGCGGATACTGGCGCAACGGCACTTTTTCCCCGATGAATACCTGCCGGACCCTTCTTTATTGCCCCGCGGCATTCCATCAAGGACGCCGGCACTGGCCCGGCTGGAAATTGCCGACCCCGGCCCCGAGGCGGTTAATTTTGAATTTTCCCTTTACTAGGCACTACCGGAACACGTGATCACTTTATCATCAATAAAATTAGGGGTATGATGGGCATCCTGAACGGCCGCCCCATGAGATGAAAAACAGACCCGGAACATGCTGAAAATCGGTCCCTATACCATGAAAAACCGGCTCATCCTTGCGCCCATGGCCGGCGTGACCGATCGCCCGTTCAGAATGCTGTGCAAACGGCTGGGTGCGGGCATGGCCGTTTCCGAAATGATTTCGTCCAATTCGCTGTTGTGGGGCAGTGAAAAAACCCTGCGCCGCGCCAATCATGACGGTGAAGCCGAACCACGCTCGGTGCAGATTGCCGGCGCCGATCCGGCATTGATGGCCGAAGCCGCCCGCCATAACGCCGATCAGGGTGCGCAGATCATTGATATCAATATGGGCTGCCCGGCAAAGAAGGTCTGTAATGTCATGGCCGGCTCCGCGCTGCTGACCAATGAAAGTCTGGTGGCGGATATCCTTGAGGCCGTGGTAAAGGCTGTCGATGTCCCTGTCACCCTGAAGATACGCACCGGCTGGGACACACACAACCGTAATGCACCACGCATTGCCCGACTTGCAGAGGAATCCGGTATCCAGGCACTGGCCATCCATGGCCGTACCCGCGCCTGTGCCTACCGCGGCGAAGCCGAGTACGACACCATCGCCGCCGTCAAAAATGAAATTTCCATCCCGGTCATCGCTAATGGTGACATCAATACTCCGGAAAAAGCCCGCCACGTACTGGACTACACCGGCGCAGATGCCATAATGATCGGGCGCGCCGCGCAGGGCCGACCATGGATTTTTGGCGCCATCGGCCATTACCTGGAAACAGGCGAGTTGAAAAAAGCGCCTGCAATTGGTGAAATACGTAACATAATGCTTGACCATATTCGCGATCTGTACGAGTTTTATGGTGAGTACACCGGCGTGCGTATGGCGCGTAAGCATATTTCGTGGTATAGCAAGGGACAGCGGAACGGTGCTGCCTTTCGCGCCACGATCAACAGAGTAGAAAACATTGACCAGCAACTCATGCTGATTCAGGAGTATTTTGATCAGCTCGAAGAAATAAATGGAACTTGCCGCATGAGAAATTCAAACGAAGCCGAAGCACTCCTTACCACCACCGACATCGCTGAAGAACGTCGCAGCAAGCCACTCGCCGCCTGTGTCGATACAGCCCTCAAGCTGTACTTCATGGATCTCGATGGCAACAAACCCAGCGAACTCTATGAGATGCTGCTGCAGGAGGTAGAACCCCCCCTGTTGCGTCATGTCATGGACTACAGCCGGGGCAACCAGAGCAAGGCCGCGAGAATTCTGGGGATCAATCGCGCAACCTTGCGCAAGAAACTTGAGAAGTACAGCCTGACCCGATAAACGCCTCTTTCAGATTCGACCATTAACTTGCAGGATCCCGTTATGCGCCCGATCAAACGTGCACTTATCAGCCTTTCCGACAAAACCGGCGTGGTGGACTTTGCCCGCCAGCTACAGGGCTTCGGCATCGAAATCCTGTCAACAGGCGGTACGGCACGATTGCTGGCCGAAAACGGCATTACCGTCACCGAGGTCTCGGACTACACCGGCTTTCCGGAAATGATGGACGGGCGGGTCAAAACCCTGCATCCGAAAATCCATGGCGGCATGCTGGCACGTCGCGGCACCGATGATGCGGTCATGCATGAACACGGCATCGGCCCCATTGATCTGGTGGCGGTCAACCTGTATCCCTTTGCCGAAACCGTGGCCCGGCCGGACTGCGACCTGCCCATGGCGATCGAAAATATCG
>JABAHQ010016399.1_pt1 | contig 14910 bp, 4 predicted proteins | sample 7062091 | NCBI WGS metagenome assembly JABAHQ01 (sample SAMN14534359, study PRJNA622989) | marine sediment metagenome | biome: marine biome [ENVO:00000428]; feature: marine pelagic biome [ENVO:01000023]; material: deep marine sediment [ENVO:00002113] | place: India: Gulf of Kutch | collected...
TCTGTGGGTTCACTTCCTCCCGGCTTTTCGCCGGCAAATTCCATCGCGCGCTCCGTTTTGTGACACACGTCTCCTAAGCCTATCATCCCACCCGGCCGTTATAAATCCGTTATAAACTCGTTATAAGCAGCCTATTTCGGCGTCACGGTAGCAATTTCCAATAACTATAGGGGAGAGGGTGTTGAGACACTGGAACCTGCTGGTCGCAGGGGGAAGGTGCGGCCTACCTGAAAAGTGGGCCGCACCTTTTAGGTCTGATTGGCCCGGTCCCCGCAGGGGATCGGTTACCCCCCTTTTGGGGACTGCGCTCATGGGCTGCCCTTAAGAATGAGGGGCAGGTAGAGGAGCCGGGCAAATTCATAGGCCCCCAGATCAATCGCCCCGCCGACGATCCGAGGGATGTTAGCCAGGTCCAGCGGGCACGGTTCGCTCAGGTCGCCGTCGCCGTCCAGGTCTAAGGCATCGGCTGGGAGGGCGTTGTTGTCCCCAACGTCAATGGCCGGCGAGGTCGCCTGCAATTGGAGATCGCCGTAGTCATTATCGGTGGAGTACGCCCACTGATCGTCAGGGCCAGGGTCGGGATCGCGGGCGAATAAGGGGGCCAGGTCCAGATTGTGGCCGCCGTCAACGCCCAGGCTGGCGTCCCAACTGCCGCCGGCGAACGCCCCCTCGAGGAGGCTGTAGGCGATAGTGGGCAGGCTATCTTCATTGGTGATGGCTGCCCGAGCGGCGCCAGGGCCAGCGCTATCACAACTGTGCCAGAAGGTGCTGTTTTGAATGGTCGGGTTGCTCCCCGCTTCGTTGACCATGCTCCCCCGCTGCGGGTCGGCGCCACAACTGGCAAAGGTGACATTGATCAGCACGGGGCTGCTGTTATTGTTGCCCATCCCGCCAGCGCCGTCCACGGCCTCGTTGCCGGCAAAGGTGACGTTGGTCAGCGCCGGGTGGCTGTTCTGATTGCTCAGCCCGCCATCCTGCCCGCCGTGGTTGCCGCTGAAGCTGATGTTGGTCAGGCTCGGGTGGCTGTTGTCGTTGTACATCCCGCCGCCGCTGCCCAGAACAGAGACGTTGGCCTCGAAAGTGACCCAGGTCAGGCTCGGACTGCTGTCAGCGTTATACATCCCACCGCCAGAACCCTGGACCCCGTTGCGGCTGAAGGTGACCTGGTGTAACGTCGGAGCGCTCTGCTCGTTGCTCATGCCGCCCCCACCCGCTATCCCGCCATTGCCGCTGAAGGTGACGTTAACCAAAATGGGGCGGCTATTGTTCCGGTTGCTCATGCCGCCACCCCAATAGGCCACCTCATTGTCGCTGAAGGTGACCTGGGTCAGCGTCGGGCTGCCCCCGTCGTTATACATCCCCCCGCCGGCGGTTCTGGCCAGATTCCCCCTGAAGGTCAGGTGGCTGATCGTTGGGCTGCCCCCCTCGTTTAGCATGCCGGCCCCACATTCGTCCGGGCAGCCGCCGCTGGTCGCCGTGGCCCCGGCCGTCACGGTGAACCCATCCAAAAGGGCGCTCCCGGTCACGCCGCTACCGATCAGCACATGGTAGGCGTTGTTCCCCTGGATGCGCGCCGTATCCGTCACCACGCCGTGGGCGTCTACGACATCATTATCGTCTATGTCGCCGCTGAGCACGGTCACATGGGTCTCCCAGTCGCGCTCCTCCCGGCTGGTCTCGGTGCCGGCAAAGCCGCCGTAGAGGGCGACGCCATTCTTTAGACGGAAGGCGGCGCGCCGTTCGGGTCCCTGGTAGCTCAGCTCCAGGATGGGCTGTGCGCCTCCGGCGTCGTTATAGGGGGGCGCCAGGCATGCCGTCGCGGCAGGCTGCACCCAGCCGCAATAACCCCCGCCGGTCAGCTGGACCACCTGATTCCCCTCGCTGAACGTCCAGCTTCCAGCGGGGAACCACCCACAAAGCTCAAAAGCGTCACTCACCGCGAAGGGCGTACCCCGCAGGTCAATTCCGGCGACACCCTGGTTCGAACCCTCTTCCAGACAATCCAGCGCCACCCCATAGGGCATAGAGGTCACCTCCGTAGTCCCGTGAATCAGGCTGCCTGTCGAACTCGAATACCGCTGGTCGCTGATATCGATCTGCAAGCTGCCGGGAAGCAAACGCAGCCGGGAATAAGAGGTACGGACATCTGTTCCCTGAGAGCCGCCGGCCGTGTACTGGGCAAAGTTGGCGTCTTGGCTCCGCAAGGTAAGATACTCCACCGGGGTACTGTCCATCTTGTCGCAGTAAACCTGGAAAACGTTCCCCCCATTATTGATCAGGTAATCGCCATTGGCAGCATCGGGGAAGGCGTCACGGATCTCCTGGCAACTTGCATAACCGATCCCAGCTGCAGGTTTGTAAACGCCCTCTTGCACCCAGATCTCGTCGCCAGGGGTAGCTATGCCCAGCGCCGTTTGCAGGGTGCAGGCGTTGTCCCAGGAGGTGCAATTCATCGCACTGCTGGGCTCCGCTTTCACATACAGCACCGCGCCGGCCGGCGCCGGCCGGGCGGACGGGCTGGCGGCCGGCCCCACGCTGCCCGAACTGAGCAATAGTCCCAAAATAACGATTGATACAAGCCAAATTCTGTTGTTCATCGGGTCTCCTTTATCTGATCTATAACCTTCAGGTCGGCTCGCGGGCCGCTCACCGGGCCAGGAGAGGCAGATAAACCTGCGGAAAATCGGGGGCTTCGTAGGCGCCGATATCGCAGGTCGTCCCTTGAGGGCGGGGGACATCTCGTTGGTCCACGCTGATGAGCAGGCCCCCCATATCGGTACACTGGCCGGTGTCAATCGCCGGGCTGCCGGGGGCCAGGGCCTGCGTCCAGGTGGTGCCGCCGTTGTCTGCCAAAGGCAATAAGAAAGGGTCCCGGCCAATAATGTTTCCGCTGCTCTCTTCGGCCAGGGTGCAGCCGGTAGCATCGCCGATCAGGTTGAAGCCATGGGAGGTCAGAAGCCCGCTGCAATCAGGGGTAACCCGGCCGGGGGCGTTTGCAGCCAGAAGGGTGTTCCTGAGGTGGACTGGCCCGGTCTGGTTGGCCAGTCCACCCCCGCCGCTCTCCGGTTCCCCCAGGCGGTTGGCGCTGATGGTGCTATTGTCAAGCTCCAACGTGCCCACATTGTAGAGGCCACCTCCGGCGCCTCCGCTGCCGCGACTGGTCTCACCGCACCAGGCCGTCCCGCCATCCCCCGTGTCATTGCCACTGACGGTACTGTTGCGCAAAAAGAGCTGGCCTTGATTGGCCAGGCCCCCACCGTCGCCGCCCGAACCAGGCCCTCCACAAGACCCGTCACCCCCATTCCCGGTGGCGTTGGCACTGATTGTGCTTTTCAGTATGGTCAGCCAGCCGGTATTATAGAGACCGCCGCCGTCGCCGGCTGTGTAGCCGCTCCCATGGATGCTCGAGCTCCCACCGGCATGAGGAGTGCTGTTACTGATGATGCTGCTGTTGGTAACGGTTAATGTGCCGCTATTGGCCAGGCCGCCCCCGTTGCCGCCGTGTCCGGCGGTGGCGTTGTAGCGGACCTCCCCTGCGTTCATCACCAACTGGCCTGAATTGAAGATACCGCCGCCGTCCCCGCCGAACCAATTGGGGGACGTGGGGCCGACCAACAACTGGCCGCCCTGGCCCGTCGTATTGGCCTCAATGAGGCTAGCGGTCAGGGTCAGGACGCCGGCGTTGAAGATGCCGCCCCCCCGCCCGCCCTGACCGGCGGCCTCCTCTCCGGAGCCCCCATCGCCGGCTTGATTACCTTTGATAACACAGTCTGTCATGGTCAGTTGGCCGGCGTTGAGGATGCCGCCGCCATCGCTGCCATCACTGCCCCCGTAGGCGCCGTCAGGGGCGCGCCCGTGGCGAATTGTCAGCGCGGTCAGGGTTACGCTGGCGCCGGCGTGCACATGGAACACCCGGTCGAGCTGGTTGCCGTCAACGATGGTCAGGCCGGTCCCCGCGCCTGCAATCATCACCTGGCCGGTAATGTCCAGGTCGCCCATCCCGTTATCCTCCTCGCCCGAACCGGCCAGGGTCAGCGTATAAACACCCCCGGGCAGGGTGATGGTCGAGGGGCCGGGCGCGACCGGACAGGCATCGACGGTGGTCTCCGTGTTGGTGGCCTGGATGGCCTCGCGCAAAGAACAGTCACCGTCGCTGTTCAGTTCGTCCTGGCCGGTGTTGACGACGATGGCCCCCGCGTTCGCCGCAGAGGCCGTCTGGCCCGGCAGGCAAAGCATAGCCAACAGGCCAACCCCGGCGACGACGCTGAGCAGCAACGGCACTATGAACCGATACCCAGGTCTGATAACGCTGAGCTTATGGATAGTCATATCTGCCTCCATCAGAAGCTTTTGAAAAAAGAGGCAAGGGGGCCGCATCTTTTAGGTCTGATAGGTTACCCCCTTTTTGGGGCTGCGCTTATCGGCTGTTCTTAAAAAGTAACGGCAGATAAATTAGCCGCTGATCCGAGATGAGCCTGGCATTAGATCGGGAATGGTCCAGTTTACAAATAAGTGGCAGATAGATCAGCCACCCATCTGGCTCAAACTGGCCAACCTGGATATGAACCGTGCCGGTGATTTCGCCGGTAGTAGCGAAGATCGTCGCTTGCCCTGGCGACCCGCTGGCGGTGAAGGTGGCGATTGCGACCCCCTCGACCGTGTCGACGTTAACCGGGCTAAGCGTGCCTGAACTGGCGGTAAAGGTAATAGTGGCCAGGGTTCCGGTCATAACCTGCATTGATTCATTAAACATCGTTGCCGTGATGGTTGTGCCGGCTCGAGGCGGAAGCGCTACTGCCCCGGCCCGAACTAGCAGCCGCTTGCTGCCCACTATGCCCGGCCGGGAGCCGCTGAAGCGGCCCTGGACCAGAATGGAGTCGGGCAGCAGATTGGTGACCGTGGCGCTGTAGGCAGCCCGCAGGATATCGCCATCCTCCTCCATGTGACCGGTTAGGGTAAAGACCTGGGTCACGGTGCGCTCGGCGACGGTGGTGGTGAAGGGCTCGGAGGTGAGGCTAAAGGTGCCGTCGTCAGCGGCGCTGCCGTGCAGCCCGACGTTGTAGGGGTAGAGGGAGGCTTCGGTGGCGTTCACCGTGCCCGTGAGGGTGCCCCCCAGGTTCCATAGGTCGACGTTCAACACCTGGATGGCGATGGTGATGGGGCTGGTGACCATAACGCTGCCAAAATAGGAACCGCCAATTTGGCCTGGCAGGCCGGGTACGATGTCATGTCGCGCCAACAACTTGCTTCGAATAGATAGCGGCGGGCTGTAGACCGGTTTGATGTCGGTCGGCTCCAGTTGGAGCCCCGCTTGCAACAACTGCGCGTCCGCTTGAGCCTGCGACCGTTGGCCGGGCAGGGCCCGGCCGGTGCTGTCCAGTATAATCTGGATGTCCTCGATCTGGCTGTAGTCCAAATTGCCACGCGACTCGGTCGGGATGCGCAAGATCCAGGAGGAGGCAGCCACGCTCAGGTTAAGCAGGCCGCCATTAGGGACGGCCCCCACGCCGTTGATGCCGGGCCTCAAGGCCACCGTGGTGTACTCTGGATCAAGCTCCGACGGCAACACATAGCCCACCGGCACGGCCGTGTCCGGATCGTAGTAGACAATCTGGCCGGCCGCGTTGCGGTAGGCTTCGGCCCCGCCGGCCAGCCCGCCGTGGATCAACACCACCTCCGGGTCGCCGGTGACACCGCTCTGGCGGGTGACGATGTTGAGCGCGACTCCTTCGTTTTGGTCCAGGGGCTCGCCGAGGCCGGCGATCCGGTTGTTCCAGATATTGGGGCTGAACAGGTATTGGTTCTCGGCCCGCTGTTGCTCTAACAGGGTAGCAAACCAGACCTCCAGCTTGTTGTCATTAACATTGCTTTGCAACAGGGTTTGGAATTCCTGGTAGCGCAACTGGCTCAGTTCGGCCTCATTCAGGAGGCCGTCCGGGTTGAGGGCCTGGTCGGTCAGCCCCCAGATGTCCCGGGCCAGGGAGATGGTGTAGGGGTAGCGGTTGAGCTGGCCGGGCTGATCCAGGGCCTGAACCCAGACCTTCAGGTCGTCCAGGAAGAGGCGAATGTCGTTTGAGGTGCGGGCCCGGAATATCTGGCCCAGGTCAGGATAGGGGGTCAGCAAAGCATACTCGGCCGCCCGGGCGGTCAGGTAGGCGAATTGGGCGGCCAGGGCGTGGGATTGCTGGGATTGGGTGGTCAACGAATCGCGCCAGATGCGGTAGGCCGGGCTGAGCAGGTGGCTGTTGTGTTTGGCCACCCAATTGGCGGCCCCGTAGCGCTTGTTGAGCAGCCGACTATGCCGCTCGGCCAGGTAGTTATGCTCGGCGGCCAGCTTGTTGAACTCGGCCATGGCGATCTCGTATTCCTCCAGCGCTTCCGACTGCCGGAGGAGCAGATTGCGGATGACTGCGGCGCTGTTGGCCCCCTCGATCTCGGACTCGGCTATGGCTCGCTTGATGGTTTTGAGATTCTCGTTTTCTGATATAGGTATCGCGCTAAAATCCTGTTGGGTTGTGGTTGACCCAATATGTGTGTAGGCGTACCGGCCACCGGTAAATCCTGCCATAGAAGCTTTCCATCCGGATTTCGTTTCTATGCTGGCCCTAAGCGGATTCGAGCTCGCCACGACCTCGTTACTGAAGTAGATCTCAGCTCTAACTTCTGCTCCGGCATAGAATTGGCCCTCGTGAGACTTTACATCGGTCCTGATTTCTTTATTGGACTGTAACAGGCCAATAGCCAATTCTAGGGCCCCAATTTCATCTCCCAACTGGGTCGTTAGCCTGATGACCTGGCCGGCCCGTTCCTCTTCGATCCGGATCTGCTCGGCGATGTTCTGGGCCTGCAGCCAGGCCAACCCGACGCGCAGTGAAGCCGCGTCCATAGCCTCGAAATTCTGCCCCATCAGGCCGCCGGCACAGGTTTCGTAATCATCCTCGCTTTGACCGCACAGCTCAAACAACTGGTTGTTCAGCGCGACCTTCAGGTTGTCCAGCTCCGCTCCCATCTCCACCGCATTGGTGTCGAAGGTGCGCTGGGCGTCCCGGGCCTGGTCCTCCCAGGTCGCGGGCCGTGCCCAGCAGGCCGGTGTTGCCGGTCGGGCCTTCGGTCAACTGCAATAATTGCTGGTAGGCTTGCAGCGGCACGTAATCCGGGGCAAAACCAAAGAAATCCAGGCCGTCGTGGATGGCCTGGGCCCGCCCGCGCATCTGGCTCAGGTTGTTGAGCATCTCCCAACTGCCGTTTTTCAGATAGTCGTCGCCCGTCTCGGCGGCGATCTCGTCCAGGGCCAGCAAGTGCAGGTACTGCTCCTGGTAGGCCCGGTCAAAGACGTCGAGCGCGTTTTGGCTCTGGCCCAGCATGTAGTAACGGGCGGCGATCTCGTTGAGGGTGCTCATCATCAGGCTGCTGGCCACGCCGAATTGCTCAAACTGGTCGGTGGTACAGTAGTCGCCCACCTGCCACTCGTTAAAGGCCCGCACGATCAGATCCATGATCAACTCGAACTGCCGTTGGGCTTGCCCCAGCTCGGCCAGTTCCTGGGCGATGATCTCGTCGGCGTAGGGGATGCCGCCGGTGCTGAAGCGGTAGTCGGTGGCGTCGACCAGGAACTCGTTGCCGAAGATCAGGTGCACGTTGGCAATCTCAGTGGTGGCCGACAGCACGCCCCGGCCCCCGCTCTGCCAGACCGGGATGGCCGGCCCGCGCCGCGGGGCAAAGACCTCACTGGGCCAGCCCAGCGCCACCCGATAAAGATCAATGGAATCGAGCAAGGTATTGCGCACGTCCTCCGGCTTGTTGCAGTAGCCGTTGGCATCGAGCTGGGTGTAATCGGTGCAGAAGGCGTAATACCACTCCCCGTCGTTAAAGTTGGCGTAGTTTTGCAGGGCCTCTTCCAGCGTTTCCGCAGACAACAACTGCAGGTTCTCCATGCGGAAGGCCAGCCCCTGCTCGTACTCAGCCTGGCCCGCGGCCAGCACGTCCAGGATGGTGGCTTCGTAAGCGCCCATATCCACCGTGGGGGTCAGGGCGGTAAAGCCGATCAGCCGCCAGCGGCCGCTCAGATCGAGCGGCAACAGTTCGGCGGTGTCGCCGTCGCCGTCCAAATCCCAGGGGTCAAGAGATAAGGCGTTGCTGTCCCCGGCGTCGATGACGGGCGAGGGGTGGCGGAAGGTGGTGTACAGGCGCAGGTCGTCGTCCAGGGTGCCGGGGGTATCGTCGGGACCGTCCGCATCCACAAACTGCGGATCGACGTTGAGGTTACCGGGGCCGGCGTAGCCACCCTGAACGTCGCTGGTGCTGACGCTGGCGCTGCTGCCGGTGGCATTGGCGATCTGGTCCGGCGTGTTGCCCCACAAAATGGCGTTAGTGAGCGTAGCGTTGCTGCCGCCGTCATTGTAGATGCCGCCGCCGGGATTAGCCGGTCCGCCAGCAGCGTTGCGACTGAAGGTNNTGCGGCTGAAGGTGATGTTAGTCAAAACCGGGCTGCTGCCCAGGTTGTACATTCCGCCGCCCTGGGCCGCGGCGGTGTTGCCGCTGAAGGCAACATTGACCAGGGTTGGACTACTGCCATCCGCGTTGTAGATGCCGCCGCCTAAATTGGCCGCGTTGCCGATGAAGGCCACGTTGACCAGGGTCGGGCTGCCCCCCTGGTTAAGCAGCCCGCCGCCCCAACCGTCGGTCTCGTTCCCGTCGGCGTTGCCGCCGCTGATGATGACGCCGTCCAGCAGGGTGCTCGACGCGATAACATGGCTGGCGCTGATGACGTGGTAGACGTTATCGGCGGGGTTGCCCACCGTGCCGATATCGCCGCTGAGGAGGGTGGGCTGGGCCCGCCAATCCCGCTCGTGGAGCCAGTTTTCGCCGCCGGCAAAACCGCCGTACAGCCTGACCCCGCTTTTCAGTGGGAAGGCGGCGGTCCGCTGGCTGCCCGGCGTGGGGTGATAGGTCCCCCCGGCCACCCAGATCTGGTCGCCCGCGTCCGCTTCGGCCAGGGCGTCCTGCAGGTTGGTATAGGCGTTGGCCCAGGAGAGACCGTTGTTGGCCCCAGCGGCGTTCTCATCCACGTAGATGATGCCGGGGATGCGGGTCTGCACCGTGGCCTGGTTGTTGGCCGGATTCGGGTCCGGAGAGGAGCCGGTGATGACGGCGGTGTTGACAAAACGGTCAATTTGAGCCAGGCCGGTGATGGTAATCACGCCGCCGTCGCCGGCCTCCAGGTCCGCTACTGACCAGACGTACTCGCCGGTCTGGCTGATGGTCTGGCTGATGACTGCACTGGTGGTGGTGACGCTAATGCTGTCAATGTCGGCGGGCATCAGATCGGTGATGACCACCCCGCGGGCCGGGCCATTGCTGTTAAAGGCCAGGGTGAAGGTGAAGGGGTCGCCCGTGGCCAGCAGCGTTTCGGGAGCCATCGTCTTGGTCAGGCTCAGGTCGGCCGGCAGTTGGGTGCTGCGCACGTCCGCTTCCATGGCCTGGCCCAAAAAACGGCGCCAGGGACCGTGGCGATAGAAGGGCGAGTCGTACAGCGCCCGCGCCCGCCAGCGGTAGAGGACGTTATCATCAAGCCCGGTCAGGATGCGCTTCACCTCCTCCCCGCTCGCGTCCGACAGCCTGATCCAGACGGCCGAGTTTTGCTCCAGGCAAGCGGCGTGGCCAAAGGGCACGCCGGGCGGACAGGCCTGCACCTGCAAGCGGGCCCGGCCGCCGCCCAGGGGGTTGACCGCCCGGAGCGATACCTGGAAACTGTCCGGGGTGTAGGCCGGTCCCCAGGGCTGGACCGGCTGGCCGCTGCCATCGCCGCGGGCCTGGCGGGCCAGGGCGGCCCGCCCGCCGCCGTCATTGCCGTAGAAGAGGTTCACCTGGCCTGCGTCGGCGTTGGCCGTGTCGCTCCACGGCGCGCCGACGACGATATCGGCGAAACCGTCGCCGTTGACGTCACCGGCCGGGGCCACCGCCCAGCCAAGCTGATCATCAGTATACACGCCAGTGACGCTCCAGCCGGCCTCGCGGACCAGGCCGGTTGGCGAACCGTGGAACAGGTAGGCCCGGCCCACCTCGGGGGTTGATTCGTCCTCCAGATCGGTCCCAGGGTTATCAGGGATATCGTAGCCCGGCGCGCCGATGACGATATCGGCGAAACCGTCGCCGTTGACGTCACCGGCCGGGGCCACATAGCGACAAAATTCGCCGCCGGCGCTGCCGCCGCTGAGTTCGGCCAAGGGGGCGCTCAACCCCAGGGCCGAGCCATGGTAAAGGTAGAGCTTGCCCCGGTTATTGTCGTAACCGTAGGCCCCAACGACAATATCGGCGAAGCCGTCGCCGTTGACGTCACCGGCCGGGCCGATGGAGTAGCCAAAACGGTCGCCGGCATTCTCCCCGCCGGCGCTCCAGGTGGCCTGATCCAGATCCAGGCCGCCCGGCGCGCCGTGGTAGAGGTAGACCTTACCCCGGTAATCGCTATAGCCATTGGCGCCGACGACCAGATCAGCGAAGCCGTCGCCATTCACGTCTCCCGCGGTGGCCACGGCGGCGCCAAAGCTATCCCAGGGCGCAGTACCTTCGGCGCTCCAGGCGGCCGGGCCGGAGGTGAGCCCGGTGGCGCTGCCGTGGAAGAGGTAGGCCTTGCCTCGCCAGCCGTCGTATCCCGGCGCGCCGACGACCAGGTCGGCGTAGGAATCGCCATTCACGTCCCCGGCTGAACCAACCAAAAAGCCGAAGTAACTGGACTCTGCCTCGCCGATGGCGCTCCAGGCCGGGACGGCGCTCAGGCCGGCCGGGGAACCGGGGTAGAGGTAGATCCGGCCGGTGTGCGTTATGTAGTCCGGCGCGCCGACGACGAGGTCGGCGTAACCGTCGCCGTTGACGTCCCCGGCCGGCCCCACCGCCCAGCCAAACTTATCGCCGGGGTTCTCGCCGGTGGCGCTAAAGACGGGAGTCCCGGCCAGGCCGGCCGGCGAGCCAGGGTAGAGGTAGGCCTTGCCCCGGTAAGAGGCATAGTTGGGGCTGCCGACGACGATATCGGCGAAACCGTCGCCGTTGACGTCGCCGGCCGGGCCCACCGCCCAGCCAAATAGGTCGTTGATGTTCTCGCCGGGTTCGATCCAGGCATCGGTGGGGCTGGGGCTCAGGCCGCTGGCCGCCCCGTGGTAAACGTAGGCTCGGCCGGCGTTGATCTTCGGCGGGTCGCCGGGCTCGTCGCCGGGCCCGTCGTAGCCCCAGGCGCCGACGACCAGGTCGCTGTAGCCGTCGCCGTTGACATCGCCGGCAGTGCCCAGGGCGGCCCCAAAGTGATCGGCCTCCCCGCGGCCGGCAGCAGTCCAGGTGGGGGTGACCACCAGACCGGCGGCCGAGCCGAAGTAGAGGGAGACCTGGCCGGCACTGGTGTTGTAGCCACTTGCGCCGACGAGCAGGTCAGCGTAGCCGTCGCCGTTGACATCCCCGGCGGTGCCCACGGCGATCCCAAAGTAGGCATTGGCGCTCTCTCCGGTGATGGTCAGGGTATTCGTGCTATTTAGTCCGGCTACGGAGCCGGGATAGACGGTCACCCGGCCGATATTATCGGCTTGCCCGGGCGTATCATAACCCCAGGCGCCCACGGCCAGATCGCTATAGCCATCGCCGTTGACATCCGCGGCGGTGCCCACCGCCCAGCCCAGGTAGTCGGCCGGGTTGGCGCCACTGGTGGTAAAGGCCGGGGTGGCGGCCAGCCCGCCCGGCGAACGGCCCTGGTAGAGGTAGACCCGGCCCCGGTAGCCGTTGTAGCCGTAGGCGCCGATGGCGAGATCGGCCAGGTGGTCGCCGTTGACGTCGCCGGCCGGGACCACGGCGGCGCCGAAGTAGCTGCCGGCGCTTTCGCCGCTGGCCGACCAGGCGGCGGTCGGAACCAGACCATTCTCCGAACCGGGGTAGAGGTAGACCGTGCCATAGTTGGCCCCGCCGGGATAACCGGCCGCGCCAATCACGACGTCGTCTAAGCTGTCGCCGTTGACGTCGCCGGCTGTGGCCGCGGCAAGGCCAAAGCTGTCGCCGGGCTGCCGACCGGTGGCGGTCCAGGCGGCATTGACCTCCAGGCCGTCATCCGAGCCGTGGTAGAGGTAGGCCCGGCCGGTGTTGTTCTTATAGCCCCAGGCGCCGATCACCAGGTCGTCGAAGCCGTCGCCGTTCACATCCCCGGCGGTCATGACGGCCCGGCCAAAGCGGTCATTGGCGTTCTCGCCGGTGGCGGTCCAGGCGGCGTTGACTTCCAGGCCGTCCTCTGAGCCTTGGTAGAGGTAAGCCCGACCGGTGTTGTCCTGGTAGCCCCAGGCGCCCACGGCCACGTCGCTGTAGCCGTCGCCATTCACGTCGCCCGCCGTGGTCACAGCGGCGCCAAAGGCGTCAGCGGCATTTTCTCCAGCGGCGATCCAGTCAAAGGGAGGGCTTAGGCCCAGCGCCGAGCCGTGATAAACGCAGGCCTTGCCCCGGTAGTTTTCGTAATTGGGGCCGCTGATGACTAGGTCGGCGTAGCCGTCACCGTTCACATCACCTGCCGGACCCAAGACTGCCCATTCAAATCCACCGTAGTTAGTCTCGCCAGTGGCGCTCCAGGCCGCATGGTCCTCCAACCCAGCCGGGGAGCCGTGATAAACGTAGGCTTTGTCCGGGATGTCGTAGTAGCCGGGGGCGAAGACCATTAGGTCGTCGTAGTCGTCGCCGTTTACGTCGCCCGCTGGCGCTACGATGTTGCCAAACCCGTCGGAAATCTCGCCGGTGGTGCTCCAGTCGGGTTCGGGCGGGTCGTCCCGGGTCAGGCCTCCACCCGAACCGTGGTAGACGTACACCTTGCCAACTCCGTCGGCACCGACGGCTAGGTCGCTGTAGCCGTCGGCGTTCACATCACCTGCCGTGGCCACGGAATGGCCAAATTTGTCTTCGGGGAGCTCGGGGTTCTCGCCGGTAGCGGTAAAGACGGGGGTCGTAGCCAGACCGTCCGCGGAACCGGGGTAGAGGTAAGCCCGGCCGGTGCTGTTATTGTACCCTGGGGCGCCAACGACTAGGTCGCTGTAACCGTCGCCGTCCACATCACCTGCCGTGGCCGCGGAACGGCCAAACCAGTTTTGGGAGTCCTCGCCGATGGCGGTCCAAGCGGCGTCGAACTCCAGGCCGTCCGGCGAGCCGTGATAGACGTAGACCTTACCGTTGAACCAGGCGCCGTTCGTAGGCGCGCCGACGAGCAGGTCGTCGTAGCCGTCGCCGTTCACATCCCCGGCTGGGCCCACGACCTGCCAGGCAAATTCGTCGTACTCGCCCTCGCCAGTGGCGCTCCAGGCCACATGGTCCTCCAACCCAGCCGGGGAGCCGTGATAGACGTAAGCCTTACTTGGACTGTAGCGATGATCGCCACCGACGACTAGATCATCGTAACCGTCGCCGTTCACATCCCCGGCCGGACCCACGGCTATGCCAAAATACAGGCTGTAAAACTCGCCGGTGGAGGTCCAGGCGGGCGTCTCAGCTAGGCCGTCCGGCGAGCCATGATAGACGTAGACCTTACCGGTGTGCCCCTTGTACGAACGAGCACCGACGACCAGATCATCGTAACCGTCGCCGTTCACGTCCCCGGCTGTGGCCGCGGATGTGCCAAAATAGTCTCCGGCATTCTCACCAACGGCGCTCCAAGGGGGAGTCGTGACCAGCGGATCTATGGTAAGCGGGTACACTGCACTGGCAATTTCAATGGTCAGCCGCAGCCGGCAGGCCTCCGGCGGCGAGCCGGGCCCGCAGCCGGCCAGTTCCATGCGGGCTGGCAGGGGGTTGCCGGCGGCGTCGTCGGCGGCCAGGTCGCTATAACGCAGCAGGATCACGTTGCTCCCGGGCAGCGTAAATTCAAGAGCCTGCTCGGTCGCCACCAGGGGGACCAGGTCGGTGCTGAGGGTCAGCTCCAACATCAGGGTTTCGCCTGAGCCGGCGGTTGGGGGCGCGTCAATCGTGAAGCCCTGCTCCAGGCCGCGCTCGTCGTTCAGGTACCATTCGGTCAGGCCGGCGTGTTGGTACTCCAGCCGGTTGCCGTCGGATCTGGTCTCCAGCGCCGCCGGGACAGGTTGCAGGTGCCCCTCATAGCCGTAGCTGCTGAACCGCAATTCCCAACCCCAGTCGGGGCCAGCCTCGGCGGCTGGGGTCAGCCCTGTGGGGTCGGCTGGGGGCGGAGCGGGGGCCAGTTGCAGCCCGCCGGCGCTGAAGGCCAGATTTAGGTTATGGGCCAGATTGTAGCCCCGGTAAGCCTGGTCGCCGGCCGCGGCTTCATCCGGCGAGAGGCCGTACATATCGTTGCGGATCTGTTCCTGCACCGCGGCCCACCAGTCGTCGGTCACGCCGGGCACGCCGCTGATCTCGCCGGGAATACCGGTGTCTGGCGCTTCCGGTTCCGGGGGGGTGGGCGGCGCAGCCGGGGTGGGGGTGGGAGTCGCAGCCGGTGGCTGGGCGGCCTGCACCTCCGGAACTAGGGGGTTAGGCCGGCCGGCCAAGGGTAGCCAGGGCAGCAGTTGGCTGCCCAACAGGGTTATAATGGCAAGTAATGAGATCAAGTGTTTCATTTTAGCTCCTCCTAATTGAACGCCAGCACAGGCTACAAGGCTCTGCCTTGTAGCCCATACCGGGGCGCTCAGCGTCTTCAAATGGCCGTTCCAACGTGAAGCATCGGAACGAGGTCTGTTCAAAACGAACGTGATCCGGCCTGACCGGGCCAAGGGCCAGCAGACATCCCGGCCTGCAGCTAGATCCACAGTTCCTTGGGCTAGGAAGTTGTTCAGGTTACCGGCCAGGGCAGGTAATACCGCGCCCAGGCCAGGCCGGATTGGGCTCTGCTCAGCCGATCCCCAACTCCCGTCGCAGGTGGGCCACCAGCGCCTCCAGGCTGGCAAAGCC
>JABAHQ010002805.1_pt3 | contig 14905 bp, 13 predicted proteins | sample 7062091 | NCBI WGS metagenome assembly JABAHQ01 (sample SAMN14534359, study PRJNA622989) | marine sediment metagenome | biome: marine biome [ENVO:00000428]; feature: marine pelagic biome [ENVO:01000023]; material: deep marine sediment [ENVO:00002113] | place: India: Gulf of Kutch | collected...
CGCTGGGTCTTGTACTCGGAGAGCACGGGCACGAAGGCCTGGGCGAAGCCCCCCTCGCCGAACAGCCGGCGCAGGAAGTTCGGAATCTTGAAGGCCACGAAGAAGGCGTCGGTGTCGGCCTGGGCGCCGAAGAAGCGCGCCAGGACGATGTCGCGCACGAAGCCCAGCACCCGACTGGCCAGGGTGCCGCCGCCTACCGTGAACGTGGACCGCAGAAGCCGCTCGCGCATGATCCGGGATCGGGGCCGGGGCCCGCGCGCCCTTACACCGGGCTCGAAACAACGGGATGGGGCATCATACCGGCGCCCCGGCGGGCTGTCAGCCGCCGCACGGCGGGGCCGCGTTGACAAAACCCCGGGAAATCCGCATAGTACGGCGCTCCCCGTGGGCCGCGGGGTCCACGGATCGCATCAGGAGAGGGTTCCCTTGGCGAACATCAAGTCGGCGAAGAAGCGCGCCCGCCAGAACGCCGAGCGGCGGCTGCACAACCGCGGCCTGCGCTCGACGGTGCGCACCCAGATCAAGAACGTCTACAAGGCCGTCGCCGCCGGCGACCGCGCCCGGGCCGAGGAGGCCTATCGCCAGGCGGTGCCGGTGATCGACCGGGTCGCGGGCAAGGGGATCATCCACAAGAACAAGGCCGCGCGCCACAAGAGCCATCTGAGCGCCCGCATCCGCGCCATGCAGGGCTGACTCGACGCGCTCACCATAGCGGGCGCCGTCCCGCGGCATCGCCAGGCCGGTCCCGGACCGGCCTTTTACGTTTCAGGAGCCTTTGGGTCCGCGCCGCCGCCGGGGCGCTCGAGCCGTCCTACCCGCTCTCGATATCCCGACCACACCCGCTGCGGGTCGTACACGGACACCCCCCGGCTCGTCCGACCCGACCCATAGGGCGGGCCGCGCCCGCCGAGCCTCCGTCCGCCAAGCACGCTTAGCGCAGGCGGCGGCCGCGGGCCGCCCTATTATATGGAGTCATCAGTGACCAGCTGCAGTAGGACGTAGGTTGGGTCAAAGGCCCGCAGGGCCGGACCCAACGGACGGCCCGCATGCAGCCTAGCCGCCCTCGGTGACCACCAGGTTGTCGCGGTGGATGAGCTCGGGCTCGTCCACGTAGCCGAGCAGCGCCTCGATCCGGTCGCTGGGCTGGCCCTTGAGCTTGTCCGACTCCTCGGCGCTGTAGTTCACCAGCCCGCGCGCGACCTCGCGCCCCTGCGGGTCGTGGCAGGCGACCAGCTCGCCGCGCCCGAACCCGCCGCGCACCGCCGTGACCCCCACCGGCAGGAGACTGCGCCCCGACTCCCGCAGCACCCGCACGGCGCCCTCATCGAGCACGAGCTGCCCGCGCACCTGGAGCTGGCTCGCGAGCCACTGCTTGCGGGCGGTCAGCCGGCCGGTGCTCGCGTACAGGTAGGTGCCGACCGCATCCCCGCGCCCGATGCGCTCGAGGATGTCCGCCTCCTCGCCGCCGGCGATCACCGTCGCCGCGCCCGAGCGCGCCGCCCGGGCCGCCGCCCGCACCTTGGTGTACATCCCCCCGCGCCCGAGCTCCCCGGCGCCGGGCTGCGCGACGCTCTCGAGCGCGGGATCGCCGGCGCGCGCCTCCTCGATCAGCCCCGCCCCGGAGGCGAGGCGAGGGTCTCGCTCGTAGAGACCGGCTTGATCGGTGAGGATCACCAGCAGGTCGGCCTCGACCAGGTTGGCGACCAGCGCGGCCAGGGTGTCGTTGTCGCCGAAGCGGATCTCGTCGGTGGCGACGGTGTCGTTCTCGTTGACCACCGGCACGACGCCCAGCGCGAGCAGGGTGCGCAGGGTGCTGCGGGCGTTGAGATACCGGCGGCGGTCGACGAGGTCGTCGTGCGTGAGCAGCACCTGCGCGGTGTGGACCCCGTGGCGCATGAAATGGGACTCGTAGGCTTGCACCAGCCCCATCTGGCCGACGGCCGCGACGGCCTGCAGCTCATGGAGGGCCCGAGGCCGCCGATGCCAGCCCAGGCGCTGCATGCCCTCGGCCACCGCGCCCGAGGACACCAGCACGACCTCGCGCCCGCCCTCACGGGCCCGGACGATCTGCTCGACCCACCGGGCGATGGCGCCGTGCGCCAGGCCGCGACCGGCGTCGGTGACCAGCGAGCTGCCTACCTTGACCACCCAGGTGCGGCCCCCGGCGATGTCGGCGCGGCTTTTCATACGGAAACCAGCGGCTTGGAAGGCAAAGGCCCCACCCCGGGCGATTATACGCCCTGGGCGCCGGCGCCGTCCGGGCCGGGGTCGCGCGCGAGCGCCTCGAGGCAGGCGGCAACGGCATCGACCAGCGCGCGGGTGCCCTCGCGGCCGGCGGCGGAGATCACGTGCACGGGCCCCTCCCAACCCAAGGCCGCCACGATGGCGTCGCGCCGGGCGGCGCGCTCCTCGACGGGGACCAGATCCATCTTGTTGAGCACCAGCCAGCGCTCGCGCGCGGCGAGCTCGGGGCTGTAGGCCTCCAGCTCGGCCTCGACCTGGCGCACGGCGGCGGCGGGATCGGCCGCCGGATCGACCGGCGCCATGTCGACCAGATGCAGCAGCAGCCGGGTGCGCGCCAGGTGCTTGAGAAACCGCACCCCGAGACCCGCCCCCTGCGCGGCGCCCTCGATCAGCCCCGGTATATCCGCCATGACGAAGCCGCGCCCGGCGCCGGTCTCGACCACCCCCAGGTGCGGGTGCAGGGTGGTGAACGGATAGTCCGCGACCTTCGGGCGCGCCGCCGAGACCGCGCCGATCAGCGTGGACTTGCCGGCGTTGGGCAACCCGACGAGGCCCACGTCGGCCAGCAGCTTGAGCTCCAGGCGCAGCTCACGCGCCTCGCCCGGCTCGCCGGGCGTGGCCTCGCGGGGGGCGCGGTTCGTAGCGCTCTTGAAATGGGCGTTGCCCAGGCCGCCCGCCCCGCCGCGGGCGACGAGCAGGCGCTGGCCGGGCTCGGTCAGATCACCGATCAGCTCGCCCGTGTCGGCATCGTGGACGAGGGTGCCCGCCGGCACCCGCACGATGTGATCCTCGCCCCCGCGGCCGTTGCGGTCCGAGCCCATGCCGTGGCGGCCGCGCGCGGCGCGGAACAACCGCCGGTGGCGGAGGTCGACCAGCGTGTTGAGCGCCGCGTCGGCTTCCAGCCACACGCTGCCGCCGCGCCCGCCGTTGCCGCCGTCCGGGCCGCCTAAGGGCACGAACTTCTCGCGGCGGAAGCTCACGCAGCCGTTGCCCCCGGCGCCGCCTTCCACACGGATGATGGCCTCGTCGACGAATTTCATGACGAGACAGGGAGCAGGATGCAGGAAACAGGGTACAGGGTCGGTGCGCAGCGCGGGGACATGAGATCAAACCATTCGGGCCGAAGCCTGGACACGTTCCCTGTGCCCCGTAACCCGTCCCCTGCCACCTCTAACAAAAAACCCCGCCGCGGCGGGGTTCGTGACGCGCGCGTGCCGCATGGACGGCGCCTATTCGGAGAGCACGCTGACGTAAGTGCGGCCCTGCTGCCCGTGCGTGCGGTAGGCCACCTGGCCGTCGGCCTTCGCATACAGGGTGTGATCGCGCCCCACGCCCACGTTCTGGCCGGCGTGGAGCCGCGTGCCGCGCTGGCGCACCAGGATGTTGCCGGCGCGGACCGGCTCGCCGCCGTAGCGCTTGACGCCGAGGCGCTTGGAGTGGGAGTCGCGGCCGTTGCGCGTGCTGCCGCCCGCTTTCTTGTGTGCCATGGCTCTAAACCTCGCCGGTGCTAGGCGCTGATGCCCGTGATCTTGACCTGCGTGTACGGCTGGCGGTGCCCGATCTTGCGGCGGTATTTCTGGCGCCGCTTGAAACGGATGGTGGTCACCTTTCGGCCCCGGCCGTGGTCGAGCACCTCCGCGGTCACCTTGCCGCCCTCAAGATAGGGTGCGCCGATCTGCACGTCGCCGCCTTCCCCGACCATCAGCACCTGGTCGAACTCCACCGTCGCCCCGGGCTCGGCCGTCAGCGCCTCGACGCGCAGGGTCTGGCCCTCATGGACGCGGTACTGCTTGCCACCGGCGCGGATCACGGCGTACATCGGGGTCAGCCTCTGCCGTTCGGAAGCTCTCGGAAAGAGGCGGGATTTTATCCGCCCGGGCGGTGGCCGTCAAACCCGCGGCGCCCGCGCCGGCCTTGCTTGACAGCCCCCGGACCCCCCCATAGCATGGCGTGGCTCGCGCTCTCGCGCGCTCCTGCCGCCCGGCCGCACCGCGGCGACGGCCGCCGCCGGCTGTCCTCGAGGGCCGCGGGCCGCTCGTCTGGTCCCCGCGCCGGTGTCCCATGGACCTCCAGGCCATTCGCTCATTGATCGCCGAAGACCTGCAGGCCGTGGACCGGCTGATCCACGCGCGGCTGCGCTCCGAGGTCGCGCTCATCAACCAGCTCGGCAACTATATCGTCAACAGCGGCGGCAAGCGGCTGCGCCCCCTGCTGGTGGTGCTCTCGGCGCACGCCTGCGGCTACCCGGGGCGAGATCACGTGGAGATGGCGACGGTCGTGGAGTTCATCCACACCGCCACCCTGCTGCACGACGACGTCGTCGACGACTCGGCCCTGCGCCGCGGCCGCGAGACCGCCAATGCCCTGTGGGGCAACGAGGCGAGCGTGCTGGTGGGCGACTTCCTCTACTCGCGCGCCTTCGAGATGATGGTCGAGGTGCGCGACATGCGCGTCATGGAGCTCATGGCGCACACCACCAACGCCATCGCCGAGGGCGAGGTCATGCAGCTGCTCAACTGCCACGACGCCGAGACCAGCGAGGCGGAGTATCTCGAGGTCATCCGGCGCAAGACCGCCAAGCTCTTCGAGGCCGGAGCCCGGCTCGGCGCCATCCTGGCCGGCCGCGCCGAGGTCGACCAGCAGGCGATGGCCGTCTACGGCATGCACCTCGGCACGGCTTTCCAGCTCGTCGACGACGTGCTCGACTACAGCGCCGACCCCGACGAGACCGGCAAGAACATCGGCGACGACCTCGCCGAGGGCAAGCCCACCCTGCCGCTCATCTACGCCATGCAGCGGGGCAGCGCCGGGCAGGCACGCGCCGTGCGCGCCGCGATCGAGGACGACGGCCGCGCAGCGATCGGCGCCGTCCTGGAAGCCATTGAAAGCACAGGGGCCATCGCTTACACTCAAGCGCTTGCGACGGAGCAGGCCGACCGCGCCAAGGCGGCGATCCGGGCCCTGCCCGCCGGGCCGTACAAAGAGGCCCTCGACGCGCTCGCGACCTTCGCCATCGAGCGCAGCTACTGATCCGTCCGCGCGACCGCACCTCGGGGTGTAGCTCAGCTTGGTAGAGCACTGCCTTCGGGAGGCAGGAGTCGCTGGTTCGAATCCAGTCACCCCGACCAGCTCCCACGCAATATCTCGCCCGCGTGCGGCGGCCATGCCCATCCGATAGAATCCCGGGCGTCCATCCGCCTTCCGGGGTCCGCGCCCGCGCGGACCCCTCAGCCCCGGGAGTCGCCCGTGCTCGAACCGGTCCTCTTGCGCGTCACCAACGCCCTGCGCCTTCCCGTCTCGCGCCTGCTCGGCGCCGGGGTCCTGCTGATGATCCTATTGAGCCGGCACGCGACCGCCGAGGGCGGCCTGGTCGACGTGCTCGACGAGACGTTGGGGCTCGTGCTGATCGGCGTGTGCGCGTTCGGGCGGCTGTGGACGCTGATGTACATCAGCGGCTTCAAGAACCGGCGGGTGCTCACCGTCGGCCCGTACTCGATCGTGCGCCACCCGTTGTACGTCTTCAGCCTGGTGGGCGCGATCGGCATCGGGCTCGCCACCGAGCGCGCGAGCGTGCTCGCGCTGCTGCTCGGCGTCTACGCCGTGATCTACCCGCTCGTGATCCTGGCCGAGGAACGCAAGCTGCTCGCCCGCCACGGCGAGGCCTACCGCGCGTACATGGCGCGCACCCCGCGGTTCATCCCCAACCTGGCGCTGCTCGAGGAGCCGGCCGAGTACGCCGTCAACGCGCAGCGCTTCCGCCGCGCGTTCGCCGATGCGATGTGGTTCGTCTGGCTCTATGCCCTGCTGGAGCTCGTCGAGTCGCTGCACGAGGCCGGGCTGCTGCCGGCGCTCGCCGCCCTGCCGTAGGCGGCTCAGCGCTCGCCCGGCGCGGCGATGGCCCGGGTGCCGCCCGCCAGCACGCGCACGTCATAGCCGAGCTCGTTCAGCAGGAATGCCGCGACCGAGCTGCGGTTGCCCGTGTCGCAGTAGGCGATGTAGGCGTGCCGGCGCGGCAGGCGCCGGCCCTTCACACGCAGCAGGTACAACGGCACGTTGAGCGCACCGGGCAGGCCGTGCTGCTCGTGCTCGCTCTCCAGACGCACATCGAGCCACTTCGCCCCTTGCTCGACCAGGGCCTGCGCCTCGGCGTAATCGACCCGCCGCACCACCGGCGCCTTGAGCAGCTCATCGAAGTCGCGCTTCGACAGCCGCATCAACGTGCCGTCGCTCTCCGCGGTCACGGTCGCGTTGCGCGTCCCCTCGGCGAGCAGGGCCTCCTCGCCGAAGCCGTCGCCGCTGCCGAGCTCGGCGAGGCGCACCGTGCTGCCGGTGCTCTCGGAGCACCGCCACACGGCGAAGCGCCCGCGTTTGATCACGTAGTAATACTCCCCGGGCTCGCCCTGGCGCACCACGACCTCGCCGGCCTGCACGGGCCTCGGCTCCATGCGCATGAACATGGCCTGCAGGTTCACCGGCGGGACGTGGTGGAAGACCTGCGACTGGAGCATGCGGGCCATCCAGTCGTCGGCGAGCCAGTCGTCGGCGTCGCGGGCCTCGCCCACTCGCAGCGCCGAGGTGGCGTGGCTCGCGGACTGCTCCCAGGTGACGAAGGCGTCGAGCGTGGCGTGGTCGACCACCAGGCAGCGGACGTCGGACCGCGCAACGGCCCGACAGCGCCGCGCCCGCGCCTGGCCCAAGGGAAAGCGCGCGGGGCCGGTCCCCGCCCCCACGGTCTCGGTCCCGCCCTCGGGATCGGTGATCGCCACCTCTCCCTCGAGCAGGAGAAAATAGGCTCGGGGCTCGGTCTCCGGTCCGTAGAGGGTGGTCCCGGCGGACAGGCGCTCGGCGCGCATCTCGGCCGCCAGTCGCGCGAGGCTGTCCTCGGACAGCGAGTCGAGGGGCACGAAGCGGCGCAGCAGGGCCGGGTCGGCGACGTCCTGTCGGTCATTCATCCTTGGTCAGCCCCTTCCACGCGATCGGACCGCACCCGCCGGTCGCGGACGCTCGACCGCTCCTGTTGTAGCGTCGCGCCCGCATGGACCGAACGCCTCGCGTTGACACCCTCATGACCCCCGGGCATGCTGGCGCCGCGATGAGCGAGCCCGCGCCGGAGGCGCCCGTCACGCGCCTGTTCCCCGACCCGCCCGAGACCCGTCCGCTGCGGGGCCTCTATCTCGACCAGGCCGTGCGGCGGTGCGCGCCCCCGTTCGTCTACGCGAACTTCGTCACCAGCCTGGACGGGCGCATCGCGCTCGGCGGACTCGGGGGACGATCGGTCCCGGCGGCCGTCGCCAACCCGCGCGACTGGCGGCTGTTCCAGGAGCTGGCCGTCCAGGCGGACTGCCTGCTGACCACCGGCCGGTACCTGCGCCAGCTCGCCGGGGGCAGCGCGCAGGACGTCCTGCCGATCGGCCCGCAGCCGGAGTTCGACGACCTGTGGCGCTGGCGGCGCGAGGCCGGGCTCCCGCCTCAGCCGGCGGTCGCGGTCGTGAGCGCCAGCCTGGAGCTGCCCGACGAGATCTTTATCGTCCACCGGGCCCGCGAGCTTTACGTGGTGACCGGCGCCGGGGCCGACCCGGCCGGGCGCGCGCGGCTCGAGCGGCGCGGGGTGCGCGTGCTGACGGCCGGCGACGGGGCGCGCGTGGAGGGCCGCCCCCTGGTCGACGCTCTGCGAGCGCACGGGCAGCGCTGGCTCTACACGATCGGAGGCCCGCAGCTGCTCCATTCCCTGGTGGCCGCCGACGCCCTGGATCGGCTCTACCTCACCTTCGCCCACCGCCTCCTCGGCGGCACGGACTTCGACAGCCTGATCACCGGCGCCGCGCTCGACCCAGCCCCGGAGCTGCGCCTGGCCGCGCTCCACCTCGACGCCCACGCGCCGGGCCCCGGCGGGCAGTGCTTCGCCCGCTTCGATCGCGCCTGACACCCCGCGGCGCCCGCGGCTATCCTGGGCCGCACGATCCCCACACCCGCGACCACGCACCTCATGTCCGAGCTCACCGGAAGGATCGCTCTCGTCACCGGCGGCTCGCGCGGCATCGGCTACGCCACCGCCGCGGCGCTGCTCGAGGCCGGCGCCCGCGTGGCGCTCATCGCCCGGGATCGCGAGCGTCTCGCGCGCGCCCGCGAGGCCCTCGCCGCGCGCGGGGAAGCGATCGCCGAGCCCGCGGACGTCACCGACTACGCGGCCGTGGCGCGCGCCGTCGAGTCGGTCCGGGATCGCTTACAGGGCTTGGACATCCTCGTCAACAACGCCGGGGTCGCATGGGCGGGGCCTTTCGCCGAGCAGCCCGCGGCGTCAATCGACGCGCTCGTCGACGTCAACGTCAAAGGAGCCCTGCACGCGGCGCGCGCCGCGCTGCCCGGCATGCTCGCCCGGGGCGCAGGCGTCATCGTCAACGTCTCCTCAGGGGCCGGCCGGACGGGCATCCCCGAGCTCGCCGCCTACTGCGCATCGAAGTTCGCGGTCAACGGCTTCACCGAGGCCCTCGCCGAGGAGGTCGGTCCCCGCGGCGTGCGCGTGTTCGCGGTGTGCCCGGGACGCGTGGCGACCGACATGCAGCGGGAGGTCTCCGGCCGGCGGCAGGGCATGGCGCCGGAGCGCGTCGCCGAGACGATCGTCGCCCTCTGTGGTCGGCGTCCGCGCGGCCGGCCGGGCCGGTGCCTGGAGATCGGCTAGCGGAGCTCTGATCGATGCCGGATCGAGGCTCGAGCCGCCGAGAACGCCGAGCTTTTCTCTTTTGATTCAAAGATCTCTTCTTGGCGGACTTGGCCCCTTGGCGGTTAACGGTAGATATCGGCGATTCTCCGGCGTCGGAGTCACGGTGAGCGCGCGCGCAGTTGGCCCGATCATGCGCGTGCAGTAGCATCGACGCCTCGACCACGGCCGCCGGAGCGCGGTCTTCATCCCGAGATGACCCCGTCATCGATCCTGCAAGAGGGCCGCAACTGCTGGCGCCGGACCCGTGCGCATCGTCTCGGCGTGCTGATCGACGCGGCCGCCTATTACGAGGCGTTCCGCGAGGCGGCCAAGCGGGCCGAGCACCAGCTCCTGGTGGTCGGGTGGGACGTCAACAGCCGCACGCGGCTCATGGCGCACGACCCGCAGGACGGCTACCCGCTCGCGCTCGGGGAGTTCCTCGACGCCCTGGCGCGGCGTCGTCCCGGGCTCCACGTATACGTGCTGGCCTGGGACTTCGCGATGATCTACGCCTTCGAGCGCGAGCCGATGCCGATCTACACGCTCGGCTGGCGCACGCACCGCCGGCTGCACTTCCGGCTGGACGACACCCATCCGGCGGGCGCCTCCCATCATCAGAAGCTGGTGATCATCGATGACGCGCTCGCGTTCTGCGGCGGGATGGATCTCGCGGCATGGCGGTGGGACACGCCCGAGCATGCCGCCGACGACCCCCGGCGCGTCGATCTCGGCGGCCGCCCCTATCCGCCCGTGCATGACACCCAGTTGGCCGTCGACGGCCCCGCCGCCTCGGCGCTGGGGGCGCTCGCGCGGGAGCGGTGGCGGCGGGCGAGCGGAGAGACGCCGGCGCCTCCCGCGCCGGCGCGGAATGTTCCGTGGCCGCCGGGGGTGGCCGTGCGCGCGCGCGACGCCACCGTCGGCATCGCGCGCACCGAGCCTGCCCACGGCGCCCGTCCCGAGGTGCGCGAGGTCGAGCGGGCCTATCTCGACGGGATCGCCGCCGCCCGACGCACGCTGTACATCGAGAATCAGTACCTCACGGCGCACGTCATCGTCGAGGCGCTCGCCGCCCGGCTCGCCGAGCCGCAAGGCCCCGAGGTGGTGATCGTGCTGCCGCGCGCTTGTCCCGGCTGGCTCGAGGAGACCACCATGGGCGTGCTGCGCGCACGGGTGCTGCGGCGCCTGCGCGACGCCGATCGCCACCGGCGGCTGCGGGTCTACGCGCCCATCGTCCCCGGCCTGCACGGCACGAGCCTGGCGGTCCATTCCAAGCTGCTCGTCGCCGACGACGCGCTGCTGCGCATCGGCTCGGCGAACACCAGCAACCGCTCGATGGGATTCGACACCGAGTGCGACCTGTGGGTCGAGGCCGGCGAGGGCACCGAGGTCGCCGGTGCGATCGCGCGGCTGCGGGCCGAGCTGCTGGGCGAGCACCTGGGCGTCCCACCGGGTGCGGTGGTCGAGGCGCAGCGCCGCACGGGCTCGCTGATCGCGGCGGTGGAGTCGCTGCGCGGCGGGGCGCGCAGCCTCGAGCCGCTCGCCGGCGAGGTCCCGGAGTCGCTCGACCGGCTGATCCCGGACTCGGCGCTGATCGATCCCGAGCGCCCCATGGATCCCGAACGGCTGGTGGAGCAGCTCGTGCCGAAAGACCTGCGCGCGCCCGCCGATCACTCGGTGCGCCGCCTCGTGCTGGCCCTGCTGGCCCTGCTCGGGCTGGCCGCGGCCTGGCGTTGGACGCCGCTGCAGGCCTGGGCGCAGCCCCAGACCTTGGCGGCCTGGGCGGAATCGGTCGCCGCCCATCCCCTGGCGCCGCTGCTGGTGGTCGGGGCCTTCACGGCGGGCAGCTTCATGATGCTGCCCGTCACCGTGATGATCGTGGTCACCGCGCTCGCCTTCGGGCCGGTCGTCGGGTTCGGCTACGCCCTTGCGGGCAGTCTGGTCGCCGCGCTCGCCAACTACGGCGTCGGGCGGCTCCTCGGGCGCACGGCGGTCCGCCGCCTCGGCGGCAGCGTGATCCATCGCCTCAGCCGACGCCTGGCGCGGCGCGGGCTGCTGGCCATCATGACCGTGCGCGTGCTGCCGGTCGCGCCGTTCACTGTCATCAATATCGCCGCCGGCGCGTCGCATATCCGTCTGCGCGACTTCACGCTCGGCACGGCGGTCGGCATGATCCCCGGGATCCTGGCGATGACGGTCTTCACCCGACAACTCGCCAACGCGCTGCAGCACCCCAGTCTCACCAGCTTCGCGGCCGTCGCGATCGTGGTGGCGCTGTTGGTGCTCGGCGCGGCGTGGCTGCGACGGCGGTTGGGCACGAACCATCGGGGCGGCGCGACGGCGGGCGGGGGTGGAGGTGGGTAGCGCACCACGGCCGCTGGCGGCCGCCTCCTACAACGTGCATCGGAGCATCGGCAACGACGGCCGGCAGGACACCGATCGGGTCGCGCAGGTGCTCGCCGAGCTCGAGGCCGATGTGATCGGCCTGCAGGAGGTCGACTCCCGCTCGGGCGCCGGCCATGATTCCCTGCAGCTCGACTACCTGGCCCAGCGCACCGGTCTCACGGCGATCCCGGGCCCCACCATCCAACGCCACGACGGCTACTTCGGTAACGCCTTGCTGACGCGTCTGCCCGTCGAGACGGTGCGCCACATCGATCTGAGCGTCGTGCGCCGCGAGCCGCGGGGGCTGATCGACGCGCGCCTGCGCTGGGATGCGGAGACGGTGCGCGCCCTGGTCACCCATCTCGGGCTGCACGCGCGGGAGCGCCGAGACCAGGTGCGGCACCTGCTCGCTGCAGTGCGCGAGGGCCCGGCGGCGCTGGTGCTGTTGATCGGCGATGTCAACGAGTGGCTGCCGCTGCGCCCCACCCTGGTGCCGTTGCATCGACAGCTCGGGCGCGCACCGGCCGTTCGCAGCTTTCCGTCGGGCTGGCCGGTGCTGTCCCTCGATCGCATCTGGGTGCACCCGCGAGCGCGTGCCCTCTCCTGGTCGAGCCACCGCAGCCCGCTGGCACGGGTCGCCTCCGACCATCTGCCGGTGATCGCGCGTATCGAGCCCTCGGCCCGCTGACCGAGACGCCGGGCCGCAGCCGGGGGTCAGCGGCCGGGATCGGGATCGCCGCGGGCGTCGCTCGACTCGCGGGCGACGCGTCCGAGCACCTCGGGATCGACCACCACCTCGTAGAAGCGTTGGACCTCCACGGCCTCCGGGTCCTGCAGGCGGCCGATCGGCTTCACGCTGCCTTCGCGGACCAGGAGGTTGCGCATCATGCCGCGCGCATCCGGGTAGCGCGCGGCGAAGAACCTGCCCCCGGTCGTCGAGTCGGGATCATCGAGAACCTCGAGCTTGAGCTCGCCCGTGAGCTTCTCGAAGGCCGCGCTCTCGAGCTCGATGCCGTTGACGTTGTAGCGAAACAGGGAGGTGCCCTTGGCGTCATAGAGCGAGAGGGTATCCGTGCTGTAGACCTGGATTCGGCGCCCGCTCTTGGGCTGGTGCTTCTTGCGCAGGAACGGCGCGCACGAGGACAGCCGGTCCGCGCGCCCGATCGCGGGGGAGATCATGATCGGCTGGTCCTCGTCGAACAGATACGTCGGCGGGCCCGCCTCGTGCGCGATGCCTATGCCGAGCTCGAGCGCCGGCAGCCCGTACTTGGCGCCCGTGGCGTTGTGCGCGGAGACGACCTCCAGGATGCTGCGGGCCAGCCCGCAGGCGCGCGCCACCGACACGCGGGCCGCCCCCTCGTCGTCGCGCTCGAGCAGGGCCAGAATGATGGCGTCGCCCTCGATGAAGACTTTCTCGGCGCCGTACAGATCGATCAGGCTCTTGATGGGCTCGAAGAAGTTCAGGCCGAAGTGCGTGCCCGGATTGAGACCGCGATCGATGAGCTCCTGGGCGATGCGGGTCGAGCCGCGTACGTCGGCCTTGATGATCGTGTGCCCGCAAACCGGAGGCGCCGCCTCGGCCTGACCGTCCTCGACGGTGAGCAGCTCGTAGAGCATGCGGTTGGCCTGCGAGAGGCGAATCTCGTCGGGCGCCTTGAGCAGCCGCAGCTCCTCGAGCCAGCGCCCGATGATGCGCGCGCGGGCGAGGTCGCGCCGGTAGGTCATGAAATCGCGCATGAAGCGTTGAGCGAACGCGCGCCGGTGGCGATAGGAGGCGCGCCGGAGCCTGCGGGCTGCCCCGTCCAGCTCCTCGATCACGTTCACCCGCCCGGTGCTGCGCGCGAGCGCCCGCAGCTTGACCGCCACCTCGCTGCGCCCTCGCGGCCCGCTCAGGTAACGGTGGATCGCATGGGGATTCAGCGGGATCTGCAGCGTCTTCCACAGGGCCGGCACCTCGTAGGCGCTCAAGATGAACGGTATGACCCCTTCGGCGCGCAGCGTCTTGTCGAGCCGCCCCGCGAGCCGGCGCTGGAACCTCACGTGGCGGGTGAAACGCCGGGCGGCGTCGCGATCGCCCCGGGCTTTGGCGCGGCGCCGCTCGCTGCGGTAGCCGTCGATGTCGAGCAGCACATCGGCGTTGTCGGGCTCGTCGAACCAGGGCCACAACCCCCGGCCACGACTCGAACGGGCACGGTCGCTCTCGCGCGCGGCGGGCGTGGCATCGGCGGCGCTGGCGTCGGGGTCCGGGCCGGTCAATGGATAGGGGGCGAAGAACTCTCGCATCAGGTGCTCGAGGCGGCGCGGGTTGAAGGCGTCGTCGGCGCGCTGGCCGAGCAGCACGTAGTGCCTCATCAGCACCTGCTCGTCGCCGAGATCCTCGGCGCGCAGCAGCGGGCTGGCGAAGACTTCCGGGGGCAGGCCCGCGGGCTCGCCGAGCAGCGAGCTCTTCAGATCGGCGATCGGACCGTTCTCGGCGTGCTGCATCTGCTGGAACGTTGCGGCGACCGTGGCGTCGATGATGGCGCGGCGCCGACGGCGCAGCCGCACGAATTGCTCGTGCGCGTGCGCGCCCTTGCGCCCTGCGGGATCGGCGCTGAAGTCCAGCGCCGTGCGTCGCTCGCGAAGCAAACGATCGAACTCCTCGCGAGTCTCCCCGAGCACGAACTTGATCGCGGCCAGCTGGGCGAGCGCCACGCGGGTGGACTCGTTGTCCTGCTTGGCCCGGTGGATGGCCGCCTCGACGAGCTGAGCGTAGCCGGTGCGGAAGCCCTCCAGCGTGCGCTGGCTCGGTTGCGGCGGGGTGGTGCTCCAAGGGTCCCGCCAGACCTGAACCGTCAACAGGCTGGTGATGAGATCGCGCGCGGCACCCTCGAAGCGGGGTGAGAGCCGCACGTCAATGCGGACGTTGTCGATCCCGCGCCGCAGCTGCCCGAGGTCCACCGACCACCGCGGGGGATCGAGCAGGGGCACCTCCGGGCCCACGGGCACCCACCGCCGCTGCATGAAGTCGAGCACCAGCAGCAACGCGCCCACGACGACGGCGGCGTTGGCGACGCTCACGTACACCTCGGCGCCGCCGGCCGCCAGGGCGAAGACCGCGACCTTCTCCCGCAGCAGAAAGATGTCGATCGCCGTGCTCAGCGCGCCCCCCACGACGAGCTGGATGCCGGAGAAGGCCAGCTCCCCCGCCTGCTCGTCGCGGCGCAGCAGCCGCACCAGCAGCAGGACCACCAAGAGGGTGAAGATCAGTAGCCGTGCGGAGTAGGCAGGCACGTTGCTCACCGGCGCGCTGACCAGGGTCAGGCCGGTGCCCGGCAAGATGAGCTCGCGCCCCTGGGCGAGCAGGGCGGGGGCCAGGCTCTTGGTGAGCTGGTCGATGGCGACGACTGCGAACAGCAGTCGGGTGAACGGGATCCGCGGAGCGAGCACTACGCGCCCTTGCCTTGTTTTAGGGGCCGTCTTGGTGTTATCGGCGCATGCGGGCTGAACTGTAGCTCAGCGAGCTGGCATATGAACGGATGCTGATACGAGCCGGCCTTCCGCCCCCACCTAGCCTCAATGTGACAATAGCCAGAGCGT
>JABAHQ010013943.1_pt7 | contig 14905 bp, 12 predicted proteins | sample 7062091 | NCBI WGS metagenome assembly JABAHQ01 (sample SAMN14534359, study PRJNA622989) | marine sediment metagenome | biome: marine biome [ENVO:00000428]; feature: marine pelagic biome [ENVO:01000023]; material: deep marine sediment [ENVO:00002113] | place: India: Gulf of Kutch | collected...
CGATCTTGCTTCCAGCATCCGAGCAAGGGGTGGACGGGCAGGGGAGAGAACGAGATCATGTTAATCGCCAGGCGGAAGGGCACATGGGGGTTGACGATGCTCTGCGTGCCTGTGGCGCCGGTGCTGGCAGCATGCAACCGTCCGGGGACCCCACCGAGCGCTGCCGCCAGGTTGCTTTGCCTAGGGGATGGGGGCCGCATTGACACCATCGATCCCACCTTCCAATGGTCGGAGGTGCACGGGGCCGAGTACTACATCGTCGAGGTGAACCGGGTCAGCACGGGCAGGGCTGTGGGAGGCCGGCTCGTGGAGGGGACTCGCTATACGCCCGACCAGTCCTTGTATTTGGGAGAACGGTACGAGTGCCGCATCACGCCGGGCAACGACAGCGGCCTTGGGCCCGAATCGGAGACGGCGGAGTTCGAGGTGGCTGCCGACATCCGACCGGGAGCTCCCATTCTCATCGATCTCGACACGACGCTGGGAGATGGGGAGGTCGCGAGAAGATCGAGGATTCGCCTGAATTGGAGGAGCAGAGGATCGGAAGTGCCGACGCAAGAGCGATCCTGCGACTTGTCCGAGGACTGCGAGGGCTATCTGGTTGGCGGCGATTTCTACCAGTTGGAAATCGAGCAAGGGGGTGGCGGATTGGCCATGTCCACGTATGTTGAGACCTTCGAAATTGATCCCCGCTTCGGTTGGCACCTGGATCTCAGTGATACGGAAGAGACGGAAGACTGGAGCCTGAGCCCGCGATTGCATATCCAATGCGACAGCAGCTATTCGTGGCGCGTCCGTCAGCTGCGCGCCGAAATCCGGGAGCTCGCCGATCGGCCCTCCGAATTCCCTGAACCGTCGGTGTGGGCGGAGGGAATGGCGAACAGCAGCGCCTGGTCAGAAACGTGGGTGTTTCATGTCCGCCTTAGACCGACGGGCAGTTCTTTGCAAACTTGGCCAAACGAGGACGCAGAAATCAGCGGAGGTCGGCTCACCTGGGAGCCCCCTACTGGGGCTCCAGCTGGCACCACCTACCAATATCAGATTTCTGATTTGCCCAATGTGACCGGAGAGGATTTCACGACCGATGAGACCCGGAGTGTTGATCTCAACCCCGACCATTACCTGTCAGGTCTGACTTTGGTCACGGGCGAGCGCTATTTCTGGCGAGTGCGGGCAGCCAGCGTGCTTGGGAATTGTGGCGGCCCTTGGTCCCCGGTGCGAAGCTTCATTTGGGCGGGCCCCCGGATCGAGGGAGCGGCCATGCCCCCGCCTTCTCCCGTTTGTGTGGAAGAACCCTGCGCGGCGCCGACGCCAACCCTCCGGCCTATCTGGACGCCGACGGTGCTCCCAGTGCAGACAGGGGTGATCGGCACCGCGGTCGTCTGCCGAACCGGGCCTGATGAAGTGTACCCGCCTTTGCTGCGACTGGAGGAAGGCCAAGAAGTCCAACTTCGTGCCCGGGATCATCTGCTGGAGTGGGTTGAAATCGAGGCGTTGGAGGAGAGCGTGGATCCCTGCTGGGTTGAGCCCGAGCAGTTGGGGATGCCGCAATCCGTCGATCTCACCCATCTGCCCGTGTCAGTGGGCGTGGTCACACCGCCGCCGAGTGGAATCGAGATCAACTTCAACGCCGATGAGTGCTCCATCGAGCGCGGGGCATGCACGACGATCCGCTGGCAGATGCGGGGGGCCACGACGGTCACCGTCCTGGGAGAGTCGGTCGAGCCATCGGAGGCCCAGGAAGTCTGCCCCGACGAGACGACGGGCTACGTTCTCGAGGCAGAGAACGTAATAGAAGAGGACAGTGCCTTCCTCGAAATCGAGGTGACTGAGCCGAGGGACGACCTCGGCTGCATCGAGGGGCCCAATGATCCATGTCCATGAAGGCGCCTGCGCCGATCATAGTCCTACCCCATCGCGCTCGGAGGCAGATGAACACGTGAAGGAAATTCGTCTTCCGCTGGATGTCGAAGGTGGCCCGAGATGGCACCGATGAACGTCGAAGCGATCGTCGAGCGACTGTTAAGAGACCCAGCCTTCCGCGATCTCGTCGCCCGCGATGCGGAAACGGCCCTACATGGATATGACCTAGATCCAATCTGGAAGCGGGCCTTTCAAGAGGTGGCCCAATCGGAGGAGATCTTCCACGGTGTCGAGGCCGATGTTCTCGTCGAGCCGGGCGAGGCCATCGACGCTTTCGGCCGGGAGGTCGAAACGCCCTCTGAGGGCACCGTCGATGTCCGTGAGTGGGAGTCCGGAGGCGACGCGGCGCAAGACGAGGCCGATCGCAGGGCTGTTGAGGAAAAGGCAGCGCGAGCAGGAACTCGAAGAAGCCATATCTAAAATGTTGGAAGATGCTCGTGCCGAGAACAAGGATCTACTGAAGAAGGCGCTCCGAGTCATCGTGCAGGCGATGGAAGCGCGGTCGCAGGCCCTAAGGGCTCTAACAGGGGGTTCCAGCCCTGCCGGGGTCCAGAACCCAGAGGCGGCAGAAGGCGGCAAGGAAAGGGAATCCCCCGGCGCGGCCAGCAGGCGGGCATCGAATCGGCTGCGTCACCGAGATCGAGCCGTCTCCCTCTTTGACTATGAGAGACTGGTTCTGCAGAAGTTCCCCGTAGTCGGATGGGCAGTTGCCGCCGCGGGCGCGGTCGCAGCGCTGTTGTTGTCCGCTTGGATGCTGACCCAGATCCAGGGCCCCAGGGACCGCGAGTTGCCCGGTGTGGACAAAGGCAACAGGAGCTCACCTACAACGGAGGAGCCAGAGGCCGACAGCGAGGAGGAAGGCTCGGGGGCAGCCTCGGGGACGACTCCAACCGCACCCCCGCCGACAGTCACCGCAATCCCCCTTCCCATCACGATCAACTTCAACGCCGACAGCTACAGCGTGGAGCGGGGAGAGTGCACCACGTTGCGCTGGGCCGTCGAGAACGCCGACAGCGTCCGGTTGATGGGGGCCGAGGTTGAGTCGACCGAGGCCGAGCAGGTCTGTCCCCGCGAGGCGACCATCTACACGCTACGGGCTGAGAACCGGACCGAAGAGGAAAGCTCGTCCCTCGAGATCGAGGTGACGGAACCGACGGATGACCTGGGTTGCATTGGTGAGTCCAACGATCCTTGCCCCTGACCGCGTCAATTGAACTCTCGGCTTGGAATATATCTTCCCACCCGATTCGGACGGTCGCCCCACTGACAGTTGGCGCCCCCTCTCCAATGGGTGGCAGCCGTCTCCAGGGTCGCCTGCACCTGAACGTGCTGTGGGCGGCCCTTCCATGCCTCGCGGTTATGTTAGGTCGCCGCCAATCCTTTCAGGACGGAGTTTGTCTACTGGCTGAGAACAGCGGAGGGCGGTAGGAGGTTCTTGATGCATGGCCAATCCAAAACCTTGGTTGTGGGGATTTGTACGGGTGCCGTGGTGTTCGGCCTGCTGGCCTGTAACCTGACGTCTAGGATGTCGCCCGGCGGGCAGGATGGCCGTGTGGGGAGAACGGAATCCCCACGTTCACCAGGAACGGGAGAAGTGCCGGCCGAGGGGGCAGAGGAGAAGGACTGCGCCCTCTCGCCGGCTCCTGACCCCGACGCCTCAAGAGAGCAACGGGCCGAGGTGGCTGTCTACTTCTTCGACGGCTGGGCCGACTCACTCAGCAATTTCCATTTCGATGGACTGGTTGGTGGCCCCTTTGAGGGAAGGGAGCCCCTCTCGGGATGGCGCACGACCCCTTGCTCGTTGGAGCAACAGCTGGTCTGGGCACGCGGGTATGGGGTCGATCTCTTCATCTTCCTCTACTATCACATGGACTCCGGCGCGAATCCGGCCGTCCAAGGCGATCTGAACGCGGCGCTTAAGTACTATCGTGGCCTCGAGGACCGGCACGGCGTTCAGTTCGCCCTGATGTACACCAACGAGGGCCAGTTTCGGGCCGCTCCCGACAGATGGGATGAACAGGTTGAGGAGTGGGCCGAGTTGTTCGCCGATGCCTCCTACTATGAGGTGGATGGAAAGCCGCTCTTCACCCTCATCAACGCCCCGGCCATGCGCGAGGATTTTGGGGAGGCGGGGGCCGCAGAGGCCCTCGAGCAATTGCGAAGCGCGGCTCGCGAGCAGGGACTCCCTGGTGTATACATCGTCGGAGGCGTCCATCCTGCCAACGGTTCCCTGGGACAACCCGACCGGACCCCCAATCTGGCAGATTTGGCGGTCGACGGCTACGACGCCTTCACGCTTTACAACTATCCATACGTCCAGCCGCCAGTTGAAGGGGCGAGACCCTTCCTCGATTTGGCCGAGGCTGGCCGGTGGATCTGGGACCAGTGGTCGGGGGCAAGCCCTGTCGACCATCTGCCGGTTGTCATGAACGGTTGGGATCCACGGCCCTGGGATGAGCGCGAGCCGACGACGGACCGATTGGTGCAGTACAAGCGCACCCCCGCCGCATTTGGGGACTTCGTGCAGCAAGCCATCGTGTGGACGAACGGCCGACCTGAGAGCAAGATCCGAGCCTCCCACGAAGCGCCTCTCATTGTTGTCAGCGCATGGAACGAGTTGGCCGAGGGCAATTACTTGGTCCCCACCCAGGACGACGGGCACCGCTACGGCCTAGCACTGGCTGAAACACTGCTAGCGCCGCGCGCGCGAATTCGATCAGGGATCGAGCTGGAGGCCGGCTCGACGGACGAGGGCAGGGCTGTCCGCGGTCGATTGATTGACGAGGTTGGTCGTCCAATTGAAGGTGGTCGCGTGGTCGTCAACCTTCGGCCGTTGGAAGGTCCAGGGGTGCTGGTTGAGCATAAGCATGCGGGCAACGTTCCACCTTGGGCGGAACAGGCGCNNAATACCGAGGAGGCCGGACCTGGTCCGGCCGAGTTCTCCTTGAACGGGGTAGCCTACGCGGAGGGCGGGACTGACACGGGGCGCATCGCCAATCGGAAATTCTCGAGAGGGGGTGCTCGATGGGGCATCCAAGGGATGGCCGGCGTCGAGAGCGAAGCTGGCGTTGGCAACGTCGTCCGTGTGGAAGCGGCGCCGGATCAAGCAGCGCGGCTCGATTCCACTCGCTTCGAGGTGACGCCCGGTGCGGAGTATGAAGTGACCTTCGAGGCGAAGGTGGCACCCCGCACAGACCCAACCCAGTATTTCATGTTGATTTTCTTCGAGGGCGGCTCCGAGGGCACGCGGATACGGATTCCTATGGAATCCGGCTCGGCGGTTTTGGGGAGTGGGACGGCCGACTCGAGCGGTCGCTTCGAACTCCCGTTCGAGGTGGAGGGCCGCGCGATCCTGGAGGGCACATACGAGGGCGACGTCGAACATTGGCCGGCCGTGACGGAGATCGAGGTCGGGTCGGCATCCGAGTGAGTCGCCGGCGCGTCGGCCGGTCCGTTTGCCGGTCGGTCCGCACTCGGCAGAGGGCAGTATCAGACCGACCGAATCACTGAACAATCTGTGGGAGAACGAGACGCAAGCAACGTTCAAGAGGCCGCCGTTGGGGCGACACCGATTCTTTAGAGGGGAATTGGGCGTTCGACGAGTGCCCAGCCGACCCGATGAGGCCCTTGGGAGTCTCAGCGCGTCGGCTCGCACGATTTTGAGATGAAAGAGGGCTGTCTTAAGTTCAAACCGGGATCTGATCCAATGTTTGGGAGGCGCCCAGGACGGCGTCCCCTCTGGGAGAGAGAAGAGAGATGAGAGTTGCAATGCTTCGTCCGATCATGCTTCTGATCATGGCGCTGGTGGTGGTCTCATTGGCGTGCGGCGCCCTGGATTTCGCCGGATGTCCTTGGGCGGCTGCCGACGCCGACTAATACGCTCTCGGCGCCCCCCGAGCCTGTGTTCACGGACACGTGGTACGTGGCCACGGATGGCAGCGATGAGAATGACTGCCACTCAGCGGCGACCCCCTGCCTAACGATCAACGGGGCGATTCGAAAAGCCGCTGACGGGGATACGGTCCAGATCGCGAGCGGAACGTATTCACCGGTGCCTGAGGTGACCACCCGAGGCGAGACGGTCTCCATCGATCAACCGATTGTCTTGGTCGGCGCTGGTCCCGAATCCACCATCCTCGATGGGGGCGGTGACACGACGGTTGTCGGCATCCGGGTCGATGGCCAGGTCGGCCTCCATGACATGACGATCATGAATGGAGGCCCCGATGGGGATTCGGTAAAGGGCGGCGGTGTGGAGAATCGGCTGGATACCAGCTCGGTTGTGTTGAACAACGTCGTGGTCCGGGACAATGAGAGGTGGTCCACAAGCTATGGCGGCGCCGGCATCCTCAATTTCGGCGACATGACGCTGATTGATGTCCGTGTGGAGAACAACGTACAGCGCGTCCCCGAACGCTACACGAATCAGGGCATGGGGGCTGGGATCTTGAACCTGGGATCCTTGGAGATGAACGGAGGCACAATCCAAGGCAACCGCAACGTGGACTGGCGGGGGGGCGGCTTTATCAACGGCTTCTCCTCGGACACAACCGCCACGCTCACCGGGGTTTGGATCGATTCAAATGAAGCGGTTGACTTTGGCGGCGGGGTGGTGAACGTCAATACGGACATAGAGCTCGTCCAAACGACGGTCAGCAACAACGCGCCGGATGGGATCTCAAACCAGGCCGAGGACGGGCCGCCACTGAGGCTCATGAACAGCACCGTAAGCGGCAACCAGGGGCCGGGAATTCTGAGTAGAGGGTCGCTCACGGTTCGCTTCAGCACCATCACGGACAATCAGATGGGGATCGATTGGATTGTGTCAACCAGCGAGCGGGTGTACTTGTTTGAGAACTCAATCATCGCGGGTAATGATGAGTACTCGATCGACGACGGCATAGTGGTAGATCTGGCGGTCACGTACGATTACTTCGGGTGGTCCAATGTTTGGGGCCCGGTGGACCCAGCGAGCGGTACCACCTTTGCGCGTAGCTCCAGTCCTCATCTCTACGACGTCACCGATCCCGGGTTGGGCCCGCTGACGGACAATCGAGGTGGGGCCCCGACTCACGCGTTGCTGCCCTCTAGTCCTGCTATCGACAACGCGGACGACCAGTGTCTGCCGACGGACCAGCGGTCGGAACCTCGGCCTTCTCCGGAGGGAGGTGACTGCGACATCGGCGCCTACGAGTTCAACCCGATGGCGATGGCGGAGGAGGTGGACGCTGAGGGGACGCCGCTCAGCCTGGCAACCGTGACCCCCACGCCGGCCGAGGAACTAACACCTCCCATAGTGCTCACGGACACCCTGTGTTGGAAGGGGCCCGGGCCGGGCTATGAAGTGGTCAGCTCACTGCAAGCGGGCACCGAGGTTCGGATCCTTGGGCGCGGGGTCGAAGGCGACTGGTGGGTGATCGACAACCCCCTACCCTGGTGTTCGCTGTTGGGCACCTGGGGAGGACATCGAGGTCGAGCCGAACTACGATTATCCGAGCACCCTTTTCGAAATCCCGCCCCTGCCGACGCCAACACCAGAACCAGTCCAGGGCTGCCTGTACTATGACCAGCAGCAGCAGGAAACCTGCTTCCCTATCGACGAATGCCCGGTCGATTTCGATGACTCACTGGGTGCCTGCTCCCCATAGGCGCGGTCTCATGACGGGCCAAGCTTGAGAGTTGGCACTTGCGGTGGGACGTCGCCTGTCCTTGGGGAGGTCTATCGGGGGTAGGGGGCGATGGGCCCGCCGTGACAACAACCGACGCCGCCCAGCATGCCGAAAGAGACGCTGGGTCCTTGGATCCCCTCTCGTTTCGTCGGCCGACTCACCTGCCGCAATGGGACGACCGGCCGGCCACGGCAGTGGGTGGGACTCGACGCGGGCGATCCTTTATCGTGTCTTCATTTGAGATCATGGAGGCCTCGCCAGACTCAGCCGATCCGGGAGACTGGAGGTCGTAGACGGCGAGGTTCTCGGCAAGGCCAGTGAGGCGACGTGGGGTTCCAAGGATACTGCGGTGGCCGTCCGGCCTTTCACCAGCGCATGGGATGGAGGCGACGATAGATGGGGTTTGGCCTTTACGGTCACCCAAGGAAGTGGAGAGATGCCATTGATCGAAAACTCAACGCGGGGCGGCAGCAAGGAGAAGGCGAGAGCCGTGCGGTCACCTTCGGCCTGTCCAATATGCAAATATGCGATCACATATGACAATGGGCTGCCGGCGTTCCGCAATCTGCCCCGCGCCTCGCCCAACGTTGACATCCGGCGATCGGTCCTTGCAAACAATGTCGGCAACAACTACGTGAATCACGGCACGATCCCCCTGGGCTTCAATTCGTACGAAGGTGGCGGCCCCAGCTGCGTGGTTGCCGATCCGCGCGGTGTCTCCCCAATGCAGGCGGCCGCTTACCCGGGACAGGAGTGCCGCCGGCGGCAGGAACAGCAAAAGGGGTGGGGGACGACGAATCCTGGATTCTGCTTGCCACCGGATGCTCCGCCCGATATACTGTCTCCGGCTTCCAAACTCCAACTGCGTTTCGAGGGCAGCACCTGACGGTACTGACGCCGGTCAGTTTGTTTGCTGATAGCTGCATGCTGCGGCCGGATTGTCTCCATCGATCCCCCAAGCCGTCCCATCATCGCCACCCAAGCCAAGACCACATCCTGAACAGTCAGGGGGCGGGAGCCGACTCTGTATGATGGCGGTGACGCCTCCTGCCGGATGAGAGTCCGAATCGGGGCACTGCCATGAAAGGGCCAGGGACAATGAAGGTGTCTGCCAAGTTCCTTCTAGCGACGACATTGTTGTTCGGGCTGGCCGCCGCCGGTTGCGGCGGTTTCGTCGGGCCGGTCGATCAGATCGCCACCGAACCGGCTGTCTGGATCGACGTGCCCCTGCCGGCATCGGTCTATCCGCCCGACCCTGCCAAGGTGCTGTCGCACGCCAGCAGCCCAAACGGGATCAGCGCCTTCGAGCTTTCGGTCGATGGCGAGGTAGTGGCCAACAATCAGGCGCCGCCAGAATCGACCGGCGACACGCTGGTCCAAATGACGCAAGCCTGGATTCCTGCTGGCCTGGGAACGTATCAGCTTTCTGTGCGTGCCATCGATGGACTGGGGGACTTTGGCCCGAGCACGTCGGTCTTCATCACGATCAGCGACGAGCTTGAGGAGGAAGAAGACGAAGAGGAGGAGCCGACGGTGACGCCGACGGTGGTTGAGCCGACGGTGACACCCGAAGAGGCCTGTGTGTTCGAAGCGGCTGTCAACCTATTCTGCCGGGTAGGTCCTCATTCAGACTATGCAGAGGTTGAGAGCTTCACCCCGGGCGTGACGGCTCTGGTCGTCGGCGAGAGTCACGCTGGCGACCACTGGTACGTGCTCGGCCCGAACTCCGGTCGCCCGTGCACTGTGCCCAAAGGACCGCGCTTCGGCTCGACAACGGGGGCTTGCTCACCACAACCCCAGTTCACGCCGCCTCCCTTATCCCACCACACCGGCAATTTCGACCAGCGAGCCTGAGACAACCTCTGGCCCGGGCCCTGCCGTCACAATCGGCCCCGCGGCGCCGACGTCCACGCCGATTGCGCCACCTTCATAGCGATTGTCCTTTTTCGACGCTGCGGGAGGAGCCGGCCCCGGAATCATTCCCCGGGGCTGGTTGGGTCTCCTCCGCAGGAGGAATCATCGATGGCTGACCATTCCCAACCTCGGATCCGCTAACCCTTGCCGTTTCTTTGTGACATGGGGGCCCCCAACCCCTTCGCCGATAACTTCATTCCAAGGCGGATTGCGGTATCGGGCTGCGGCTGTGGAATCGTCCCACCGGTCTATCGGCTGGCGGGCGACACCCTCGCGTCCGCATCCAGGCCAGGGTCAATCCCGAAGGCTGGGCCCGGGGGGAAACGGATGAGGCCTAGCTAAGGCCCGGAGCGAGATTTACGCGATCTGCTATCCTTCGGCTCAGTGCCCCGATGCATTTGACCGGGTGGGACTCGAGAGTGAGCCGTGGATGGTGGATCGGGCAGCCCGGAATACCTGGAACAGAGGCTGACATGAATCGAACGAACCGAATTCTCATCGTCGCTGGATTCGTGTTGCTGGCGACGGTCGTCAGCGGCTGCACATTGTTGGATGAAATCGTGGCGGCGCTGGCCCGTGTTTGTGAAACGGACCCGCTCGTAGTCACCAAGACGGACGATACCAACGATGGTCTTTGCACAGCGGGTGATTGCTCGTTGCGGGAGGCCATCGTGACCGCCAACGCCTGTCCCGGGCACCAGACGATCGAACTTCCCGCGGGCGGCTACCATCTGACACGCGTGGGCGCCGGCGAGGACGAAGCGGATACGGGCGACTTGGACATCACTGACGACCTCACCATCAACGGCGTCGATGTTCCCTCGATCCACGGCGATGATCAGGATCGGGTCATAGAGATCTTCGATCCAGCCGTGGTCGAATTGGATCTGTTGATTATCGTCGAGGGCCGCGCCCAACTTGGAGCAGGTATCCGCAATCGTGGCGAATTGACGATCAACTCCGGTGCCATCAACAACAATCATGCGCAGGTCCCCTCGGGGGGTGCCGGTGANNCGGGGGGTGCCGGTGAGAGCAGCGGTGGCGGGCTCTTCAACGATCAAGGGGCGCAAGCGACAATCCACTCCACTCAATTCTTGGAGAATACGGCAGACCATGGGGCGGGGATCCACAATTTCGCGCTCGCCGAAGTGACGATGGAGGGGGGACTCATGGCGGGGAATGTGGCGGCCTCAAACGGTGGTGCCCTTTGGAACAACTTCGAAGCGGAAGCCACAGTCACGGATGTCGCTTTCCTGCGTAATCAGGCTGACTTGAGCGGGGGTGCCCTCTTCAACAATGGCACTCTCAACCTGGAGCTGAACAAATTCGAGGAGAACACGGAGGCCGATCAGGGTGGAGGCCTTTTCAACGGCCCCGACGGGGAGGCTTTCCTCTATCAAGCCTGGTTCACCAACAACAGCGGCGACTTGGGAGGTGCGGTGTTCAACCAGGGGTTGTTGCACCTCTATCAATCGAGTCTGACCGTGAACACCGCGTTCGGGGGGCAGGGCGGTGGCGCCTACAATGACGGGGCCGGGTCGGCTTTGTTGCTTCAAAACACAACGGTCAGCGGCAACATGATTGTTCCCCCGGGATCGCCAGGTGGGAGCGGCGTCTACAACGCTGGTGGCGATCTGCGCGTTGAGTTTTCCACATTCGCCTACAACAACGCGGATGGCATCATGAATGACGGTGGCCACGCGACGATCGAGAGCAGCGTCCTGGCCTATCATGCCGACGGCAACTGCACCGGCGATCCGATGATGTCCAACGGCTACAACGTCGAGGATGAGGACAGCTGTAACTTGATCGAGGCCAGTGATCTGGTGAGCGCGGACCCACTGCTGGCGCCGCTGGCCATGAACGGCGGCAGCAACCTGAGCCACGCGCTGATGGCGGGCAGCCCGGCGCTAGACTCGGGCGACATGGACACATGCATCGCGGTCGACCAACGGGCTGTGTCGCGGCCGCAGGGCAGCGGTTGCGATCGCGGCGCCTACGAAGCGGAGGAGGGCGAGTTGCCCCTCGCACCGCCCCCCTCCCCGACCCCAGTGGCCACCGCGACAGCCTGGCCGCCGATCGAGATCAACTTCAACGCGGATGCCTATCAGATCTACTTGGGCGACTGCACCACCCTTCGCTGGGAAGTGGAGAATGCGGAATCGGTGGCATTTGAAGGGGAGAACGTCCCTGCCCTTGAGGCGGAGCGGGTTTGCCCGTTGGAGACCACGAGCTATGTGCTCAGCGCCTCCAATCCCAGCCAGGAGACGGAGGAGACTGTGACCATCGATGTCCTTGAGCCCCTCCCTGATGATCCGGGCGGTCTGAATTTGAGCACATCCTGCACGCCCAACGGATATCAGGTTGAACTTACGTGGGAGGACAAAGCAGACAACGAGGAAGGCTACCGCGTCTATCGCGAGGGGGAGCGAATCAAGACCCTTGGGGAGGACGCGGAGAACTACTCGGACAACCCGAGCTTTGGCGGACCGTACGACTATGCCGTCGAAGCGTTCAATGACAGCGGCGCCTCCGGCCGGTCAAAAGCGCAAGCTCCGGAGTGTGCTTCGCCCTAACAATTCGATCAGGATGGCTCCGGCTCCCCCTGTGCGTGAAGGGGGGATCTTCGGGACGCAGATAATGACTGGCGGCGGAGCCTCAAGGTTTTGCTACAGGGAGCAGAAGTTGCAGGTGGACCGCTGAAATCGGCCCGTCGACAGCGGAATCCGGCCGAATGAGGGCCGCCAGGTCATTCCGTCCGATCGGCCTGGCCGAGGGCGCCGGATCCAAAGTTCGGTGCCTGTAGCACCGATGAGGGAGAGGTGAGATGAGACACGAGAGAACCCCCAAATGGCTTAGCGCAGTCAACGCGCTGATTCGCGATGGGTTCGCATTTCGGCAAGTGCGGGGGGGAAGCACAGGGAAGTCGCTGCTGTCGGTCGTCCTGGCTGTCCTTGGGCTCACGCTCATGACGGTGGCCTGCGATACCAGCCTGCTGGAGACGATCGCCGGCTCGATCGACACCTCGGAAACCGATTGCAGCCAGGGGACCTTTCGGGTGACCCTGGAAACCGATGTCAATGACGGCGCCTGCAACAGCGATTGCTCCTTGCGGGAAGCGATCATCGCCTCCAACACTTGTCCAGGCTCCAATCGAATTGAGCTCCCTCGAGGGGACTACACGCTCAGTCTTCGGGGGAGCGGGGATGAGGCCGGTGATTTGGACATCAGAGATAGCGTGGAAATCGTTGGGCTTGTCAGGCCTTACGGAGCCGTGATCGAGGGCAGGGAAACTTGGATCGAGAGGATCTTTGAAACCCNNAGGGGGGCGGCATATTCAATCGATCCGACTTGACCCTCTCGAGGGTGGGCCTGAGCCACAACCAAGCGCTCAGTGGTGGGGGGCTCTACAACGAAGGGACAGCTACACTCAACGAAGTCACCATTGTGGAGAACATCGCCACGCAGCCTTATGACCTCAACCGGCTGGGTGGCGACTCGTCTGGGTTCATCCGCCACACGCCAGGCAGCGTTGCTTCCGAATGCGGAGGTGGAATCAACAATCGGGGCTCGATGCTGCTGCAAGACAGTCGGGTTGCGGCGAACGACGCAGGCATTGGGGCGGGGATCTGCAATCAATCTGCCGCGAGTGATGACATCCAATTTCAGATCCTCAATTCGGAAATCAGCGAGAACGGGTCGGGCACACCGGCCAGCGTTCTTGGGGGTGGCATCGCCGATTTTGGCCGCATGGAGATCGCGGGGAGCACCATCGACCACAACATTGCCGCCAATGGCGGAGGCATCTACCTCAGTTCGAACGGGAGCGGCCACCTGACCTTGGAGGACGTGCATGTGGAAGCCAACGAGTCACTGGATCTTGGCTTCTACCCGGAGGGCAGCGAAGGGGAGGTGACCTACCATCCAAGCGGCGGCGGCATTTACGTCCATGCCGGGACCCTCCAGGTCAACACCAGCCACATTCGAGGTAATTTCAGCCAGTACTACGGCGGTGGCGTCACGGTTGGGGGTCCTGAGGAGGCTGGAGGTGCTCAGGTCCTCATTCAGGAGAGTGACATCATCGACAACCAGGCCTTCCAGCTTCTGACGGGAGGGGGAAATTGGGGCATCGGAGGTGGACTCCTCATCGATGGTGACTCGGCGGCGGATGTCACCCTTCGCAATGTGACGGTGAGCGGCAATGCAGCAGGGCGATTTGGCAACGGGATCATGCTCCTTGGAGGGAGTTCCCTGGAGCTCTACCACGTGACGATTGCACGCAACTCGACCATACGGCGGGCAGACGGCCTTGACCACGGCACCTCATCACGGGCCGTCGTCCGCATGGCAAACAGCATCATCGGTTGGCATCGAGGGAATGCCTGTATTCTGTCCAGGGTCACTTCCCAAGGATACAATCTGGTGCCGTCCACTTGCCTGCCCTCCACCTCTCCCAGTACCGACTACCTGGCCACGACCGAGGGGGAGCTGACCCTGCTTCCGCTGGTCGACGTCGGAGGCCATTTAGTCCATCCAATGCGGCGGGACTCCTGGGCGGTCGATCGCATTCCAGCGGCCGACTGCGCCCCGAGCGACATGGTCGATCAAACCGGGGCGACCCGGCCGATCGACGCAGGTTGTGAGGTCGGCGCTTATGAATTGGACGAGACCGGGGAGGTGATCGAATCGCCGTTGGTGGCCGCGACGCCCACCCCAGAGGCGACAGAGGAGCCCTCCAAGCCGACGGTCACCACGGACACGCTCTGCTGGAAAGGCCCTGGGCCGCTCTATGAGGTCGTCAGTTCCATCGAGGTGGGCGTTGAGATCGAGATCTTGGGCCGTGGGGTCCAAGGTGATTGGTGGGTGATCGACAACCCGCCCTACCCGGGCGTGCGCTGCTGGGCGCCGGGCGAGGCGGTTGAGGTCGACCCCAATTACTCTTATCCGGTGACCCTCTTCGAGGTCCCGCCGCTGCCGACGCCGACACCCGAACCGATCAAGGGCTGCCAGGTTGGGCCGAAGTGCTACCCGATCGACGACTGCCCGGTCGATTTCGACGACTCGGATGGCGCTTGCACGCCGTGATCGGCTGCATGCCACGCTCAACAAATGAAGGGAGGTGGAACATCCGATAAGTCCCGCGCGGAAGCGGAGGAATCTGCCGCTCGTCAGATCACAGCTGAGTAGGGTCCCCACTCCAATGTCGTGAGAAAGGGAGATCTCCGGGAAAGGGAGCGGAGGTGCCCGAGATGACGAGCGGCCTTATAGATGGAGATGATGGCATGCGGAAGATGAGGATCCTTCCCCTGGTTCTGACCGCCCTCGCCGGTGCTACGTTCGCGTGCAGCACGACCGACTTGATGCGGGAAATGCTGGGCCGATTGCCAACAGCAACTCCC
>JABAHQ010006452.1_pt1 | contig 14901 bp, 27 predicted proteins | sample 7062091 | NCBI WGS metagenome assembly JABAHQ01 (sample SAMN14534359, study PRJNA622989) | marine sediment metagenome | biome: marine biome [ENVO:00000428]; feature: marine pelagic biome [ENVO:01000023]; material: deep marine sediment [ENVO:00002113] | place: India: Gulf of Kutch | collected...
GTTCAGGATGCCGTTGACAAGCTCTTTCAGGGCCTTACCATCGTAGGCGGCCCGACGTACTTTTCCCTCAACAGCTCGGAGCTGTATTTCAAGGGCATCGGCAATCTCAACAAGGTGGTGTTTGGTGGGGCCGTCACCAAAGAGGACCTGGCTACGGCCGTGGGCGCTGACAATGACTCCTATCAAGCCTGGTGGATCGGCTTCGGGGCCAAGGACGACTATCACCCCTTTGACATTACCGCTGGCATCCCCGCGGAGCTGCAAACATCCCTCAACCTGAACGCCACCTTCGCCGCAAACCAGGTTATAGCTCAGACGGCCGCCAACGGGACCATCGACACCGCGACCGACGTGTATGTGGTGCTCTTTGGAGTCCAGGGCCTCCCCAGGGAGTACCTGGAGCGGGCGCCGATCCCCGAATACAGGCACGATCACAAGACCTCTCCGACGTCGGAAACCCGTTTCCAGCTACTCGGCAGCCGCTACCTGAAACGCTCCACCGTCGTGAATCTGGCAGCTCAGGCAAGCAACAACAGGGACCGTAACGACTCCAACATCACCGACGTGTCCTTTGAGATCAAGAAGCCGGTTAGGACGCGGGTGTGGGATCAGGTCCGCTGGCGGGTGTGGAAGGCCGCCATGTATCAGCTCATGGGGCGTGGCCTTGAGGCTGACAAGGACGGCGCGGTGGCGCTGGCCGCCGGGGGCCTTGATGGAGTGGCCGTGATCGACTGGCGCAAGCTGACCGGCAATCCCTACGGCCTCGATCTCTCACAGTTCACCGACAATGACGCGGAGCTGATTTTCACGATGGGGACCACGACCGGGAGTATCCACATCTTCCATGAATACTACACCTTCCGGGACATAGCGATTCCCCAGGCCTGGCCAGCCTACCGGCCACAGTAATCGGGGGGGGCCTCATGGCATTAGAGCTTGTGGCCGAGGGTGGCCTGGACTCATTCAGGCAGGGCCTCACCAGCGGTGTAGATCGTGCGTTTCAGCCCGGCGACCGGGGGGAGTTTCACCTGGAGCTGAGATTTATCCCTCCCGGATTCGTTGACGGCCTGGAAGCAGCTCTAAGGGCCGCTGGCGTCAAGCTGACAGGTCCAGTCCATACTCGGCCAGGGCGCATTGTGGTGATCCCTTTCGAGCGCAATCCGGGACCGATCGCGATCGCGATCGCGGCCGCGGCTGTCTTTGGTGGGATCATCCTTACCCTGCTAGTAGCCTGGAGGGTCTGGAAGGATGTCAGAGACGATCCCCTCTTCAACTTCGCTCTGGTGGCGGTCCTTGTGGCCGTCCTCGGAAACACCTTTAGCAAATCCAAACGCAGACGAAAGGGGTAATCATGGCCAGGAAAAACGGGACCGGCCTTTTCCTTCTCCTGCTTTTCTTCTTGTTCACCCGGCGGTCCAGGGGGGATGGTGGAGGGTCGGGCCAAGCGCCCGCAACCGGCGCCCCTGCTCAGGTGGCCGGTTCAGCGCAGAGGATCACTGTAGAGCAGGGCCAGGCCGTCACAAAGAACCCAGGGGACCGCATCGGAGTGAATGTATCGTGGCGGGCCTCTACCACGGACGCGGACGGCAACCCGATCCCCTGGACCTACCGAGTCCGGGTCAAATTCGGGCATAACACCACCTTCGGATGGAGGACCTGCGACCAGCTCGGATTTTCTCGTTGCGCCCCGGCCGTAGTCCCTGTGAACACTCAGCCCGGCTCTATGTCCACAGCGGCCATCTTCACAGCTCCCGACGATCCCGACCAGGAATGGGACATTAGGGTGGACCTGGAGGCCAAAGAGTCCCTGGAGGACGGCACGGAGGGCGCAAATTGGGTGTCGCTGGTAAGGGACTTCGATTCTGGCGGTGTCGGGGCCGTCCGTACCGTCTCCGAGAGCGCCTTTGCCAATACCGGGGGGTCTATCAGCTCCATTAGCGTCAGCCAGGACCTAGCAGCGAAAGACCGGCTGGCTATCTTCGAGTGAGGGGGTGAGGGAGGCAATGCTGGACAGGTTCGTGACAGACGCAATCAGAGGCAGAAACGGAGCTGGCCAAGGGGAAAGTCCAGAGGTCAACCTGGCGCCTCTCCTGGAAGCTCTGGAGGGGTTTCGCGAGGACCTGAGAGGCATATCTCAACGGCTTGGGAATATCAGGTTCCCTCAGCTCACAGCTATAGATACCATCATTTTCGACCAGGAGCGGATCCGCGACACCGACAACCGTGTTGGCCGGGCGGTGCTGGACCTGTCCAATGCCCGGCATTGGGGCTTTGAGGTCATAAACGACCACGACCAGGCCGTTGACGTCGAGCTGCTAGCAGGCGGCATCCGGCCAGCAAGCGGCCTTGGCCTGGTGGGAGTATCGGCTACCATCGCGGCGAACACTACCGAGCCGATCCTCACTGACGTGTGGGCGCGGGCCATGACAGTGAGGGTCAGCTACGCCACGCCCCCGAGTGAGGGAAACCTGACGGTGATCGGCTTCCGCCAGCTCTGGACTCCGGGGTGATCTATGGCCATCCTCAGCTATTCGACCTTCGCGCCCAAAATGAAGCTATCGGGGCGCGATCCCAACGCTAAGAAGGACGGCCGGGTGATTGTCGGCCCCAACGAAGAGCTGGAAATCTGGAAATCGACGGTCAGCGATGAGGTCCACCTGGGCATCCTGGATAGCTCCGGGACTACCAGCGCGGTGATTACGTGGCCTCATGGCCTCGCCTCTGGCGCCACTTTTACGCAGCTCCGGCGAGCGGTGGAGCTTCTGAACATCGCGGCCGCTAACCGGGTGGACTTTACAACGGTCCCTCAGCAATACGTTGCCGGGATCAACGAGTCCGAGCAGGACCTACAGGTTAACGTCCCCAACGCTATCAGGATTTCCCTCAGCTCCAACAATGAAATTCTGCTCCAGACCAAACAGCCAGCCGTGGATACCGAAGTGGGGATTCTGCTCAGGGTCCTAGATGGCGTTGCCGAGGACTTGCGGCAAGTGTCGATGGGCGCCGACGACTCCGGGGGCGCCGGGTTCAGGGTCCTAAGAGTCCCCAATTAGGCCTGATATGCACACCAAACCCACAAGGAAAGGCTACCCGCTGGCCCTGGCCAGCGGGTTACTTTTTTCTGCACATGGTAATGACCGGGGGGTGATCGGTGCTTACGACGGCTGACATTCTGCAAATCATCCTGGTGGCTTCTACGAACCTGGTGATCCTGGTGGGACTCTTTGCGAGGGTGCAGGCGAAGGTTTCCGAGCATGAACGACGTCTGAATGAGATCGACCAGCTCGTAACGACAGAGCTGGCCAATCTGAGGCAGCTAATCATCGACCTGGTGGACCGGGTATCCTCGACCGAGGGCCACCTGAGTCACCACTGAGATCATGTATTCGCTCCCAAACTTCATCGACGTCCTCAACCCCGGCGCCGAAATAGGGTTCTACGGTCTTGATGGACTCATGGCCTAGCAGCCCGGCCAGCAAGACCCGGTGATCAAGGGCCGAAAGGTCCAGGTTCATCCTGGCCACCCGGCGGCCGAATCCATGACGGAAGCTATGGGGATGGACTTCGAGCTGGACGCCCTTCGCGTCGGCGGCCCTTCTGAGGGCCTTCCAGACGGCCATCCTGGTATAAGGCTTGCCCCTCTTGTTGGCAAAGACGTACTTGTGGCGGCCCCTGGCCACCCGGCGCATGAGTTCAGCTAGGTCCTCGGTCAGCGGGATTTTGTCGGTCCGGGGTCCCTTACGCTTTTTAAGTCTTTGGACCTGTACGACCGTCTCATGGTGGCCGCGTCGATTGGTGCGGGTGCTAAGGTCCGTCAGTCTGACGGCCAGGGCCTCAGAGATCCGCAGGCCGGTTTCCCATAGGAACCGGCACAGACACTCCCAATGCAGCTCTTCCCTTTCCTGGAAGTATTCCAGCAACAGGGCATACTCGTTAGGGAGAAGGGGCGAAGTGTCAATCTTCCCGCGTTGCATGATAGGTCACACCCACGTCGATGAAGAGATACCGCTGGAGCTGTTCCTCGGAGTGCCGGACCTGGCAGGCCACCACTTCTATATTTCTGGAGCTGCCAGCTCGATCGTCCAGGACCACGGCCCGGCAGCCACACTCAAATTCAACGTCCAGGTTGATCTTTTTCACCCTGGGGACCACATCCCCGTTATGCCCGCTTTCATGAAATCTCATGGTCCTCATGCCTTCATGGTGGGCGCTACTTCATGGCCTTTGAGTAGCAGCTTGAGGACCAGCTCATCCATGCTGCGATAGCCTTCGTTGAAAGCCTTGTCAACGGCTGCCTCCCTGTAGTCATTGCCCCCAAAGGCGGCGTTACCCATCCAGTCGGCCAGCTTGCACACGTTTCGGAAGGACTCATACAGCCCCTCTTGAACAGGGGTCAACCCCTGATCAGGTGCGAGGGGCTGGTAGCCTCGGATGGTGGATAGGCCTTTGGCCACCTTTAGCAGCTTTTCCACTTCCCAATCGGCGATGAACGCCCTCTTTCCTGGCCATCCCGAGGCGATCTTCAAAATGCTGTTATCGTCCATCCTGATGCTCCTTCCTGGCCCCGACCAGCTCCAGGGCCTTGAACCACTCTAGGCGTAGCTGTGCCTGGACTGCTAGCAGCTCCACATCCAGGACGGCCCGCCTGATCGCCGCGGCCTTTGTCAGCAACTCCAACTCGGTAATGTGCGGGTGCTCCATCATTCGATCTCCCCGTTCTCACAGACCAGCACATCCCCAACAATGGCATCATAGCCCTTGAGGAATTCCAGGGAAAAGGTCCCATTGGACCTGTCGGGGGTGCAGACCTGGCTTGTTCCATTCGCCCTCATTATCAATGCCATAGATCACCTTCTCTGTGAGGCCCTGGCCCTCACAAACCGGCGGGCCTTGGCCTTTTCTTTCTTTCCACACGGCGGGCAGAGGCCATGAGAGGCATCCGGGAGCTTGTACCCCGGCCCCTTTACCCAATGGCCATCTGGCCCCCTGATCTTCAGGCAATCCGGGATGCAACACTGGACCTGGACCTGGACTCTAATGTGAATGATGCTCACAGGGCGCCCTCCATGATTTGACTTCGATTTTCGAGTTTACACTTTCCAATATGCACTCTGTAGTTAACTCTAGCTAGGCTTTTAGGTTCAAAGTTTACCTTATGTATAGGTTCTGTAAACCTGTGCAAGCCCCCAAAAAAAGGCCCCTCTGGAGGCCTCAGCTCAGGTCAGCGACAAATCATTTGTCAGGTAAAGCAATGCCCGGACTCACACGCTCCACCAGTCGGGTCAACGTCCAGGCCAAGGGGCCTTTGGTCGCTGGAATAGAGCTTTCGCAGGGGCCGCCTAGAATAATGCAGCCAGAGATCACCCCGGCCAGCTCTAGCAGCACGGTCCCTCAAGAATTCGTCCATATCCACGGCCTCGGCGAAAGCCTCGGGATGCTCGGAAGCTAGGACCCTCCACCGGCCATCATTCTGCAATGGGCAACCTAGACAGGCAGACCAGGGGGGCACGGGAAGCCCGGCCTCTCGGATGATCTGGACTGTCTCAGCCCGGTTGATCCCCAGCTCCAGGAGGGGCCATCGGTTGCGGTTGCGCTTCACGCGGGGGTCCCGGATGCGATGCCATTCATCGGTTGTCATACCCAACTGAGCGACCAGGCCGACGTTGCCGAATCTTCCGTGTAGGTATCGCTCGATCGGCTCGATCTTCCATTTGTCGGTGCATTGACGCTTGCCCATGCCTTTGATGGTATGTACGGGGATCGGGACCGATCGGGACCTGATGTAATCCGGGAGAGGCCCGGCCTTGGCCTGAACGGTCACCAGCTCCAGGTCAAATTCAGCAAGCCAATCCCGGTAGATGGGAAGCAGCTCATAGGTCCTTGCCTTCTCCCATCCAGTATCGGCAAACACCACCAACCTAGCCCTCGGCTGTACCCGGCCGGTAGCGTTCAGGATAGCCAGGGCCAGCGAGGGCGGGCCAGCTCCGAAAGACAGATACTCGATCATGGCCTGTTGCCCCTCTTTGGGATACCGAAAAGGGCGGTCAGCTCGAATTCATCCACCAGGGCATCAGCGGCCCGGTAGCCGTGCTCTTTGGCCGCCTTTCTCAGCAGAATAGAAAGGATATTGTGACTGTACGGCCCTTGGAGCTGGACCTGCGGGGCGATCACCTCCCTGGCTTCGTCCAACGTCATTGCGTGGCCTCGACGTCATATTGAGGGTCCCAACCCATTTCGGCCANNTTAGGGTAATCTTCCGTGATCTTCGCCTGAATCTTCCGGGCCAGATCACGGGCGATCTCGGCCGTCGCCCCTGTGTTCTCCGGGTGTCTAAGAGTAAGCTGGAGCTGCGACATGATCACCCACGCCTTTACCTTGGAAAGCTCCAGGACCACGGGCTGAGGGTCCTCGGACAGCTTCTTGAATTCCTCAGCGAAGGCGGATCCAATATCCTGCATGGCCTTACCTCCTGCTCTTGCGAAACCTGGCGGCCTGGGGACAGTATGCAAAATGGGCCTCATAGCCCCGGATGTAGTCCCCATCTTCCGTAATGATGGTGCGGAAGTGTGGCTCTACCGGGACCCTTGCCCCTTTCCTGGTAGTCAGCCAGCGAATTTCACGGCCGCAACCTGAGCACGTCGGGACCCTGGCAGAGTCCATCATAGCGTTTACCTCCTGGACGCTTTCCCCTTTCCGTCCTTCATTTTGCGCCGGTCGATCTTGTGATCCCTGATCCATGCCAGGACCTCACGCTGTTTCCAACCAAACTGACGCTTGAGGCACGTTTTACAGAGGCCCCGCCGAGCGGCGCCCATCCACACCACGGCCCTACCACCAGGGCAGTAATAGCAGTCACGGGGTCCAGGTGTACGGACCTGGGAGACGTCAAACAGTTGCATCAATGGGGCCGCCTTCCCTGGCCAGGAAACCGTCCCTGGCGTGGGCGCTGCCCAGGCCCCTTGTTCGACCGCTGGCCGGTCCGGGCGGCCCTCGGGTCGATCTCCAGGCCAGTCACCCGATAGAGCTTCCATTCCCCGCCTTCGACGCCACAACGGTCACACTTTTTCGGCCTGGCCAGGTCGCCGACCTTTGGACGCCCCCAACCGCATTGAGCGCAACAGATGATATTGATGGTAGCCGTGGCCATATGCACCCCCTTACATGACCCTGAAATTCTGCCGCCGGGCCTTGGCCAGCTCTGCCTTTCGCTCGGCGGCTTTCCTTACATGCCAGTCTAGCAGGCCAGCGGGAGATTTCACGTCCGGGTGATCCAGGTTCCAACCATAGCGGCCGGTCAGCGAGTCCAGGACCTCCATAACGACGTCGAGGCCATACAGTAAGAGATCATCGGGCCGGGTGTGGCCGATAACCCGGTATAGATGGGTGGCCATGTCAGCGGGGGAGTCCGAGTGCAGGCTATGGGGATGGGGACGGTCCGGGCATGGATCGCCTGGTGAGGCCTCGGATTGCTGAGGGGTAGGCGCCGGGGCCTCGGTAGTGAAGTACAGCTCCAGCGGGCGGCCGGTCAGGTCCTCAAGGACCGTGGCCAGTTGTGAATACATGCGCTGTTCGAGCATTTCGGCCACGAAGGGCGAGGGAACGGAAATGGTGAGGGAGTGATCATCCAGGTGCAGGCCAGCAGTCCCTTTCAGCCAGGTGTCAAAGGCCGGGCGGGTTATCCGGCCCGCTATCGCGCCGAGCGCCTTTTGCCAAAGCTCACGCGCCTGTTGGTGGTGTTGGTGGTGTTGTTGTTGGAATTGATCTTGCTCAGGTGGATTCTTTTCAGCTCCACCAACACCAACAACACCAACATCGGGGGAGGGGGTCCGGGGGAGGGGGGACGTTAAACCCGTGCGACGCACACGGCGCCGCTGGCCGCGGTTGCCTTGCGGTTCCATAGCTTCGCGCCCTCGGTTGTGTGATCGGCAGGCCTGCCTTATCGCAGAGAGTAAATCCCACGATTTGAAAAGTCAAGGGGGTTTGGCGGATATTTCCGAAACAGTTTGCACCAAACAAATTGAGGACCTGCCAGGGCGCTGACAGGTCCTCGGGTGATCTGGAGAGTAACGGCCAGGCCTGCAACATTGAGGGCGCCCCTCCAGATCAACTATGGAACGCCCTACATTGTAAACCCTCTCCATCCGATAATCAAGCCGTCGAGAGAGCAATTTCTTTCCAATCTCAGGGCCTACGGGTTGACCCAGGCCAAAAAAATCGCTCTCTGGCCAATCTGTGAGGCCGTTTTTTCCGGCTTTCCCGTGTCAAGTGCGTATAAGGTGCATATTCGGCCATTTTGAACAAAGTCCAACAGAAATCGAGGTCCAGGCCAGTTTCAAAATCCGGGCGATTGTATTAGCTTGCTGGTATGCATCCGACTATGCACAAGGGAGGTCTGCCATGCCTGGAGTGATGGAGGAAATAAGAAAGGCCCTCAGAGCTGGCGCCTCAGCTCCGGGCCTCATACAGCAAGGGTATGCTCACAGGACCGTTTACCAGGTCCAGAAAAAGCTCCGGGAAAGGGGGGAGCTGGCAGACGGCGACGATCCCCAGGACTCCGGGCCTTCGATGGAGCTGGCCCAAGAGGGGTGTGCCAACTGTGCCAGCTCCCTTGAGCTGGCCGAAGCATCCAGGAAAGAAGCCGAGGACCTACGCCAGCAGCTCGGCCAACAGAGTTATCCCTCGCTCCAGGAATTTCTCCAGCATTGCCAGTCCTCAGAGTGTGGCCATGCCGACGAGCTGAGGGCGTACAAACAGGGGATCATCTCAAAAACTTTGCAGGAGGTTAGCGACGAATGGCTACTGACGACCGCTATGGACCGGGGCCTGATCCCGAAGAGAATCAACGTAACGATGAAGAGATGAACGATCTACCCAACGATCTCCCCTTGGACCCGGAAGCCCTCGGCGGGATCGTCGAGCTGCTAAAGCACACTCCCCAGGTGCGCCAGGCCCTCGGAGAGATCGTGCAGGAGAACATCGCGGAGTACATGCTGGCCATTGAGAAGAGGCTGGCCGAGCGATCGGAGAAACAGATTGCCGAGGCCGTCCCCAAGATCAGGGACGGCGTAGCCTCTCAGCTCAAAGACGAGCTAAAGCCGGTAATAGACGCCCTCCAGCGGGGCCACGTCCCTGACGCTCCAGCGGCTAGGGCCGCCTATGCCGATGGACAGCCCACTAATGGACAGACCATGACCCATGAGCGCATCGAGGATACGGGCGACGGCCAGGCCGGGGGCCTCTCGGAGATCGGCCAGCTCATAGGCCTCTTTCGGATGCTACAGGGGAACAAGGGCGGCCAGGCCGGGGGCTTGAATCAGGTGCTAGGCCAGGTGGAGCAATATACACAGTTCATGGGTAAGGTCACGGAGTCGCTGACCGGCCCGCTGTTCAACTACTACTCCCTCGGCTTCAATCATGCCCTCAACTTCTTTGGCCAGTTTTCCAGGGCCGACGATGAGACGCGGGAGCAATTCGCGGGCATGGTCGGACAGGGCATCGGTAATCCTCTGTCCATCGCTCAGGGTAACAGCTCGGTCACTAGGCTGAGGGACACGAAGAGCGAGGCCGAAAGGTTAGCTGGCCGTGTTTAGTCCATTGTTCGGCCCGCGGGAGATGGGAAAGATACTCAGGGGCCAAAATCCCTTTGCGCCACCTTCGCGGCTGATCGTTTACCCTCCCTGGACCTGGAAACTTAAAAAAGCGAGGAAATCCGATGCCCAAAAACACGGGAAGGGCCATCGACGTCGCCAAAGTCGTCGGTCCCTACGCATGGGGAATAATCCACCATTGCATTGACACCTTTCCTTGCCAGCATTGCCGGGAATCTGGCCGGAAGGTGATCACCTTCGCTCATGACATGGTGAACGCGCACACCGGGGCGCCCATCCACGACCGGGCGAATTTCCTAGAGATGGCCGATGCCGTCCAGGAAGTGCGCCGGGAGCTGGTAGGTTCTCGCATGGTGCAGGAGACAGAGCGCCTGGCCAGGACTATCGAGGCCGGGGGCCAGGGCGCTATACCGGCCCGATGCATGGCCCAGGGCCAGGACCGACGGCCCGCGGTGAAGATTTCCGGGAAATGCGCTCCCGGCGATAGCTGCCAGTTCAAGGTCAAGGCCCAGGACGTTACCGAGGCCTCGGCGCTATCCATAGAGGGCCTGCGTGACGCGATCGACCAGGTGACAAAATCCCACGCGACGGCGCCCAGGACCTCACCCCGGACCACCTTCGCCATCGGCCCCGTGTCACAGACCCGATACTCTTTCGAGTGGGACCTGGTGGACGCTGGCCAGCTCGTCACGTCTAACCATCCAGATACCTTTCAGCCAAACCCTCAATACCCCTCAGCTCTACAGCCGAGGGACCGGACCAGGGCGGCCAATCGGGAACAGGTCTTGACGATCGCGACCGGCCTCGACCCCGATCAGCTCTTGACCGATTTTCGGTCCCTGGACCGGGGGGCGCCCATCGTGGGAGCTGACAACGTGGTGGAATCTGGCAATGGCCGGGCGATGGCCCTAATGCTGGCCTATGCAGGGCAGACCCAGGCCCTCCAGGATTCGGCGGCCCGTTACAAATCCGAGCTGGTAAGCAGGGCCTCAGAGTTCGGCTTGGACCCCGACGACGTGGCCGCAATGTCGGCCCCGGTGCTGGTGAGACGTCGCCTCAGCGACGTGGACCGCCAGGCCTTCGCTGAAGAGGCCAACGCCTCGGCAATCCTTCAGCCCTCGACCCTGGAGTGGGTGCGCCAGAACCGGGATTCCTGGACGGTCCAGCAGCTCCAGGCCCTACAGGTCGCCGAGGGCGTATCCATCGAAGAGGCTCTAACCCAGGCCCAAAACCGGGACGTGGTGCGGGCCTGGCTCTCTCAGTTTTCGGCCAATGAGCGGGCGCCGATGGTGGATGATGAGGGCCGCCTCAATCAAGAGGGGGTGCGTAGAGCTGCAATGACGGCCTTCGCCTTTGCCTTCGAGGGCGAGGCCGGTCTTAGACTGGCAGGCCTCTTTTTCGAGAGTACCGACAATAATGTTCGCAACGTCGGGATCGGTATCATGGCATCCCTCGGCTCCCTGGCCACCGCTGAGGGGCTGGTAAGGGACGGCGCACGGCCCGATAGTCTCAGCATCGGTGAGGACCTGGCCAGGTCCATCGATGTTTTCTCGGTCCTTCGACGTGAGGGCATGAGCGTGGAGGACTATCTCGCCCAGGGCCAGCTCTTCGAGCGCCAGCTCACACCGTTTCAAGAGCAGGTCTTAAGGGATATATCGGAAAGGGGCCGGAGCGGGAAGAGGATTGGACAGGTCCTCAGAAACTACGCTGACCGGGTGATCAGCTCACCCGACACACGGCAGGCCGGACTCCTGGACCTGGACCCGGTAAACAAAGAGGACCTTTGGGAGCTGGCCACCCTGGAAGAGTCTCAGGCCCGGACCGGGGCCGCGGCGACACTGTTTCAGGGATTGCCATCATGCACCCGGCCGAAGGCCCGGAAGGTGGAAAGCTGCATAAGGCAGGTCAAGGCCAGCGGCGGGGGCAATCCCTTCGCGGTCTGCCAGGATTCCATCGGTTGTAGCATCTCGTAATCAATGCGCCGGCGTAGTGGGTGAAATCTTTATGCCGGCTGCCGGCGAGTCAAACCGAAATCGTAAAGGGGGGCCAGATGGCCAAATGGGTAAACACTGGAAAGGGGACCTGGTGTGTAGCGCATAGCGTCACTGGCCAGGTCCTCAAGCGAAAGGGCAAACGGGTGTGTTTCACCGGCCGTGGAGCGAAGGACAAGGCCCGGCGTGAGGCCAACGCTACCAGGTGCAAGGTGAAGGGGGGCAATTCTTGCCCGGTGGGTCCCTTCGCAAAGAGAGGCAAGCGATGAGCGGGCGCCGATGGACCGGCCAGGACTGACGAAATCCGACAACCCGGGCGGGCGGATCTCATGGTTCGAGGTAGGAGCTGGAGGCCTCCAGCTAACGAAAATCGAAAGGAGACGCGATGCCACAGCCTCAGACTCATACGGACCCTAATACTCAGGTCCGATGGACCAAGCCTCAGCGATTCGAGCGGGACGTCCAGCTCTCCGATGATCGCTATATAGTCCTAGGTAGTGATCAGGACGTGCGCCTGGTGTTCGACTCAGCCAACGGGGTTTTTTTGATCCAGACCAACGACGGGGCGACCTGGTGGGACCGTCTTACCCTGGAAGCGATCAACTACGATCTGAGGCCCGAAGGTAACGACCAGGCCATCAATGTACGCCTGATCCCCACGGGCACGGGGGAGCGATCACAGCTCCAGTTACTCAGCGCGTCGGACCCTGCCAACACGGACGTCTTTCGCCTTGACCGGGACGAGGCAAATGATGAATGGGTAATCCAGGCTACCAAGGTGGGGAGCGGGGTTGTGCGGCCCATCAACATCAACATCACGGGCGTGGGCGACGTCCTACGGGTTGACACGTCGGGAAATCTGATCCTGCCAAATGGAAATTACCTGGAGCTATTGGAAATGGCAGCTCCAGGGGCCGGGGGCGCCAATACCGTCAGAATCTACGCGGTCGAGGATGGGGGCACACTCACCGACCTGGCGGCCGTATTCCAGGATGGGACCGTGGACATTTTCGCTCAGGAGGTCTAGCACATGGCTGAGGTATCACCGCGGAGCAAGCCTCACGGGACCCCGTTCACCTGGGAGATTCGGAAGCCTCACCCCGGCCTGATCCAGTTCTGCGTTGTCTTTCCCGATGGGGACCATTGGGTGTGGCGGCAAGTGGAGCTGCACGACGCTGAGAAGGTGGCATCCAACACCGGCGCATTGGCAGCTCTACCCTCGGGGTGGGAAGTGCTCACCGCGGAGGAAAGACAGAGCCGGGCCGGATTGCGCCAGGCCATAGAGCGCAGCTCCGGGCCGGTCCGTGATAACCTGATCGCTGAATACGAGTCCAGATTTGGAGGTTTGCCAGATGGAATCAAGTCACCACCAGACGCCAGCTAGCCAGCCCGACGCAACGGCGGGCCAGCCACAGCCGACGCATCAAGAATTCCGACGTCAGCCAACCATCGAAGAGCTGGAAGAGCAGATCGAAACGCTGACACATTACCTGGAAGTGTTCGCCTACGATGCCCGGCGGGTAGTGGGAGAGCTGAGGCGTCGGAAGGTCCTCACTCCCGCGGGGGAAGAAAGGGACTACTTCATCGGCCCTGAGACGCGGGAGGACCTGGAGCGAGTGCTGGCCAGCATAGAGGCCGAGGATGAGGGGGGCGCCTATGTCCAGGGATAGAGAAATCGGGTTTGCCCTTTGCCAGTGTCAGAATGGCCAGATAGTCAGGGGGCCGGTTGCCAGGGGGACGGCCTCACGGGTGACTATTCCCATTTCCTGCCCGCGGGGGACGGAGCCGATCGGCAGCTATCATACGCATCCAGGGGGCGATCCCATCCCTTCTAGCCTGGACCTTCGGAGCTGGAGGGACAGCGGGCTACCGGGGCCATTCTGCATAGAGGTCCCGGAAACCGGGCGAGTCCAATGTTTCCGTATGGACCTAACGGATATATAGCAAAGCGATTGACGCCCTAGAGCGGCGAGCATAGACTAGCGGCACAGGGGCCGCGAATCCCAAAGGTGATTGAAACACGGAAAGTGTTTACCTTCACTGAGAGGGTTTCGCGGCCCCTCATTTTTTGGGATTCGCGGCCTCGATTCCAAGCGGAAAGGGGGTGATCGGAGTGGCGAAGAAGTCCAAACAGGCACAGTCCCGGCCCAAGTGGGTGAACACCGGCCGTGGGCGCCGGTGCATGTTCAAAGGGAAGTTCGTCAAGTCAAGCCGCTGTAAGCGGTAGGGCAACACTGTGAGAGTCGGGGCCGTCGCTACGGCGGCCCTATTTGCATGGGAGGGAGAAATTGGAGAACACATTAGAAATCCCGTTGACGGTCCAGGACGGAAAGATCGTGGCGGCCCCTGGACATGGGCGCCAGGAAAGCGAGTCCAGCAATGACTCCTCGGCTGAGGAGGTGCTGTCCAGGTATGAGGAGCTGAGAGAGAAGTTTCTCCAGGACCAGGGCCAGCTCAAGCAAGGCCAGGGGGGGCTACTCTCCGGGGTCGCCGACATAGAGATCATGGGCGTGAACGTGGGTGAGGGCCTGATTGGTGGAGCGGTCGCGATCTTCGGCGCCGAGCTGCTAGACGGCTTTTTCAATCAGCAAGGCACGCAGAACACCAGGGCCATGCTGAAGCTGGCGGCCGCGTGGGGGCTTCTCAACGTCGATTTCATCACCGACAACATCGGGCGGAAGCCCGCGGAGTTCGGAGCTGCGTTTCTGGCCTTCTCAGCAGCCAGGGACGTGCTGCCCATCGACGACTGGATCACCAGGGCACTTCGTTCAGTCCGTGGCATCGCTGGCATGAGCCAGGGCCAGCCACGGGGCGGGGGATCGCTCAATCACGGCCGCAATCGAGGGGGAGCTGGAGCGGGTGCGCCCATCTCTCACGCCCAGGGGACCGTCCAGGACCGTCTCACCACAACCAACGTCTGACCCGACCGCATCGCCTGATAGTTCATCCAGGAGGCAATCACGTTGACAACGCTAATGGAAAGACCAACCGAGAAGAAGGGCCTGGCCAGAGTCAAGGCCTGGATTCCGGGGCTAAATCCGGGCCTGGATGCCTTCATACACAGGGCCAGGACCGGCCTCGGAAAACCGATCAGCCCGCTAGCTGGCATGGACCCGCGGGTGTTAGGGTTCGATCTCCAGCAGTACGACACCGCGGCCATTATCAGCCAGCAGACTGATCACCTGGACTATAGCAGCTCCGGGAATGAGGGTGTCGCCCTCGATAAAAATATGTTCATCACCGGGATCATGCTGGTAGCCGATCCCTTCCGGCACGACGTCACGACGTCCCCAATCACCGTC
>JABAHQ010001000.1_pt2 | contig 14899 bp, 13 predicted proteins | sample 7062091 | NCBI WGS metagenome assembly JABAHQ01 (sample SAMN14534359, study PRJNA622989) | marine sediment metagenome | biome: marine biome [ENVO:00000428]; feature: marine pelagic biome [ENVO:01000023]; material: deep marine sediment [ENVO:00002113] | place: India: Gulf of Kutch | collected...
ATGAACACGAGGAAGTTCACGACCAGCAGGAAGCCCATCTGCCCGCCGGGCAGTTTGTCGAACAGGTGCTCGACCCAGACATGGCCGTCAGCCGCGTTGAAGGTGAAGCTGAACACCGTGGAGCCGATCAGGATGAACAGCACGAAGATCGACAGTTTGGTGGTGCTCTCCAGGGCTTCGTGCATCAGCTTGAGGCTCAGCGTGCGGCGGCTCGCGGCCATGATCAGCGCGCCGAGCGCGCCCATGGCGCCGCCTTCGGTGGGGGTGGCCACACCCAGGAAGATGGTGCCGAGCACCAGGAAGATCAGCNNCAGCACGAAGGTGACCTGCTCGGCCAGGCGCGAGAGCAGGCGCAGGCGGAACAGGCGGTTGAGCAGCGCCAACACCAGCGCGAGCACCGAGGCCACGCTGATGGACATGATGACCACCTCGTCGCCACCGGGCGCCATCTGGCGCTCGATGAGCGGGTTGATGATGGCCTCGTGGTTCTGGCTCCAGAGCCAACCGGCCACCGCGCTGATGGCCAGCAGCACCAGCAGCGATCGATGGCCCGAGGCGCCGCTGGGCTCCACGTAGATGCGCGCTTCCTTGGGCAGCGCGGGCACCCAGCGGGGCAGCACGATGGCCACCGCGGCGATGAACAAGAGGTACAGGCCCACCAGCATCAGGCCCGGAATGAGCGCGCCGGCGTACATGTCGCCCACCGAACGGCCCATCTGGTCGGCCAGCACGATCAGCACCAGCGAGGGCGGAATGGCCTGAGCCAAGGTGCCCGAGGCGGTGATCGTGCCCATGGCGATGGTGCGGTTGTAGCCATAGCGCAGCATGATGGGCAGCGAGATCAGGCCCATGGAGATGACCGCGGCAGCGACCACGCCCGTGGTGGCCGCGAGCAGGGCGCCCACCAGGATCACCGCGACCGCCAGGCCGCCGCGCACGGGACCGAAGACCTGGGCCACGGTGGACAGCAGCGCCTCGGCCATGCGGCTGCGCTCGAGGATGATGCCCATCAAGGTGAAGAACGGGATCGCCAGCAGCGTCTCGTTCTGCATGATGCCGAACACGCGCAGNNCCCGATCTCCATGCCGATGTAGCCGAAGAACAGTCCGGTGGCGGCCAGCGCAAAGGCCACGGGGAAGCCCGACAGCAGGAAGGCGAGCAAACCGCCGAACAGCAGCGGCACGAAGTTGTTGGTGAGGAATTCGATCATGGGGCGCTCGCTCAGGCCTTGTTCGCGGAAGCGGTGTGGTCGTCGGCCATTTCGCGCACCAGGAAGTCGGCCTCTTCAGGCTCCTTGTGGGCCAGCACGTCGGGGCCCTGTCCCGAGAGGAAGGCCGCTCGCTTGATGATTTCGGAGACGCCCTGCAGCAGCAGGATCGCGAAGCCCAACGGAATGAGCAGGTACACCGGCCAGCGGATCAGACCGCCGGCGTTGGACGACATCTCGCCCGATGCCCAGGCCCGCGCAAACACCGGCCAGCCCTCGATGATGAGCAGCAGGCACAGAGGCGCCAGGAACACCACGACACCCACGATGTCCACCCAGTTGCGCGTGCGCGCGCTGAACTTCGACGACAGGAAGTCGATGCGCACGTGCGCATTGCGCAGGAAGGCATAGCCACCGCCCAGCAGGAACACCGCGGCGAACAGGTACCACTGCACCTCGAGCCACGCATTGGAACTGGTGCCGAACACCTTGCGGATGATGGCGTTGACGGCGCTGATGAGGGTGGCCGCGAGGACGAACCACATCATGAGGCGGCCGATGCGGTCGTTGATGGCGTCGATGAGTCGGGAGATCGAGAGTAGAGCTTGCATGTGGACCCCATGGGTATGGGTGTGGCCGTGCGCTGCCCGGCCGGGGGGTGTCGCGCGGACGGGTCGTCCGCGCGACACGGGCACGAAGGCCCGCGAAAAAAACCCCGCCGCGGCGGGGTGCCGGCTCAAGGCCAGCGGGCCTCNNAGCGGAACCAGAGGTTCTGGTCGCGACGGAAATTGGAATAGTCCGCGTAGATCTTCTTCCAGTTCGGGTTGCTGGCCGACAGGTCGCTGTACAGCGCCATGGATTCCTTGTACGCGAGGTCCATGATCGCCTTGGGAAAGGCCAGCACCTTGGCGCCGCCCGCCACCAGACGCTTGAGGGCCGCCGGGTTGCGCGCGTCGTAGCGGGCCTGCATCACCGTGTGGGCGTGCGAGGACGCGGCTTCGACGATGGCCTTGTTCTCGGCCGACAGGGCGTTGTACGCGGCCTTGTTGATGTAGAACTCGAGCTGCGCGCCGCCTTCCCACCAGCCGGGGTAGTAGTAGTTCTTGGCCACCTTGTGGAAGCCGAGCTTCTCGTCGTCGTACGGGCCCACCCACTCGGTGGCGTCGATGGTGCCCTTCTCCAGCGCCTGGTAGATCTCGCCACCGGGGATGTTCTGCGGCACACCGCCCATGCGCGTGAGCACCTGGCCGGCGAAGCCGCCGATGCGCATCTTCAGGCCCTTCATGTCGGCCGCGGTCTTGATCTCCTTGCGGTACCAGCCGCCCATTTGCGCGCCGGTGTTGCCGCCAGGGAAGTTGACCATGTTGTACTGGTCGTAGAACTCGCGGAACAGCTTGAGGCCGCTGCCGTCGTACATCCAGGCCGTGAGCTGGCGGCTGTTCAGGCCGAAGGGAATGGCCGTGGCCATGGCGAAGGTCGGGTCCTTGCCGAAGAAGTAATACGGCGCCGTGTGGCCCATCTCGACCGTGCCGGCCTGCACGGCGTCAACGACCCCCAGCGCGGGCACCAGTTCGCCCGGCGCATGCACGCTGACCTCGAACTTGCCGCCCGACATCGCCTTCACGCCGGCGGCGAAGACGTCGGAAGCACCGTAGATGGTGTCCAGGGCCTTGGGGAAGCTGGAGGTCAGGCGCCAGCGGATGGCGGCCTGGGCGTGCACCGAGGGTGCAACGCCGGCGGCGAGCACGCCGGCGATTCCGGCATGCCGGATGAGAGAGCGACGGTCCATGTGTTTCAACTCCGTGGTGGTTATGTCAGCCCGCCACTGCGTGCGGGCGCCCCTGAAGGCCACGAAATTCTAGGAACGGGTGCGGGGGCACCCTCGGGGGTTTTCCCTTGAAGCCAGGGCTTGCCCTAGGGTGCGTTCAGCCTCGCGTCAGGCTCGGCCGCCAGGGATCAGGCGACGACCTTGAGGCCCGATGCACCATCCAGGAGCGCGCCGAAGCGCTCGCGCACGCTGCGTTCGATGCCCGCCGCGTCCAGGCCCTGCAGGGCCAGCAGCTTCGCGGGATCGCCATGTTCGATGAAGTCGTCGGGCAGACCCAGCGCCAGCACGGGCAGTTGCAGGCCTTCGGCCTGCAGGGCTTCCATCACGGCGCTGCCGGCGCCGCCCATGGTGCACCCCTCTTCCACGGTGACGATGGCCGCGTGCGTGCGCGCGAGTTCGCGCAGCAGCTCGAGGTCGAGCGGTTTGACCCAGCGCATGTTGGCCACGCTCGCGCCCAGGCGCTCGGCCGCCGCCAGGGCGGGGTACAGCAGCGTGCCGAAGGCGAGGATGGCGACGCCGCGCCCCTTGCGGCGCAGCTCGCCCTTGCCGAAGGGCAAGCCCTCCAATCCAGCCGGCTGGGCCGCGCCAACGCCCGAGCCGCGCGGGTAACGCACGGCCACGGGGTGGTCCTGTGCGAAGGCGGTGGACAGCAGCTGCCGGCATTCGCCCTCGTCGGCCGGGCAGGCCACGGACACCTGGGGAATGCAGCGCAGGTAGGCGATGTCGTAGGCGCCCGCATGCGTGGCGCCGTCGGCGCCCACCAGGCCCGCCCGGTCGATGGCGAACACCACGGGCAGGTTCTGCAGCGCCACGTCGTGGATCAGCTGGTCGTAGGCGCGCTGCAGGAAGGTGGAGTAGATCGCCACCACGGGCTTCATGCCCTCGCAGGCCAGGCCGGCGGCGAAGGTCACCGCGTGCTGCTCGGCGATGCCGACGTCGAAGTAGCGCTCGGGGAAGCGGCGCTCGAATTCGACCATGCCCGAGCCTTCGCGCATGGCCGGCGTGATGCCGACCAGGCGCTGGTCGGCCGCGGCCATGTCGCACAGCCACTGGCCGAAGACCTCGGTGAAGGTGGTCTTGGGCGGCGTGGCGGGCTTGGTCAGGCCCACGGCGGGGTCGAACTTGCCGGGGCCGTGGTAGGCCACGGGGTCGGCCTCGGCGAGCTTGTAGCCCTGGCCCTTCCTGGTCACCACATGCAGGAACTGCGGGCCCTCGTGCGCGTCCATGAGCTGGCGGATGTTCTCCAGCGTGGGGATGAGCGAATCGAGGTCGTGGCCGTCGATGGGGCCGATGTAGTTGAAGCCGAACTTCTCGAACAGCGTGGCGGGCACCACCATGCCCTTGGCCTGCTGCTCGAAGCGCTTGGCCAGCTCGAACAGCGGCGGCGCGCCCTTGAGCACCTGCTTGCCCACGTGTTTGGCGGCGGCGTAGAACTGCCCGCTCATGAGCTGCGCGAGGTAGCGGTTGAGCGCGCCCACCGGGGGCGAGATCGACATGTCGTTGTCGTTCAGGATGACCAGCAGGTTGCCGTCGGCGTCGCCGGCGTTGTTCAGGGCCTCGAAGGCCATGCCGGCGGTCATGGCGCCGTCGCCGATGATGGCCACGGCGCGGCGGTCCTCGCCCTTGGCCCTGGCGGCCATGGCCATGCCCAGCGCGGCCGAGATGCTGGTGGACGAGTGCGCGGTGCCGAAGGTGTCGAAGGGGCTCTCGTCGCGGCGCGGGAATCCGCTGATGCCGCCGAGCTGGCGCAGCGTGTCCATGCGGTCGCGCCGGCCGGTGAGGATCTTGTGCGGGTAGGCCTGGTGGCCCACGTCCCAGACCAGCCGGTCCTCGGGCGTGTTGAAGACGTAGTGCAGCGCGATGGTGAGCTCGACCGTGCCCAGGTTGGAGCTGAGGTGCCCGCCCGTGCGTGCCACGCTGTTCAGCAGGAACTGGCGCAGTTCGTCGGCCAGGGGCTTGAGCTGCGGGCGCGCCAGGTGGCGCAGGTCCGCGGGCGACTGGATGGTGTGGAGCAAGGCGGTGATCGGTACGGTCATGGGGCGTCGTCGTTCACGAACGGTGCTTGCGCATCAGGAAGCGCGCTGGGCCACCCAGTCGGCCAGGGCATGCAGCGTGCCCGGCCGCTCGAGCCCGCTGCGCCCGAGGGCGGCGTGGGCGCGCGCCAGCACATTGTCGGCATAGGCCTGGGCCGGGCCCAGACCCATGAGCGACACGAAGGTGGGCTTGTCGGCGGCGGCGTCCTTGCCCGCGGTCTTGCCCAGGGTAGCCGAATCGGCGGTGACGTCGAGGATGTCGTCCACCACCTGGAAGGCCAGGCCCACGCAGGCGCCGTACTCGGTGAGCGCGGCCAGGGTGTCGCGCGCCACCACGCCGGTGGCGGCGCCCATGGTGACGCTGGCCTGCAGCAGCGCGCCGGTCTTGCGGCGGTGCATGGCCTCCAGCGCCGGCAGGTCCAGGGCGACGCCCACGCTGGCCAGGTCCACGGCCTGGCCGCCGGCCATGCCGTCGGCACCAGCGGCCAGGGCCAGCAGGCGGCACAGGCGCGCGCTCATGGCGTCGGCCAGGCTGCCATCGCCGGGCACCAGCAGCTCGAAGGCCAGGGCCTGCAGGGCGTCCCCGGCCAGCAGGGCCTGGGCCTCGCCGAATTTCACGTGCACCGTGGGCTTGCCCCGGCGCAGCTCGTCGTCGTCCATGCAGGGCAGGTCGTCGTGCACCAGGGAATAGGCGTGGATGAGTTCCACCGAACAGGCCGCGCGCAGGGCGGCGTCGGCCTGGCCGCCCACGGCCTCGCAGGTGGCCAGCACCAGCAGGGGACGCAGGCGCTTGCCGCCGTCGAGCACGGCGTAGCGCATGGCATCGCCCAGGCCCGCGGGCGCGTCGCCGGGCACCCAGCGCGAGAGGGCCTGCTCCACCGCGGCCTGTTGCGCCGCGCGCCACTGCACGAAGGTCTGGTCCTGCAGTGCCAGGCTCATTCGTCGTTCCACGGCTTGCTCTGGCCGGCCTCGAACACCTGGATCTGTTGCTCAACGGCCTGCAGCCGCTCGCGGCAGAAGGCCAGCAGTTCGGCCCCGCGCCGGTAGCGCGAGAGCAACTGATCCAGGGGCAGCTGGCCGGCGTCGAGTTGAGCGACGAGCTGCTCGAGTTCCTGCAGGGCGGCCTCGTAGCTGGGGGCCACGGGCGGTGTGTCGGCGGCGGCCGAACGGGCGGGCGGTGGCGTCATGGGCCTCGTGAGGGAAATGCCGGCGGCCAAGGGAACCCCCCGGGGGCATTCCGGCCAAATGGGGCATTTTAGCGATGGGGCATTTCCGCTGACCCGTGCGTGATGCACCCCGGGGGTACAATCCGCGCTCTTTTTTTCCTCAACGACGGGCCCTGCGGGCCCGGAGGGACGCACCACTTCACCCATCCCGCGCGAATTCGTCTGACGAGCACAGCGCTAGGGGTCTACGGACCCCGCCCTGCCCCTTCATAGGGGGAGTCTTTAGGTCAGGACAAGCATGTCTGATTTGAGTCTTCAACTGCAGCAGGCCAAAAGCCAATTCCCGGTGTCGAGCTACTTCGACCAGGCGCTGTTCCAGCGCGAGCTGGAGACGATCTTTCAGCGCGGGCCCCGCTACGTGGGGCACGCTCTTTCGGTTCCGAACATCGGCGACTACCACGCCCTGCCGCAGGAGGGCGAGGGCCGCGCGCTGGTGCGCACGCCCTCGGGTGTCGAACTGATTTCCAACGTCTGCCGCCACCGCCAGGCCGTGATGCTCAAGGGCCGCGGCAACCTGCAAGGCCACAGCCCCGGCCACGCGGGCGGCAACATCGTGTGCCCCCTGCACCGCTGGACCTACAGCGGCACCAACACGCCCGCTGGCGGCGGCCCGGCAGGCCAGTTGCTGGGCGCGCCGCACTTCCAGCAGGACCCCTGCCTGAACCTCAACAACTACAGGTTGCGCGAGTGGAACGGCCTGCTGTTCGAGGACAACGGCCGCGACATCGCCGCCGATCTGGCCGGCATGGGCCCGCGCGAGATCCTCAGCTTCGAGGGCATGGTGCTCGACCACGTCGAGATGCACGAGTGCAACTACAACTGGAAGACCTTCATCGAGGTCTACCTCGAGGACTACCACGTGGGCCCCTTCCACCCGGGGCTGGGCAACTTCGTCACCTGCGAGGACCTGCGCTGGGAATTCCGGCCCGAGTACTCGGTGCAGACCGTGGGCGCGCAGAACCTGCTGGAGAAGGCCGGCAGCCCCACCTACCAGCGCTGGCACGAGGTGCTGATGGCCTACCGCCAGGGCGAGCTGCCCGCGCACGGCGCGGTCTGGCTCACCTACTACCCGCACATCATGGTGGAGTGGTACCCGCACGTGCTGACCGTCTCCACACTGCACCCGATCAGCGTGGACAAGACGCTGAACATGGTGGAGTTCTACTACCCCGAGGAGATCGCCGCCTTCGAACGCGAGTTCGTCGAGGCGCAGCGCGCCGCGTATATGGAGACCTGCATCGAGGACGACGAGATCGCCGAGCGCATGGACGCGGGCCGCAAGGCCCTGCTGGCCCGTGGCGACAACGAGGTCGGGCCCTACCAGAGCCCCATGGAAGACGGCATGCAGCATTTCCACGAGTGGTACCGCCAGAAGATGGGCGCGGCCTTCACTGACTGATATGCGCGCCAACGCGAAAGGGTTTCGCCGCCGGGCCGCCCCAAGGCGANNCGACCCGCGCAGCGGCGGAGCGTGGGGGCTGACGGATGCAGGCTCTCTGGATGCTGCTCGCATCGTTCTTCTTCGCGAGCATGGGCGTGTGCATCAAGTTCGCCGCCGCCCACTTCAACAGCTTCGAGACCGTGTTCTACCGTGGTGTCGTCGGCCTGCTCTTCCTGTGGGGGCTGACGCGCTGGCAGGGCGTGTCGCTCGCCACCCGCGTGCCCATGATGCACGCCTGGCGCAGCCTGGTGGGCACCATCTCGCTCACGGCCTGGTTCTACGCCATCGCCCTGCTGCCCCTGGCCACGGCCATGACGCTCAACTACATGAGCAGCGTGTGGATCGCCACCTTCCTGCTGGGCGGCGCGGTGCTCACGCAGGCGCGCGGCACACCGGTGCGCGAGCAGGCCCCGCTGTTCATGACCGTCATCGTGGGCTTCGTCGGCGTGGCCTTGCTGCTGCGACCCAGCTTCAACCACGAACAGGCCTTCGCGGGCCTGGTGGGGCTGCTGTCGGGCGTGTTCGCGGCCCTGGCCTACCTGCAGGTGGCCGCACTGGCCAAGGTGGGTGAGCCCGAGAGCCGCACGGTCTTCTACTTCTCGCTGGGCTCGGCGCTGGCGGGGCTGATCGGCATGCTGTTCGTCGGCGTGAGTCCGCTGCGCTGGCCCGGCGCCTTGTGGCTGCTGCCGATCGGCCTGCTCGCCGTGGGTGGCCAGCTGTGTCTCACGCGCGCCTACGCCCAGGGCGCGACCATGGTCGTGGCCAATCTGCACTACTCGGGCATCGTCTTCGCCGCGCTGTTCGGCCTCACCGTGTTCGGCGACCGCATTCCCCTCATCGGCTGGGTCGGCATGGGGCTGATCATCGTCAGCGGCATCGCGGCCACGGTGCTGCGCTCGCGCACGGTGCCGCCAGTGCCTGCGGAAGAACCCTAGTACCGGCGATCCCGGAAAGGCATGCGATCTGCTCCACAATGTGTGCATGCTTAACTTGTTGATACAAGTCCGCGAGCTGCAGGCCCTGCTCGACGCGGGCTCCCCGGTCCTGGTGATGGACTGCAGCTTCGATCTGATGAACCCTGGCGCCGGCCGCGCGCAGTTCGAGGCCGAGCACCTGCCCGGCGCGGTGTACGTGGACCTGGACCATGACCTCAGCGAGAAGGGTCGCCCGGCCAGCGAAGGCCGCCACCCCCTGCCCCAGCGCGAGCGCTTCGCCGCGCGCATGGCCGAACTGGGCCTGAACCCGGGCACGCAAGTGGTGGTGATGGACCGCCAGGGCGTCAACTTCTGCGGCCGCCTGTGGTGGATGCTGCGCTGGTGCGGTCACGAGGCGGTGGCCGTGCTCGACGGCGGCCTGGCCGCCTGGAAGGCCGCTGGCGGCCCGCTGGAGAGCGGCCCCGCCCGGCCCCATGTGGCCGGCGGCTTCCGCGCCGGTCCCTCGCTCGCACCCACGCTGGACACCGCCGGTCTGCTGGCCCGCCTGGGCCGCGCCGACACGACGGTGATCGATGCCCGCGCGGGTGCGCGTTTTCGCGGCGAGGTCGAGCCCCTGGATCCGGTGGCCGGCCACGTGCCCGGCGCGCTCAACCGGCCGTTCAACGACAACCTGCAGGCCGACGGCCGGTTCAAACCTGCCGCGCAATTGCGCCAGGAATTCGACGCCCTGCTCGGCGGGCGCGATCCCGGTGGCGTCGTGCACCAATGCGGCAGCGGCGTCAGCGCCGTGCCCAACGTGCTGGCCATGGCCATCGCCGGNNGCACCACCACCCTGTACCCGGGCAGCTGGAGCGCCTGGTGCAACACCGAAGGAACGCCGCGTGCGAGAGGCTGATGCAAGGCCCTGACTCGGTCGGCCTGTCGGCGCAGGCGGACACCCCCGACGCCGCGGACCTGCGCAAGACCCTGTTGTGGGTCTGCCTGCTGGTCGGCTTCGCGGCGCTGGGCATCGCGGCGATGGACCTGCTGCTCGCGCCGCCCGAGCGCAGCGAAGCCCTGATCGCCGGTGCGCTGTCCGCGGTGAGCTGGGCCTGCTGGCTGACGCTGCGCACGCGCAAGCTCTCGCCCGAACCGGTGGCCGCCCTGGTGATCCTGGGCGTGCTGGCCACGGCCACCTTCTCGGTGGTGAGCTACGGCTCGGTGCGCACGGCGGTCAACTTCCTGTTCGTGGGGGCGGTGGTTGGCGCAGGCATCTTCCTGGGCCGGCGCGCGCTGGTGCTGGCCGTGGTGGCGACGGTGGCGCTGCTGGGCCTGCTGAACGGGATCGAGGCGCGCGGCGGCTTCGGACCCACGCCCGATTTTTCCGTCAACGTGCGGGTGTGGCTCACCCAGGNNTGGTCGGCCTGGTCGTCATGCACAGCCGCGCCGTCGCCCACCGCGCGCTGCAGCGCCTGCGGCACGAACTGGAACGGCGCCGCCAGACCGAACAGGAGCGCGACCGCAGCCTGGAGCGCTTCACGCGCATCTTCCGATCCAGCCCGAGCCCCATGGTGGCGCAGTCCGCGCGCACCGGCGCCATCCTCGACGTCAACGCCGCCTTCGAGCGCTGCTACGGCTACCGCCGCAGCCAGGTGCTGGGCCGCCAGGACACCTTCCTCTGGGCCGACCCGATGGAGCGCGAGCGCTACATGGAGCGCCTCATCGTCGAGCGCCACATCGCCCAGCACCGCGCCCGGGGCCGCCGCGCCGACGGCAGCGAGTTCGACGCCATGGTGTCCAGCGAAATGGGCAACGACGACGAGGACCGCCTGATCATCACCACGGTGAGCGACATGACGGGCCGCGAAGAGCTCATCCGCCGCCTGCAGCGCTCCGAAGCGCTGTTCGCCAAGGCCTTCCACTTCGCCCCGCTCAATCTCACCCTCACGCGCCTGTCCGACGGCCGCTTCCTGGAAGTGAACCGCGCCGAGGACAAGGCCCAGGGCTTCGAGGCCGATGAACTGCTCGGCCGCACCTCGGTGGAGGTCGGCTCCTGGCTCACGCCCGAAGACCGCGAACGCTTCGTCGAGCGCATCCGGCGCGACGGACGCGTGGATGGCTACGACACGCAGATGCGGCACAAGGACGGCTCCATCGTCGACTCGCGCATCTGGGCCGAGGTGATCGACATCGATGGCGAGCCCTGCATCCTGTCCTCCAGCTTCAACGTCAGCGAGGAAAAACGCCGCGAGGCCCTGCTGCTCGACGTGGCCAAGGGCGTGGCCGCCGAGACGGGCGAGGCCTTCTTCGCCGCGCTCGCCGAAACCCTGAGCAACGCCATCGGCGCCAACCTGGTGGCCCTGGCAGAAACCACCGGCGAGGACGAGCTGCAGACCCTGGGCGTGTGGCGCGACGGGCGCGCCGCGCGCAACTTCCGGTTCAGTGTGGCCGGCACGCCTTGCGCCGACACGCTGCGCCAGCACGGGCTCATGACCTGCACGTCGAACCTGGCCGAAAACTACCCCCATGCGCCGCAACTGCGCGCCCAGGGCTTCCAGGCCTACCTGGGCCAGGCCCTGCGCGACGCCGACGGCCAGGCCACCGGCATGCTGATCGCCATGTGGCGCACGCCGGTGGAGGTGAAGGCCGACATCCAGGCGCTCATTTCCATCTTCGCCAGCCGCGCCAACGCCGAGCTGCTGCGCCTGCGCCGCGAGCGTGAGATCGTGAGCCTGAACGAAACCCTGGAGCAGCGCGTGCGCGAACGCACCGCCGAGCTGCAGAAGCTCAACGCCGAACTCGACGCCTTCGCCTACTCCGTCTCGCACGACCTCAAGTCGCCGCTGCGCGCCATCGACGGCTTCACGCGCCTCATGCAGGAGCAGCTCGAAGGCAAGCTCGACGAGGACACGCAGCAGCTGTTCGACCGCGTGCTGCAGTCCTCGCAGCGCATGGGCGCCATCATCAACGACCTGCTGGCGCTGGCGCGCGTGAGCCAGGGCGTGCTGCAGCGCGGCCCCATCGACCTGAGCGAGCTGGCGCGCAGCGTGCTGGAGCACGAGCTGGCGCGCGCCCCGCAGCGCCGCGTGCGCGCTGAACTGGCACAGGGCCTGGAGGCCGACTGCGACCCGCACCTCGCGCGCATCGTGCTGGAAAACCTCATCGGCAATGCCTTGAAGTACACGCGCGACCGCGAGGAGGCGCACGTCGTGTTCGGCCTGGATGGCGTCGACGACGACGGCGTGCCCAGCTTCTTCGTGCGCGACAACGGCGTGGGCTTCGACATGAAGTACGTCGACCAGCTCTTCAAGCCCTTCCAGCGCCTGCACCGGCCGAGCGAGTTCGAAGGGACGGGCATCGGCCTGGCCACGGTGCGCCGCATCATCGAACGGCACGATGGCCACATCTCGGCCGAGGGCGCCGTGGGCGAAGGCGCCACCTTCCGCTTCAGCTTCGGCAGCCCGCCGCGCTGGAGCGAGAGCGAGTCGCAGAAGCTGTGAGCGCAGGCGCGCGCCCGCGCCGGCTCAATGCGCGTGCGCCAGCCCGCTCACCAGGGTGACCATGCCAATGCCCACGGCCAGCCACACGATCTGCGCCACGGTCTCGCGCAGGCTCAGGCGCTTCTGCAGTTGCGGGATCAGGTCGGCCAGGGCCACGTAGACGAAGCTGCTGGACGCCGCCACCAGGAAGTACGGCAGCCAGTCGTCCAGCGAAGCCAGCAGCAGATAGCCCACGATGCCACCCAAGGCGGTGACCGTGCCCGCCAGCGACACCTTGAGCAGCGCCGCACGGGGCGTGCGGGAGGTCTGGCGCAGCACCACCAGATCGCCCATGTGGTGCGGCACCTCGTGCGCCAGCACCGCCAGCGAGGCCACCACACCCAGGCGCACATCCGCCACAAAGGCCGAGGCGATGAGGATGCCGTCGCCGAAGGCGTGCACGCTGTCACCCAGCAGCACGGCCCAGCCGCCGGCGCGCGGTTCGTGGGCGTGGTGATGGTGGTGGTGGCCATGGCCGTGGTGGTGAGGGTGGGCGTGCCCGCCGTCGGCTTCCTGTCCGTGCTCATGGCCGTGGTGCCACAGCTCCGCCTTGTCGAGCAGGAAGAAGAACACCAGGCCGCCCAGCAGCAGCGCGAACAGCTCGTGCGCGCCGGCGGCGCTCTCGAAGGCCTCGGGCAGCAGGTGCATGAAGGCCGTGGCCATCAGCGCGCCGGCGGCCAGGCTGAGCATGTGCTGCGTGTAGCGCGCCATCATGGCGTAGCCCAGCAGCGCCGCCACCCAGACGCTGCCCACGCCGGCCGCGACGGTGCCGAGAAGAATGGCCAGAAGAGTCATGTTCCTGTCACCACGAAAAAAGGCCGCCCCGAGGCGGCCTTCGTTGAACGGCGGACCTGGGTCTCAGGCCACGCCATGCTGTTTGAACCACGCCAATGCGCGCTTCCAGCCGTCTTCGGCCGGCTCCTTGCGGAAGCTCGGCCGGTAGTCGGCGTGGAAGGCGTGGGGCGCGTCCGGGTACACCACGAAGGTCGATGCCCTGGCCGCCGCATTCCCGGCCGCCAAAGCTGATTTCATCTTATCAACAGTGTCAAGCGGGATGCCCGTGTCGGCCGCGCCGTAGAGGCCCAGCACCGGGCCGTGCAGCTGGCCAGCGATGTCGATCGGGTTCTTCGGCGTCAGCTCGTTCTGCTGACCCACCAGCCGGCCATACCAGGCCACGCCGGCCTTCACCGCCGGGTTGTGCGCGGTGTAGAGCCAGACCTGGCGCCCGCCCCAGCAGAAGCCGGTGATGCCCAGCTTGCTGGTGTCGCCGCCGTTGGCGGCCGCCCACTTCACCGTGGCGTCCAGGTCGCCCAGCACCTGCGCGTCGGGCACCTTGCTGACCACTTCCGAGATGAGCTTGGCCACCTCGCCGTAGCTCTGGGCGTCGCCCTGGCGCACGAACAGCTCGGGCGCGATGGCGAGGTAGCCCGCCTTGGCGAAGCGGCGCGCGGTGTCGGCGATGTACTCGTGCACGCCGAAGATCTCGGACAGCACCAGCACCACCGGAAGGCCCGTCCTGCCGGCGGGCGCGGCGCGGTAGGCCGGCATCCGGAAGCCGTTCACGTCGATCATGACCTCACCGACCGTCAGACCGTCGGACGGCGTGCGGATGGCGGTCTGGGCCATCAGCGGCACCGCGGCGGCGGCGTAGCCCACGCCCAGCGCGGCCTTGAGGGCCGTTCGGCGGGTGGCGCCGGATTGGTCGGTGCTGCCTCCCAGCAGGGCCTCGGCGTCGCGGGTCATGTCGTGTTCGAGCATCGCGGATCTCCTCAGGTGGTGGGTTGAAAGTGATGCAGATTCCGTTCGGGGCGTGAAGTTCTGGCGATCAGTGGGCCTTGTCCCAGTTCGGCCCGACGCCGATCTCGGCCAGCAGCGGCACCTTGAGCTCGGCCACGGCCGCCATCAGGCGCGGCACCTCGCTGCGCACCCACTCGACCTCTTCGGCGGGCACCTCGAACACCAGTTCGTCGTGCACCTGCATGATCATCTTCGTGCGCCGCTCCTGGTCGTCCAGCGCGGCCTGCACGGCCACCATGCTCATCTTGATGAGGTCGGCGGCCGTGCCCTGCATCGGTGCGTTGATGGCCGCGCGCTCGGCACCACCCCGGCGCGGGCCGTTGGGGCTGTTGATCTCGGGCAGGTACAGGCGGCGACCGAACACGGTTTCCACGTAGCCCTTGCTCTTGGCGCTCTGGCGGGTGTCGTCCATGTAGCGCTTCACGCCCTCGAAGCGCTCGAAGTAGCGCTGGATGTAGTTCTTCGCCGCCGTGTTGTCGATGCCCAGGGCCTTGGCCAGGCCGAAGGCGCTCATGCCGTAGATCAGGCCGAAGTTGATCACCTTGGCGTAGCGGCGCTGCTCGCTGCTGACCTGCGCCACCTCCACGCCGAACACCTCGGCCGCCGTGGCGCGGTGCACGTCCTGGCCCTCCTGGAAGGCGCGCGTGAGGGCCTCGTCGCCGCTGATGTGGGCCATGATGCGCAGCTCGATCTGCGAATAATCGGCGCTGGCGATCACGCTGCCCGCCGGCGCCACGAAGGCCTCGCGCACGCGCCGGCCCTCGGGCGTGCGGATGGGGATGTTCTGCAGGTTCGGGTCGTTGCTGGACAGCCGCCCCGTGACGGCCACGGCCTGCGCGTAGTGCGTGTGCACGCGCCCGGTGCGCGGGTTGGCCATCTGCGCCAGCTTGTCGGTGTAGGTGCCCTTGAGCTTG